>Ga0315296_10003999_pt1 | contig 12177 bp, 16 predicted proteins | sample YL17G14_18_MG_FD_203921 | JGI IMG/M metagenome (GOLD analysis project Ga0315296, IMG submission 203921) | Sediment microbial communities from Yellowstone Lake, YNP, Wyoming, USA - YL17G14_18 | ecosystem: Environmental > Aquatic > Freshwater > Lake > Sediment | place: USA: Wyoming | collected... | reverse complement strand
CCAGGATCACCCGGGCCTTCCCTTTGGGCTTCTCCTCTACCTCCGGCCCCTTCGGCGGCGGGGCAATCTCAGGAAAGGGAAGCCAAGCCTGGGCGGCATCAACCACAGCCTCCAGGCTCGGCCACTGCGGGGCCTTCACGATGAGGCGCTCGCTCTTCTTGCCGAGCACAGCCCCGAACTGATCAATAATCACCTGCTCCATGCTTAATTCCCTGCTTCCCCAATAATCCTCTCCATACATTCCCGGCTCATCGTCGCCTCCTCAATGCGCCTCCAGGCGTCCACAAGGCGGGTCCTCTCCTTTCCCGGCTCGAAACCCTTCAATTTCTTACCGATCTCGACGAACCTCTCCACCCTGGCCTGCACCTCCGGGTCTTTCCAGAGGCGCTCCAGGAGTTTGAGGGCATCCCCCTTCTTCTCCCAGAGGACGCCGAATTCTCCTATGTACTCAATTGCATAGTCTTTCATGGCCAAGTTGGACCCGTGCCAGATATCAGCCTCAGGAGGGTCATGGCCCAGGATCACCGGAGCGATGTAGATGTTGGAAAAGACCATCCTGTGCCATTTCTGCACGGCCTCAGTCAGGCGTCCTGTATCACAAAGGGCCAGGCCCCAGGAGGCGTAATAATGGGGATCTGGGATCTCATCGGGATAGCCCTGTGCATAGGATTCATAGGCAGAAAGAGCCCCGTCAAGGTCTCCCTTGAACTGGTAGAGGGGAGCGATGAGGTAGCGCGCACCCTGATTGTCATGGGGATTGAGGCGCAAAAGGGCCGTAAACTCACGGAGAGCCTCGTCGTATCGCCCCTGTTTCCAATACACCAAGCCCAGGCCATGTCGGGCCCTCATATAGGGCCGGGTCTCAAGCTCACCCCACCATGCAAAAGCCGCAGGCTCCTCTGAGATTAGAGACACCCTGGCCTTCTCGTATGCGCTCCTGTATTCCTTCTCCGCCTCAATGAGATCACCCCTCTCCCAGGCAACGCCGGCCAGACCATTGTGGGCATCAGCCAGATCGGCATCGGCTTTGAGCGCCTCACGAAAGACCTTCTTGGCCCCCTTCATGTCCCCCCGGCCGAGAAGCTCCCATGCGTCATACACGAGCTCCTGAGCATGAGGGATCTCCAGTGTCATCAGGTCAGAGATCGGGCCTGAGTATCCCTTGCCGGGCGTGAGTTTCGATGTATCAACCTTCGCCAGAGAGCGTTCCATGGCCCCGATCCTGTAGGCCCACTGGTCGGCGATCTCGGGAGTGGAAGGCTTCCTTCCGGATTTCTCCTTTGGCAGGCAGCACTTCTTGTATTTCTTTCCGCTCCCACAGGGGCAGGGGGCGTTCCTGCCGACTTTCTGGGATGGAGGTGCGCTTTCCCTATTGAAGGTGGCTGCCATCTCAGCCTTCTTTTTCTCCAGCAGCCTCTGTGATTCCTGAACGCCTCTCAATCCATTCTCCATGAGCCAGAAAAGCGTCTCGCGCTGGACACCATGTTCATCAATTTCATCAAAATCATAATCTTTTCCCGAGATTATTTTTTTAATCCTTCCATTCAGGTTCTTTCCCGCCAGAAGTTTCCTGTCTTCTTTATCCAGATGATCCAAAATCTCAAAGATATCCCTGAAGCCTTCATCCTCACACTTCTTCATCCATAAAACCTGTATTGTGACAATATCCAGTGCCATCTCAGGACATACCGGAAGCCCGGTTGGGCGAGTGATGGGTTCACCGCAATCCGGACATGTCTTCTCATCTTCGTAGGGATTCGGATCGTGAAGTATCTCCTCCAGGGAGCGAAGGGGGATGACTTTCTTTTTGTCACGGATTTCAGGGGAACTGTGTGTGATAGAAGATAGTCCCACCCAATCTATGGCAAATCCGCCCCCAGCGATGGGCAAGGGGCGATAGCGGATTCTCCAATCCCTCAGGAAGTCCCTTTCCCTGGTATTCCCGTAATGAAGATCCTTGATGGCATCCTCAATCTCCATCCTCTGCCAGGGCTCGCACTGTGTAAACGCCTGATAGAGAAGGGGAATGGCTTCCTTCCTTCCGAGGTCTGTGATCAGGTTGGCCGTAACATCCGCCAGCTCTCTATCCCTCTGCAATGCCCGACAAAGAATTTCATAGCATCTTTCTCCGGGCATATTCCCGATCCCCACATAGGCAAAAAACCGCTCCATAGTCCCGCCTTCGTCCACGACATGTGTCAGGGATGGCAGAGCCGCAGGGCCAATTTTGGCCAGCGCTTCGGATGCGGCCAGGGACCACTCGTGCACATCCTTCATCCTTATCCAGGAGATGAGTGGCGGAATAGCCTCCGGGGAGCGAAGTTCCCCCAGGAGCGCGATGGGCCAGAGATAATTTTTCTCGTCATCTGGCTCTCCCTCAATATCCACGGCGTCTATGAGGGCAGGCACCGCCGCCTTTCCCAGACGCAGGATTTCCTCCATCTCCCTCACTGGCATCCTCTCCCATACCCTGAGAATGCCCACTACCTTTTTTCTTATATCGCCTTCTGCCATCGTTACGGAAGAATGGAAAAGCGTCCAAGACGGTATGGCCTATAGACTTCAAAATCGCTCCGGTCGAGCGTAAAAACCCTGCGCAGTCTCTCACGCTCCGCCACACACACCAACGCAGCGTCAGCGAGGTCCATAGGGAGGTCTTTGTATTTTCGCATCAGATCTCGCATCCGGGGAGTATCTCGTGCATCAAGTGGAAGCAGAACAAGGGCCTCCAATTCGACCATCTCCCAAAGAGCATCCTGCGCTTCCCAGGAAAAATTGAGGAGATACATCGCCTCTGTCACTACCGGCCAGACAGTTCCCATAGGCTCACGCAGGGAACGAAAAACCTCCTTACATTGCTTATGCTGTTGGTCGTCTGCATGGATCAGCGCAATCAGTGGCCCCGCATCAACCAGAATCATCTGCTCCTCTCAATCTTTCCATGCAAGATCTGGCGAAATTTTTCCCCGGTATGGATTGATAGATCAGAGGGGCCACCGCGCACACATCCAATCACATCTGCAACCGCATCATACGGCCGTCTGGCTGCTCCAGAGCCCTCTTTCTGCTGATTGACAAGCATCTTGATAGCCTTCCTGATGACCTCGGACTTCGTCAGCCTCTCCTTTTTTGCGAGGCTCATGATCAGCCTATCTTCTTTTGCATTTAGCCGCACACTCACTGACATATTTCTCTCTCCCTCCTTTGTATTACACAAATGTACTACAAATGGGTATGCAAATCAACATATGCCAGGTATCAGACTTCTTCCATCTCAAGGATCCTGTCCACACGGAAGACCCTCGTCTCATCCCGCATATGGCAGAAAGCCTCCATCCCCAGGAAGGGTTTTTCAAGGTATTCCATCATGCCTACGGATTTCGGAGTGACCACCCTTCTGGATTTCACATCGTTATTTTTGAGGTAGATGATTTTCAGCTTTGATCTGGTTTTAATGGCACCCTCAATCAATTTCACCTTATCTTCCAACGGACGGCGCTTGTCCGATAGCTGATACTGGTAGCGCGTCACAAACTTCACCACCCTCCAGTCCATAAAAATGTGCTTCTTCTGGATGGGTTTTCTGAGAACAATCCCATCAAGGCGTGTGCATCTGCTGAGCGCTACATATACCTGGCCGGAAGCAAATGTCCCCCTGCCGATGTCAATGACCACACAGTCAAAGGTCTTCCCCTGGCTCTTGTGGATGGTCACAGCCCAGGCAAGCCTCAGGGGATACTGGGTAAATGATCCGATGACCTCTGATTGGATGCTTTTCTTCTTATTATCAAAATAATAATGAAAAATCTCCCATGTGTAGGGTGTGACATCCACCACATCCCCTTCTGTTAGCTTGACGACAATGACTTGGCCGTCCTCACTCTCCTCAATACCTTCAATTCTTCCGACGGTTCCGTTCACCCATCTGCCATAAGTATCATTGTTCAAAAGCATGACCTGGGCGCCGACCTTGACTTGGAGATTGATCTGTGTGGGAAGAGACTCCGGCTTAAAATCCCCGCTCATGCGCCCCTGATAGGACACAAGCTCTGAATCAAGTGTGGATAAATGATCCGTGTTGATTTTCTCTGCTGCCTCATTGACAGAGGTGAGCCAGATATAAAAATCCCCCTCATTCGGGACAAAATCAGGATTGAACCGCTGATTAAGCACTTCCAATTCCTTGTCGGTCACGGAATTGTTGCGGATGGCATTCAAGAGAGAGATGAACGATTCATCTTTCTGCCGATAGACCTTCTCCAGCTCAATAAACTCCATGTCCAGCCCCTTGAAGACCATGGCATCAAAGAACCACGGGCTTGTGTAGTGGGTTGTAAAAATCTCCTTCTCCTTGCCGGTGACAACCGGAGGAAGCTGATACAGGTCCCCGATGAAGATCATCTGGATGCCGCCGAAGGGCTTCTTCCGTGTCCTGCCGTTGAGCATCATGAACTTGTCCATGCAATCCAGGAGGTCAGCCCGGACCATGGACACCTCATCAATCACAATAGCGTCCAGTTTCTTATAGATGCTGTCCCCTTCCTCCCTGAGCTTGAGCTTCTTGATGGATTGAAGAGTCACATGGGGCTTGAAACGGAAAAACGAATGGATGGTCTGGCCCTTCACATTGAGGGCGGCCACCCCCGTAGGCGCCAGGACCACGATCTTCTTCTTGGTATGAGCCCGGAAATACTCAAGCAGGGTGGACTTCCCGGTCCCTGCCTTCCCCGTGACAAAGACATGCATGGAGTTATCCTCCATCGCCTTCAGGGCCTTCACAAACTGCTCATTCAGCTCAATTTCTTTGCGATCCTTCCTCATATGCCTTGGCGGAGAGTTTAGTCACCCCTACTGTCACTTCGGGGACATTAGATAAGGATAGCACGCTGGTCGGATGGAAGGGCTTCACCCCGTGTTCAGACGCTGTGGATCTATTCTGGACCAAGGAGCCGAAGCCCAGTAAAATATGCACGATAAAATCCACGATCCCGCGTGAGCAATCGGTCGGCTTGATGGAAAGCATGCGCACCAATGAGGAAATCAGGAACCACTCGCTGTCGTTTGCCTCCACGCACTTTGTATGATTTCCAGGCCTTGCTTGCGCTCAGGGCCGACTCGAGAGTGAGCGGGCTAAACTCAACTCCTATGCGTCTCATAGCGGCAAGGGCAGAATCCTGGGAGGGGAAAAAGCTTGAGATCTCAGCCCAGACCACCTCGCAAGCAACCAGAGTTCCCTCGTCTATGCAGGAACGAACAACTTCTTTTGATCGGAGGCCAAAGGTGGGATCTGCACCGAAAACATCCAACAGAACATTTGTATCAATAGCAGTGATCACACTCCGTCAACTGCTCCTCGCATGGAATCAACCAGATCGTCTGTGGTCCTCCTGAGCTTGAGGATTCCATACACATCTTCAACAGGATCCTTCGGGGTCACTTTTGTGACAACCAACCGCCCACGCTCCTCCTTAAATTCCAACAATTGACCGGGGCGTAATCCAAGATGGTCTCGGATAATCTTAGGAATCGTCACCTGACCCTTTTCGGAGACAGAACTTTTCATACTTTAATAGTATGAATTTTTACTTAGATTGTCAATATTCCAGAGATGCAGAGGTCTCCTCCATCGCCTTCAGCGCACTCTTAAACTGATTGTTGAGCTCAATGCGCCAGAACTTTATGTGCCCCTTCTTCATCCGTTGTTATCCCTCTCCATCACCCAACCCAGAGCACATCCAGGCCCAACCGCCCTGCCATATCCCGCTGGCGCCTATCGCCTGTAATAAACGGAATCCGTATTCCCAAAGCAGCTTGTATTGTCATAAGCGAGGCCACATGCAGAGCATCCAATGTCCTTAGATCGGTCCTCTGGATCAGCTCCTCGGCCCGACTCAGTGTCTGTGAGCTCACTTCCACCAGCTTCCAATAGAGACGATCTTCTCTAATACGGGCCAGGATACCCGATAGAGCCTTATCATCTAATTCTCCGGTCGATTTTCTCCGGTAAAGTGCCGAGAGAACCTCCAATGGAGCTATCACAGATGATATGAATCGGTACCGCTGGAGCAGGCCACGAGTCTGCACCGATCCCGTTTCTTCAATGTAGTTTTTTAAGAGAACGCTGGTATCGAAATACGCCCATTCTTGCGCAATGGTCACGACAGATCGCGCTCCTCACGAAGTGTTTGAGAAATTGGTTTCCCCTTAATGCGTCGTGGGAAACGCCAGGCAGGCATGGGCCTCCCGCTTTTTGGACCAGAGCGTAATAATCCTTCAGCTTCCAGACGCTGGAGAATGGCAGGCACATCTGCCGTTTGGGGAAGCGGCTTGATCACTGCAATGGGCTTCCCCCGTTCGGTGAGAATAACCTCTTCTCCCCCCTTGACTGCCTTCATCGCCCGTGAAAATCTCTGATTGGCTTCACGCAATCCCATCTTCATGTCATGCCCTCCTGTTTAATGTAGTGACATCACTACATTAATTCATTTTCTGAAACCAGTCAAGCTTTGTGCCCCTTCTTCACCACGCCTTGCCCTTTTCCAGCCTATGGCCTCCTCACATGAAATCCTTATGTTTCTCAGGGGGGATCCTCCGCACCTCTTGAAATTTTTCAAAATGAGCATCTGTGGAAATGATGTCTTTGACATCGTGATTGATCATCACGGCCAAGTGAAGTAGATCGCGAGCCCTGGCCCGGGGATACTTTTCTGCTAATTGACGCGCCTTATATGCATCATCAATGGTGATCGGGAGGACCCACCCCTTCATGAGGACATTGAAATTGTCGAATATCCGAAACCCAGTGGTGGCATCATTGACAAAGAGAAACCGATGGAGGATTTCTTGAAATACCTCTGCATCCGAACATGCTCTGATTTTTCCCTCGGCCACAGCATGAAGAATATTGATACATGCTATTTTCAACGGGTGGTCCTTGCCCGCGGCATACATGGGAATATTGGTATCAATGAAGGCCCTGTCAATCTTCATGGAGCCCTTCGATTTCTTCCTCTATTTTCTCCCAGGAGGGTAATTTCACCGACAGGGCAGCCAGGTCTTCAACGGCCTTTTTCCTTTCCTGTGCGGATACCTTTTCGTAGAGGGTGTCTAAGGCCTCGCGTAAAATCTGCGCGATTGGTCTTCCCTTTATCCGGGCCAGATCTTCCACCTTTTTGAATTCCCCCTCATTCAGCCGTATCTCTATCCGCTTCTTTCTATCAGGCATTTTTATCCTCCATAAATATTACGGTATAATAATACCGTTATTATATATCCGTGTCAACCTAATTTGTGTTGTCTTTCAGCGATGCTCCCTAATGTTACCCTGTGTCATTTTAGCCATATTCCATCTTTTCTATTTTATTAAACTTGACAAGAATTATTATGCTTGGCATACTATGAACATGAAGCAAAGCAAACCTCTAACTACAACACTCTCCTCTAAGTCCCAGATTACCCTTCCGGCCAGAGTTTGCCGAAGTCTGGGGCTTCAGCCCGGGGACAAACTTGCAGTAACTATAGAAGGAGAACACATCACCCTTACTCCAAAACCTCGCAATTACACAAAAGCCTATGGAGGAAAGCTCGGGGGGCTCTTCGGCTCCGTCAAGGAAATCGAGGCTTACCTGAAAGATGTTCGTTCCTCATGGGAAAAGACCCCTTAGCTTCCTTCATAGAGGCTATTTCCCCTCTGTCCTCCATCGGCCTGGACACATCCAGCGTGATCTATTTCCTCGACAGGGTAGAGCCCTACTACCCAATGATGGAGGAACTTTTTTCCAGGATTGAAAATGGCCGCATCACGGCGATTATCTCTCCCATTGTCACGGCCGAATTGCTCGTCAAACCCCTCAAGGAAAACCGTCACCTGGAAATCCAGGCCATTGATTCCTTCCTGGAAGAATTCCCTCATCTCCATCGGCCTCCCTTAGACCACAGAATTGCCCACGAAGCAGCCCGGCTTCGGGCCATAGAGGGACACGGACTGGGAGACGCCTTCATCCTGGCCCTTTCCCTTAATGAGGGCTGCCAGGCAGTTGTGGGAAATGACCGCACCACCGCCTCCCGTTCCAAAACCATCCCCTATATCCTTCTGGAAAACTTCCTGCCTCATTAATGTCTGAGGGCAAATGGACAGTTGAGCGGATTACTCTATTTTACGAAATTCATCCGCGGCTATTTGTAAATCATCGAATGTTTTTATGTTCGCATATTTTTGTTTGAGCGATATCTACGCCATAGGCGGAGCTTGATGCGTCCGGAAACTATAAATTAGTGCATCTTTGTACTCAACGCCTTTCGGCATCATAGATGAACCCACCCATAACTCAACAGATACAAAAGCATAATCTTATTTGTGCTCAACGCCTTTCGGCATCACAGATGTACCCACTTCCGTCATGCGAGGGATTGACTTCTATATGCAATCGTGCAATCATAATGCATAAATACACAGATAGATGACGGCGCCATGAAAACCACACATATACATCGATCTCTTGAACCTGTCCTCAGGCGCTCTATTCGTGAGTTTCCCGCCGTGGTCCTCACCGGGCCGAGGCAATCGGGCAAGACAACTCTTCTCACATATCTCTTCGGTATGACGCATAAATATATCTCGATGGAGCTGCCTGATGTCCGCGCCGCGGCCCTTGCGGATCCGCGCGGATTTCTCGATGTCTATTCCCCACCCGTCATCATTGACGAGGTTCAATATGCGCCCGACCTGCTTTTTTACATCAAGGAGCGCATAGATTCACACAGGAGCGATACCGGACAATACATCCTCACGGGGTCACAGAACCTCCTTCTCATGGAGAGGATCACGGAATCACTGGCGGGGCGGGCGGCAATGCTCCACCTGCTTCCCTTGTCACAACGGGAGATTCAGGGTGCTCCCCGGGCACAGCTTCCATGGGAATCAGGCCGTCCAATTCGCCGCCGCAGGGGGCCCTCTCATCATAAACTCTGGTCGGGGTTCCTTCGAGGCTGTTATCCGGAGATCGCGCGTGAAACCGGACGCGATAGTATCCTCTGGCACGCAAGTTATATCCAGACCTATTTGGAACGGGATGTCCGCATGCTGCGGCAAATCGGCGACTTGACGCTCTTCCAAAGTTTCCTGAAAGCACTCGCTGCGCGAAGCGGTCAACTGTTGAACCTGACGGACATCGCTCGAGACCTGGGCCTCGCTGTGAATACCGCTCGATCCTGGTTGTCCATATTGGAGGGCACTTTTCAGGTGATCGTTCTTCGTCCTTATTTCGTCAACATCGGGAAACGCCTTGTCAAGACGCCGAAGGTGTATTTCACTGATGTCGGAACCCTCTGTTACCTTGTCGGTCTCAAAGATCCCGGCCATGCGGCGTCAAGCCCGATGGCGGGGGCGATCTTCGAAACTGTCGTCCTTGCCGAAATCATGAAAACCCTTGTTCACCGCGGCGAGAGACCGTCCATATATTTTTGGAGGACCTCGACGGGCGTGGAGGTGGATATTGTCATTGACTGCGGAAAACAACTGGTGCCGGTTGAAGTGAAACTCTCGGGGACCCCCAGGACGGCCATGGCCGCGGGGATCACGGCCTTTCAGAAGGCTCTGGGAGACAAGTCCGCGCCTGGCTATGTCGTCCATCCGGGGAACATCCGCCTTCCCCTCGCCCCCGGTGCCATGGCGATTCCTTTCTCGTCGCTGTAAACGGTAATGTACACAGAAACACTATTGGGAGGCCTACGATGATCACACGCCTGACAAAATACGGAAACAACCTGGCTCTGGTGATCGACAGGGGCATCCTCGACCTCCTGGAGATTGACAAGGAGACCCCCCTCTTGGTCACCACCGATGGCAAGTGCCTGATCATCTCCCCGGTCCGTGACCCGGCCCGCAAGAAGAGGTTCCGCAAAGCCCTTGAAGAGGCCAACAAACGCTATGGGAAGGCTCTCAAGCGCCTTACCGATTGAGCTTTAGCACAATCCCTTAGTCCGATTGCTTCAATGGGGCCACGGCTTTTCAGCCGTGGAGAGAGATCCTGACCCCAAAGGTGCCCGCGCCAATTACTTTCAGTTCCCTCTTCATCGGGAAGCACTATACAACCGGCATATTGCACGAGTACGACCTGGACTGCAATCTCTTTCAGTTCCCTCTTCATCGGGAAGCACTATACAACCACTTACCCGACCACCACGGTGCTGCATGTCATAACCTTTCAGTTCCCTCTTCATCGGGAAGCACTATACAACGGAGATGTTCTCCGCCCTCACCTTCGCCTTTGCCACTTTCAGTTCCCTCTTCATCGGGAAGCACTATACAACTTGGAAGGTGCGGCGGGCAATCAAAAAAGCCCGACCTTTCAGTTCCCTCTTCATCGGGAAGCACTATACAACCCCGAATACTTCTCCGGTGGCTTCGTCTCCCATTGCCTTTCAGTTCCCTCTTCATCGGGAAGCACTATACAACCCCGCCAGGAGGAATCCCCTTGGCGGGCAATGAACGGCTTTCAGTTCCCTCTTCATCGGGAAGCACTATACAACTTCACCCGGAACATGCGGAGATTCCCTTGCCCGACTTTCAGTTCCCTCTTCATCGGGAAGCACTATACAACCCAATTCCACAACAGCGACCCTTTGCGAGTTATCAACTTTCAGTTCCCTCTTCATCGGGAAGCACTATACAACCGCAGTGTTCAAATGCGCCACATGCGGCGGATATTTCTTTCAGTTCCCTCTTCATCGGGAAGCACTATACAACAAAGGGAGAGACCCTCTGGAGTTAAGTATCCAATCTCTTTCAGTTCCCTCTTCATCGGGAAGCACTATACAACATGGCTGCGAAGCTCACGGAACGGCTCGTCAATGTCTTTCAGTTCCCTCTTCATCGGGAAGCACTATACAACCCGGCGAAGCAGAAGGCACGGATTGAACGCTCTGCAACTTTCAGTTCCCTCTTCATCGGGAAGCACTATACAACTCAGCGTTGTCATACCTCTTACCAATTATCTGTCTTCTTTCAGTTCCCTCTTCATCGGGAAGCACTATACAACCGTTCCGTCTGGACAGTTACTACCAAGTCTTTCAAGGCTTTCAGTTCCCTCTTCATCGGGAAGCACTATACAACATATTCATTAACGATATGGAGCTCCCTGTCCACCACTTTCAGTTCCCTCTTCATCGGGAAGCACTATACAACTAATACGCCATTTTGGATGGTTGAAGACATATGAGCTTTCAGTTCCCTCTTCATCGGGAAGCACTATACAACTCATCCTTGATGAATATGAGATAGGTATGATTGGTCTTTCAGTTCCCTCTTCATCGGGAAGCACTATACAACCAAGAAAGGCACAAGCTACTGACTCCGATATTGATCCTTTCAGTTCCCTCTTCATCGGGAAGCACTATACAACGCCGGCCTGGTATCCCTCGATCAGCGTTAATCTCACTTTCAGTTCCCTCTTCATCGGGAAGCACTATACAACTCTACGCACGTTTCGAGATGAACCTGGAATATTTGCTTTCAGTTCCCTCTTCATCGGGAAGCACTATACAACGAATTTGATTTATAGTTCTATTGATTTTGATAGTGACTTTCAGTTCCCTCTTCATCGGGAAGCACTATACAACCCAATTTTCTGCGAACAATATAATTCTCCCCGACCGCTTTCAGTTCCCTCTTCATCGGGAAGCACTATACAACACCGCACACGATGCGAGTATGGGACTCCCAGAGCCCCTTTCAGTTCCCTCTTCATCGGGAAGCACTATACAACACGATCTATTCTCCCGAGGGGAGCGATGCCTGGCAGGCTTTCAGTTCCCTCTTCATCGGGAAGCACTATACAACTATCACGACAACCATATCATTTTCTTGATCTTGGCCAACTTTCAGTTCCCTCTTCATCGGGAAGCACTATACAACGCATCGTGCGATTCTGCTCCGGTTGCGGTCTCTCCGCCTTTCAGTTCCCTCTTCATCGGGAAGCACTATACAACATCTCACTGGGTTGTTCCGGCCGGCGCTGGGATTTACTTTCAGTTCCCTCTTCATCGGGAAGCTGTAGTGCTCCCCATTTGTCAAGACATTTTTTCGTCCTCTGAAGTGTAGAGGCCCCTTCCGATCCCAAACGGCTTCATAAGAAGCCCTATAGTGAATTATTCTCGAGCAGTCCATACCTCGGTATC
>Ga0315296_10003998_pt1 | contig 12178 bp, 11 predicted proteins | sample YL17G14_18_MG_FD_203921 | JGI IMG/M metagenome (GOLD analysis project Ga0315296, IMG submission 203921) | Sediment microbial communities from Yellowstone Lake, YNP, Wyoming, USA - YL17G14_18 | ecosystem: Environmental > Aquatic > Freshwater > Lake > Sediment | place: USA: Wyoming | collected... | reverse complement strand
GGTAGTAACAGGCTATTCGTGACAGAAGACCTGTGCAATCCTCGTAGAGATGTCGAAATCAGTTACTTGCTGCAAGCCTGACCAGCCCGGAGTTGCATTTGCCTCCAGTACCCACAATTGTCCAGAGAGGTCCGGAATAATGTCGACTCCAACCAACCTCCCTCGCACCGATTTCGCTGCTCTGGTTGCGAGCTTTGTCACATCCCTGTCATTTGGGCGCGGCACACCCCCTGCGTGGATGTTTCTGGTGATACCATCTCCTCCTGCTCTCTGCATCGTAGCAATGACATTGCCTTCAACAACCAGGGCTCGAATGTCATATCCTGGGTTTCGAATGAACTCTTGAAGAAGAAAGGCTCCCTTTCCGAACGTCTGGCTGTGAAACTTCAGGTAGTCGTATATGTTTACGAGATCGAACTCACGCTCGATTAGCTGGACGCCCTGACCCCCAAATCCCGTAATTGGCTTTAGTACGCAAGGAACGTGTGACTTCACAAACTCAGCGGCGTCCTCGATTGACTCTGTGATAAGTGTCTCCGGAATCGGTAGTCCTGCTGACACAAGCTTCCTCATGGTCTCAGCTTTGTTTCGCATAAGAAGGATCGAGGAGACTGAGTTGACGATTTCTACACCAAGCTCTGCCAAGGCTGAGAGGAGCCCTACCCGATTGAAGAATGCCCCGATTTCAGTAGCACCGAGATCGAGCACGAGCAACAAGTCAAGATTTGTGAGATCCTTGTTTCCTGTCACAATACGATGCATGTGCGTCGAGCCGCTTCGCGCCACCTTCCACGGAATCACAATGGTGACATCGGCTCCAAGACTTTGGAAGGCAGAGCCCAAGCCTTGCACTCGCGGGGAATAGGGGTCGGATGAAAAGAGCCCTACTTCGAAGTGTCTTTCCATCAAGATATCCAGCTCCACTCAACCTGTTTCATTTCGCTTTTATCCGTAACGCGGAGCTTTTAACTGCCTCAACCGACAGTGGCACTCAAATGAGACTATTCTCAGAGCCAGAAATGGAGACCATTCGTCGGGAACTGACGGGGAGAGAAGGCAACGTTGTGATAACGTTTCGCAACAGTCATGGTCCAACACGGCTCAAGAAACTCTGGAAGGAGATGCTAACAGAGCTGGGCCATTCTGGCAAGTGCCTTAGTTGGTGGTCCAGTTCAGGGACTGTTGGTCTTCTCGAATGCAGAAGCGACAAGAATCTCGATATATACGGTCAATGGGCACTGGCCGATGAAACCAAGCTGACTGGTGTGTTTGGGGTCGCCGATGACGAATTGGTCAATATCAGAGAGGGCTTCGATGCTGGAAATGTTACCTCTTCTGCCATGAGAGTAATCAGAATAGGCGAGACCGGTCAAGACTGAGCTAGTCGACTGTGAGAGTTTTCGAAAGGTTGCGTGGCAGGTCCGGGTCTATTCCCAAATCGACTGACAGGAAATAGCTCAGGAGTTGAAGCGGGATGACGTCTAGCATTGGATTAAGTATGATGTTTGCTCTTGGCACTTCTAAGTAGTCTGTCTCATTCGCAACATAGGGCTCCAGAGTGCTCTCTCGTTCACCCACGATGATGGAGCGTCCCAGTCGACACTTCACTTCATTGATATGATTTATGACCATCCAGCTGTCCTCAGTCGTTGTTACGAAAATCACCGGATACCCCTTTGTCACTATGCTCAGAGGGCCATGTTTGAATTCAGAGCTGTACATTCCCTCGCAATGATTGTAGCATATCTCCTTAATCTTGAGTGCCCCCTCACGGGCAACTCCGTCCGTCATTCCATAGCCCAGACAATAGAGGTCTTTCACCCCGACAAGAGTATTCGCCAGATTCTTTGCAAGAATGCCCGTGCGGTCGATCGTTACTTGTGCGAGCACTGGTAGCTCTTGGCTGAGCATTCGAACTATGGACTTTGCTTCTTGTCTGTCAAGATGACCATTTCTCTCACCTAGCATAGCGGCCAGATAAGCAAAGATGACGGTCTGAGAGAAGTACGTCTTGGTGGCTGGGACACTTACCTCGTATCCGCAGGCCATTGGTATGTAGGCGTCGGCGTTGAACATCAGAGTACTACCGATTACGTTCACTATGCCTAGAGTCCTGCCGGTACGCCGCTTCTTCACAAGATTCAGAACATTGAGAATATCCTTGGTCTCACCGCTTTGAGAGACCAAGATGCACAGGCTATCCTCATCTAAGGTCTCACCATACATGGCTTCGAATTGACCACCGATTGTTGGGACGAGAGGTATGCCGGCTAGACGGTTGAAGTAGTATGTGCCCAACACTCCTGCATTATAAGACGAACCACATGCGACAAGGTATAGTCTCGTCGCGGCCTCTATCATCTTGAGCCACTCGTCGGACTTGGCACCTTGGATGACACCCATGACGTCTTGCGCAATTCTCGGCTGTTCGTTTATCTCCTTCAGCATGAAGTGCGGGAACCCGCCCTTTTCAGCAGCATGCACATCGATTGTGGTTCGTTCGGGTCTGCGATCGAGTCGTTTTCCATCCTCGACTCTGTAGACTGCGACGGTGTCCGGCGACAGCACCAGCATCTCACCGTCTGCGAGGTAGATTACATTATTCGTAACAGGAAGAACCGAGGGCAAGTCACTTGATGCGATTGTTTCATTGCTGCCGACACCGGCGACAAGTGACGATCCCATCTTGATTGCATAGATCTCCTTGCTATCCGCTCTTCCCACCGCAAATGAGAATGCACCCTTCAGATCACGGGTGGAGAGTCTGACTGCTTCGAACATGTCACCCGTCTTCTCAAAGTACTTGTCAACCGCGTGAACACAGAGTTCTCCATCATTTTCCGAACGCACGATGTGACCTGTTTCGACGAGCTCTTTGCGGTACTCAACATAGTTGTGGATGTTACCATTGTGAGCTCCATAGATAATTTCATCGCAACCGAAATGGGGCTGGGCATTCAACTTCGTTGGCGGACCATAGGTCGCCCACCTAAGTTGCACGATTCCTCTGTCTCCTTTCATTTTGGACAATCCAAGCAACTTGTCCACGGCATCCACTGTTCCGACGTCTTTTCTGAGGTCTACCTTGCCGTTGTGTACAGCTGCGAGGCCCACCGAGTCATATCCTCGGTAGGTGAGCTTGCGACCGCACTTCACAAGAACCTCCCCAATGTTGTCCCGGTTAAGGCTCACAATGCCAGTTATGCCGCACAAGTCAGACCCTTCCAAGCCGAGCTTCTGTCAAGAGGGCGGGTCACTACACGCCGAAAAAGGTTGTGTAGCTTACATCTACAGTTGCCAATTCTGCAGCTTGTCGAAGACCTTTTATGACCTTTCAGTCCATTCGAATGAACGCCGACGCAAGAGGACTGGCCGATGGGAAAGCAAAAACGCTTGACGCTGCTCCTTCATCCATTTAGGCGCGACCTCTATCAGGTCCTCTGTGAGAATCCCGGTACTTACCTTCTCGAACTGGTTTCGATGCTTGAATCTCCTCTCGGCACTCTCACATGGCATCTAAGAATCCTCGAACGCGAGGGGCTCGTGAAGTCGATAAAGTTCGCCGGCAAGAGACTCTACTACCCTCGCATGTTGCGGTCTCAAGAGGCAGAGATGGCATATCTGACAATGCGTAGCGAGACTGCAAGAAGAATCTTCTCATACATTGTGAATAACCCCGGATGCTATCAAGAGCAGATGGCAGAGACCCTTGGTGTCCACCATGACACGGTTCGATGGCATATCTCACGCATGGAGGAGGTCGGGCTTGTCAGCGTGGAAAAGCAGGGAAGAAAGAAGCGTCACTACCTCGCTCGTCTGGGCCAAGCACTCTTGGACGGTAGCCTGAACTTAATAACGGAAGCATACGTGATATGGTTGATGGAGAAGCTGGAGGGCGGCTGTCTGAACCCAGAAATCAAAGAGAAGACGCAGGATCACGTGACAATCAGGATCGACTGCCCCGAGCGAGGGAAGGACTGCTACATAAAAATCAATCTCAGAGAATGGCAGCTGGACATACTTGGTGAAGAAGAAACGGAACCTCCTGAGATTGCTGAGCCCACGAAGGTTCACTAGCCAGCTATGTTCTCTTGGACAAAGGCTATCACTTTCTTCGACAGGACCTCCGGTTGACTGCTTCTGCATACGACTGCCAGCAGGCGCGCATCGTCAACTCGGGTGACAAGGAGATTTGTTTGCTCAGAGTCAATCAGGATGGTTTCAGTACGATTGGAGTAGGTCAGCCCGTTAGCGAATATCGAACTCACCAATGCAGCAATTTCGATATGATCATCGAGACCAACGGAACCCAGCGGCAATCCCTCGATGGTGAGGAGCATAGCCTGTGTTATCTCCGGGAATGCTTTCACGAGGTTGCCGAGAAGCGTCTCCTTCAATAGTGCGCTACTTGAACCCATTAGTAGCTCGATACGCGTTGCAATGGATTGAAACTTCGGAACCAGAGTCGTGAGATTAAGTCCTGCGTGTTCCGCTTTTGCCAAGACGATAATAAGCTGATAGTGGGGCTGAAGTATCGTTAGTATGGTCTCACTCTGTGTGGAATGCATCAGGTGATTTGGCTTAGCCTTGCCGACACGACCGAGCACATTGGTTCCTGCCCACACAAGCGCAGCTGACACCGTCGTGAGGACTTTAGGGTCAATATCCTCGCCTTTTCTGGAAACCGCCGCGACAACTACGCCTTCTTTGGTAGATAGAATGACGTTCTTGACAGATCGGTGAACTTTCAGGGCATCTCCAAGAAGGTCAGCAACCTTGCCAAGTATTTCTCCAGGCATGACTCTGCACCTCTGCTCTTCAGCGTCCCAGCTCATCACTGCTATATAAGCTGTGGTCAAAGGCTGCGACACGACCTGACAATGTCCTGTGCTCTATCGCCAACAAGGAGAACGTGAAAGCAGACAGGAGCCGCATCTTTGATGCTGGTCGTGCAGCCCGCTGTTCTTTGAACGGCAAGTTTAAATCAACCCCTGGGCGCTCCGCTGACGTTTGACGCTGGAGGAAGCACTGTGCTCAGTTCAAGGAGACCATTGATGTCGTCTCTGGTAATCGTCATCGTAATCTTTGGCTCTGTCGGAGCTTTTCTGTTCGTCACGAACCAGTACAAGCCTCCAGAAATCGCGGTCGTAGTATTGGACCCTGGCTTCGGCGACCTGAGCATGGCTGATCAGGCAAGCCTGGGTATGAATGACATATCTTCCAACTACACAGTTGAGTACTTCATTCCGACTCCGTATCCAAAGACTGTCGCTGAAGCAGAAGCTCTGTTACGAAGTCTTGCGTCCTCCGGTGTTTACGAGATTATTCTTGCAATAGGCCAGAAGCTCACATCAGCTCTGAATGCTGCGGCCACAGCTTATCCCCAACAAAGGTTTGCAATGATTGGGGGGAATGTCACCCTGCCGAATGTTGCATCAGCGTACTTTGACGCTGAACAGGCTGCATTCTTGGCTGGTGTCCTTGCAGCATTCCTCTCCTGTCAAGAGAACTATACTAGTAGAGTTGGCGTACTAGCTTCCATGTCGGATGATCCTGATGTCACTGCCCTCATTGATGGCTTTACGCAAGGTGTTCAGGCAGCAAACTCGACATACGCACTCAATGTGACACTATTGGCAACCGAATACATAGGTAGCTATGAGAACAACGCGGCAGCCGGCAACAGCACCTATGACATGTTTGTCAATGATAATGTATCTGTGCTGTTTGCGCCGGTCCGAGCCAGTATTAGGGGAGTTCGGACTGGGATGTTCTTGGCCAACAGCACGGTGCTGTTCTCACAACATAGGATGCCGCTCGTAATCGCCGGAGAAGGCAATCAGGACGATTACGGATGTGCAGACCTCGACGCCCCGGTTGCACCAAGTTGGATCGCCACAAGTGCTGTTCTACGCACGGACTTGGCTTTCTTCAGTATAGTCAATGCATCGTTGTGGAATCTGTTCCCGGGTGGCACGCTACTCCGATACAATCTGGCAAATGGCGGGGCCAACATAACGACATTCCTCTACAGTTCCACCTACATTCCAGCCCCAATTCGCAATGCGATTCGGAGCTACAAAGAAGCAATCGTCAATGGGACGTTGATAGTCCACACGTGATTAGCACCGCCGTAGGTTATCTCTAAGGCGAACATCTATGATTCCTATCTAGAGGAGGTCTTTCGTTGTGAAAGCGGCCGACATTATTGATATCTGTCTGAATGCTGAATCCCTGAAGCGGGTTCCGCGTACAGGTTGGATACTTGCAGGACAGGATTCGTCAAGTTGCGAAGCGGTTGCCTCACACTGTTGGGGAACGTGCATCTTTTCTCTGCTCATAGCACACCAACTCAGGTCTGAGGGGAAGACCGTGGACCTAGAAAAAGCACTGACAATGGCAGCTGTACATGACTTGGCGGAGGCAGTCATGTCAGACATCCCCCATGGCGCCATCGAGCTTGGCGGCAGGGCGATGGAGTCTGCAAAACGAGAGGCGGAGCGAAATGCATTGGGGCGTCTTCTTGGACCACTTGGCACTCTTGGCCAATCGCTCAAGAAGGAATGGGAGGAATTGAAGCTATCCAAGACCATCGAAGCGCGGATTGTGATCGCCGCGGACAGGCTCGACATGTTGGCTCATGCGATTAGCCTTGAGAAAGGCGGATTCCCTTCAAGGAATCTTGACGGATTCTTTGACAGTGCACGGGGCGAGATTGAGAATCTCCATATAGACATCGTTAAGGATCTCTTTGAGCGGCTTCACTCGATGCATAAGGCGAGTCTCTGAGGTCCTAGTCACGGCGGCCTCAGAGTACCTGAATGTCGTATTGATGCGGCAAGAATGCGCGCAGCTCTTATGGGCTCAGGCACTCCACCATCAAGCGTGAACATGTCAACCAGTTTCCGACCGCGATTGATCGTCATACCTACGACGGAAAGGAATACTGAGTGACCTGTACTCAGCACTATCTCTGCCCGATCGCCAGTCTGACCAAGCACTCTAGCTCTGTCTAACCAGTCCGTCGGGAAGTACTCCTTCAGATACTTCTCGATACCATCTGATGAGTGATAGGATACGCATGCAACAGGGATTCGTGTTCTCTGATACAGCTGTTGGAGGTTCACGACGTTGAACCATGAAATCACGCTTCCACCAAGCATCCAAGCTCTGATGTCTTCTCTGTCCAGTACCTCGTACATCGACATCAGTTGCTCAGTCGCGTCCGTTCCGCCGACTATCGGTCGGCAAAACCCGTATCCATCAATCCTCATATCACCTCGCATCACAACTCCAGCCACGGTGCTCCGTTCATCTGATCGTTCGAAGCTCTCTGCGATTCCGAGGACTCTGATACCACTCTTCCATCCGCTTGTCTCAGTCTTAGCATCCAGTGGCCCGATTTCATGCACGTGTTCGGTCAAGGTCTCGCACCGGCCTAAATTCGAACGGAGTGTGATGCCAAGTGATTGTGGTAAGCAGAGGAGCAGTGCAGGATTCAGCTTATTACTCTGAGCATGAACCATTGATGGAGGATTACGACTTTTCCAGAAGATTGGAGTCAAGGTCTCCTCCCTTTCTCACGTCCGCCAACCAAACTTTATAAATGCGCATAATTCATGTAGAGGGCAGTACGGCGCGTTTGGAGAGTGGCAGCCATTCTGAACCCCGAGTTCGAACAACTACAGGGCAAGCTGAGGCAAATCATGGAGGAGGCCACGGCTATGGCTGCTGGTGTAAGGGCTTGGATGCTCCTTTCGAAGGAAGGTTTGCCTATCGCATCTGCCGTGCCACAAGGGTTGGAGGAAGCCGAGATCGCCGCAATGGCTGCATCCATCTTAGGAGTCGCGGACTTGGCCGCAGAGAGAATGGAGCAGGGATCCTTGGAGGAAGTCCTAGTCACGAACGAGCAAGGCCTGATGCTGATTAAGAGCGCGGGCGAGAAAGCAATACTGTTCTTGGCCGCATCCAAAGAGCTGAAGACGGGTCTTCTGGTGTGGGCAGCTAAGACTGCTTGTGAGCACATAGCACCGCTGCTCTAGGGCCAAATCAAACCAGTCAGCCATAGAATCATTTGCAGCGCCAGTTTTGAGTTCTGAGTTGACTTGTATAGTCCGCTGATGCCCCAGTTGTCAAAGAGGTAATTTGAGCCGACAACAATCATCCTACTGCCGGTATATGATTCGAGACCCACAAGCACCGTTCTGTTTGCCCTGTGTTCAATGCCCTCTGTGTCCTTCCAAGACACCTCTGTCCAAGCGAGCGGAAAACATGTGCCTGAGCAACTGAGTGAACAACCATTGAAGTCAAAGGATTCAACGTTCCGTGTGACATTATGCGAAACCAGATTGGTGACCGCAACAGTCGATGCAATCCCGTTCACAATAATGGTGATGGGTGGTATGCTGTCGTAGTTCATGGTCACGTTAAAGGGGTTGAGCAGCTGGTTGGCACTACCAACATCGATACTTGAGTTCTGTAGTCCGGCGACAAGAATACCTCGGCCAGCTTTCCAGTACGCGACGTATGAATCAATCTCTCGTTGAGAGTACGAAGCCGAACGATTCTTCACAAGCGTGCCATCATTCGAGATATCCCATGCACAAGGATCTAGAACAACGATAGCGTCATATCGCAGCATCAAGTCGAGTTCCAGCAACTCTGGGTTTGTTATCTCCTCGACTGCTATCCCCAGCTGAGTGAGCAGCCGATAGAACTCCCTGTATTGACCGAATACAGAATCGGTCCACCATGGAGAATGGCTTGTATCGAAAGCAACGAGAGCTAGTCCTACTGATGCGCTGAATCTTAGCTGAGCACGAATCGAGTAATACCCGGGGGCGACCAGAGTGATTATGGCCCTTAGATCATGCATTGAAGTCGCGGAGATCACATGTATTCTCAGGGAGAACAAGCCGGTCTGGTTTACCAGAATGGTCTGAGGTCCTCCTACCCATGGTGAGGCCGACCCTTCATAGAAGAGGTCGAACGCGGCATTGCTGCTCGCAAAGATGGAAAACTCTACAATTCCTGTCGTGTTGACAAACCATCTCTCGAAGCTGTATGGTCTTCCACTGGGAAGAACACAGGCAGCTAATGGAAGATTGCCCGACTTCGGCACGGCATCCAAGTAACTGAGCGCAGACTGCATATCCAGATAGCCTGCACCAACCTCCCAAGAGTCCGAAGACAGGTGTTCTGCGCTGGCGACAAGAGCCGCCTTCACCATCCCTGGCGTCCATTCCCACCCTTTGTTCCTGCAATAGCTAATCACAGTGACCGCAGCTGCAGTCACATGCGGCGCCGCAAAGCTCGTACCGAGCACTGTCAAGGATGTTTTCTGATCGGTGTACCAGCCATCTGCTGAGATGTCTGGTTTTGCACTGCCGTTCCTAAGAGGACCACGTCCTGAGAATTCATAGGGCGCCTTTTCCTCATTTACAGCCCCTACTGCGATAACCTGTGGGTAAACGGCTGGTGACTCAATGGAACTACCAGCAATCCCGCCCTGACCATTGTTGCCTGCCGCCGCAACAACTACAACTCCTTTTTCAAACGCCCACCTGACTACGTCACGAAGTAGGTCTTGGCTTGTAGCGGCACGACCGAGACTGAGGTTGATTACATCACAGTCCTGTTCATCCACTGCCCAGTGCATGGCAGCAGCAATCGCGGGTTCCAGTGCAGCATTAGTTGCATCCACGACCTTCGCATTGACTATCAGTACATTCGGCGCATCTTGGACTATGATTCTGGCTACATAGGAACCATGTAGGATTCCATGGGGCGCACTATCTCCAGTGGCATTGTCAGTTGAGGAATAGCCATACTCCGAAGCTACGAAACTCTTCTCGGCAACGATCTTGCCTTGGAGAATACCGTTAGCAGTAATGCCTGAGTCAACAACTGCTACTCTAACCGGTCTCTCTCCCGCACCGAAGCCACCGGGAGCTATGAAGAGGAATGCCCCCATGGCAACAATGACTATGGTGGCCACAAGCAGCGCAGTCCCTCTTCTGGGATTTGCGGGCGTGCGGTAGTCGTCATTGTTTGAAGCCACAGTGGTGCCTTCAATATTCTCTGGGACAAGATAGGCGACGGCACACTGATAAACAATGGCACATCAGCAACTTTATCACGAGACCGACGGCCGGGCCCGCTGGGTTACCTCCGTGGTTGTCGAAGATCCTGATCGCTACGAGTTGGAGGAGTATAGGGGCATTGACATCTTCGAACCTGGAACTCAAATAGAGCGTGAGATCGACTGGGACACACTCTTCCGGGTGCTTCTGTTCACCGGAGCCTCATTCGGACTTACAGTAATCGTCTTAGTAGTCATCATGATACCGTTGATTGCGGCGAGGATGATTTTTGTTGACATGGCCACTTTTGAGATATTCTATGCCCCATGGGCAATGCTCTTTCTCTCACTATCTGAACTGGGATTTCTGGTCCCTCCTGTGCTTTATGCAAGAAGGCGCCATCTGCCTCTCAGTTCCATTGGGCTGAAATCGCCAGCGCCCGCCAAGGACATAGCATTGGGTCTGGGGGTAGGCATGGCCATGCTTGCTGCCAACTATGCAGTGACCACGGCCGTCAACTGGTTAATCGAAGTCCTGACTGGGCGGCAGGTTTCCAGTAGTGGGAGCTTACTCGCAACATCTGGATATGCAGAGGTTGTCGCATGGATTGTTGTGATGTTTGTCGTTGTAGGGTTTAGCGAGGAGACGGTGTTCAGAGGTTTCCTGCAGCGACGAATGGAAGTATACTTCAGGGGACGGTCGATCAGGTACAAGACCATCTCGATTGTACTCACCTCCGTCATCTTCGCGGCTGCTCATCTTGACCCTAGCGGGCTTCCGTCTCTGTTCACTCTCAGTCTGTTCCTAGGATACTTGGCACAGAAGCGGCGCTATTCCGTACTTGGACCTGCAGTCGCCCATGGCTTCAATAATGCCATGGTGGTTGTCCTTACCGCTCTCGGTTTCTAGTCATGGTTCCTCGCAAAGTTATGTCAACAGAGCTGGACCATTGCTTGCCAAAGAAGCTGCCCAGGTTTCATGCGAGCGTGGTTCTTCTCGCCAAGACAATCCACGCTAGGAGCATCATCGTCAAGGTGAAAGCCAGTATCCGAACTATCTCGCTAGAAAAGGTCGCTAGGGATACGCCCTTGAAAGCTGTGTCTATTATCATGACACGTCCTAGATTCAGAGGGTAAAGGTCATCCAGTGGTCCGACATCCATGAAACCTGTGCCCACGATAAAAGAGCTGAACAGAATCAAGAGGAACGATTGGTTCGCCTGCAACCGCGTCCTACAGAGTGTTGATATGAACACCCCAAGCGCAGACCCAGAAATCGACATCAACGCGAGCACACCGTTTAGCGTCAGATAGTCTGCGTTTGGAACAATGCCGAACAGCCCCATCCAAAGCAAGAGAAGAAACTGGGCCTGTATCATGCCCAACACGAAATAGGCAAGAACTTTGGCGATTATCGCCTCCATCTTTGTTGCGGGCGTTAACAGCATCCTGTTCAGTGGAACGTCACCTACGATTGCTTGAGCACCCGTCGCCGCCACAGCTATGAAGGACGAAAACACAATCAGGAAAACGCCGAATGATGCTGCGGCGTAGTCGCCGACTGGTTCGAATTCACGGATGCTGACCATCTCTATCTCTCCTTTAACCCAGCCATGGTCAGATCGGAAGTCCGATACTACCGTCCCGAATGCTCCGAAAACAGCTGCTTGACTCTGGAAGTTGGTACTGCTGATGTGTATTGGCACAAAGGCTGGTATGTCACCTGTTATGTTGCCTTCAAAACCGTACGGAATCACAGCATATGCATCAATCCGATCATCGTATAGTGCAGCAAGAGCATCTTGTTCCGTGGCATACTCCGTGACAATGAGGTCAGTACTCCTTTCCAGATACCAAGTGAAATTATCGGACAAGTCTTGGCCCGGGTACGTATCTGTGGGATCGAGGTCCACAACTCCTATGGCAAGTGCGCCTGACCGTTTACCAGTGTCTGTCCCGGCTGTAGAGACATTGGTCTGTAGTCTGGCAACCCAAAGTGTCCCCATGATCATCCCCGGTAGGGCGAACACCATCAACAGGGCGAACTTATCAATCTGGATCAGCTTCAGTTCCTTTACAAGCATCGACCAGATTCGC
>Ga0315296_10003997_pt1 | contig 12180 bp, 10 predicted proteins | sample YL17G14_18_MG_FD_203921 | JGI IMG/M metagenome (GOLD analysis project Ga0315296, IMG submission 203921) | Sediment microbial communities from Yellowstone Lake, YNP, Wyoming, USA - YL17G14_18 | ecosystem: Environmental > Aquatic > Freshwater > Lake > Sediment | place: USA: Wyoming | collected... | reverse complement strand
CACTGATTCCAAGACCGTCCGAAAAACGGAAGGTCGAAGAATGATCATCTCCTTTGTCCTTCCCCTCATCGCTGCGTTCCTGCCGCCGCAGGGGACTGTCGTATATGATGATTTTAACACCCCGTTTGCGCTCGCAGAAGCCCCCCAGCGCATCGTCTCCCTGGCTCCGAATTTGACTGAAATTCTCTTCGCTCTCGGCCTCGGAGACAGGGTTGTCGGAGTGACCCGCTACTGCGACTATCCGCCGCAGGCGCTCCAAAAAGAAAAGATCGGCGGGATGGTGGACCCCAACCTGGAAATGATCCAGTCCTTCCGGCCCGACCTGATCGTCGGCTTCCGGGGAAACCCCTTGGGCGTCCTGAACAAGCTCCGGAACCTCCATTTTCCCGTATTCGTCCTGAACCTCGGAAGCTCGCTCGACGGGCTTTTCCAGACGATCGAAAAAGTCGGCCGGGTGACGCGAGCGGAAGACCCCGCCAAAAATCTCGTCGCCGGACTCAAAGAAAAACACCAGGCTATCGGCCTGGCTCTGCGCGACGTTTCGAAAAGGCCCAAGGTCTTTCTCTCCGTCTACGGCCAGGGCCTCTGGACCTGCGGTGAGGGGAGCTATCTCAACGACCTGCTGGTCCAGGCCGGAGGCGTGAACATCGCCGCACATATCCCCCGGCGCTGGCTCCAACTCAATCGCGAACAACTCATCCACGAAAACCCGGACGTCATCATCATCATGGCCAAGGACAAGGAACGCTTCTCCCAGGCCGGAGAATCATTCCGGGCCGACTCGCGTCTGAAGGATGTCCGGGCGGTCAAAGACAACAGCATCCACTGGCTGGACGAGAATATCGCCGGCCGCTTCGGCCCGCGGCTCATCGACGCCCTGGACACGGTTGCCCGCATCCTTCATCCTGAAATGTTCGAGGCCCACCGATGAAGCCCGGCAGAAAAAGGGTGGCCTTTTCGATCGCACTCCTCCTTATTCTAGCCGCGTCCCTCTTGCTCTCCTTGATGATCGGAGCCGTTCGCACCAGCCCCGCCGACCTCTGGAACTTTCTCCTCCACAAGGATCAAACCTACCGGACAATCTTCTTCGACTTGCGTCTCTGCCGCGCGCTCTTGGCCTTTCTCATCGGGGCCGGCCTCTCTCTGTCCGGAGCCATACTCCAGGGTTATTTCCAGAATCCCATGGCGGACCCGTTTGTCGTCGGCGTCTCCTCGGGCGCCTCTTTTGGGGCCGTGCTCTGTATTTCCCTCGGCCTCGGGGGGGTGAGCGCTTTCGGATTCTCCCTCCAGAGCCTATTTGCCTTCGGGGTCGGTTTCTCCCTCGTCTCTCTGGTCTATCTTCTCTCCCAGACCCAGGCCGTCTTCAAGGTCGAAACTCTTCTCCTGACCGGAATCGCGGCCGGCGCCGTGGCATCATCTCTGACCTCTTCCTTGCTCTTCTTGAGGTCGGACTCCTTCGAGCAGGCCGTTTTCTGGCTGCTCGGGAGCTTCACCCTGGCCGACTGGCGGCAGGTCGGGATGGTGGCGCCCTACCTGGCCCTCTGCCTGCTCGTCGCCCAATGGCTGGCCAAGGACATGAACCTCCTGGTCCTGGGAGATGAGATGGCCCAATCCCTGGGCAGCCCGGTCGTCCGGGTCCGGCGGACCCTCCTGGCCGTGTCCACCCTGCTCGCGGCCGTGTCGGTCTCGGTGAGCGGGATCATCGGGTTTGTCGGGCTGATCGTCCCGCACTGGGTGAGGATCATCATCGGCCCCGATCACAGATATCTCTTCGGCTTGTCCGCGCTCACCGGCGGCACGTTCCTCGTCCTCTGCGACCTTCTCGCCCGGATCGTGCTCTCCCCCACGGAGCTTCCCATCGGCATCATCACCGCCCTGTTCGGCGCCCCCTTCTTCATCTACCTCCTGCACAAGCGAAGATAGAGCCCCGCCAAACTCCTTGCCTCGCCCTGCAGAGAAGTGATAAAATGCCGAGAGTTCATGGACTTCTTCTTCATCCGGGACCACCGCGAAAAATACCGCTTTTTTTCTTCCGAGCCCGAAAAGGACATCTCCATTCCTGTCTCGCGCACCAAGAGAGCCTGGGAGCTGGCCCAGAAGAAGCTCACGCTTCTCCCCCCGAGAATCCTCCGCCAGGAGCAGGCCTTCATCCGCATCCTGAAGTCTGAAGACGAGGCCATCTCCATCCGCCACTCCGGCCTCCGGCCCGAGAAGCGCATCCGGCTGCGGTTTTCCCTGTTTCTGTACAAGCAAAGGTCGAAGCATGTCCTGATTCTCATCGGCGAAACCATTCTCCTCCCGCTCAGCGGGCTGGCCGCGCTGCTCCCCGGCCCCAATGTCGCCTTCGCTGCCCTGGCCCTGCTGATGATCACCCACTGGCGGGCCCTGCAGGGTATCAACAGGCTGGCCGGCAGAAAGCACGAGTTCCCAGTCGCCCCCCTGTTCGCCGACTGGGAAGAAGCCTGCGGCCAGGCTCAGAAGGAAAAATATTCCGAGATCCTCAAGAAGATCGAGACGGAATACCGCCTCTCCCAAGTGGATAAGGTTCTCTGGAAATAAATACAGTCCGGGCTCGCCGCGGCCGGATCCATTCTGAAATTGACAAAATCCTATTTTTATTCTATTTTGGGGGCACCATGCCGTTGACCCTCAACCAGTTCCTGCTTCTCGTGCTCACCTTTGCTGCCGTCGTGGTCGCGGTTTTTCTCGTCCGTTTCCTCGGCCAGATCCGACGCGCGGCCGAGGAAGGTGAGAAGACCATGGTCGAGGTCCGCAAGCTGGTCGAAAACCTGAACGAGATGGATGGGATCATCAAGGACAGGCTTGTCAACCTGGGAGAGTTCATGGAGGCCTCCAAGAGGACGGCCGTCAACCTATCCGAAGCTTCCTTCTTCCTGACCACTAGGATTTTACGGCCCAGCTCAAAATTTTGGCCCGTGATATTTCCTGTTGCTTCGTTCTTCTGGAAACAATTTAGGAAAAGAAAGGAGAAGAAACATGGGGGATAACAAAGGATCGAGCGCTCTGGAAGTCGCCGTCTCCTTCTTCATCGGCGCCGCAACCGGTTTCGTCCTGGGGATTCTCTTCGCTCCAGCCAGCGGCAAAGAGACCCGGCAAAAAATTAAAACCCAGGCCACCAAGACGGGAGAGAAGGCCAAGGAAAGCTACGAGAAGATCAGCAAAGAGGCGGAAAAGGGCATCCTGGTGGTCAAGGAAAAAGCCCAGGAGGGCATCGAAGCCATCAAGGAGTTCCTCGAGAAAAAGAAGGAGGAATACGCCAAGAAACCTCCCCAGGGCTACGGCGAGGGAGACGTCAAGGAATAGGGGCGATCTCCGGTCAATCCCTCAATTGGCACTCCCTGGTCAGAGTCTCGAGGCCGACTGTACTCCCCTTCCCCTTAGATTATTACCCGGTGACTTGTGTTCCTGCCTGCCCGGCCCGGGAGCGGAAGCAGGATGTCTCCGATGAATAAGGCCCGAAAAGCCAGGTTCGAGACCTCTTCCGGGATCGAGGTCAAGGCGGTTTACGGCCCCCGCGACCCGGCCGGGTTCGACCCCCAAAAAGACCTCGGAAACCCGGGCAAATTCCCCTTCACCCGCGGCATTTACCCGACGATGTACCGCGGCCGCCTCTGGACCATGCGCCAGTACGCCGGGTTCGGCACGGCCGAAGAGTCCAACCGGCGCTACCGCTATCTCCTCTCCCAGGGGCAAACAGGCTTGAGTGTTGCCTTCGACCTCCCCACCCAGCTCGGCCTGGATTCCGACCACCCGCAGGCTCAAGGTGAGGTGGGGAAGGCGGGTGTGGCCATCGACTCCATCTACGATATGGAGACTCTCTTTCAGAAAATTCCGCTCGACACGGTCAGCGTTTCGATGACCATCAACGCCACGGCGGCGGTCCTCCTGGCCATGTACCTGGCCATCGCCGCCAAGCGGCGCGTCCCTTGGTCGAGCCTCAGCGGAACCATCCAGAACGACCTCCTCAAAGAGTATATCGCCAGAGGAACGTACATCTATCCCCCTCAGGCCTCCCTCCGGATCATCGTCGACATCCTGACCTTCTGTCAGGAGAAAGTCCCCCGCTGGAACACCATGAGCATCAGCGGCTACCACATCCGGGAGGCCGGGGCCACGGCCGTCCAGGAGCTGGCCTTCACTTTCGCCGACGCCGTCGCCTACATCGAAGCGGCCATCGGGGCGGGACTGGACGTGGATGCGTTCGCGCCCCGTCTCTCCTTCTTTCTGGCCGCCCACAACCAGTTCTTCGAAGAGATCGCCAAGTTCCGGGCCGCCCGCCGCATCTGGGCCAGGCTGATGCGGGAGAGGTTCCGGGCAAAGAATCCTCTCTCCTGGGCCTTTCGTTTTCACACCCAGACGAGCGGGGTGACCCTCACCGCCCAGGAGCCCGAGAACAACGTCGTCCGGGTGACGCTCCAGGCGCTGGCGGCCGTGCTCGGCGGCACCCAGTCCCTCCACACCAATTCCAGGGACGAAGCCATGGCTTTGCCCAGCGAAGAATCGGTGCGCATCGCCCTGCGCACGCAACAGATCATCGCCCACGAGAGCGGCGCGGCAGACACTGTGGACCCGATCGGAGGATCGTATTTCCTGGAAACCCTGACCGAGTCCATCGAGGAGCGAGTCTGGGGCTACCTGCGTAAGATCGACGACATGGGCGGGATGTTCAAGGCCATCGAGACAGGCTACATCCAGCGGGAAATCCAGGAGAGCGCATTCAACTACCAGAAGAAGGTGGAGAGCAAAGAGCAGGTCATCGTCGGCCTGAACGAGTATGCGGGCGCCCCGGAAAAGATCAAATTCCGGCTCCACGCCGCGGCCAGGAAAATCGAGAAGGCCCAAGTCGAGAGACTGCGGCATCTAAAGAGAACGCGCTCCGCCCGGGGGGTCAAGAAAAGCCTAGAGGCGCTGCGCCGGGCGGCCGGTTCGCGCGACAACCTCATGCCCTTTTTCATCGCCGCGGTCAAGGCGGAAGCGACGCTGGGTGAGATTTCCGATGTCCTGAGGGACGTCTATGGTATCTATCAGGAATCCGTCACCATCTGAGATCTCATGCTCTTTCCGTTCCTCTATCTGGCCGGCTCGCTGTCTGTAGGGATTTTTCTGGCCTCCGTCCTCTCTACGGCCCTTTTCATCCCTGTCGTGGCGTTCCTGACTTCCCTCGCCGCGGCCTGGCTGGCCTATTTCCGGAAAAGAAACAGGCTGGCTCTAGCCTTCGCCTTGCCGGCCGCGCTGTTCCTTGGGTGGACTCTGTATGCGCAGCACGATACCAACTATGAGCGAAACCCGGTCAAGAAATTCGTCCTAGACGGCTATGCCGATTTCTCCGGCCGGTTGTACCGGTCACCCTCCTACGGCGTCGGCCGGACCCATCTCTTCCTCCGCGTGGAGAAGATCGGCGTCCAGGGCCGGGACATCAAAGCCCGGGGAAATTTGCGGGTCGCCGTCCTTCACCCCTCGGTTTATCCCTCCGCGTTGAAGCTCAGAGCCGGAGACTGGATCACCGTCTCCGCCCAAGTCCTTCCCGGCCGCGACTTCCGCAATTTCGGCGAGTCCCGGCTGGCCGGCCTGCGGAAAAACCAGATGGTCCATAACCATGCGGTCACAAAAAGCGCCCTCCTGGTCGGATTGGAGCAGCCGGCGCGACGGGCTTCGCTCCTGCGCCTGATCTCAGCCCTCCGGCAGGCCCTGCAAAAGAGGATCGAGGATCATTTCTCCACCGCCGACCGGAGCGCACTCTCGCAACAGGGAGCCGTCCTCGAAGCCATGCTCTTGGGCGAGCGCGGCCGGATGGACGAGGAAACGACGGCAGGCCTCCAGAGGTCGGGGCTCTTCCATCTCATCGCCATCTCCGGGGCCCACATCGGCATCATCTCGGTTCTTTTCTTTTTTGTTCTCCGGCTTTTCCGAGTGCCCAAGCGGGTTTCCTACTCGGTCCTGATCGTCCTGCTGCTTTTCTATTCCCTGCTGGTTGAAGGCCGGGCCTCGGTTTTTCGGGCTACGATCATGGCCCTGACCTTCCTCACAAGCAAGCTCCTCTGGAAGCAGACTCACCTTCTCAATACCATCTCCTTCAGCGCCTTCGTCCTCCTTCTGTCCAACCCCTTCTACCTTTTCGACATGGGTTTCGAACTGACCTTCGCGGCGACACTCTCCATCATCCTCTTCTACCCCAAGCTCCTGAGATTTCTGCCCAGTCTTCCCCTGAAGGTCAGCGAGCTGTTCGCGCTTTCCCTGACCGCCCAACTGGGCGTCCTACCGCTGCTGGCCGCCTCCTTCAACCGGGTCACCTTCGCGGCGCTGCTGCTCAATTTTCCGGCCATCCCCCTGATCGGCGTCGTCATGGGCGCCGGCTTCGTCTTCCTGGCTGTCTCACCGATCAGCGCAGGTCTTGCCGCTTTGATGGCTCCAGTTCTCAAATTCCTGGTCGATGTCTTTTTGTGGATATCCCGTTCTCTGGATGCCGTTCCCGGGTTCTCCTATCGCCTCCCCACTCCACCATCGGCGGTCGTTCTCGGATATTTTCTTTTTCTCTTGCTCCTTCTTCTTCGGCACCGTTTTAAAGGGCAGAAGCTGCTGACGGCCTTCCTCTTCGCCGTCTTCCTCATCACGCTTGTCACTTACCCCTTCCCCCCGCGTTTTTCGCCCACGCTCCGGCTGACCTTCATCGATGTCGGACAGGGAGACTCCATCCTGGTCGAATTCCCGGGCCGGAAAAAAATGCTGGTCGACGGCGGAGGAGTGCCGGACGCAAGCTTCGACATCGGCGAGCACGTTGTCTCGCCTTTTCTCTGGCGCCGCGGCATCAAGAGGATCGACTACCTGGTCCTGACCCACGCCCATCCCGACCACCTCAACGGCCTTCTGGCTGTGGCCAGGAACTTCAAGGTGGCCGAGTTCTGGGAAGCGTATTCGCCGGACGATAGCCCGGCCTACGCGGAACTCAAGCGAACTCTCACCAAAGGCACGGTCCAGAGACACGTTTTTCGCAAATTCATACTTCAGGAAGGCCCAGTGACGATCGAAGTCATTCATCCTGGGCCGTCCGCTCCGCTCGAAAGGAAAGTTAGTAACGACGATTCTCTGGTGCTGCGGCTCGCGGCGGACGTTCAATCTTTTCTCCTGGCCGCCGACATCGGGATGGAGGCCGAAAAGAACATCGTGGACGCTCGGCTCGACGTCCGTTCTCGGGTCCTCAAGTCGCCCCACCACGGCAGCCGCACCTCGAGCTCGGAGGCCTTCCTGGCCGCCGTCGAACCCGAGGTCGTGATCATCTGCGCCGGCCGGGGCAACATCTACGGAGTCCCTCATCCGGAAATAGTGGAACGATACCGGGCCGCCGGCGCCCGCGTCCTCCGGACGGACGAGAACGGGGCCATCGAGATATCAGCCGATGGCCGTACTCTCGTCATCCGGACCGCCGTTTCCCAGGCGCAATCGGATTGACAGCAGGGGGGGGTTGCGCTAGCATTGTCTCAGGATGTCGGCGAAAAGACTGTTGGCACTGGCCTTTCTCACGGCCATGTTGAGCTCTCTCCTTTTCCCCCAGACTTTGGCTGAAATCGCCCAGAAGGAAAGAGAAAGACGGGCCGCACTGAAGGGCAAGAGGGCCGCCGTCATCACCAACGCTGACCTGGCCAAGCTCAAGAAAAAACCCGCCCTGGAAACGCCCCTCGCCCCTCCGGCGCCCGTGACAGAAGAGATTGTTGCACCCGAAGTCACTCCTCCGGCCGCGGCCGAGCCTCAAGAGCAGCCCGCAGCCGCCCTCCCCGCCGCCGCAGACCCGGTCCCTCTCGATCTCAAGGTGCTACAGGAGAGGTGGGACAAGGCCAAGGAATACGTGGAGCTCTTGACACTCAAGATGGGCACGCTCTGGCAGCAGTTCTACGGCCTCGAAGACATGACTACCAAGGACGCCGTTCAGCAGTCCATCGCGGAGACCTTCCTCAAGCTGCAGAAAGCACAGGAAGAAGAAACACGGGCCCGCCAGGACCTGGAGAAATTCCTGGGGCAGCAGAAAAAAGAACCCGTCCCCTCGATCTGGATCCGCTAGAAGAGGACGGCCGGCCGCTCAGCGAAAATAGATGAAGGAGATCTGGCAGCCCAGCTCCCGCTCATCCTTGTTCTGGGGGAAGACCTTCGAGGGGATGAACGTCTTGTCCACGGCGACGATGAGAGTGAACTCATCCTTTTCTCCGAGCATCTCTTTCTTCACCGTGTAGCTCTTCTCGAAGGTGATCTCGTCGGGGATGAACTCGTCGAGGACCACATCGTTGATCTTGAAGACGACCTTCTGGTCGGGGATAATCTCCTTGTTCACTCCCCCCCGGATAACGAGTAGCCCGTCCCGGTGCGGGTTATCGACGATGCAGCGGGCCTCGCCGCTCACCCAGCGCCATTTCTTGAGGGGAGCGTTGGGGTCGATCTCCTGGTCATACCAGCCCTTCTCGTAGACGATTTCCGGCACATCGGGGGGCGGGGGCAGGACCTTCAGCTTGGTGGTCAGGACCTCGCGCTGGGGCCCGCTGCTCCGGTCATAGGGATTATAGAGGCCGACGCTCAGCCGCAGCGTTTCCTCCCCTTTGAACGTGGGATCAAACTCGTCGATAAACGACGGGATGTAGATCCGCCGCTGGTACTTGTATTCCTGGCCCGGCTCCCACTGCGAGGTGGGGACGGGCGGCACATGGTCGTCCTGGAAGAGCAGGTTGCTGCCGTGCCAGAAATGGACAAAGACCGTCAGGTCCTTTCCGGCCTTGGGGAAATCGCCGCTGGTCTTCCAATCGTACTGGATATCCGTGATCAGGTTGTCGGTGAGCGTTTTATCGGAGAAACCGACCGCCAGCTCAACCCCCTTGACCTGGGCTTTCTTCTGACAGGAGAGCGAAGTCAAGAAGAGCAGCCCGACGGCCATTAGTATCAGCGAAGTTTTTCTGTTCATCACTTTCCTCCTCCACACATGGTCAGTTTATTATACTGAAAAGAGAACCCGTTCTCAACGACCCTATCCGTCCAGCTTGATCCTCTCGATCGGCGCGATGTAGGGGACGTTGTTCTCGATCATCAGCCTGTTCAAGCGCGGGACGTCCTGATCGATGATCCGGTTGATCTTCTCGACCAGGGCCTTCAACTGCTCCGTGTTCCTGGCGATGTCCTGGACTTGCCGCTCGGACGGAGCTCCCGTATAGCCGCCGATCGACCGGGCCAAGGAGAGGAGCCGGCCCCGAACCGAGAGCCGCATCGCCTGGAAGCCGGCCTGGGGGTCGCCCAATAGCTCTTTGCGGGCGGCCTGTACATCGGCCAGAACCGCTTTAATCGCTTCGCTCACCGCGGCCGGTGGAGCGGGCGCCTTCTTGGCCATCGCCTCAGCCTCCTCCAACTGTCTCCTCAGGGTGTCCAAGGTCTTTTCAGTGGCGCTCAGCAGCGGACCCAGCCGGTAGAGGCCCATCAGGGCATCATGCTGCGCCTTCCGGGCTTCAAAGGCCACGTCGATGCGCGGGTCTCCCTCGACCTTGACTGTCTTGATCATCTCCTGGCCGGCAGCCTGGAGCGTCACCCGGTATTCCCCCGGGAGGACATAGGGCGCCGAAAAGGAGGAGAAACGGGCTGTCGGCCCGGCGTCCCCGGAGACGGGAGCGTAGCGCAGGTCCCAGTTCAAACGGTGGAGGCCGGCCTCCTTGCCCGCCTTAAGTTCCCTTACCGTCTTCCCCTCGGCGTCGGCCAGGATGATCTTCGCTTCCTCCTTGCCATCCTCCTTGAGGTAGTAGCTGATCAAGGCGCCCCGGGGCGGGTTGGCCCCAACAAAGAACTTATGGCCGGTGTTCCCCTTGTGAAAATACGGATTGAAGATCAGAGCCGGCCGGATATCGAAGAGATAGCTCTTCGCGGCCAATGTATCCGCCTTGAGCTCGCCGAGCGGACTGATATCGTCCAGGATCCAGATGCTCCGGCCGTGAGTGCCGAAGATGAGGTCGTTTTCCCGGGGATGGATGGCGATGTCATCGACGGGGACGAGAGGCAGGTTACTTTTAATCCGGTTCCAGCTCACTCCCCGGTCCAGGGAGAAGAAGGCGCCCCGCTCGGTCCCGACAAAAAGGAGGTCGGGGTTGCGCCGGTCCTCTCGGATGACGCTCACCGTGCCGAACTCGGGCAGCCGGCCGGAGACAATCTTCCAGCTCCCGCCGAAATCCTCAGAGGCGAAGACATAGGGTTTAAAGTCGTTGCCCCGATGGCCGTCAAGGCTCGCATATACCCGGCCCTCGATGAAATGGCTGGCCTCCACTCGGCTGACATAGGTGTTCTTAGGGGCCAGGGAGGGCGGCGGCGTCACGTTCTTCCAGGTCTTTCCGTCATCGCGGGAGACCTGGATGAGGCCGTCATCGGTCCCGGCGTACAGGACGCCCTCCCGGAGGGGCGATTCTGCGATCGTCGTGATCGTCCCGTAATGAGCGACTCCATCGTTCCGGGAAAGGGTGTTGGCATCAGGAACGACCCCCATGATCGAAAGCTTGTCCCGGTCGGTCTTCGTCGTCAGGTCAGATGTGGCCTCCCAGTTATCGCCCCGGTCCCGGGAGATAAAGAGCCGATTTCCCCCGTAGAGGACCTTGTTCGGTTTATGGGGTGAAACCAGGATCGGGCTGTTCCAGCTAAATCGGTAGGTCTCCTTTTCGTCGGGAGGCTCGGGCCGGATGGACTTGCTCTCCCCGGACCTCAGGTCGAAACGGAAGAGGAAGCCGTCCTGGGACTCGGCGTAGATGATGTTGTGGTCGCTGGGGTCCACCTGAGTGAAGAACCCGTCTCCGCCTCCGATGCGGACCCACTCATCGTTGGTGATGCCGACCGAGGTCCAGGTAGCGCTCGGACCTCCCCAGCTCCCGTTGTCCTGAAGGCCCCCGTAGACGAAATAGGGTTTACGCATGTCGAACCCGACCTCATAAAACTGGGCCAGCGGCAGGGTGTTGATGAAATCCCAGGTCCTGCCGCGGTCATAAGAGATCTGGATGCCGCCGTCCGAGCCCACGATCATATGGTCGGAATCGGCCGGGTTGATCCACATGGCATGATGGTCGCCGTGGATCTCCTGGACGATATCCGTGCGGAACGTCTTGCCGCCGTCGTCGGATACATACATGGGCGCGCCCAGCACCCAGATCCGCTGGTCGTTGTTGGGGTCGATGCGGACCTGACTGTAGTACATCGGCCGCGGGTTGGTCGCGGACATCTTTTTCCAGGTCGCACCCTTGTCTTCGGACCGAAAAATGCCGCCCTCCTTGTTCTCGATGACGGCATAGACGATGCTGGGGTTCCGGCGGTAGATGTCGAGGCCGATCCGGCCGGTCGTTCCCTCCGGCAGTCCGTTGGTCAGGCGGACCCAGGTGTTGCCGGCGTCGGTGGTCTTGTAGAGCCCGCTCCCCGGCCCGCCGCCGCTGAACCCGTAGGCCGTCCGCTGCCGCTGGTAGGAAGCGGCGTAAAGCGTGGACGGATTCTCCGGGTCGATGGCCACGTCGACGAAGCCGGTGTTCTCGTCGATGAACCGGGTGTTCAGCCAAGTCTTTCCGCCGTCCGTGGTCCGGAAAAGGCCCCTTTCTTTGTTGGGCCCCCAGAGCCGTCCGAGCGCCGCCACATAGACGATGTCGGGGTTGGCCGGATGGACGACGATCCGGCCGATGTGGTGGGTATCCCGGAGCCCCATGTGCTTCCAGGTGCGGCCGCCGTCCTCTGATTTATAAACGCCGTCGCCCCAGGAGGAGCTCTGGCGATTGTTGGGCTCGCCCGTCCCCACCCAGACGGTGTCCGGGCTCGAGGGCGCGACGGCTACGTCGCCGATGGAGCTCGTGGTCTCGCCGTCGAAGATCGGCTCCCAGGTCACGCCGTTATTGGCCGTCTTCCACAGCCCGCCCGAAGCGGTACCGGCATAGATGATATCGGGACTGCTCTCGACCACCGCGAAGTCGTCGATCCGGCCGCCCATGTTGGCGGGGCCGATGCAGCGCCACTTCAGGTCATCGAGCAGTTTTTCCGGGATGGCCGGGCCCGGTTTAGGATTCTCTTTTTTCTGCGCTCCAGCCACGAATATAGAGACAAAACTGATGCCCAGGATAATGAGTACTCGGGAAAGAACGGGTTTCCTCATGGGTTCGCCTCCTCGATATGAATGCG
>Ga0315296_10003996_pt1 | contig 12180 bp, 11 predicted proteins | sample YL17G14_18_MG_FD_203921 | JGI IMG/M metagenome (GOLD analysis project Ga0315296, IMG submission 203921) | Sediment microbial communities from Yellowstone Lake, YNP, Wyoming, USA - YL17G14_18 | ecosystem: Environmental > Aquatic > Freshwater > Lake > Sediment | place: USA: Wyoming | collected... | reverse complement strand
AAAAGAAGCTTCATAATCACTGAGAAAATACCCAACGCCGAATCGCTGGAGCGAAAACTGCCGGCCTTTTTCACCGGCCCAGTGACAGGCGAAAATCTGAAGCTGCGGCGAAATTTCATTGCCCGATTGGCGGCTTTTATAAGGGAATTCCACCAGACAAATTATCGCCATCGGGACCTCTATTTTTCGCACATATTTTACGATGATTCGGGTAAATTTTATCTGATAGACCTTGCGCGAGCCTTTAAACCCGTCCTTTGGCGCGAGCGATTCCGAATAAAGGACATCGCCCAGTTATATTACTCAGCTCCGGCGGCGTACTTCTCGCGGACGGACCGGCTGCGTTTTTACCTTGGATACGCTCAGACCGATAACCTCACCGGCAGGGACAAATCATTTATTGGAAAAGTGGTTGGCAAAGCGCAGCAGATGGCGCGCCATAATACCAGGCACGGCAGGAGCGCACCGTTTGCGAGCTAACCAAACTTGAGGTACTATGCTGCGATGAACAAAAAAATCGCCATTATAATAGAGCGAATAGATACGGCCCTCGGCGGAGCCGAACGCTCCGTCATCGAGCTGTCAGCAGCCCTATCGGCACTCGGCGCCGAAGTGACGGTACTTGCCGCAAAAGGCCAAAGGCAGGCGGAGAATCTTCACATTTTGTGCGGCAAAAATCCCGGCAAGCGGACTTGTCACCGTACTTTCGCAAAAGCGCTGAGCAAACATCTGTCGGAAAACTACTATGATGTAATTCACAGCGTTTTGCCTTTTGACTTTGCCGACGTCTATCAGCCGCGCGGAGGCACGTATGCAGAATCAATTCTCCGCAACGCTGCCAGCTACCAAAACACGCTGATAGAATCCTACAAAAGGCTCACGGCTTTCGCCAACCTGCGCCGGACGGCGCTTATGCGGGCGGAGCGAAGGCTGTGCCGGCAGCCCAGCGGGCCGACAATCGTAGCGATTTCGCGGTACGTTGCCGAGCAGCTCAAGCAGCATTATGCCGTCGCCCAAGAGCGCATCGTAGTCATACCCAACGGCATCAAGATAAATGCAAAAGTCAACGCAACCACGTCAGACAGACTCCGCCGGCAAATACTGGCCCGCCTGGGCACAAAAGAAACCGAGAAGCCCGTTTTTTTCTTATTCGTCGCTAATAATTTTAGGCTAAAAGGATTAGCTGCTCTGATAAGAGCGATGCACCTGACAGCTCGCCGGCAAACAGCCGATGCCACTTTTGCAATTGTCGCCGGCAGCGGCGAAACGCGAAAATACTATCGCCTCGCTGAAAAACTCAACGTGCACAAAAAAATTGTCTTTTTGGGGCCCGTCAAACACGTTCAAGACCTTCTGTCAGTGAGCGATGTCGGCGTCTTGCCTACCTTCTATGACCCATGCTCGCGATTTATTCTGGAGGCGTTGGCTGCCGGCAAGCCGGTAATTACCACCAGATTCAACGGCGCAGCCGATCTATTCGTTAATGACCGTCATGGCAAAGTCATCGACAGCCCTGAAAACATCTCTCAATTAGCAGAGGCCATCGGCTATTTCGCAAATAGAAACAATATCCAGAAAGCGTCTGAGGCGATCGTTGCCGACAATCTAACAGAAAAAATCTCCGTCGACCGGGCTGCAAAAGAGCTGCTATCTGTTTATGAATTTATATTGCGAAAAAAGAGTGAGAGACAATGTACGCAACTTTCGTAATAGTCACTATAGCAGCGTATTTGCTTGGCTCGATACCCTTCGGGTTGATCATTGCCAGAGCACACGGCAAGGATTTACGCGCCGTAGGCTCAGGCAATATCGGCGCGACAAACGTCGCGCGGGCCCTCGGCAAACGATGGGCGTACCTTTGCTTTGCGCTCGATATGCTCAAAGGCATGCTGCCGATGCTCCTGGCAAAACTTGTCCTCAGCGCAGCCGAAGGATTCGAAATTCGAGACTCGACATTCGAGACTCCCACAGCCGTCGGGCTGTGGCTGTGGCTTGCGGTAGGCTTCGCGGCAATCCTGGGTCACATCTTCCCTGTGTATCTGAAATTCAAGGGCGGCAAAGGTGTCGCAACCAGCCTGGGCGTGGCATTGGGCCTTTGGCCTTATTTCACAATTTGTGCAGCCGCCGCACTTGCGATATGGGTGCCGATGCTTCTGATATGGCGATATGTCTCGCTGGCTTCTATCACTGCATCTATCGCCTTTCCCGTCGTTTTGATTTTAGCTATAGGCCTCGTCCCAACGTGGAATTTCGCCGATCTCTGGCCGCTGCTCATCGCGGCAATCGCGATACCGCTGATGGTTGTCATTCGGCACCGCGAAAATATAAAAAGGCTGCTGGCGGGAACTGAAAACAGAATCTGGAAAGACAAGCCCAAAGCAGATTGACCGACCCCAAAATGCTCCTGACTCCTTTTACCCTTATGCACTTGTGCACTTTTTTCTTGCCTTTTCCGACAATAACTACAATGATGCCTGTTGTAGCGGACAAGAAAGACCAATCGAAGACTCTTAACGGACCGCCATTTTATGGTGTACCCAGAATTACTACTGTTTCTGCTTAAAAAATGTCCGCAGATTCACTGTCCCAACCGCCGCCGAGGGCTTTGTAGAGGGCCACCAAATCGGTCGATAAGTTACGGGTGCTTTGCACCAATGCATCTTCCGAAGCGAACAGTGACCGCTGAGCAACCAGCACATTCAAAAAGTCAGTCAGACCCTGCGTATAAAGCTGCGTAGCACTGTCAACGGCTTTGCGGTTAGCGGCTACCGCATCCACCAATACCTTGTGACGCTCATGCTCCTTGGCGTAAGCCACCAAAGCGTTTTCAACATCCGCAAGTGCAGTTATCACCGTCTTTTGATACTCAAGCACCGTCTCGTCCCGCAGTGCCTTTTGAAGCTCGATGTTGGAACGGACACGGCCGGCGCTGAATATTTGCCAGTCCACGGCAGGCCCGATGGTCCAAAAACGGTTTTTACCAGCAATCAGCCCGTGAAGCTGCTCGCTTTGAAAATTTATTGAACCTGTCAGATTAAATTTCGGATACAAGTCGGAAGTCGCTACACCTATACGGGCAGTGGTGCCGTGTATCGCGGCTTCGGCACGCCTGATATCAGGACGACGCCTAAGCAATTGGGATGGAATGCCAATTGGAACTTCCGGCGGAGTTGTAGGAATAGAATTTCTTGGCGACAGTTCTTTCAGCAAAGCCGTCGGCTCCAGGCCAAGCAGGACACTTAAATTATAAATCCCCTGTTGAGCCGCTGCTTCCAGTGGTGGTATTTGAGAAGCTGTCGTCGCTACTTGCGCATCAGCATTAGCGACATCCAAGGTGCCTGTAAGCCCGCCTTGATATTTTTTATGCGTTAATTCGGCAGTCTTCTGCTGAGCCTCAAGGTTGTTTCGGGCAATGACAATTTCCTGCTGAAATCCGCGAAGTTCGATATAATTGAGCGAAACCTCGGAAGTAAGCGTTACGAGAACATCTCGATGGACTTCTATGGCAAATTGAACATCGGCCTCGGCGGCTTCTACGCTTCGCCGGACACCGCCAAATACATCCAGTTCCCACGCGGCATCTAAACCTGTTTGAAATAAGTTTCGTGTCGGGGCGTCGGGATTACCCAAAATCGGGATTCGGCCCCGTGTATATGAGCCGTTTGCATTAGCCGTCGGCCATAAACCTCCCGCTGCAATACCTCTGGCTGCCCTGGCTTGTCGAATTCGCACCTGCGCCTGGAGCAAATCCAAATTCGTATTTATTGCTCTTTCCACCAAAGAGGTAAGATTTGGATCATTAAAACCTGTCCACCAGTTAACAAGATCTGCATAAGCAGATGAATGTTTTATCGGCTCTGTTTTTCCGACCCATGCCAAAGGCACGTTTGCATCCTGCCTATGATAGTCCGGCCCGACTGTGCATCCCGCCATCGCCAGTATGTAAAAAAATAACGTTACCGTTAAAATTAGTTTGTCTTTAATTGTGACTTTTTCGTAATTGTCCATCTTCCATTTCCAATGTTCTGTCAAAAACGTCCAATGCCCGATGGTCGTGCGTAACAACAATAACTCCCGCATTTTGTTCGTGAGCAACTTTGGCAAACAATTCCATTACCTGCCGGCCTCGAACGCCGTCCAGGGAGCCTGTCGGTTCATCGGCAAGAATCAGGCTTGGGCGATTTGCCAAAGCTCGAGCAACTGCCACCCGCTGCTGCTCGCCGCCGGAGAGCATGCTCGGCAGATTCCGGGCCCTTTCTGCCACGCCGAGATATTCGAGAAGTTCCATCGCGCGCTGCCGTGTGGCCCTCGCAGGCTGGTCATCTATCTCCATCGCAAGACGAACATTCTCGGCAGCGGTAAGGAAAGGAATAAGGTTGGTCTTTTGAAAGACAAAACCGAATTTCTGGCGACGAAAACGCCGGACATTTACTTTTGCCTGGTGGTTAGCGAAAACCAATATTCCGTCAATCGAAATCCGCCCCGTGTTGGGGGGGCGAATAAGCCCCAATAAAGCCAGCAGCGTTGTTTTGCCTGCGCCGCTTGGTCCCAGCAACGCCACAATCTCACCTCTGTTGACCTCAACTGTAACATCACGTACCGCAACAACTTCTGTGTGGCCGCTGCCGTATATCTTTGTCAGTCCCGCAGCTTGCAGAGCCGGGTTGTTATTGGACAGGTTCATGAAAGTACCTCACTTGGGTCGGCACGCATTGCACGCCAAATCCCCAACAAACTGCCGAGAATCGAAATAACGAATACAATTATCGCCAAAGAGTATAAGTCGCCACGCACCAATACTACTCGCCGGGGGAAATATGGGAATATCCATTGCCCTAAAAGATACGCAATACAAAAACCGATACCTCCCAATAATATCGCCTGCTGCATAATAAGCCCGAGTATAACCGAATTTTTTGCGCCTATGAGCTTCAGCATGGCAATATCATGCAGCTTATCGAGAGTAAGCGTATAAAGAATCAAGGCCATAATTATGGCTGAAACAATAATCAGCAGCGTTCGAAATAAACCCAATTGCCTCCGGGAACGCTCAACAATTCCTTTCAACAACAACTGTTTTTGCCCCTGCTCGGTATAGACCGAAACGTCCGGCCAGGCTTCAATTTGTTTGGCGACCCCCTCAATATTGTAGCCGGAGTTAACACGGACTAAAACAGCGCTTATCATAGAAGTGCCTAATGCAGGTATCCCTGAGCTTAGACCGCTGGCTCTTTCGCTCAATTGGGGCTGGATTTGTCCGAGGTCCATATTAAATAAACGATTCACACGCGCTATCCTTTCAATACGAATAGACTCAGGAGACATATCGTATTGCACAGCCTGTGCGTCGGTTAATGTCATAAATACCATCGAATCACCGGAAGGCGAGGTCATACCTTTTGTCAGGCCCTTTACCGTAAAAAAGTTCTTTCCCAGCTTTAACTTATCTGCCACTTGTAATCTTGATGTTATGTCCGCAACCATCTCATAATGAGCCTGTCCCAAACTTCTGCCCGCGGCAATCGGAAGCCAAAGTCCGCGGTCCGCGGGCCAGTCTAATCCCTGAAGAGTCAGTCGCAGAGGTTTGCCCTTATAACTGCGCTGTATCGTATAAGAGATAAATCCGAATGATGTTTCAACGCCTGGAACAACCAATGCACGGTCCGCCAAATCGCGAGGAATGCGAGACATTTCCGCGAATGGCCCGCGAGTATTCTTTTGAACCACCCATAAATCAGCCCCTATACGTTCAACCAACAACGTGGCATCTTCAACCAGGCCTCTGTAGATGCCGCCCATTCCCATCACTATCATCAATAAAAGTCCTATCCCTGCCGAAGTCAGAGAAAAACGCCCGAGGTTGTGCTTAATGTCTTTCGTTGCAAGGTTCATTTTGTTATTACCTTTACCGCTCGTCCGTCTCTTGGTAGTTTAGAACCCGGAATTAGAACAGCTTGGTCCGGTTGCAATCCTTTAGCCACTTCCACATCCTCTTTCCCTTGTATCCCCAAAATGATTTTACGCCAGTATGTTCTTTCATTATCTATCACGAAAACGCCGGGTTGTTGCTGCCGCCAGACAACGACACGTTGAGGAATTACCGTCGCACCTTCCTTGCTGGCAGTTTCTATATAAACTTCGGCTCTCTGCCCTATAGCCCATAACTTTGGCAGTCGATCTATCCCAACATCAACAAGTAACTCTCTTGTTTCCCTGTCCGCCTGCGGCGCAATCCTAACGACTTTGCCCGGCAGTTCTATTGTAGGTTCGGAGCGAAACACTATTTTTGAAGCCTGCCCGACTTCCAACTGATTCAGCAGAGTTTCATCGACCCAGGCGGATATCCAAAGCTCGTCGAGTGAAATCATATCTAAAACCATGCTGCCGGGGACAACTACGTCACCAGGGTCGCGGTTCCGCTTGACAACTAATCCATCGAAAGGTGCACAGACCACAGTATATGCTAATTGTGCCTGAGCAAATTGGAGAGAAGCTTCGGCTTTGATGACAAGTTTTTCGGCCTCGATTTTTGCAGTTTGTGCCCGATTTAATTCTGCCTGCGCAACTTCCATCTGTTGCTGGGCTTTCCCAAGGGCATCCACACTTACAGCACCAGAAGGTGCTAATTGCGAGATTCTGGCATAGGATGCCTTTGCTTCTTTTTCCGTGGCTTCTGCACTTTTTATTCCTGAAACGGTCTTTTCCACACCGGCATGGGCAACCGACAGTTCTGCCTTTGCCATTTCCACTTGCTGCCGCAGCTCCTCATCGTCCAAAATGACAAGCTTTTGTCCCTTGATTATCTTATCGCCCTGGTCAACCAGGACTTGTGCAATGCGCCCGGAAATTTTTGGGCTGATTGTTGCACGCACGCGTGCTTCAAGCGTTCCAGTCCCCATAGCTTCCGCAGAAATCTTGCCTGTCTTGACGGCACAGGATTCAACCGGCACTGGAGCAAAATGGATGCGATAAACAATAATCAATGGTATTAATAAAACCAGAGCTATTTTCCAGCCAATACTTAATAGTCGCCTTATGTTCATCGCTTTTACCTTATGTTTTTAAAATGTTGTCTGTATTGTTTTATGAATTTCTCTAAAACCTGTTTTCGCATTACAATGCTTTCTGCCCAAAGATGAAGTAGACCGATTCCTTTTTGCGTCAAACCATAATTTCTTTTTGCCGGCCCAGTTCCTTTAGTGTCCCATTTCGATACCACAAATCCTTCTTTTTCCAGGTAGCGAAGTGTTCTGTACACCATCGCAGGGTCAGGATTGGCCTTTGGAAACCCGAAATTCTCTAATTTTGCCATTAGCTCGTATCCGTAAGAATCCTGTTGCGACAAAAAAAACAATACGCACGGTTCAACGAAGCGTGTCATCTTTCCGCTGGGGCATTCGCACTTTTTTATCTTATATTTTTTCGCAAGCCTGCTGCCTTCAAACATATTTAGCTGCCTTTTGATAAAATACATCTATATGTAATTTACATATACGCAAGTATAATCTTTTCGTTCTTTATTCTCAAATATAATTTGCATTTTGACTCATCTTTGGAGGAGCCAACCCGCGATATGCCTGGGAAATGCTGTTTTTAGTTAAGGCCGTTGATAACTGTTGAAGAAACTTGATAACCAGCCAAACAAAAAAAACCCGGCCAAGACGCAGGGCTTTAATCCACCACAAGCATATAAATATCAAGAACAGTTGAATCAACCCTTCGACTTCGCTCAGGGTAAACCAGTGTCAAGAATCGAGGATCGAGAAAGGATTTTGCTTGTTTTTTTGCCGTTTTTGGGTATAATATGTATCGAACAAATAAGCCAAAGGCTTACGAGTAGATGAGAAAATGGGTAAATGAGAAACTGCATAAACACATTCACGCATTTACGCGTTCACACATATACGCATCAACCAGCCGCCAGCGACAAGAATCAACGGTGGATCCCGGCGCGTCGCGAGGCTAAATTATGCAAAACAAAGCCAATTTGGCAAGAGCAAAAATGAATGCAAGCTCAACAATAACAAAGGATTATGAAAATAAATGCCCTCGCAGGCCGCATGGAAAACAAAGCCAAACAAAGCCAATTAGAGGCAAAGCCAATGTTAAGATGGCTAAGCTATGTTTCTCGCAGTGTAGAACGCCGACGCCGCAGTCGCAGCGCGATGCCGCTCCTGCCTAAACCAGTTCCCAGTCGCGAAGCCAGGCGTATTCTCTGGGCAGCGCCGCCCAGCGCTCCTGCGTAATCCGCGTGAGCCACTGCTTATCCGCAGGCATCATAGCAAGCGCCCGCGTGTACGAAGCTCTCGCGGCGTTCTCGACCTCATAGACCGTTGAAAGCCCCGGTATAACAGCGGTAACGACATCGTTTAGATTGAGAATGCACTGAAGCGTCAGTAAGGCCAGGTCATTGTCCTCTTTGTTGCCCACGCCTAACCTTTGCTTACCATGAGTTTTGAAGACGCTGCCGCCGAAGAACGGCTTTATAGTTATTAGTCCCACATCATCTTCCCGAAGCGACTGAAAGATGCTCTTATGTTCAGGCCCATAACCGGCATTGACCTCTTCGATATGGTCTCTCGCTGGCGTGATGCCTTTTTCCCTGGTCTTGGCCGTGCAGGGGAAAATGAACATCTCGACCTGGGGGTACTTTTCAATTACGTGCTGTGCCCAAGACCGACTGTGGCTGGAGATACCGAAATGCCGCACCTTGCCCTGCTTATGCAGTTTTTGGAATGCCTCAATCATAACTTCCACGTCGGCGTCCGTATTGGTGCCGTCCATCTTGGCTTGAACGCGCCATATATCCAGGTAATCCGTTCCGATATGCCGCAGGCATTCTTCCACATTGTAGAGCTGGGCCTTAACGTTGCAGTATTGGTCGTGACGTGGGCAGAGTTTGGAATCGTCCGCACCGACAATCATTTTCTCTCGCCGGCCTTTTAGCGCCGCACCATAGCACAGGCACTCCTCAGCGCCCGTGATGTCCAGATAATTCATCCCACAGTCTATGGCTTTGGAGACCACCTCGGTACGGTTCTTGGCGACATCGTCGGGGACTTCCTCATTTACGAATTTGCCCCACCACCAGCCGCCGCTTTGGTCTCTCCAGGGGGCCTGCCAATGTCCTCCCAGACCGATCTGCGAGATAAACAGTCCCGTTTTGCCGAGCCTGCGGTAGTTCATTTGCGGGTGGTAATTGAGAATCTTGGATGTATCGACCGGCTGGCCGCTCTTGTCGGCAGCGTATCCCTTGCCGGCCAAGGCCCCAACAATTGTTCCCGCTGCCGCCGCGGAGGCATTGCGGATAAAAGACCTTCTTGAAAGTCTCTGGTTTTCCATAGCTTGACCTCCTTCTCAAGCCGGCAAAATCACGGTGTTACACAGCGGCCACAACCAAAGAGGCTAAACAATCACCGCTGCACTGGCATACGGCAACCCGACGCCAATATCATAGACCCCATCTACTGAAATTGCCAGTAATATCCAGCCCATTTCAAGAAATGCAAAAAAGTTGACGGGGAAAGAGTGCAGCCTCGGATTAAATGGCCAGCATGCAGTAACGTTAGGGCGCAACCAGTCCCAAGGCAACACTGAGATTGCGATGGTCTGACCGTAATATGCGCCCTTAAAGAGACCTCGGCGAGGCAGCCTGCCAATCCCGACCCGTCGGGACTGGCACCCCCCAATTACAACTGGCCACCGGTGCTTCTTAGCTTTTCTCGCCCTCCATCCCCCCCAATAAAACCATCAGGCGCTGCTAACAGACCTGATGCTGCTATTATTATTGGTCGAATGGGGGAGAGTGCACAAACAGGAAATCCCTGAATTTGAGGCTGCCAAAGACTATAAGACAAATAGAGAATCCCTACTATCAGCCCAGGAAAACGCTACTTCGACGTACCAAAACCCCCATTATCTGAGTCGAGCACAATGTTCTGACGTCTATTTCGGCACAGTGACCGGGTTTTCTTTAACTTTTCTGCACTGAAAACTCCGATACTGACCGTCTGCCTGCCTGCCGGGCCTCATATTAGTATGGATAGGGCGTTTTTTTTTGACGCCAGCGAGTCTTTTCTGTGCGGCGCGATAAGCTCACCGTTCAAGAGAAGCCAACCCCCCGAGGATAGCAATCTTCACCAGGTCAGCCACACTGTGGGCATCCAGCTTTTCCATAATCTTGCACCGGTTGGCCTCGACAGTCTTGGTGCTTACGTGCAGCGCCAGAGCAACCTGTTTGGTATTCTTTCCCTCGCCGACAAGCTGAAGCACCTCACGGTCCCTCTCTGTTAGGGCATCCAGAGGCGACGCGGGCGTCTGAGATAAGCACTTCACGTAGTCGCTGACCACTACGCCGGCAACTTTCGCACTGAGATACGTGCCGCCGCTGGCGACCGCGTGTACAGCCTCAACGAGATCGTCAAACGTACACTCTTTTAGAACATAGCCGGATGCGCCCGCCTTGAGCATGTCTGCGACAAATGCCCTATTGGAATGGATTGACAAAGCAAGCACCTTGACTTTAGGAAACTCGCGGACAATCTGCCGGGTGGCATCGACCCCGTTCAGATTCGGCATGGTTATGTCGGTAATCACTACATCCGGCAAAAGTTCCCGCACAAGCTCAACTGCCTTTCGCCCGTTTTCGGCTTCGCCAACCACCTCCATATCCGGCTGCTTTTCAATCAGGCTGCGCAGACCCTCGCGCATAACTGCGTGGTCGTCAACCAATAGAATTCGTGTACTCATTTTATCCCCCATTCTAATTTTAACCCTGTTTTAGCGGTGCTGTCATCGCACCCTTACACCCGTGGCCGGGCCTGGATTCAATTTCAAGATGACCCCCTATTTGTCCGAGTCGCTCTTTAACGCTGAAAAGCCCATACTTACCTTCTCTAACTCCCTTTGCTAACGCTTCAGCAGGCTCAAACCCTACCCCGTTATCCTGCACACTGATATGCATCTGGTTGTCTGCTCTCCAGACAGAAACCTTCACCTTGCTGGCGTTGGCATGTCTGACAACGTTCATAAGCAATTCTCGTACATTCCGAAACAACAGCGCTCGCACGTCGTCATCCAGAAGCTTAGGCTGCCCATCGTCCACAAATTCGGTGGAGATATGATACTTGGCCTCGATTTGCTCGGCCAGCCAGGAATCTATCGCCGCCTCTAACCCCAATTCATGCAGGATAGGAGAGCTCAGGTCAAACGTCAATGACCGGGTTTGAGCGATGGCCTGGCCCAATGCGTTGCAGACATCTTCGAGAACTTCGCCAGCCTCGCCGGACAAGACAGAATGATGCAGCGCGTCTAATTTGATCTTGGAAACAGCCAGAGATTGGCCGATCCGATCGTGCAATTCTGTAGCGATGCGATGCCTTTCACGCTCTTCGGCCAGTGACGATTGCAAAGCAAGAGACTTCAGTTGGGCTTGGTACTCGCGAGCCCTTTGTTGTGCCCGTTTGCGCTCTGCGTTTTTCACCACCCGCCACTCCCTTCGCTTGCCAACAAGAGCCAATTGATGCGCGCTGGCCACATCTACTATCTCAGCCGCTTCACATTGATCGAGGTTATAGGTGCAAACAGCAACAATATCATACTTGTCGATTTTCACATTTAGCTCGTTCTCGTAATCATTGAAAGCCTTCCAAGTTCTCTTATCGAGCCAGGCCAAATCACCAGTCACCCTCATTCCAGCATAACCATTGACCAGAGCTTCGTTGAGTTTATCCATCCATCCTTGCAAGACCCTTTCGCGATCGAAGGTGCCGTCTTCAAGATACCACTGCGTATATGGCCTGATTTCCATCTGTCCTCGTTTTAGATATTCGTCAAAATCGGGCGTGCCTTTTCTCATTGCGTTTGCCGCCTCTTCCACGGTGAGTGCTTCTGATGTAACCCACATACAGAATTCATTATTCTCCAATCCTGCCTTGAAGTAAGGTACCAGCACGGTAATTAGGTCCTGTTTGCTTTTGTAAAACACGCAAACGTGTGTGCCCCAGGCAACACTACCTAATGCACTTATTCCTGTCTTTCTGCTTACTTGCCCAGTATTTTTTTCTTGCGTTATGGCTAATACCTCCATTAGTCCATTAGCGGCACGAACATTGTGCTTTCAGGAACCCTGAACTTCGGCGAATTGTGCCTGTTTTAGCGGTGCCGTCATCACGCACTCCT
>Ga0315296_10003995_pt1 | contig 12181 bp, 16 predicted proteins | sample YL17G14_18_MG_FD_203921 | JGI IMG/M metagenome (GOLD analysis project Ga0315296, IMG submission 203921) | Sediment microbial communities from Yellowstone Lake, YNP, Wyoming, USA - YL17G14_18 | ecosystem: Environmental > Aquatic > Freshwater > Lake > Sediment | place: USA: Wyoming | collected... | reverse complement strand
ATGTATTACATTTTTAAAAATTTTGAGGAACTAATGAAAATAGAAAGAATCTCATGGGATCAAGAAACGGTCGATCATATTTCCAACCACGCAGTTTCACCAGAAGAAGTTGAGGAGGTATTGTTCAATGATATGAACCCGCCCATTATTATGCGGGGTAAAGAAGGCAAATATCTTGCTTATGGAAAAACTCATGGAGGCCGGCTTTTATTAGTCGTGTGGGCTTCAAAATATAGAAAAACAAAAATAATTACAGCCAGAGACATGACCAAAAAGGAAAAACAATTTTATAGAAGGAGTAAAAAATGAAAGCGCCTAAATTTAAAAATTTAAAAGAAGAAAGGGAATTTTGGGATACCCACGACTCAACAGATTATCATGATGATTTTGAGATAACCAAAGACGTGATTTTTGTTCGACCCAAGAAAGAGGTCATGTCTTTACGTCTTGAACCTAAAATTATAAAGAAGTTAAAAGAACGTGCTGACAAAGAAGGCCTGCCACCTACTACTTATGCCAGGATGTTAATTATTAAAGGTATTCGAGACAGCGCAATTTAAAGCCTATCGTTCTTGCTCCTTTTACTTATCTCCTTAATGGTATTCATCGCCCTGACTGTTTCCCTATAACGAACCCTTCAACTTCGCTCAGAGCATCGCCGCGTGACGCCCAGCAGTGTTGTCAGGTTGACTGGAAAATTCAGTCAGAAGGTGTGCGCATGAATAAGGAATTGTTGATCTCGAACCTAAGATTTAGAGTCAACGTTGTTTTCGGTCTATATCATGTGATCTCGAGGGGGGATGGAATACCTGACATTGCTTGTTTTAAGCAAAAAGTAGCCTGTCCCCTTTTCTACCCCTCAGTTCTCTATGGAGCTCCCTACGGTCACGGTTATGAGTGATTACCTGACCCAACAGCTCTCCTGTCGGCGTTTCCTCGGTCACCAAGAAAGCTAACCACTGGCCAGCATATTGCTCCTTCGCTTTCTCCAGGCTCACCTTTACCATCTTCTTTATCCTCCCTGCTTTAAAAAGGTCTCTTTTAAATCATATTATATCTTAAATGGGAAGTGCCTTCCATTTTTTTCTTCCATCATTCTTTATTTTTGGCGCACAGGGGTTTTGTAAAATTTGACTGAAAAACTCAGTCAGAAGCTTTAAAAATTGGTCAATCTGGTTTGTATGGTTCCTTTGGTCTTTCTTGTGCTTTCGTCCATCTCGTTTATTTGGTTTACAGGATATGAATTGACTAAAAAATTCAGTTAGAAAATATGGATATTTTCTAACGATGGAGATAATGTCCTCGAAGAATTTTACTGCAGCTGCAGAAACAGGGTTGACAAAAAGAAATAAATACTGTATCTATTGTTATAGAAGTAATACAGTAATACTCAGGGGAGAGACGTTATGGGAACGACAGTTAAGGTTAGGGAAAAATATCAGGTGACGATACCGGAAGAGGTTAGGGGGAAGATCCCCCTGAAAGTCGGTGAACGGGTGGAGGTCACTGCACGGGGAACCGAAATCGTCATTCGCCCTATCGTAGAAATTCCTAGGGACCAGGCATGGTTCTGGAGCAAGCAGTGGCAGGAACAGGTTGCTCAGTCCATAAAAGACCTTAAAAGAGGGAAGATGAAAGTTTTTAAATCTGTAAAAGAGGCCCGAAAACACTTTGGCGACTAACATCGTCATTCCCGACACCGCTCTGAAAAGACTGAATGACCTTCCCAAAGAAGTCAGAATTAAATTCTGGGAGCAGCTCGAAAGACTCACCGCAAATCCATCCTATCCAGGTTTGAGAAATGAAAAGCTGAAGGGAACTGACGAGTGGGCATTTAGTATTACGATGAACTACAGGGCGACCTATGTACGAAGCAAAATGGGGATCATAATCACCGCTGTTGGAACTCATAAAGAAGTCCTTGGAGATTAAAGTAGTTTTGTGAGGCCTCCTCCCATAACCCGCAATGAAATCTTATTCCTTATCGTGTTCTTCAAGCCGCTGAAAAAACAGATTTTGTGGAACCCATTCCGGTCAGTCAAAAGAAGCAAAAAGCTGACTGGAAAATTCAGTCAGTGTATATAGAAGATCTTGCCCCAATGAACGGAGCGTGTCTATTTACAGTAATGCTTTGTAACGGCGATTATTTCTATCCTGTTGTCAGGCAAGCAGATGAATAGTGCTCTATACTTTTTATCAATTCTAAAGGAATAAATAAGACGATGTTTGGGCTCCAGTAGTTCGGTATTTAAAGAGAGATGAGAAGGGTTTTTTGAGAGACCATGGTTCTGAATATATTGTTTGATGTCCTCTCTGAGGTCAAAAATAATTGGCACGACGTCTCATCTATATACTGAGGATTTTTTTAGACCCTCTTTTAAATCTCTCAGGAAATTGTCTTCATATAAATTTGTTGCCTCAAAGTCAGCCAAAATAGAATCAATCTTATCCTTTTTGAAAGGACTTAATTTAACAGGTCTTTTTTTAACCCTCTCCAATAACTTCGCCTTTTCTTCCTCACTCAAATTATCAATGAGCTCACAAAGAGTATCTATAGGTATTTCTATTTCCTTGGTTATAGTCTCTTTTAGGGTAATCCGTGTCATATATTTCAACCTCCAATTTGTAAAAATAGATTACCACAAATAAATCATTAAATCAACATCACTAAAATGCTGTCATTAAAATGTCGGTTAACTCAATTTCTCTGGTACGTTTGATCGAAAATAAGAAGCTGACCCAAAAATTAAGTCAACAGAGGTATAAAAAATCTGACTTAAAAATGAATTCAGAAAGGTCAAAACTAAAAATTGCGGTTCACTCATTGATCCAAGGGGTGGAGATTGAAAAGTTAACTCAAAAATGAAGTTAGAAGGGCTAAAAAAAATTCTTACCACCTTATGATCCGAGATAATATAAGAAGAATCAAAAAGTGCTATTTTGAAGTTGACTTAAAAATGAAGTCAGAAAGGTCAAAAAGGGTCTAAAGGCCCTCTACAGCTCTGCTTTGCACTAAACCCAAGAAACCAAATGAACTATATAAACCAATAAAACCCAAAAAGTAGCCTGTCCCCTTTTTATTCCATTGCTATCTTGCCAAGGCCGTCATCATCAGCCATAATCTCTTTTGCTTTTTCTTGCAGGGCCAACGAAAGAACCGTCTCATCACCCTTCGTAAGAATCCTATTTATCTTTTTTCTTAAAGCCGTTATGTAACGGATTTTAACACTTTATAAGCTGATCCCGGTACTCTTCTGGATACCTCTCGTTTTAAGATATTTTCAATTTCTTCATCCGTAAATCCAAATTGTCTGAAAATACGAAGTACATAAGGCGGTGAAAATTCTTTCGCTCCCATATCTATAGGAACAATTCTTTTCTGATTCTCTAGATAACGGATATACACCCGATGGTCTCCTTTCCCTTCCCTATGAAATCTACAACCACCCTGTTCTAAAAAGCGAATAAGCTCTCGGGGCTTAAGGGAAGGTATATGTTTAAGCATATACCGCCCTTAACTCAAAGGGCTGTGAAACCGGGTCCTTACTCTCCACCGTTAAGAATTCATGAAGCTCCTTTATGGATATGGGTGCACTGTAAACCTCTTCCTCCGTTCGCCTGACATCTTCAAAAGACTCAATTGCTTCCTTTAACTTTCTAATTGAATCTTCTTTGGTCACCCCCTGACCTACCAAACCATTTTCCAGGCACAAAGCCACCCAATAATCTCCACTTCTCCTTAAAACCATTGTATAAAAATCCATTGCGTTTTTAACCTCCTCTTGTAGGCTCTAATATTCTCCTCTGCAATATCATTATCATATATCCCCATAAATTCCGCAATGTCCCTGCCGTTTAAAACTCTTTGACTGAAAAATTCAGTCAGAAGGTATGTGCATGAATAAGGAATTGCTGATCTCGAACCTAAGATTTAGAATCAACGTTGTTTTCGATCTATATCATGTGATCTCGGGGGGGGATGGAATACCTGGCATCGCTTGTTTTACGCGAAAAGTAGCCTGTCCCCTTTTCAAAATTCAGTCAGATAGCTTCGAAGCTATGAGCATTGAGGTTTGAACTGTGAGCTTTTTTATTACCTGCTGTATGAAATATTCTTATCGTGTGTTGGGTCCGTTTGGTCCGGTGGTGTAAAGAATTATTCGCTGAATTGCCCCGTATCGATCCACTCCTTCTTTAGAACTGACCAGAAGTCTTCCGCAAGCCCTTTCAAAATATATTCATAAGGTAGCCATCCATAACCCCCTTCTCCCCATCCCTTTCCCCATGAATTTCTGATGAGAAGTGCCCCGATGGTTTCTACCCCGCCGTATTTATTCTTAATCTTCATCTTATCGTCATACCCTATCGCCACTACAGCATGCCCACCCTCGATCCTTTCCTTGGAAGAGGGAAAAGGAATCCTACCCGTTTTGCCCGCCTGCTCAATAGAATTATAGACCGTGAACCCAAACATCGCTGGATGTCCTTTAATAAGGTAGGCCTTTATTTTCCTAAGTATTTCTTCTGATTTCGTCCCCGGCGGGTCGTGTGTGAAATATTTGAGGGTTTGATAGTTTTGTGCAAAGGCGTAACAGAACGAAGAGGGCTCTTGATCAAACCCCTTTTCATCATCCATATAAGGCCAGTACTCTTCAGGTGGAACCCCAAAAAGCACCATCGCTCCCATGGTCGTCCGAAGGTAGGCCCCTGTATCACCCTTCATCTTCATTAGATTGCGGGTGACCTTATACAGAAAGAGTCGTGAAGCATCAATATGCCTTCCAAAAGCTTTCCGCTCATAATATTCAATGATCCCTACCCCTGCATGGGCAGTACAGGAACCAAGTATTCCTTGATCCTCTATAGATGAACACCACTCCCGATGATCTACGGATACTGGCAGACTCTTCGCTCTTAGTACCCCTGTGGGTTCAAGAACCGATTTCACCTCTTCTGTCTTCTCCGTATAATCCCTGAAATCAGGATAATCCGGGATCCACCCCATCCCATATTTCCGTCTTGTATTATCCATATGCCCTCCTTCGATTTGGTTTATCTCGTTTCTCTGTCACACATCTCTTTCAAAGGTCTGAAGAAAGCCGAAGTCGTGTTAATCTGATAATAAACTCTATTTTGAGTTACTTGTCTCTTGACGATTCCTAATTCTACTAGTGTAGTGTCTCAATAAAGACTTTGCAATGGGTGTCATTCCGGGCTTGACCCGGAATCCAATCTTTTAAGCTGGATTCCCGCTTTCGCGGGAATGACGGCTTACGGATTACTGTAAAGTATTGTTAGATACACCACACTAGGTTATCAAGCTCTCGCTGGACGGGCCGGAGAGAAAGACCAGTCTCGAACATAATCTCCCGCTGATAGAAGACCCGCTGAGGCTGGCTTAAAAGAAGGCCCAAAATCCTTGCCCTCGAGGTACTCCCAAAAAGTTTTTACCCCGTGGGGTAGATCGTATAACTTATTCCCGTGAACCAATCATTGGAGTTTCATGGCGTATTAAGAAAACTTTAGATATAAAAATACTTACCCCACAGGGTAAATCAACGTCTTTTCGGCATCGGCTTTATTCTTCATGAAGGTTGAATCTCGGCCAATGGTTTGATCTGGTCTATCTCTTTCTTTTTGTTTATCTACTTTGTTTCACTTGTCTGGCTAATTTGGCTTATTCCGCCCATCTGTCCAACTCTTTTGGATGTTTATTCAATGGTCTGGTTGGTCGGGTTGTTTGAGAAGCCTGCCTTTTAGATGTTGACTTAAAAATTAAGTCAATGGGTGTGGGGGCTTTGAGACTCAAGTTCTCTAAAAACCTACAAGCTGCAATATCATTAATCAGGTAAGATTTCTTCGAAGCGGGTTTGGAAGCGGCGGAGGAGAATGCGGTATGGGTGCAAAGTGAGTAAAGGTTTTCACTGATTCTGAACTATCCTGTCTGTTATTTAAGCCACTTGTAATTCCCGTACAGGGACCCGGATAATCTCTTTAGCCTCTTCCTTGGATTGAACCACCCGTTCCATTTCCTTTATGATTTCAGCTTTGAAATACTGTTCTCCACATACTTGACATACCCCTGTAGGAACATTTTTTAACACGGCAATAAACTCCTCTCCCCAACGATAATCAACGGAAATCCTCTCCTCGACCACCTTGCCACCACAAAAATAGCACCTATGGTAATCTCTTGGCATCTCTTCACTCCTTTCTTTTTCTATAATTATCTATCCATTCATGAGGATGTCTTGAAGGGTCATACACTGTGATGAGAAGAAGCTCTTCAGGTTCAGTTCTTATCGAACATACTGTATGAATAGGTCTGTTGCCAGAAAAACCAAGGACAAGAAAACTCACCCCTCGGGGGTCATCTGGATATTCCTCTATAACCTCGCAGTTGATCAAAGCTTCTTCCAACTCCTCTACCAAAATTTCATCTGCCTCACGTTCCCTTTCTGCATGCTTTGAGAATTCATATCTTCCCTTAGTAACAAGCTCTTTAACCTTCCCTTCTTTTGACACAATTTTCTCTTTCGAACACTTTATTAATTTCTTTTATTTTCAATAATATCAAATCATTATAGGAAAAGCAAGGAAACCCAAACACACTCCTTAAAACTGACTTAAAAATTGAGTCAAAGAATAAAAAGGCTGTTTAACAGGTGTCTTTCAGAATCGTAATGAGAAAAAGTTTTGCATCGAAAGGATGAGAGTAGCAACAAATGACTTTCTTTTCTATCGGTCGCCTCAAAAAAGAAACTCTCTGCTTTCAACTATTTCTTTGAAATATGAAGAGGTAGTTTGAGAGAAGATGAGTTAAAGTCTATCTGTTTCATTAGTTGGAAGCTTAAGCGAAAGACTGGAGGTCAAAGAAGTTGACTTACAAATGAAGTCAGATAGACAGAAGGTAAGAATAAAAAAACCACTGTTTGGAGGGGCTTTGTTCAGGAATCGAGTGCTGAATTGTCAGTATTGAGAGATGCCATAACATAGAATGAGAAGAATGTCTTCTACACTTGATCATAGTTTTTGACTTAAAAATGAAGTCAGAAGGGGAATAAGACCATTTTCAGCTTGGAGCTTTGAGCTTTCAGCCTGAGTTACCATCCGCTATCAGCTATCTGCTATGAGCTATTAGGGTTGTAAGGTTGGTATTCGGGGACGATCTCTTTGAGTTTGGATTTGATGCCAGTTGCGTCTTGATCGAGAGCAAGCTTAACAAGTTCCTCGATCTTTTGGTTGAGCCAATTGAGGTCGTTGTTATTCTCTCCCTTTAGGATAAAGATCTTTTCATGAGCTGAGCGAAAAATGCCCTCACCCTCTATGATCAATTCTTCATGAAGCTTCTCACCCGGACGGAGGCCAATGAATTTAATTTCAATGTCCACATCAGGCTTAAAACCTGAAAGGCGGATGAGATCTCGGGCCATATCTACGATCTTAATGGGAGTTCCCATGTCAAGAATGAAGATTTCTCCTCCTTCCCCAAAGGCCCCGGCCTGAAGAATTAACTTGCAGGCCTCAGGTATGGTCATAAAATACCGGGTGATTTCTGGATGTGTAACCGTAACAGGACCAAAGCGTTCAATCTGTTTCTTGAAGAGATGAACCACACTGCCTTCGCTCCCGATCACGTTTCCAAATCTAACAGATACAAACCTACCTCCATCAGGTCCGTTGTCGGGATGCGCACCATAGCAGCAGGTAATGATCTCTGCAACCCTTTTTGTTGCACCCATAACACTGACAGGCCGAACAGCTTTATCTGTAGAGATCATGACAAATCGTTCCACTCCAGACTGATGCGATGCCTCAACAATGTTTTTTGTTCCGATGATATTATTAAAAACACCTTCCCAGGGATTCAATTCCACAATGGGAACATGCTTAAATGCTGCGGCATGAAATACAACCTGAGGTTTAATGGTAACAAAGAGCCTCTCGAGAAAACCACTGTTGTGTATATCTCCAAGAACGGGGGTAATCGATACTTTCGGGAATCGATGACGAAATTCCATCTCAACATGGAATAGATTATTCTCGGTTTTATCAAGAAGGACAAGATTTTTTGGATTAAAGGGAACCACCTGACGGCAGAGTTCTGATCCAATCGACCCTCCTGCTCCTGAGACAAGGACGATTTTGTCTGTCAGGTAATATCCGATACTTTCTGTGTCGAGATTTACCGAATCTCGGCCAAGAAGGTCTTCGAAAGAGACCTCACGGACATTCTTAAAAGAGACCTTCCCATCAATCAATTCTCCGATCCCTGGTGTGGTTCTGCACTTGAGACCTGTTGCTTCACAAGCCTGAATAATTTTTCTCATCTCCTTCGCCGACGCCGAAGGCACAGCAATCAAAATTTCATCCATAGCAGCATCATAAGCCAGCTCATGAATTTTGGGAACGGGTCCCAAAACCGGTACCCCATGAATCTTAAGCCCTTGCTTCCTTCGATCATCATCTAAGAAACCTACGACCTCATAATCGAGACGGGGGTTATCTCTGATCTCACGGAGTATCTTCTCCCCTGCATCACCCGCTCCAATGATCAATAGCCTCTTCATTGGTCTCGTCACATCTCTCCGATAGAAGGGATTGATCTGAAGTAAAGAATCCAGGCCTTTTTCCTTCTCAGAGAGAAGAATCCTGATGGTTACTCTTAAGCCTCCAATAAACATAAATGTCAGGATCCCGTCGATGATAAAGACTGAGCGTGGAAACCCCTCAAAGCGATAAATAAAGAGAATCGCCAGTATAATTAGCGCTGATGATGTAAAGGTGGCTTTTAACACATTGAATAGATCGACAAGGCCCGTATAACGCCACATCCCTCTGTAGAGACCGAAATAATAAAAGATAATTAGCTTGAAAGGAAGGATGTATGTAATCGTAGACTTAATCGTCTCCCATTGCTGAAGGGGAATCCCCCCTTCAAAGCGCAGAAGATATGCCAGCAAATGGGACGCCGCGACAAGACAGGCGTCGCACAATATCATCAAATAGAAATTTCTGCTACGAATTAGATTTCGCATAGGTCAACACAGACAATAAGAGTTCATGGCTGTTGGCTCATGGTTACGGATGTCCTGATAGACTTCAATTAATAGACCATACCCAGAAGCGATCAAACCAATTTTTGTCAACGGAATAGACTTTTTCCCTTGATTATAAAATCCTCTAACAATAAGCAAGGTGAGTAACCCAAAATGGTTCATACAGCTGATATTCAGGAGCAATCTCTTAAAGAGGGGAACGAAGCTGCATTCAAGAAATCTAAATCAATCTGATCCCCTCTTTTTTAATCAGCCGAACCAAGGCCCCACCATTCTGCTGGAATTCTTCCTGGGGAAAACAGACAACTTCTAACAAAGAGTTATATTCTTGTCCCTCATGAAAGATCTTAAAAGCTTCGTCAAAGGGCGATTCTTCAGATCTATCTAATGATCCCAACACGACAGCAAGATCTACGTCACTGTAATCTTTTGCTGTGCCTTTGGCAAACGAACCAAAGAGATAGGCCTGCCGCACATCATGTGTCTGGCGGAGTAGTTCAAGAAACCCATTTGCCATCTCGATCACTTCATCTTTTGACAAAGCCATGTTATTAGCCCTTCAGTAAATTCGATGAAGTCTTTGACCACCGTTTCGGTGATGCCTTTCGATAGTTGTTCTAAATCCTCCCTATAGCGAGCGTTAATATAATAACTCGAAAGAAAATCTAACTTTACCAACGTAGAATCATCTAACTCTTGGATGACCGAAGCCTGTTCAGCCAGGCGGCGAAGATTATGTATCGGGACAATTTCTTTATCCTCATAGGCAAGTAGTGCTTTAAGACATTTTTCGAGAGACTGCTGACACATGAAAATGGCATAGATCAAACGCCCAGTTTGGAGCATGGCTTTAGCGGTATCCATATCATAGGTTACCCGATCTAGCCACTTTTGGAATATCTTTTGGTCATTCATAATTTAAATTTATCAAATGAAAAGGAAATTTACAATAGGATTACCAACCTCCAATCATCTTATGGCACTCCCAAAAGGAAGAAAAATCTCTGCTGCAGGTAGGGGCAGTTGTCCTAAAAGCAACGATTTGAAGAGCATTTTCTGGCCCCTCAGTAAGTGCACGGGAAAATGAGAATTGGTTGTTCATTTGGTGGATTGAAAATTCGACTGAAAAATTCAGTCAGCGAGTACGAATGAACTATTTTCAACTTGATTTCTTGTCCCCAATCCTGACATTGAAAAGTAAGAACAGAAAATGTGGAAAGTGTCCCTGTGTTTAAAACCAGAACATTGAATGGGCCTCGGATCACTGGTAGAGAATTTATAGTGAACGGCATAAATAAGTTGACATTACATGGACTGTCATTGCGAGCGAAGCGAAGCAATCTCAGGGGATTGCGGAGCTTGTTCCGAGCGGAGCGAGGAATCTCCGAGTTTGCTTCGGCTACGCCTCGCAACCGCTTTGCTCCTCGCAATGACTACTTTTTTGAGTCGTTCACTATAGTCAGACAGATTAGCCGAATTGGCCGGTGTCGATCCACTCCTCTTTGAGGACCGACCAGAAATCTTCTGCCAACCCTTTGAGAACGTAATCATAGGGCAACCAACCATAACCCTCTTCTCCCCATCCTCTTCCCCACGAATTCCGAATCAGAAGCGCTCCGGTCGTCTCCTTCCCACCGTATTTGTTCTTAATTTTCATCCTGTCATCATAACCCACTACCACCACCGCATGGCCTCCCTCGATCCTCTCTTTGGAAGAGGGAAAAGGAATTCTACCCGTTTTGTCTGCCTGCTCAATCGAATTGTAGACCGTAAACCCAAACATGGCTGGATGTCCCGAGGAAAGATAACTTTTGGCTTTCTCCAACAGGGTATTCGCTGAAGTCCCAGGAGGATCATGCCGGAAGTATTTGATCGCCTGATAATTTTGAGCAAAAGCATAACAGAAGGCAGGGGGCTCCTTGTCAAACCCTTTGTCATCATCCGTATAAGCCCAATACTCCTCAGGTGGAACCCCAAAGAGCACCATTGCTCCCATCGTCGTCCTGAGGTAAGCCCCTGTATCTCCCTTCATCTTCATCAAGTTTCGCGTCACTTTGTAGAGGAAAAGCCGCGAAGCATCGATGTGCCTCCCAAAGGACTTCCTCTCGCAATATTCAATGATCCCTACCCCTGCATGGGCTGTGCAAGAACCCAGCCCTCCCTGATCTTCCACAGGAGAACAGTGCGCCCTGAGATCCACGGAGACCGGAAGCCTTTTACCTTTCAGCACCCCTGTAGGCTCAAGGACCGACTTCACCTCCTCCGTCTTCTCCGTATAATCCCTGAAGTCAGGATAATCCGGAATCCACCCCATCCCGTATTTTTTCCCTAACATCATTGATCCCTCCTCCCTGGTCTCTCTGGTTTCTCTGGCTTCCTTTGCTTATCTCGTTTTCTTGATTTCGTGGTTCTCTAAATTTTCTTTAGCTTGACTTAAAAATGTAGTCAGGAGGGTAAAGAATGTGTTTGAAGGATTGCGAGTTCTCTTTTACCCTAAACCAAATGAACCACATAAACCAGTGAAACCAAAAAAGTAGCCTGTCCCCCTTTTTCCCAACCGTGACTCTCCTAATGATTTGGGCAGAAACACCGAATTGTTACAACATTGTCCGGAAAGTCTTCATTAACCCAACGGAATGCTCGATGATTTCAATTCCAACTACAATACTTAAGATTTACTCTGCTTCTTTATCGGTAGTTTTCAACTTCGATAGAACACGACGGCAAAGTTCTTCCGAAATCCAGATGTCTTCTCTACTCATGATTGCTCCAATTATACTCTGAACGTCATTCAACCTTAACAGTCCAGCGCGATACGCTTGGATAATAACGCCCAGTGTCCCCTTAACATTCAAACCGCGTGCCTTTGCTTCCTCACGCACCTTCTCGTCATCAAACAACACCAAATCGGCTTTATCCCTCTGGGCAAGGTACAAAGCCTGCTTCTCACCCGCATCCAAAGGGAGAGTTGCGATATCAGGGGGAAGATCGCCATTATTCACCTCGATCACCCATAGCTTCCCTTGTTGAATTGCCATTTGAACGAGAAAGGCGTCAGAATATCCTCGTTCACGTCCCCGTCGGACGACTTCGGTGAAAACGGCTGTTGGAAATCTCACCTG
>Ga0315296_10003994_pt1 | contig 12181 bp, 8 predicted proteins | sample YL17G14_18_MG_FD_203921 | JGI IMG/M metagenome (GOLD analysis project Ga0315296, IMG submission 203921) | Sediment microbial communities from Yellowstone Lake, YNP, Wyoming, USA - YL17G14_18 | ecosystem: Environmental > Aquatic > Freshwater > Lake > Sediment | place: USA: Wyoming | collected... | reverse complement strand
TGGCCGCCTGTCGCCTCCGCGAGCAATTTCAGTTCATCCGCCGGCTTGCCCCTGGCCCGGCCCCGCTTGAACAGGCCCCCCGGCTCCAGCGTTCCCAGCAGGCCAATGGTGTTAATCACCGCATTGCCTTTTTGCGCGTAGTGGATCAATTCCTTGAAAGTATAGCGGCTGGCATTGTCTTCGCCGTCCGTGACCACCAGCAGCGCCTTCTTATCGCGGTTGCCGAGTTTCATGTGATCGATTGAGGCATAGACCGCATCATAAAGGGCGGTGCCGCCCCGCGAATCGATCTTGTCCAAGGCCGCCTTCATTTCTTCGAGGTTGGTGGCGAAGTCGCCGGGGGTATCCAGGTAATAGACGTCGTTGAAGTTGACGATGAAGACCTGATCCTGGGGGTTGGAGGTCTTGACGAAGGAGACGGCCGCCGCATTCACCGCCGGCCGCTTCTCCTTCATGCTGCCACTGTCGTCGATGACGATGCCCAGGGTGACGGGGATATCGGCATGGGTGAAGACGGAGAGCTTCTGCACCACGCCGTCCTCATAAACCTGAAAACTGTCCTGCTTGAGGTCGTTGACCTGACGGCCCTTCCTGTCGACTACCGTGGCGTGCAAGACGACCAAGTTGACGTCCACGTTGATGGTGTATTCGCGGCGTTTCCGCTCGGCCTGCGGGGCCTGGGCGGAAAGCAGGCCGGGCAGGCTTAGCAGGGCGATGACCGGTCCGGCCCGGCGCAGGGCAGCACGCAACACTGTTTTATTGAGTCGGAGCATAGTATCCGGTGCGGGCGTAGACTTGAAGCGGAGGCAGCCCCTTGGGGGGATTCAGCTTCACCTTGATGCGTCGCCAACGTCCATCGCGCACCAGGTTCGACGGCTTGTATCCGAGCACGTATTGGTTGCGCAATTCGATGGAAATCTTCTCCGCAATGTCCGGTAACTCGTCCGCATCTTCCACGCTGAACATGCGTCCCCCGGAGACCTGCGCCATCTCGGCCAGCAGGCTGGGGCCTCGGGCCTCCTCCGGGGTGCGGGCGCGCGCGCTCAGGGGCTCGAAGATTCCCACCGCGTAAATCTGCACGTCCGCCTCTCGCACCGCGCGCTTGACATCGTTCTCCGTGTACCGGCTGTGGTTGTCTCCGCCGTCGGAGATGACGAGCAATGCCTTGCGGCTGGTGGTGGCCTTTTTCGTTTCGCTGAGGCCCAGGTAGATGGCGTCCAGGAGCGCCGTCTTGCCTCCCGACTTCACAAAGAGCAGGCGGTCCTGGATGTCTTCGAACTTCCCCGTGAAACCCGTAATCAGATTGGGCTGCTCGTTGAAATTCACCAGCATGAACTCGTCCTGGGGGTTAGATGTTTTGAAGAACTGGAGCGCTGCCTCCTTGGACTTCTGAATCTTTTCGCCCATGGACCCGCTGGAGTCAAAAATCAAGCCCACCGAGATGGGGGCATCTTCGGTGGAGAAGGCGACGATCTGCTGCTCCACCTTCTCATCGAACACCTGGAAGTTGCCTTGCTCCAGGCCCGTCACAATCCGGTCGTAAGGGTCAGTGACGGTCACGTTGACCACCACCAGGTTGACGTCTACCTGGATGGGAGCCGGACGGATGGGTTCCTGGCGCACGGTAATCTTGGCCCCCTCTTGCGGGGCTGGAGGCGGAAGCCTGGTTTCTTCCTCGGCCCATGTGCGCAAGGCCGTGGCAAACAACAACCCCCAGAAAGCAAGCGCCAACCCTCCGAGCCGGAACGCGTGGCGTTGGAGACGAGGCCTCATGCAGGCGACCTTCCCGCTTCAGGCGGGCCGTTCCGTCGACAGCCAGCCACACCCTGCCTCTCTGCTTGGAGCAGAGGCACCCACAGGAAATGTTAACACAGTTTGCAGGTGCATGCCCCTCGGCGGAAGAGATGCATGACACTGGCGCACGCCTCGGCGGTCTGGGAAGGTTATGGCCGGAGGAATTTGTCATTGACAGCGTTTGGGCTTGGGCGGATAATTATCCGTACCGAATCCTGCCGCATCTGAATCACTTCGGTACAAACAAATTTGCTCTCGCGTCCCGGCAAGTTGAGGGCGTACCGTGTCAAACCATTGAGACGACATCGCCAAACTGACAATCTGAATTCAGGAGCCGTATGGGTGCCAAGTACATCTTTGTGACCGGGGGTGTAGTCAGTTCGCTGGGCAAAGGGATTGCTTCCGCATCGATCGGCTGCTTGCTGGAGGCGCGCGGCCTCAAGGTCACCCTATTGAAGTTCGACCCCTATCTGAATGTTGATCCCGGCACCATAAGTCCCTTTCAGCACGGCGAGGTCTTCGTCACCGACGATGGTGCCGAGACCGACCTTGACCTGGGGCATTACGAGCGCTTCACCCACGCGCGCATGCTGCGCGACAACAACTGCACCGCGGGGCGCATCTACGAGACCATCATCACCAAAGAGCGGCGGGGGGATTATCTCGGCAAGACCGTGCAGGTGATTCCCCACGTCACCAACGAAATCAAGGCGGTGATTCGGAAGATTTCCAGCGACGTGGACGCGGTGATCGTCGAGGTGGGCGGCACCGTAGGCGACATCGAATCGCTGCCGTTTCTCGAGGCCATCCGGCAGATGCGCCAAGAGCAAGGCCGGGAGAATGTGGTGTTCGTGCACTTGACCCTGGTCCCCTTCATCGGCACCTCCGGAGAACTCAAGACCAAGCCCACCCAGCACTCCGTGAAGGAGCTGCGGGAAATCGGCATCCAACCCGACATCCTTTTGTGCCGCACGGACCGCTTTCTCTCACCGGCCCTCAAGGCGAAGATTGCCCTGTTTTGCAGCGTCCCGGAGGAAGCGGTTATCACCGCCAAGGATGTGGACAATATCTATGAAGTGCCGCTGGTGCTGGCCAGTGAAGGCTTGGACGCGCAGATCCTCCGCCTCCTGAGACTGGAGACCGCCGAGCGCAACATGCAGCCTTGGGTCGAACTGGTGGAGCGAGTCCACCACCCGGTGGACGAAGTCTTTATCGGCATGACAGGGAAGTACGTGGAACTGCGGGATTCCTACAAAAGCCTGAATGAGGCGCTGGCCCACGGGGGGGTTGCTCACAACCTCAAGGTGAACCTGGTTTGGGTCGAAGCGGAGGGCCTGGAGGGCGAGCGGTGGGACGACCAGTTGCAGGGCCTGGATGCTATCCTGGTGCCGGGCGGCTTCGGCAAACGTGCAATTCCGGGCATGCTGCGCGCCATCGAATTTGCCCGCACCCGGAAAGTGCCCTTCCTCGGCATCTGCCTGGGGATGCAATGTGCCGTCATCGAGTACGCCCGCAACGTGTGCGGGCTGGAAGGCGCTAACAGCTCGGAATTCGATCCTTCCACGCCCCATCGGGTGATCTACAAACTCCGCGAATTGCGGGGAATCGACGAGTTGGGCGGAACCATGCGGCTGGGGGCTTGGATCTGTCGCCTCAAGCCGGGTTCCTTTGCCCACCAAGCCTACGGCACACAGGAAATTTCGGAGCGCCATCGGCACCGCTACGAGTTCAACCGGGAGCATGAAGAGGTACTGGTAGCCCACGGGCTCGACATTACAGGTGTCACGCCGGATGGGATGTACGTGGAGATCGTGGAGATTCGCGACCATCCCTGGTTCCTGGGTTGCCAGTTTCATCCTGAGTTCAAATCACGGCCGCTAGCCCCGCATCCACTCTTCAAGGCCTTCATCGGCGCCGCCTGCCAGTACCGGAAGCAGCGCCTGGCGATGCGCGAGCGCGCCGGAGAGGGCCAGGTGGCCGAGCCGGTCCACGAGCGTGTGGCAGCGGGCGGCGTCAAGGTGAGCAAAGGAGTACCAGGTTCGGAAGCCTAGGGCGCCTGGGGGCTCATACGCATCGGGCTTCTGGGGCCGAGGCTTTTGCCGGGTGATATAGCGTCTGGTTGCGGATTTTTCGGCCCCGTCCTTTTTTCTCCAACCGAGGTGCGGGGAGCCAGTGACCCAGTTGGTAGTTTTCCCCGCCCCCGGGAGATTGCGCCGCGGGTCCTAACAAGCAATTGCTCGACCGATGCCGGAACTCGCGGCATCCATTTTGGAGAATCAGAGAGGAACATTGGATGAAAAGACTCGTGGGATATTGTCTTGGGGGCGCCCTGACGCTGCTCGGCGGCCTCGCGCTCGCCGTGGGCGCAGAGTTTCCCACCACGGATCAGGATGCCTTGCGGACGCAGTACGCTAACAAAGTACTCATCTTTCGGAAGAGCTACCGCATGCTGGACCGGCTGGAAGTGAAAGCCGATGGCACGGTGGCGGGTAAGCCGCGGTCCGGCTACTGGTCCATGGACGGCGCTTGCCAGGTGAAGGATCTTGAATTCCGCAAGGACGCGGTGATCCTTAAATGCACGAAACTCTGGGCTAACCTTAAGGACGACGGCCAGCTCCACTACTTCCCCGTTTCCGCTGCCCTGAAGGGCAAGACGGACTATCCGGAGAAGATGGACGTTGTTTTCCGGACCGCCGCCGCGGGCGAGTCCGTGGCCCAGATGAATGAGCGGGTGAACAAGATATTCTTGTCCGAGCAAGAGCCCAAGCTGGCTGCCACTCCGGCGCCCATCTCCGCTTACATCCAGAAGCTTTCGGTCCAACCCGACATCGACCCGGCCGCCGGTTCGGGCTTTGACGGAACGCCTCCCAAGCCGGTTTCCACTCCCATGCCGGACTTGTCGCGCGAGGCCCAACTGGTCGGGCAGGCGGGGAAGGAGAGTTTTGTGCTTCTCGTGGATGAGCAGGGGAAGGCGAGCGTCTTGGCTTTCACACGCCTCCTGCAATATGGGCTGGAAGAGACTACCATCGACGCGGTCAGGGATTGGAAGTTCCAGCCGGCGGTGAAGGATGGGAAACCGATTCCGGTCCGCATTGCTATGGATATTGAGTACAAGCAGCCGCAACCTGCAAGGTGATCCCTGACTGGGGTTCGGGTTTAGCCTCACCGAACCCCGAGTCCCGAGTTCCGAACCCCGCCTTTTTCGAGGGGAGGACGCGATGGCTCATGTGTTTCGCATCGGTAAGTTCCGGGTGGGCGCCGGGCAGCCGCTCTTCCTGATTGCGGGTCCGTGCGTCATCGAAAGCGAGCGGCACGCGCTGAAGATGGCGGAACGGCTTTCCGGCACGGCGCGCGAGCTCGGCGTCCCTTTCATCTTCAAAGCCTCTTACGATAAGGCCAACCGTACGTCGCTGGATTCTTACCGCGGACCGGGCCTGGCGCGGGGGCTCGAAATCCTGGCGCGGATCAAGAAGAGTTTCGGTATCCCGGTTCTGACCGACGTGCACGACGTTTCGCACGTCGGTCCTGCTGCCGAAGTATGCGACGTGATCCAGATTCCGGCGTTCCTTTCGCGGCAGACCGATTTGCTGCTGGAAGCTGGCCGCTCGGGCGCCGTGGTGAACATCAAGAAGGGTCAGTTTCTTTCGCCCTGGGATGTGCGCCACGCTGTCGAAAAGGTGGCCAGCACCGGCAACCAGCGCATCCTGGTGACGGAGCGGGGAACCACGTTCGGCTATAACAACCTGGTAGTGGACATGCGCGGCCTGGCGGTAATGAAGCAGTTCGGGTATCCCGTGGTCCTCGACGTTACCCACTCCCTGCAATTGCCGGGCGGGCAGGGGACGCGCAGCGGCGGCCAGCCGGAGTTCATCGAGACGCTGGCGCGCGCGGGCGTGGCGGCGGGCGCGGACGGGGTCTTCATGGAAGTGCACGACCGCCCCGCGCACGCCCTCTCCGACGGCCCGAACGCGTTGCTGCTCCGCCGCTTCAAGCCCCTGGCCGCCAGGCTCCGTGACTTGGGACGATTCGTGCGCCGGCTTCCGTAGCCGCAGCCACGGTCCCGCCCTGCGGGATGCCGTGGCCTTTTTGGGGGCCACAACGTTACTTGCCCTTGCGTGTCGTGCATCGTGTGACTCCGCCCACAATTCCAGCCGCGCGCTCATGCTCCACAAGTCGCGGGTGTCGCTCAGAAACTCGTTTCGGGAACCACCCGATTTGCCTTCGGCGGCCTATTGTTTGGCCCGACGAGTACTCTCCAGCCTGACCCCCGCAGACGTAAGGCGGTAAACCTCTGTCACCGCATGAACCGACCTGTATCCCGGGCCGAGCGGGGAGCTCAGGAAATCCAGCTCGATCTTCCCATCGCGGACCTTTACTTGGCCTTGGGGGAGGTCGGCGTGCGACCAGATCGCTTTCAGTTTTTGGCCAGCGAAAGAATAGGCTATCACCGTAAGGCGGTTGTGAGCGTCGCCCCAATTTATGCCGTAGGCGAGGAAGGTGAGCCCCGGCTCTCCTGGGTGGCTAAGGGGCTGGACCGCGATGGTCTTGTCCGGCAGACTGTTTTCAACGCTCGCCAACAGCCCACAGGCCTTGCCTTCCCCTTGGCAACCAAACACCCCGATCCAACTCCGGCTATTGGCTGCGAGGACGCCAAGCGCGTAAGCGACCACGTATAGTTTTCGAGTGGCCGTTTGGAACGAAAACGCACCGGCCTTGGTCTCCGGACCAACGCCAAGACTGACGACCTCTCGCAACTCATTTTGCAGCTCCTGCCCGGAGGGTCTGGGCTGACGATCTAGGGCGGACACGATTCCCTGGTTGATTAGACCCTGAACCTGGAGGAGGCGCCGGTTGTAACCCTCCCATCTGAACTCAGGCTGCCTCCCTTCCCTGCGGGCGGCCTCGGCGCTCTCGTGGACCTGCTGGTCGAACTCCAGGAGCATCTGGCGTGCCCGCTCGAGCTCGGTCTGCGCAGATACACAAGTAGCGACCGTAAGAAGGAGCGCTAGCGCTAACCATCCCATTGGTCTGGACATCTTTGTCTCCTTTCCCGGATCAGCGTCGCGGTTCACGGACTGCACGAGGCACTGACGGCGGCTGGCTGTGTCGAGCTCCGGGACGCCAGGAAAAGGAAATTGGGTCTGCCATCACTTTTGGTGCCGACAGCGCTCACATGAAGGATCTGCTGGTTCTGTGTTGACCATGCCAAGTAAGTTGGTGCACCGGTGCCCCCAGGGAACGCGGTTGTCCCAGAGTTGATCGCGTCCTGGACGGTTTGCCACTGGGTCAGGGTCGCGCTCCAGAATCCAAGGGCGTTACAGAATCTTCCGGCCCCACCAGTAAAAACGGTGACGGATAGGTTCAGCTCAGGCAGAACACCGGTCGTCGTCGCACTCAGTGCGAACTGGCCCGAGACAATCGTGTTCTGATAATTGCTGTACGGCGGATTGAAGATCGACGAGTGGATCCTGTTCTGGGCAACGTCTCCAAGGCTCTGCATCGCGGTGTTATTCCCCGTACCGCCCGCCTCCGCCTCCATCATCTGAATGAGCACCTGCGGTGGCACCCGCACGGCTGTGGTGTTGCTGCTGTTGGCGGTCGTAGTCTCTGCGGTTGCGCTGGCACGGACGCTGTTGAATACTCCCGAGCACCCCGCCGATGACGCGGTCACGTCGTGGTTGATGCTCCCTGAAACGCCCGACTCCCCTGGGATAGTGAGACTAACGGCACAAGAGCTGTCGGGATTGCTCGTCGGCGGACTCTTGCCTGTGAACGAAGTATTGACAACGACGCTGCTCGGCGTTACGGCAACCGTGATTGTCTTCGTGTCGCCGGTGGACATATTGAAACTGCTGGGCGACTGGCTAACCGTGATCACCTTGGCCGTGGCGTAAGCCGTACGCAGTCTGTTGTGCGAAATGCAATCGATCAGGACATAGTCATAAGTGTAGTAGTAGTCGGTAAATTGGGCCTTGATGCTCGCGGTGCCGCCGGTCTGGCCGGTCGCAGTCCCGCCCCCGTCAATTGTGGCCACGGGCGGGTTGAGCGACTCCCACGAAGCATCGACGTAATACGGCCATTGGTATTGGTTGCAGTGCTCCCTGAACCAAGCTTCCCCTTCAAATAATATGCTCTCATAGACCAGGAGCGCAATAGCGGCAGGGTCAATATCCAGGTCGAAAAAGTCCGGATCGCAATCGCAGATGTAACAATCGTAGCTGCTGGCCATGCTCCTGTGCCGCTGGAGGACGACCAGCCTCCCCATCACCGGCACGTGGTCGAGCCGAGTCCATACCACACTGCCGTCGGTGGCGCCGGCGGGGACCTTGTTACCCTTCAGGTCTGGTTTCTGTTCGTCGCGCACCTTGCGCAGGTCGATGGCGCGGGTCTCATGTGGCTTCAAGCTCACGTCCGTCAGGTAGTAATGGCTTCCCTCGGCCTGAATGTGAACGCCAATCGGGCAATCCTTGTCCCCCATGTTCGTGAGAAAGAGGACGGATTCGGTTCGGTCATCCAGATGCCAAGGGTGGGCGCCGGAGCCGGCCCAGCCGTCCCGCTCGTTCCCCAACCGGCTGTCGATGACCAGGTCGCCCTTCTCTTCGATGCTTGAGACCTCGCCGATGGCTGAGCCCGGCGCGCCACTGTATTGGATGCGAATCGAGCAGAAGGGAAGAGGCAGGGGCAAAGAGCCGAGGACCAAATCGAGCGGGATATCTTTGGTTGTGTAGGCTTCGAGTGGAAGCGGTGGCAGCGCTGCCTGCGCCGGGCCGTCTTCCCCGGGATATTCCACGGTGACGGTCACGCTCTGCGGCGAACCAGTCAGGTTCCGGACAATGACGTGGGGAACGAACATACCAGTGCCCGCATAAGGTGAATTCTTGCTGGGCAGGCCGATGGGCACTCCGCTGGCGTGGAGCGCGCTGGCCCGTTGCAGCTTCGGATCGGGGAAATTAAGTGTGGTGGAAAACCCTCTGTTGGGGTCCGTGATCTTGCCTTGGGCAATCAGCGCCGGCCTCGGCCCGCGCCCGATGAGAGAAATGCCTCAGTCAGTTAGACTGTTGATACGCTACCACCTCATAACTAAATGCCAATAGACAATTTGTCGCTTGTGCCAATATCGGACTTCCTGCCCGTGCCGCTAGCGAAGCCAGTCCCCTTCGCCTGGGGCGCATACGACGCGCCTGTCCCATCTCCGACGCTGGGAACAGTTGACGACGGCGTTAGGGTGAGGTAGTTTGCATGTAGGGCTTGTTCACTTGGACGCGACATGGCCTTCTCCATCCGCAGCCTGAAAATCCGCCAACAGATCCTCCTGGTGACTTTGCCGCCGCTGGTTGTCTTGTTGTGTGCGATCGCGCTTCTCTTCTATGCCTACTGGATGGCGCTGCATGCGGGGCGGGGAACACGCAGGTCTCTGGAAAGCGTAGCGCAGGGTGAGCAGCTGTTGCGCCATGCGGCGGAGATGCACCTGGGAGTACGGGGCTATGTCTTCACCCGCGATCACTCATTCCTGGCCCCTTACGAGGAGGCGGTCGCGCAGATTCCCGCGGAACTGGCCAACCTGCGGGAGTTGGAGTCGGACAGCCCTTCCCAGTCGGCGGAGGTGGACGCAATCCAACGGGGCCTCAACCGCTGGCAGACCGAGTGGGCAAATCCCACCATCACCAGCGTGAACCAGGGCAGCCTGACGGAGTCCTTGCAACTGGTGACGGAGGGAGAGAGGCGGCTGGCCTCGGTGCGTACCTTGATGCTCACGCTGCTCGAGGAGGATCGAGCGGAGAACTACGCCGCCTTGCGCGAGACCGAGCAACAGATGCGGCGCATGCTGGGGCTGGCGCTGGGGGTGGCCCTAATGGTAGCGCTGGCGGTGGCCATGGTCACGCGCGAGGTGGCGGGTTTGCTCGAGCAGCCCGTGCGCCAGTTGATTGAAGCTTCCGAGCGGGTCAGCCGCGGCGACTTCCAACCCTCCCTGCCTCCCCCTGCCGACAACGAATTCGGGATCCTCTCCCGGAGCTTCTCGCACATGACGAATGCTCTGCGCCAGGAGCGCGAGGAACTGGCAGCGTTGAACCGGTTCTCTGAAGCGGTGCCCCAGTGCACTTCGGAGGTGGAGGTTTACGATCACATTCTGCACTCGCTCAAGGAACGCTTTCGTCCCACCCAGGTGATGATTTTCAAGCTGAACCCCGCGGAGAACGTCCTGGAAGCCGCGGCCACGCTGGTCCCGCTGCCGGAGGAAGTCCGCGATTGGCCCGTCATCCCGGAACCGCATAACTGCAAGGCGGTGCGGATGGGTCGCCGTTTCCGGGTGAACGACGTCAAGGCGGAGCCACTCCTCTGCCCGGCGAAGTTTGTTCCTCCCTCGGAAGGAAGCTACTACTGCGGCCCGCTGATTGCCGGCGGCGTGATTATTGGCGCCGTGCGCGTGGAAGGGAGCAAGGGTTTCTGGACCCCGGAGCGCGAAAGCCTTCTGGAGAGCTATCTGAGCGGCGCCGCCACGGCCCTTTCCAACTTGCGCCTGCTCGAGTCCACCAAGCAGCAGGCCAACGTGGACGAGCTCACCGGCCTTTACAACCGCCGTTTCGTGGAAGAGTACGCCCGGAAGCTCATCGCCATGGCGCGGAGACAAGGGCATCCGCTGGGTATCATCATGATGGACCTCGACCACTTCAAGGAGATCAACGACGTTTACGGCCATGAAGTGGGCGATCGCGTTCTTCGCCAGTTTGCCAAGACCGTCACCCGCGCCTTGCGCGAGGCGAACGTGGCGGCGCGCTATGGCGGAGAGGAGTTCCTCGTCGTCCTCCCCGAGACGCTTCCCAAGGGGTGCCTGCTGGTGGCCGAGCGCATCCGCAAGGCGGTGGAACGCATGGTGGTGCCTTCGGGAACCGACAAGCCTCTCCCCCAATTGACCGTGAGCCTGGGCATCGCCGTCTATCCCGAGCACGGGCAGGGGCTTGAAGAGCTCCTCCAGGCTTCCGACAAGGCCCTCTACGAGTCCAAGCGCGCCGGACGCAACCGCACTACGCTCTACGTGCGGCAGGAAGAGCCTGCCAGCTAGTTTCCCGTTTATGGAGTGCGGGAGCTTGCTCCCGCTTTTCGCGGGGGCGCAGCACGCCACGCTGGCCGTGTAGCGCCGGCATCTTGCCGGCATGCGCCCAGAGGCCGCCTGGACGGCGGCGCTACAGAAAGCGGCGGCAAGCCGCCGCTGCCCATCGCTGCGGGGTAGCTTCGGGTTGCGTTTTGCCTACGCGTCGAGTATGTTGCACATATGAGTCTGGCTGAGATCAAGCACGCAATTGAAGAGCTTCCCGAGGGGGAAAGGGTTGCTCTGGCGGACTGGCTCTGGAAGGTTGATCAGAGGGCCTGGGACACGGAGCTCATTCAAGACTTCTCCCCCGGAGGGCCCGGGCAGAAGTTGCTCAAAGAAGTCGACGCCGCGATTGATCCAGGCGACTTCAAGCCTCTGGAGTAGAGCCATCCGTTCATTTGCGCTTGCTTCATTCTGGGCTTGCTATCGAATCCTGCCCGAGCACATTCAGAAGTTGGCGGACAAGCAATTCCGACTTTTCCGTGAAAACCCTTCCCATCCTTCCTTGGGTTTTGCTCCGAAAGGAGAGGTCTGGACGGTTGAGATCGGGCGCGGCTACCGTGCTATCGCCCGGCAGCGCGGGGACGACTACTACTGGTTCTGGATCGGCACACACGAGGCCTACAACAAGCTCCTCCGACGGCTGAAGTAGCCGTGTAGCGCAGGATTCGCCTTTCAACGCTACGGTTCTCCTGTGGAGTGCCCGGACGTGGCGCCGCTCGCGGTAGCGGGAGGGCGGAGCCCTCCCCTACTGTGCTATCATGCTCACCCTGTGAGCCTGGAAACTGCCCGCAAAGTCTTGGAAATCGAGGCGAAGGCGCTCAGCGAACTCGTGCACCGCCTGGACGAGCGCTTCACCCGCGCCGTGGAGATCCTGTTTTGTTGCTCGGGGCGAGTGGTGGTGACCGGGATGGGGAAATCCGGAATCGTCGGCCAGAAAATTTCCGCCACGTTTTCCAGCACGGGCACACCCTCCTTTTTCCTCCACGCCGCCGAGGCGCTGCACGGTGACCTGGGCCGTCTGGTGCGCAACGACGTGGTCGTAGCGCTTTGCTACAGTGGAGAAACGGAGGAACTCCTGCGGCTGCTCGATACGCTCCAGCGGCTGGCCATCCCGCTCATCACGTTGACCGGGAGTCTGTCGTCCACGCTGGCGCAGGCCAGTGATGTGGTGATTGATGTGGGAATCCGGGAGGAAGCCTGCCCGCTGGGCCTGGCACCTACGGCTTCGACGACCGCGATGCTGGCCATGGGCGACGCGCTGGCCATGGCTTTGCTCGAGAGGCGGGGCTTCAA
>Ga0315296_10003993_pt1 | contig 12182 bp, 7 predicted proteins | sample YL17G14_18_MG_FD_203921 | JGI IMG/M metagenome (GOLD analysis project Ga0315296, IMG submission 203921) | Sediment microbial communities from Yellowstone Lake, YNP, Wyoming, USA - YL17G14_18 | ecosystem: Environmental > Aquatic > Freshwater > Lake > Sediment | place: USA: Wyoming | collected... | reverse complement strand
CGTCAGTACATGCTTTGCCGTCGTCGCAGACTAAAGGTGTTGTGCCAGCTTGGCATGTCCCGCTTGAGCAGTAATCTCCAGTCGTGCAGGCGTTGCTGTCGGAGCAGACATTGGTATCGTCATTAGTGTAGACGCAGCCATCCACTGGGCTACAGGTATCGTCAGTACATGCTTTGCCGTCGTCGCAGACTAAAGGTGTTGTGCCAGCTTGGCATGTCCCGCTTGAGCAGTAATCTCCAGTCGTGCAGGCGTTGCTGTCGGAGCAGACATTGGTATCGTCATTAGTATAGACGCATGCATGGCCGACACACGTGTCGTCGGTGCAGGCGAGTCCGTCGTTGCAGTCAGAATCTACCTCACATTCCCAGCAGTCTTCATCGCTGCCACATGCGCTTGTTCCACTGCCCTCAACATACACACATGCCATGTCCCGGCAGATAGTGTGTATCAGAGGTGCATTGAATGCTATGCAGTAGTAGGTCTGCTCAGCTTCGGGGCTTTCTATGGCATCATAATTGTCATAGTTCAGCACGTCCTTGTAGCAGTACATCTCAGCACTCACATCATCATAGGGTGCAGTCGTATCACCAGAGAAGTTTATATAACCATTTTTCCATACCTCGCGCACCTCTAGTTGGGATGCTCCTTTGAGATTTAGGGTCACCATGGCCTCGCCGTCACCATCAGTCGGACCGAATGTGTTCCATGGAGATCCAGCCGCGCCGGTGTTGTCGCCAGGATTCGCAGTATTGTTATAAGCCCACTGGAACTTCCAGTCAGGCTCTAAGTGGCAATCTGGGTAGTCTTCTAGGAACTCCTCAGCCGTAGTGGCTGTTATTTCCGGACCACCAGTACTGCCCCAATTTGGGAGGTCACATTCCTTGAGGCAGACAATCTTAGTAGCTATAATAGTAATGCAACCTTCATCGACTGCGCCATCACAGTCATCGTCAAGATCATTGTCACAGATCTCAGCTGAAGACCCTTGCATCGGGTCGCAGGTCTGTGTGTTACCGGCAACGCAGTTGTCTACAGTGTGAGCGCAGGCTCCGGTGCCGCAGGTCGTGCTGCCAAGACCTTCGTCGGTCGAGCCATCGCAATCGTTATCGGCATTGTCGCAGACCTCGTCGGTTGCACCTTCAAGTGGATTGCAAGTCGTGGTCTCGCCAGCAACACAGTTGTCTATAGTGTGAGTGCAGACGCCTACACCACAGGTCGTGCTGCCAAAATCTTCGTCAATGGATTCGTCACAATCGTTGTCGACTCCGTCGCAGACTTCTGGTGAACAGAGAGTTTTGCCCACAACACATGCGTCAAAGTGCGACATAACGCCCCTGTCCCTAACCGTACATACTAGTGTATTTGTTCCGGTAATAGGCTGCACTGCAACCGGGAAAGGAGCATTTAGGTTATTCCGTGGGTCTACCGGCGCACAATTCTCATGCGTATATGTGGATACGATTGTATTACCGTTCAAGGTGCATTCGATTACATCATTATCTATAGATACATACAATAGGTAATTTAGATATGACCCGCGGTCGAAAGTACATGTTACTGTCCGTTCGGTATCCAGTGGCCAGTAGGTGTTATAATCCAGGCCGCAATGGGCCGTGTCTTCGGAACCTAATGGGAGTGTAGAACTCCAAGTGCACGCGTCTGTGCCTGCACCGCATGGCCGTTCATAGAAGCAGTCCGGATCAGCCTTATCCACCAGCCCGTCGCAGTCGTCGTCAAGTTTGTTGTTGCAGACCTCTTCAGGTGCTGGTTCTGTGCCACAATCACCATTGTCTGTGCATGTTCCAGTGTACACATAACCCGTAGAGTCAACACATGTTCCTTCTGGCGGGCAATTAAGTATGAAATCACAGCGCTCGGCGTCCTCATTACAAGCGTCATTAGTGCAAGCCTTTTCATCGTTGCAGACTACCGGCTCTCCAGCTTCGCAAGCGCCACCATCTTCATCGCAGGTCTCAACACCGTTGCAGAAGATGTCATCGTCGCAGTCTCTTGAGGAACCGACACACTGCCCAGTTGAACAAACGTCATCTACTGTGCAGAATAGCCCATCATCACAAACCGTTCCATCGGCTTTATTCCTGGTTCCTCCGGTGTCGACCCACTGAGTGCCCGTTACTTTATACTGGCAATCTTCAGTTGGATTGCAATAATAGTCCCGGTACTCCTGTTCTTTCTGTTCTTTCTCAGTACACTCTCCACCGGATATCCACTGTGTACCACTGGTATCGGTCCAGCCGTCTTGAGGACAAAGAGTGTCATCAGCTGTGTGGTCGCACTCATCGCCCTCCTCATCACAGGAGTCTATTGTACATGCGACTCTATCAGAGCAGTCTCTTGTCTGTGTGTCGCTACACGTGCCAGATGAACACGTATCACTCACAGTACAGAATTGCCCATCATTGCAACTGTCGGTGTTCGGCGTGAAGACGCAACCTAATACCGAGTCACAAGAATCAGTTGTGCAGATAGTACCGTCATCGCACACACTGTCGTCTGGGGTGTGCGCACATGAATCAGTTTGTTCGTTGCATGAGTCGGTTGTACATGCTAAGTTATCATCGCAATTAGGTGCGGTTCCGGCCTGGCAACCGAGCACTGAGTCGCAGGTCTCGACACCATTGCAGAAGTTGTTGTCGTCGCACGCCAACAAAGTTCCATCTTGGCAACCGCTTACGCCACCACAAGTTTCAGCACCATTACAAACGTCAGCATCTGTACACAAGGCATCACCGCCGTCATCCACCTGTCCGTCACAATCATCATCAAGTCCGTTGCAGGTTTCTGGAGAAGAGGTTCCAGGCGTGCAGCTGTCGACCATTGTGCCGCTCTGGCAGGTCTTCTGGCCAGTCGCGGAACATGCGCCTACTCCGCATGTGGTCGGTATTGGAGCGATGCCATCATCTACATCGCCGTCGCAGTCATCGTCAAGTCCGTTGCAGACATCATCAATCGGCTGCTGGTTCTGGTTGCAGACTATTTTGCCGTTTGTGCAGGAGGTTGTTCCATCTGAGCAGATTCCAAGTAGGCCCGTGTCGCAGGCTACTCCACCCCCAGGGTTGTCATTGTCTATATCACCGTCACAATTATCGTCAAGTCCGTTGCAGATTTCAGTAACTGGTTCGTTTGGGATACAACATCCCCATGAGTATCCCCAGCCCCAGTGGAGGTCGCATGTCAGGGTTCCAACTGCACAAATGCCGCTGCCTGGGTGCGGTATGGCACAGGTCCTTGTCTCACCCCGTGTGCAGGAAGTTGACATCATTCGCAAATTCATACCGGTCGGATAGAACGGGCATTCTCCAGCTAATATCTTAAGAATATCATCGGAGCTTGTATTAGAGATAGTTTCTAAAAGAATTTCAGCGGAACTGTTATTTGTTTCAGGGGTTTCAGGGATTTCAACGGGTGTTTCAATCGGGGCGATTATTTCATTATCATCAGTCTCATCGCTTGAGTGGTGATGTCCTGAATCTGAATCGCTCGGCGTTATCGAAACTGGTTTTTCGCCCCCGGGGATGGAGAACCCGCCGTTCAGGGAGTCGGCGACAGCAATGCTAACGCTAAGCAATGTAAGTATGATGAACATAGAGAACATGACGGCAACAGGCTTTCTCAAATCTCCGCTCTTGTCAAACAGCAGTTTTTCATAAGCCATTCCAAGGCTCTTTTCCGTTTTCATTTTGGTTTGTAGGGTTCCCCAAGGTCTAAGGCATTAGAGAAAAGGTAATAACTCTGCCTGTAACCACCCCGCAGTATTTTTAAGTAAAGATATAAAAATGCCTGTTGGATGGAATTGCCAGCAAGATACGACAATATTTGGCCGCAGGATACGGGTTTAAGGAGCGTTTAACAGACTCGTTGGATGGATTAAATTAAGGAGATTGTGTCCCTCCCGGTTTTTCAGTCCAGAGGAGCAACCACTTCCAGACCGGCAGGACCGTGATTTTCTTGGGACCCTCTTTGTGCTCTTCCTCCTGGTCGTATGTGAGTATCAGTCCCTCCTTAAGATTCAGTGCGTCCATAGCCTCTGCAAGGCCGTCCGACTCGCGCTTCCTGTTGTCCACATTGAGTTCGTAGCAGACTTGGACTGCCGAGGAAACCGCGCCGCCCGAAGACACTACGAAATCACACTCGGACTTTCCTTTGTAATAGAACACCTCGCCGGACCGCTTGAGCCTGTTGAACACAAGGCTCTCGAGGAACCAGCCCCTGCCCTCCGCTATCTTCGCCGAGACCACTTTGACGAATCCGCTGTCCGCCGGATACAGCTTGCGGTCATTGACCATCTGCTTCTTTATGCTGTAGTCAAACTTCCTTATCACCTTCCCGAGATATGCCCTTTCCATCAGCTCCACGTATTTCTGGACCGTGTTGACGCTCCCGAGCCTGACCAGCGAGTTTAGGGAGTTGAAGCTGAACTTCTTCGAGAAGTTGGAGAGCATGTAGCGGTAGAGTTCGCGGAGTTGCGCGGAGTTCTTCACCCTCTCCTTTATTATTATGTCCTTCGTCACTATGTCCTCGTATGTCCTCATCAGGGTCTCCGGATCGCCGTAGACGACGAACTCAGGCATCCCGCCGCCTGAGAGGTACTCGCCGAAGAGGGTCTTTATCCTCGCGACGCTCCTGGTGTCGAGGAGCATCTTACTGTCGAACACGAACCCCCTCGCGGACAGGAACTCCCGGAACGAGAAAGGCTCCACGGACACGTCGACGTGCCTGCCCGTCAGTTTTGACGCTAGTTCGCTCCCCAGCAGGCGCGAGTTCGAGCCAGTGATATAGAACTTGAAGCCCTCTTCGTAGAGCCTCCTCACAAAGGATTCGAAGCCTGCGACCTCCTGTATCTCGTCTATCAGGAACGTCCGCCGCTCGCCGAACAGTTCCAAGAGGGCCCCATATATCCTGTTGAATTCCCGCGGGTCGAAGCCCTTGAGCCGCTCGTCCTCGAAGGTTACATAGTAATAGCCGTCGTTGCAGTATCTGTCCGCTATCTGTCGCAGCAGCGTGGACTTGCCGGATCTCCGCACTCCTGTTATGGCGACTATGTGCGGCAGTTTGGCCTTGCCAGCTAGTCCGGCCAGCACCTCGCGCTCGATGCCCTTTGGCTTCGACTCGAAGGCCCTCCTCTGTTCCTGGAGGACCCTCTTTAGCTCAAGATTGGATATTTCCATTGAATAAAACCTGTATGTTTTATTCACTGGCAATGAATAAAAACCTTTGGTGGATAGAATTCCAGCCTCACAAGGCGGTATTTGGCCGCATGAAGCAGGTTTAAGGAGCATTTGGAAAGGACTCGTTGGATGGATTAAATTAAGGCGGCCGTCTCAAACGAATGAGAAAAGGGTTATCGGGATGCGGGTAATCCCGTTTTTTATCTCGATTAGGTCAGACTCTGAGATCAGTATCCCGCGCTTGGAGCCATATCTCTTCATGGCCGATATAATCTGGTGGTCATCCTTCTTGCCCACCCCTACCTCTATCGGGATTAGCTCTCCCGCCGTAGTATGTACCAAAAAGTCCACTCCTCCAGGTTCCGGGTCATAGGAAATGCCAATAACGGCATTGGATGTTTCCATTATCCTAAACAGCGTTGATGCGACAAGGGTCTCTGCAAGTATCCCTATCAGATCCCTGTTATGGCGGTCGTACGAACCAAGCTTGAAGCGCATTGCAGCGTTTATCGAGGGTGAGAGGAAATAGTACTTCCAAGGCTTCCTTATTTTCTTTACAGCCCCGCCATGGGGTTTCACGCTGAACACCAGATGGGTCTTCTCAAGAATGTCCAATATGCTCCTCACCAGAGTAGGCGACTTGCCGAGACTTTCCGAAAGCTTTGAGTCCGAGGTCCCTCCGGGCCTCTGAAGGGCCAAGAATGCAAGGATCCTCGTTATTACGTTTCTTGTCTCGGTGCTGAACGACTGCAGGGAGAAGACGTCCTTTTCCACGACTTTCTCAATCATGCTGAACAGGCGCTCGTGGCCTTCTATCTGCCCCATGCGCAGGGCAAATGGAAACCCCCCAAAGAACAGGAAGTCCTCCCATTCCTTTTCCGGCGATATTCCCTTTTTTATCAGCGACTTGCGAAGGGCGACTGCCTTTTCCAAATCTTTAGCCAGGTTACTTGGCTTGAACATCAGTTGCCTAAGGCTCTCAGCCGTGCCACCCGGCGGGAAGAAGTTGTGCTTTAGCACCATGTATTCAGAGAAATTCAATGGGAACACTGACTCCCTACTGGCTCGTCTGGCAAGATCTACGCTGAGCTCCATGCTGAGGGCCGAAGATCCGGTCACCAGCAGGAACAGCTTGTCGGTCTTGTCATATACTATCTTAGATGCAGTAGCCCATTTTTTGTCAAAGTGAGCCTCGTCTATGAAAACAAAAAGGTTCTTGTCCAGATTTACGAGAGACTTCCGGTGTATCTCCTCGACAAAGGTCTTCACGACTTCGGACACTCCCGCACCAAGATATTCTATGGACTCATCGGCCGAGAAATAAAGGATCTCGTCCGCGCTCACGCCTTTTGACATCAGGTGATTGTAAAGCTGAAGGACTATCGTGGTCTTCCCCACACCCCTCAGACCAGGCAAAAGTATGAGACGGCCCTCTTTTTCACCGTCCATGAACTCCTTTAGGCGTTTCTCAAGCCGGTAGTAGACCCTGCGATAATTAAGGGGTTTCCCACCTGCATGGGTCTTGTCCTTCGCTATTTTTGGTCCTTCGGCCAGTTTCGCCAGCACGTATTGTACCAGTTCTTCCTTCCGGGTCATTATGGTTATACATTATTTTGTATAAGACTTTATGTAGAGTTATACAGTTTTATGTATAAAAACCTTTGTTGGATGGAATTGCCAGCCTTATAGGACTACATTGGCCGCAGGATGCAGGTTTAAGGGCTGTTTGACACCGTCATTGGATGGATTAAATTAGAAGGAAAGGCTGGAATCTGGCGAGCTCATATCGGCGTCTAAGTCAGCTCCTGTCAGAGAGTTTGAGCAGCACTGTAAAGGGTTTAAGAAAGGCAAGGGCAAAAATAGTCCAACCGGATAAGGGTTAGTTTTTCTAAACGCAAGTCAAAATTACTGAGATGGAAATCTACAAGACACCGATCGGCGTCCTAGTGATGGAAGGGGACCGGCTAGTTGATAAGCGGCTCTTCCCGAAAGACCCAAAAAGGATAGCTGAGAAGATGCTGGTGGAGTGCAAAGAGGAGGATGAGCTTAAGAAAAAGTATCCCAGGCTTGAACAGGGCGCCCGAAGGCTTCCATTGGGCGACCTCGCTGAAAGGGCCGGGTTCTGCAAAAAGTCCGAGTTCCCAGCGGTGCTCTCGAAGGTAAACGAGGAGATGGCCAGGCTCGGCGTGAAAACCGGCTTCGGCAGGGACAAACTGGTCGCAAACGCAGTCCGGGCGCAGAGGGCCCTGGAAGAGAACACCAACAACCAGTCTGAGACGCTCCGCGAATGGTACTCGATACATTTCCCGGAGCTTAACGGCGTCCTCAAGGACAATAGGGATTACGCGAAGGTCGTTTCAGGGATAGGCGCGAGGTCCGGCATGACGGAATCCGCCTTGGAGAAGGTCCTGACCGACAGGAGGTATGCAAAGGCTATCCCGCAGATAGCTGCAGGGTCTATGGGTTCCGACGTCTCAGAGACCGACTTAAAGGCGATAAGGGTATATGCCGAGTCTGTCCTCGCCTCCGCTGCTGCAGAGCTTAATCTTAAATCATATATAGAGAGGGTGATGTCGGAGATAGCGCCGAACACCTCGGCAGTCGCCACCCCCTATGTAGGTGCCCTGCTGCTGGAGCAGGCAGGCTCCTTGGAGAGGCTCGCAGCTTTCCCATCTTCTACAATACAGGTGCTAGGGGCGCAGAAGGCTATGTTCAGGTTCCTGAAGACGGGCAAGCTGCCGCCGAAGTACGGCGTCCTCTACGTCCATCCGCTTGTAAGTCAAGCGTCCAAGAAGGCGAAGGGTAAGATCGCCAGGACCCTTGCGAGCAAGATATCCATAGCGGTCAAGGTGGATTTCTACGGGGGCAAGCCTATAGGCGAGAGGCTCAAGAAGGAGAGCGAAGAAAGAGCGAAGAGTTTGAAGTAGGTCACGCCCTCTCAGAGGCACTTTTCCTGTCTTAGAATTTGACAAATCTCTTGAAGAAAAAAATTACTTCGTCCTCCCTAGAGATTCTCTCAACTTTGTAGTCGCGCAGCATTATCTCAAGCTTTTTGCCACTTTCCTCTGCAACCTTAGCAGCTTCTCCTATGCCGGACACTACAAATATATCCGGCGAATTGGCATCGATTATGTTACTCGCCTTTTGTACCATCTCTGTAGTTTTACTGGTTTCTTGAATAAACAGCACGTGTTTCTCGATATTTACTAATACTTCGATTATGTCTTTTTTGAACTCTTCAAGACTTCTCATGCCGCCAATCAGAAGCCCGATATATCGGTGTAATATTCCCGTCTGAACAAACTCAGCTATATGCAGCCCCTTGATCTTATACTTTTTGTATATCCTCTCCCTCAGATTCCGCAACCTCGTTTTGTCTTTCTCAAGCTTCCTTAATGCGAGCCCCATCCTTACCTGGAAAAGGATCTCCTTGTCTTCGATGTATGTCTCATAGAATTTTGCTTCTCCTGAGTTGTACTCCCCCCTGACAGTTGTTATGGTCTCCTCATCGCATATGAAGGCCAGTTTTCGGTTCCTCAGTTTTTCTACAAAAGCATGTATCTTATCAGAACTCCAGTCCAAAACGGCTTTCGCAGTGCCTTCAGCTACATCAGAACTCGGGTTATCAGAGGACATTCCCGTATTCTTCGACATATGACGAGATACTAAGCTCGTTATCATCCAGAATAACTTCGCTTCCAGGAAGAATCACCATACAGTCGACTCTTACGGGTATATCAATATATTTGTCTACGACCTTTTCTCCGCTGGTATTGAGAACATACTCGCCATCGGAGTCATAACCCAATTCCCTTAGAATGGCAAGTTTAGTCTTCAGCGAAGTTCCTTTCAGAGATACTAGTTCCATCTCAGCAGACGAGGGTTGCGTATTAATTTGTTCTATATAAATAAAAATATGACAGCCCTTTTTCACCTCCCCTTTCTAACGATTAAACGAATAAAAACCCGCTACTGATAGGGAGAGCTATAGCGTAACCCGCGCTTTTATTCTAGCATCAGTAATACACTCAGAATCAAGACCGGAGACTCAAGACAGGAGACCTCAAATCCTCCAGACGGGCTTTCGCTAATATGAAAACGGGGATATCGCAGGAGATGCGGGACATAGTCATAAGCCGGTTGATGGCAATACCCTCTAACTTAAGGCTTTCTATCGGCGGCGGCACTTTCAGCAACAAGGAGCTGGTCGAACACGTCCTGAAAAACGATGACATAGGGCAAAGGATAGTCGACCTACAAACGAGCTACCTGAGATCGCTGAAGGAGAGATACTCTTGATTATAGAATGATAACCCAATCAGATCACGCCTTTTTCTGGTATAACTTCCATATCTCGCTGCTGCTCAACGGCCTGCTGGATATCATAAGCTCGTCTATTATGCCCTTGAAATAGTCGCCCGAGTTGCTGCCGCCGACATAAAGCTGGGATTTTGTGTTCCTGGGTAGAGAACTGACCATCCCGCTACTTGCAAGAACGCCATTCCTATATAGGTATATCCTGGTCCCGTCTATGATACCGACTATGTGCACCGCCTGGCCGTAGAAGGAAGACTCTGTGAATGAGATTTCCGTCGTATTGCCAGAGGAGTCGTAGACGACAAGGGAGATCTTGTACGGCGTCGGGCTGCCGGCCCCGTCTGCCTTGAACTCCCACTCCTGCGGTTTCGCAACCAGTGTCGCGTTCTGGTAATCGGCGGACGTCAGGTTGACCCAGAAGGAGACTGAGAGCGAACGATTCGTTATCGGGCTGAAGTCATCGACGTCCTTCATGTGGATGTAACCGTTCCCGTCGAAATAGTAAGCCTGCCCCAGTATGCCATTTGTCAGCACAGCATATCCTTCGATGCGGCCGTTGATGTTGTTTATGATGTCAAATGGCCCGCCGTCAAACGAGTAGTACGCGACTATGCCACCCTGCACACCGCAGACGTCGTCGAAGTACGGATAGAAGCTGCAGTTGTTCATGGCCCAGACCCAGTCACTCGTATAGTTCCTGCATGTGAAGACGCTGCCCGCACATTTCAGAGTCCAGCCGCGCCTGCCCGGGCTGCACACCCAGCTGCTCGCAAGGCGCCACGAATATGCGTCTGAGCCGCCGGGCCCTATCGAGGAGCAGCGCTTGATGTCGGTGACGTTGTCCTGTATTTCCAGTATTCCATTCACATCGTAGATCATGTCGCACGGCGTTACGCTGCTGCAGTTGCAGGCGTCCAGCGGTGCTGCGGCCGAGCCGTAGAACTGGTCCAGCCGGTTGTCATACGTGTCCCTGTCAACCTGGCCGTCGCAGTCGTTGTCCGTACCGTCGTGACAGACCTCGGCGGGATGCTCCACCATACAGTCCCAGCACTCGTCAAGGTCTGAGTAGGTCTTGTCGAACATCTGGGAGAGGCAGACTCGGTCGTCGATCGTCAGGAACCAGTCGCTGTTGAGGTCGGCGCAGCTGGTGTTGACGTCCGCGGGCGGTACGCCCGTAAGGTTTATAGAACCCAATATGTCCATCAGATAGGCTAGGTATGCCTCTTCGAGGATCACACTGCTGTTCAGATACCCGCCGAGGCAGAGTTCTGAGACCGGCAGGGTGGGGGGCGTTGGAGGTGTTACTGGTGGTGTTACGGGGGGAATTACTGGAGGTGTCACTGGAGGGGTTACTGGAGGGGTTACTGGAGGCGTCACAGGAGGCGTCACTGGGGGAGTTACTGGCGGGGTGACAGGAGGCGTGACTGGCGGGTTTGGACCGTCCGGGAAGTCTGGCGGGAAGGTTATGTCTCCCGGGTTCGGGATCGGGCCGCTGTTCCAGGTGTCGCCGTCCGGCGTGGTGACTACGGCACTTGGATATTCCAAGCTTGCCGCGTCGAAGATCGCTGGGTGCGAACCGCTAGCGCTCCGGGAGCCTACCCTATTCCCGTTCCTGTCGTAGAGATCCACCTTATAGTTGCCAGGCTTCGCACTCGGGTCTATGTTAACGGTGAGGGTCTTGCCGCTGGGGCTGCAGTCGGACGGACAGCCGTTATAATTTTCCGAAGGCGAACATGTCCCGTCGCCGCAGAAGCTGATGACTGAATGGGGCTTGGGGATTAGTGGCTGGAGCACGAAAAAGGCGCCTACCAGTATCAGGATTATCAGCCCTATCGTGAATATCTGCGGCGGGATGCCGTGGTTGTCGAAGAAGTCGCCTAGGTGCAAGAAGTCCAGGATGCCCCATGACGCGCTCTCAAATGCGTCCAGGGATATCGTCTCTGCGATCCTCTCGGAGAGGGCCATGATTAGATTATGTCTTCCAGAATAAAAAGGTATAAGGAGATTAATCTTTCTATTGTCCAGAGCCCGAATCACTGATACTTCACTGGCTCAACAGCCGTTCCATTAAATTCACAAAAACTATCTGCAGAATAATTCCAGTCTAAGATTGCTACTTGTTTTTGTTTATCTCCAAAGGTTTCGTTGCCCCAGGGAACAAATATGCATGAATTGGTCTTATATCTGACTCCGTGGCCAGGATCTACAATAAAGGAAATATCATCTATACATTGAATATTTGTAGGATATCCCCCAACCCCTATCGCTATGCCAGGCCGCTCAGTAAAAGAAATATTTGACCAATACCACCCAACAGTCTCATTATCAAAATAAGTATACGCATTACTGCAATCCTCTGTGTAAGGAACATTAACTGACAAATAAACTGCATATGGAGCAGGAGTTTTAGCAGACTGGCAGCATTTCCCTGCATCAGCTCCGCATTTATTTGGATTAAAAACTAAATCCCTAAAATTACAATATAATGGAGGGTTAACAATTGAACAATTTCCATTGCCTGTCCCATCTGTACATATATCTTTATATTCTGAGCAAAGTGAACAAGTGCCTCCGCAAACACTTCCAGAAATATCACACCAATTGTCAGTAAATATTTGATTATCAGTGCAATAAACATCTTTACCAGAATTAAAACAAAATTTATTTTCTGTTAAA
>Ga0315296_10003992_pt1 | contig 12186 bp, 13 predicted proteins | sample YL17G14_18_MG_FD_203921 | JGI IMG/M metagenome (GOLD analysis project Ga0315296, IMG submission 203921) | Sediment microbial communities from Yellowstone Lake, YNP, Wyoming, USA - YL17G14_18 | ecosystem: Environmental > Aquatic > Freshwater > Lake > Sediment | place: USA: Wyoming | collected... | reverse complement strand
TGAGAGTCCCTTACCTGTTACCGCACCCATTCTTGCAACCATTACCTGTACTACCACAAGGGCAACAGTAGTGGGGATAAGTGTCCATAAGAGTGCATATCCGAAACGGGCACCTGCGACAGAGTAAGTGGTAATACCGCTCGCATCGTTATCAACGTTTGCGGTTATTATCCCTGGCCCCATTATAGATAGAAATATGATAATCCTTCTCCAGAGGCTCACACCTTCCTCCTCTTGCGTTTTGCTGCCGGTGGCAGAATTCTGTCTATAACGTCATCAATAGTGGCAATACCGAGCATATATCCCTCAGCATCAACAACGGGAAGGGCCACAATGTTGTACTTTGATATAATTTCAGCAACCTCACCTTCATCAGTTTCAGGAGTAACCATCTTCAGTTTTGTTTCCATAATATCTGAGAGGGTTGCATCCAGAGGTGCAAGAAGGAGTTCTCTTAGAGAGATGACACCAAGAAGTTTTTCATCGATATCAACAATATAGAGATAATAAACCGTCTCTACTTCCTCTGCATCTTTTCTGAATTTCTCTATTGCCTCCCTAACCGTAATTTCTGGCGGGTATGCTATAAATTCATTTGTCATTACTCCACCAGCTGTATCCTCTTCATGACTCATGAGCTCCTGAATATCTTCAGCTTCTTCCTTTTCAATACTCTCAAGTATCTCTTTCGCTTTATCTACAGGAAGGTCACTCAGGACATCAGCAGCCTCGTCAGGAGGCATCTCTTCTATAATATCTGCTGCCTTATCTGCATCCATTCCGGTTATGATTGCTGCCTGGACATCGGGCTGCAGTTCTGAAAGGGCTTCAGCAGCAGTTTCAACGTCAAGCCCTTTGAAAAATGATGCACCTTCTTTATGTGAGACCTGACTTATTATCTCTGCAATGTCTGCAGGGTGTAATTCTGAAACCATCTGTCTCGGAACAGTCAGTGATATTGTTGTCAGTTTTGGTTCGAGTGGCTGTATGTAATTCCAGCTTATGAGTGTATAGGGAAGATGTTTTTTAAATAACTTCATCAGATCCTCACCGCCTCTTTCAACTCCGAGCCTCCGCAAAATCCCTCTCATTCCTACGTCAACAGCAATAAGGACAGCCTCTGTGTTAAGACCTTCGAGTTTTATATCATTTACCCTGACAACTTTTGCACCGTTTGCATCAACTATCTGCTTATCGAGAATATCCCTGACTAACAGGAGGTCCTCCTCATTATGTTCATAAGGCTGGAGAACCTCGCTATATACATTTGCAGAGATTATTCTCTTATTAAATATGTTCAGGTCTGACCAGGGGAGTCTTAACATCCCCTTTTTCCGCTCGATAATCAGGGCAGACACTTTTGGAAGCGGTTCACCCCTCACAATTACGATGTCTTTTACCCTGCCGAGTTCATCCCCTTTTGGGTCGAGCACAGGCTTTCTTAATATTTCACTTGCAAACAGTTCACCAAAAAAAGGCATACCTTGCCTCCATTCTCACTATTTTCTTGGGTAGTAATGATTAGAAAGTATAGCTCACTGGTTTTAATTTCGGCAACATGAAATTAAATTTTTGTGGTGTAAGTGAACAAACAAAAAAGGGGGTCATGCTCGCGCATGACCCCCTTACTATTTATTATTAATGAATTATCTCATAGTTCTTTTTTCTGCTATCTGAGTTCTTATCGTTGCCCTTTCAAGAGCTGCTTCTGCCCTGGCAAAATCTATGTCCTCTGCTTTTTTGAGCCTTTCTTCAGCTCGCTTCATTGCAGCCTTAGCCCTTTCCGTATCAATGTCTTCGGCTTTCTCTGCGCTATCTGCCAGAACGACAACCTTATCAGGCCCTATCTCTGCAAATCCTCTATTAATAAAAACATACCCTGCTTCATTACCCTTCTTATAGGAGAGCATCCCTATTTTTAGACCTGTAAGAAAAGGTGCATGCCCGGGTAATACCCCAAAATCTCCTTCGCTTCCGGCAGCTGCAAATTCATCCACATCATCTTCAAAGATAAGACCATATGGTGAAACAATTTGAAGTCTTAATTTATTCTCCATTAATTTACTCCCCTACCTTAACTTTTTATACTTGCCTGCTCCAGCCGAGCTTTTTAGCCTTTTCTTCGGCCTCTTCTATTGGACCAACCATATAGAATGCCTGCTCAGGCATATCATCGTATTTTCCTTCTAATATCGCCTTAAAGCCCTTTATCGTATCTTCGATTTTGACATACTTTCCAGGACTTCCTGTAAATGTTTCTGCAACATGGAATGGCTGGCTCAAGAATCTCTGGAGTTTTCTTGCCCTTGCAACGACGATCTTATCATCCTCTGATAGTTCCTCTATACCGAGGATTGCGATGATGTCCTGAAGCTCTTTATATCTCTGAAGTGTAGACTGAACTCCTCTTGCAACAGAATAGTGTTCCTCTCCGAGGATCTTCGGATCGAGGAGCCTCGAGAAGGAATCAAGAGGGTCAACACCAGGATAGATACCGAGCTCAACAATCTGTCTTGAAAGAACGACGGTACCATCCAGATGCGTAAATGTTGCCACAATAGCAGGGTCTGTAAGGTCATCAGCAGGGACGTATATAGCCTGCATTGCGGTAATGGAACCTTTATTGGTGGTTGTAATCCTCTCCTGGAGAGTGCCCATATCTGTTCCTAAGGTTGGCTGATAGCCAACTGCTGAGGGCATCCTTCCGAGGAGGGCCGAGACCTCTGCTCCTGCAAGGGTGTATCTGAAGATGTTGTCTATGAAGATAAGGACATCCTGACCCTGATCCCTGAAGGATTCTGCTACGGTAAGGGCGCTCAGACCAACCCTTAATCTTATTCCAGGCGTTTCATTCATCTGACCATAGATGAGTGCAACATTTGGAAGAACGCCTGAATGCTTCATCTCAAGATAAAGGTCATTGCCTTCCCTCGACCTTTCACCAACACCTGCAAAGACAGAGACACCGCCATGTTTCATCGCTATATTATGGATCATCTCCATAATAATAACGGTCTTACCAACACCTGCACCTCCAAACATCCCCATCTTTCCGCCCTTAACAAAGGGGACGATGAGGTCAAAGACTTTAACACCTGTCTCAAACTGCTCTGCTGTTGCTACCTGCTCTGTAAACTCAGGTGCAGGTCTATGGATAGGCCACCACTCAGCTCCCTCTATCGGGCCAAGCTCATCAATAGGCTCACCCAGGACATTGATTAACCTTCCGAGGGCAGGTTTACCAACAGGCACTGTTATTGGCTGTCCTGTATCCACTACCTTCATACCTCTCACAAGGCCCTCTGTCGCGCCCATAGCGAGTGTCCTCACTTTATTCTCACCCAAATGGGCAACTGTCTCGAGTGTGAGGTGGATTTCTGGAATTCCTTTTGAAGGGTCTCCTGGCTCATCTATCCTCAGTGCATCAAGGATAGCAGGTAACTCCTTTTCGAACTCCACATCAACTACAACGCTTATTACCTGTGAAAGCTTTCCTATATTCATATCAATAACCCCCTGTATTTATTGTTTATACACTTCATTTCTTGTCCTTTATTACTTCACTTTCAGAGCTTCAACACCACCGACGATATCCATCAGATCTTTTGTGATACTTGCCTGTCTCACCTTATTCGCAAGAAGTGTTACCCTTTGAATAAGATCTTCACAGTTTTTCGAAGCATTTTCCATAGCAGTCATCCTTGCAGCCTCTTCAGCAGCACTGGACTCAAGGAGTGCCCTGTAAACCTGTATCTCTATATGTTTTGGTAAGAGCATTTCAAAGAGCGCCTCAACAACAGGTTCATAGAGAAAATCAGCAGTTATTGGACCTACCTCAGACTGACCCTTTTCTGACTCTAATTTCCCCAGGGGAAGAAGCCTCACAATAGAAATCTTCTGGAGAGCTAACGACTTGAATTCATTGTATACAAGAACAACTTCATCTACGGTTTCACTGACGTAATTTGTTATCAGTTCACTTGCGATCTCTTGAGCATTTGTATAAGCTATCCTTCCAGAGAGCCCAATCCAGATCTTCCTTGCCGGTAGGTTTCTCCTCCGGAAGTAATCACGGGCTTTTCTGCCTACAACACTGAGGCTTATTTCGAAACCCTCTTTTTTCAAAGATTCAATATAATTCGCTGCAGCCCTCAGGATATTCGTATTAAAGGCTCCGCAGAGACCTTTATCGCTGGTTATCACAAGAACTTCTACAGTCTTCCTCCCTCTTACCGCGAGAAGCGGGTGGAGTTGCCTTTCTGCAACCGCTGCAAGGTCAGAAAGGACTGAGCTCATGCTTATAGCATAGGGCCTGAAATTCAGCATTCGGTCCTGGACCCTCCTCAGCTTTGCAGCAGCTACCATCTTCATCGCCTTCGTGATCTTCTTAGTGCTCTGGATTGACTTTATTTTTTTCCTTAAATCCCTTAAAGTCGGCATTTAATATCCCCTGTCTTACTATTATTATTTATGGTTGAAATGTCTTTTTAAAGGTTGTAATCGCCTCGGTAATCTTATTTCTCATGTCATCATCTATTGTCTTCTTTGCCATTATCTCTTTCTTGAGATCTTGCTTTTCTGCCTTTATATATCTAAGGAACCCTTCCTCAAAGGCTTTAATCGCCTCAACAGGAACATCATCGAGGAAGCCCTGTGTCCCTGCAAAGATGAGCATTATCTGTTCATCCACAGGCATGGGCACACACTCGTCCTGCTTCAGGAGTTCAACCATCCTTATTCCTCTCTCGAGCTGTAACCGGGTTGACTTGTCGAGGTCAGAGGCAAATTGTGCAAATGCAGCAAGCTCTCTATACTGTGCAAGGTCGAGCCTGAGCATTCCGGCGATCTGTTTCATAGCCTTTATCTGGGCAGCTCCACCAACACGGCTTACTGAAAGACCCACATTAATAGCCGGCCTGACACCACCGTAAAAGAGCTCTGACTCAAGGAATATCTGACCATCAGTAATGGATATAACATTTGTAGGGATATATCCGGATATGTCTCCAGCCTGGGTTTCAATTACTGGAATGGCTGTGAGTGAACCGCCCCCCTCCTCTTTCGATAACTTACATGCCCTCTCGAGGAGTCTTGAATGGAGGTAAAATACATCTCCTGGGTATGCCTCACGGGCTGGTGGACGCCTGAGGAGCAATGAAAGCTGCCTATAGGCATAGGCCTGCTTCGTAAGATCATCATAACCGATAAAGGCATCCTTACCTTTGTCCCTGAAATACTCACCTATCGCACAGGCCACATAGGGAGCTATATACTGCATTGGAGCTGGCTCACTCGCTGACGCAACAACGACTATTGTGTGTTCCATAGCTCCGTATTTCTCGAGAGTATTGACTAAACGCACGACAGCTGGTCTCCTCTGTCCAACAGAACAGTAGATACAGATCACATCTCCGCCTTTTTGATTGATAATCGTATCCATCAGGATAGCGGACTTTCCAATCTGCCGGTCACCTATGATGAGCTCTCTTTGCCCCCTTCCGATGGGAATCATAGCGTCTATTGCCTTGAGACCTGTCTGGAGCGGTGTAGTAACAGGCTGTCTCTTTATGATTCCTGGTGCTACGACCTCCACCTGTCTTGTCTCTGTAGTATGAATGGGACCTTTTCCATCTATAGGCTGGCCGATAGCATTCACCACCCTACCTATCAGTGCCTCGCCAACAGGAGTTACCATAATTTTCCCTGTACGCTTTACGATGTCGCCTTCTTTCACAAGCTTGTCCTCACCGAAAAGAACGGCACCAACAGCATCTTCCTCGAGGTTAAGAACCATACCCATAACATTATTCGGAAATTCGAGGAGCTCAGAAGCCATCGCATTATCCAACCCAAATATCTTCACAACACCATCACCGACATATGTGGTAACACCAATCTCACTCACATCAACTTTTTTCTCGAAATCTGTTATCTGCTTTCTTAAAAGCTCACTTATCTCTGCTGTCTTGATTTGTTCAATAGCCATAAAATCACTCCTTTATAAGCTCATCTTTTAAAAGCCTCAACTGGCCTTTTACACTGGTATCATACATGGTACTCCCAACCTTGATGAGAATCCCACCAAGGAGAGAGGGGTCAATCACATACTCTATGTCAACAGACTTGTCTATCAGTTTCTCCAGAGATGATCTGAGCCTGTTCTCATAATCCTTACCTACCTCAATCGGTGTCATAACCACTGCCCTTGCCCTTTTCTTCTTCTCAAGATAGAGACTTGCGGCTATCCTTATAATCTCTGAAAGTTGGATAATAAGCATAAGTTCAGACAGGTGCACAATAAATTTTACTATGTTATCAGAAAGCTTTAACGTTGCTGCGATCTGTTTTATAACTGCTTCTCTCTCCTCTAAGGAAAACTGAGGATTCGCAAGCAGATTTTTAAATTCTTTGTTTTTGACCTTAAGATCATTTATCATTTGAAGCTCACGAAGAGCCTGAGGTGCATTTTCGATGCCGACGGTATCAAGTAATGCCTTCGCGTATCTCTTTGCCTCCTTCAGTCTTATCACTTACTGCCCCCTATCTTTACAATGGATTCTTCAAGCAGCTTCTCCTGTTCCTCTTTTGTTAACTTCTCTTTAAGCTTCTTCTCTGCAAGTTCAATAGCAATCTCAACAGCTTCTGCCTTTATTGCCTCTTTTGCATGTTTCAATTCATACTCAATATTTACCTTTGCCTGCTCTAATATCTTTTCTCTGAGTTTGTCACCCTGTTCTAAAAGCCTTTTCTGCTCATCTTCTCCAATGGCGCTGGATGCCGAGAGAATCTTCTCTAACTCCATATCTTTTGTCTTAAGCCTTTCCTCTACTTCCCGAAGCGCCTTCTGTGCAAGCTCTTTTGCCTCTTGAGCCTCTTTAAGGGTCTTTTCTATTAGTTCTGTTCTCTGTTTCAAGAATGCCATAAAAGGTTTTCTCGCAAAAATATAAAGCAATGCGACTATGATTCCGAAATTAAAAATCTTCCAGAAGTAATCTTTCCACCAGGGAGTGTGAGCCTCTTCTGCTCCGCCACTAACAGCAAAGGCGATAGATGCAAATGCAAAATTCAAAATACATAATGTAAATAAAGTGAGAAATTTTTTACTTTTAACGTTGTCCACCCGCCTCAGGCGGGCGGATGAACTTTGAACTTTTTTCATACCTTTACCAACTTTCTTACAATTTCGTCAGAGAACTTATCAACCTCAGCCCTCAAGGCATTCCTCGCCCTTTCTGCCTCAGCCCTGAGATCTACCTTGGCTTTTTCGAGTAATTCAGATGCTTCTGCATCAGCTTTTGCAACAACATCTCTCTGTTTCTGAAGACCATCGGCCCTGAATGTGTCAAATATTTCTTTTGCCTTGCTTCTCGCTTCAGAGAATGCTCTGTTTAAATTGGCAATACTCTCTTCTCTTCTATTTGCCATCTCTTTTGCTGTATCAAGAGAGCCCTTAACAGTATCTTCTCGTTCTTTGAAGAGGGTTAAAAGAGGCTTGAAGAGAATTTTGTTTAAGATAACTATCAGTATGAAGAAGTTTACAACAAGAACAAAAAACGTCCAGTTAATGTCTAACATATTACACCTTCTCCTGGGGCAGTTTAAAAAAGCATTGGAAGCATATCACAGCATAAAAAAATTTGTCAAGAGATTTTATTAATAAAAAAAGTTTTTTTAATAAATTTTAATTTTATGCACTTATTGATAGATGGTGATGGGTGCAGCTTCTTGTGTTACAATACGCTTGTGTTCTCAGAAAAACTCAAGATCTTAAAAGAAAACAGGCTATTCAGGGAAATAAAAGATCGAGAATCTCCACAGGGTCCGAGAATAAAATTTGCCGGTAAGGAGTATCTGAACTTCTCATCTAATGATTACCTCGGTCTTGCAATCCATCCTTCTATAATTGATAAGGTAAAAAGATCTCTCGATGATTATGGGTATGGCTCTGCTGCTTCCAGACTTCTCAGCGGAGGAAGCATCCTCCACAAAGAGCTTGAAGACAAAATTGCACAATTTAAAAATACAGAGGCTGCCCTTATTTTCAATTCAGGTTATGCTGCAAATACAGGAATTATACCCATAATCACAGATGAGCAGACTGCACTATTCAGTGATGAACTCAACCATGCGAGTATTATTGACGGATGCAGGATGAGTAAAGCAGAGATACTCATATACAGACATAAGGACTTGTCTCATCTCGAAGAACTCATAAGAAAACATACTGCACAGAGAAAAATGGTGATAACAGATACAATCTTCAGCATGGATGGAGATATTTCTCCTTTGAATGATATTTACGAAATATGTAAGAAAAATAATGCACTACTCTATATAGATGACGCACATGGCACCGGCGTACTTGGGAATGGCAAAGGCGCACTTTCACATTTTAATATTCATCCTGAGCCGTGGATTGTTCAGATGGGAACATTTTCTAAAGCCCTCGGCTCTTTTGGAGCATTTGTTGCAGGGAGTTCTGATGTTGTTGAATGGATCTTGAATACAGCGAGAAGCTTTATATTCTCTACAGCCCTTCCCTCATGCGTTATCGCAGCATCTATAGCTGCATTGGAAATAATTGAAAAAGATTCTGACTTAATAAAGAAACTCTGGGCAAACAGGAATAAGGTGGTCAACAATATTAAAGATATCGGATATGACATCATGGGAAGTGACACTCCAATCATACCTGTTAGGACAGGAAGTGTAGAAAATACCCTCCGTGTTTCGAAGCATCTTTTTGAAAAGGGTATTTTCGCGCCAGCTATAAGACCACCTACTGTAAAGGACTCGAGGATAAGGATAAATGTAACTGCAACACATACGGATGAAGACATTGAAAAGCTCATTGAAGCACTCAGGGAAGTGAAAATATGATTATTGTCTTATTTCCACATTTACTTAACATTTATTCTTTATGCTGTCATTGCGAGGTCGCACGACCGAAGCAATCTCAAGACGAGATTCCTCGTCCTCCTTGGCGGACTCGGAATGACAAATAAGTTGCTTTGCTTTGAAATAGGACACTGGAGGATTTGTGCCTAAAGGTTTTTTCGTAACAGGCACTGATACAGGGGTCGGCAAAACAGTCATCACTGCAGCATTGATTAAGGTTGCACATCTTCTTGGATTCAAGGCATGCGGCATGAAACCAATTGAGACAGGATGCAAAATAGCAGTCAGCAGTCAGCAGTCAGCAGTCAGCAGTAAAGAAAAAACTTTGATTCCGTCTGACGGAACATTCTTAAAAAATATTTCAAATGTGAACGAATCCATCGATTTTATTACACCTGTTCGTTTTATGAATCCGTTAGCTCCTTTGCCTGCTTCTGAGATAGAAGGAATTTCTGTTGACTTTAAAAAGATACAGAAGGCATACACAGAACTTTCAAAAAAATATGATGTTATAATCGTTGAAGGGATTGGTGGGCTGCTTGTCCCGATCACAAGAGATTATTCTGTCCTTGATCTTGCAAAAGACTTTGGACTGCCACTCATAATCGTCTCAAGGCCAGGACTCGGCACAATCAACCATACAATGTTGACTGTTAATTGTGCGATAAAAGAAGGTCTTAATGTTGCAGGAATAATAATTAATTATAGCCACCCACCTGAGGGCACACTTGCTGAAGATACTAATCCAGAGGTTATCAAAAAGATCAGTCCGGTCCCGATTATAGGGATATTCCCTTACCTTGAGAATTTCGAAAGTGATACTATCGAAAAGGCAGTAGTAAAAAACTTAGATATCGAGATAATAAAGAAATATCTATGATTTTATTATAACGCTTTGCATATAGCAGGATATTACAGAGGGCTTATCTACGATACTCGTTCAGTCAAAGACTATTTAGAGTCTGTTTATAAATTGTCTTTACGTCATTCCCGTGAAAACGGGAATCCAGTTATTTCAATAGGTTCTGGATTCCTGCTTCTGCAGGAATAACAAAAACCTGAGTTTATGGACAGACACTATTAAAAGCTGCAAAGGAATTTATTGATAAGATCGGATAACAAGCCAGGCATCTCACCTAAAACGACCTTTATCCTTTTTCCATATTTCCTTCTCTAACTTCAATAAGGTGAGGTAATGCTCTACAATATGTTCAGGCAGATACATTATTTACTATGTCTCACCAGATTTACTATGTCTCACCAGAAAGTTTCAAAATTTCAGCATATATGTCTTTTCCAACAAAGAAACTGTGTCTTTTCAGGTCATCAACTATCGGTTTTACTCTTTTTATAATTCCTTTCTCTTTAGCCATTATTAACAGGGCAAGGAGCCCAGCTACTTTCAGACCTTCTTTTTCTGCAAGATTTCTTGCCGTTTTGTCATCTAAGATTATAAAGTCGGCTTTTATATCCTTAGCAAGGGCGATTGCTTCAACTTCGCCTATGTGGAGGTTTTTCCTGTTTTGTCTTATGTAAAGTTTGTCCTTTGCTTCTTCGATCCTAAAGCATGCTGGAAGATTGATACCTTTCTTGCCCTTTATCTCTTTGTTTACAGCCTGAGGGATAAGGATTTCTTCTGCAAGGTTTTCTAAAAGCCATAGATAATTGATTCTCTCAAGGGCAATAATGGTGCTCGAGTCGCAGACAATTCTCAACTATTTGCCTTTATTTTCTAATTCTTTCAACGTATCGAGGTCATGTTTTAAATCATCGGGTGAATAATCAAACCATGGTATATCATATTGTGCGAGGAGTTCTGGCAAATCCCAGAGGCTTATACCGAGCAACTCGGCAGCCTTTCCTTTAGATATTTTCCCACGTCTTACAAGGTCAAAAACCATAGCCTGCTTTGCCTCAGACCTTGCCTCCTTCTTTGAAGGAAAAAGTTTTATAAGCTCATCCGATATGTCTATTGTAAGTTTTCCCATAAATGACCTCCTATTAATTGAAAAACATCCTTCATTCAATCAACCGATTTAATGATTCATTGATAATTATACCTTAATTATTTCTAAAGGGAAAAGCTATACCTTTGAGAAGGTTCTATTCAAAATCCGAAGTGCTTTTTTGATGAGATGAAGCTTTTAGAAGAAAAACGGAAGTTTTGCATAAAATTTAACTGGCAAAATTTGCATTGACGACAGGGGTTTGAATGTGATTAACTTATTATAAAGGGGTCAAGATGAGAGAGGCATTGAGATATTTAAATAATGCAAAGGAGATGCTCAGGTCAGTGCCCATAGAGGACGATATATATACTGACGTAAAGCCTATCCAGGAGGCATGTAGCACTGCTTATCTCGCTGTCCTTAAGGCTATTGATGAATATCTGATACAAAGAGGAGTCAGCGAAAAAGAACTCCCCCAGTCAGTTGATGGCTATAGAGAGATGATAAGGAAGTACCTCTCAATTCGTAATGGAAAACTTGCGAGGGAATTTGAGACTATCTACAAGGCCCTTCATATAGCAGGTTATTACAGGGGTCTTTTAGATAATGTAGATATGGTTAAGGATGCCTTTAAAGTTGCAAAGGGGTTTATTGAGAAGATTAAGTGAGGAAGATGGTGTAGTTTCGCTGCATAGCTGTTGAGTTGAGGTAAGCCATCGTGTTTAATTGAAGGGCAAAAATGAATTATGTCAAGAATCAAGACTTGAACTTCCCATTTAAAAAATCAAGTAAAAAATAGAGAATATTTTTTAGGCAGCCTTCTTTTTATCCTCCTTGTAAGTATATTCACGGTTCTCTGTTAACATCTTGAAGATCACTTTTATCAACTGTCTGGCAAGGCACCGCAGAGCATGGTTATGATCCTTTCCTTCGGCCCTCTTTTTTTCATAATAGGTTTTGGATTCCTGCACATATCGTATTGTGCAGCCCGCTATTTCGATCATCGTTGCCTTGCAAATCCTGTTTGCTTTATATACGGCCTTTGTTTTCTTCCTTTTCCCGGAGTCGTCATCTATGCAGGCTACTCCACAGTACACCGCAAGCCGGCTTTCCCTGTTGAATCTTCTGATATCCCCTATCTCTCCTGCCAGTCTGCTTGAGAGTTTTGTCCCTACTCCCATAATGCTCTTTAATTGCATCACCTCTGTACTCTTTTCTCCTGTCTCCTCCATCTCCCTGTCTAACAGCTCAATCTCTTCTTTGAGTTCCAATATGCGCCGACAATATGATGATATAATCGCTTTGTAAATGCCTGCCAGCTCCTCCACATACTGTATAT
>Ga0315296_10003991_pt1 | contig 12189 bp, 12 predicted proteins | sample YL17G14_18_MG_FD_203921 | JGI IMG/M metagenome (GOLD analysis project Ga0315296, IMG submission 203921) | Sediment microbial communities from Yellowstone Lake, YNP, Wyoming, USA - YL17G14_18 | ecosystem: Environmental > Aquatic > Freshwater > Lake > Sediment | place: USA: Wyoming | collected... | reverse complement strand
AATCCAAAGAGTTAAAAAAGCAGAGGTAAAAATTGCCGAGAATAGAAAAATAGTCGGCAAGATTGGTAAGGGCTTATTTGTTTTAGTCGGTGTTAAAAAAGGCGACACAACAAGGGATGCCGAAGCTTTGGCTGCCAAACTGGTCAAACTGCGAATAATGGCCGATGAAAAAGACAAGATGAACCTTTCGGTTAAAGACCTCAAGGCAAGTTTGTTGGTGGTTTCCCAGTTTACCTTATACGCCGATACTTCCGGCGGCAACCGTCCCTCGTTTATCAATGCTGCCCTGCCCGACGAAGCCAGGAAAATATATGAATATTTTGTCAAAAAACTAAAAGAGCTTGGAGTCGACCTCCATACCGGCAGCTTCGGCGACTATATGGAAATAGATTGCGTCCTCGACGGCCCGGTGACGATAGTTTTGGAGGATTGATAATTAATATGAAAAATGCCTTGATATTGCACGGAGGGGCAAATAATCACACAGGAAACTGGTTTCCATGGCTTAAAAAAGAACTGGAAAAAAAAGGTTATCGAGTTTGGGTTCCGGATCTTCCAGATGCTGACAGGCCTAATAGAAAAAAGTGGTTAAACACTATTTTTTCGAACAAAGATTGGAAATTTAATAACGACAGTCTTCTGGTTGGGCATTCCGCTGGGGCGACTTTGATTTTGAGAATTTTAGAGAATCTGCCTGAAGGGGAGAAAGTAAATAAAGCCCTTTTGGTTGCCGGAGCAATAAATTTAGGAACAATGCCACAATTTTTTAAATATAAAAGAAGTTTAGCAAAGGGTTCGTTTGATTGGAAAAAAATTAAAAAATCGTGCGAAAAATTTTATTTTATACATTCAGATAATGACCCCTATGATTGTGGTGAAGACCAGGGCAAAATCTTACAAGAACAATTGGACGGGGAATTGATCATTAAAAAGGGTGAGGGACATTTTAATCTAGAGAAAGGGTCTAAGTATAAAAAGTTTCCTCTTATTTTAGAGCTTCTGAGATTCAGTTAGTTTTCTCCGAAGATACAACAAAAGGGTCCCGGTGGGCTTAAGGGCTTTACGGGATGCCTTTTGTTTTAAATGTTCAAGAGAGTTTGTTAGCCTCCGATCCTGAACATGGTCGTGCCGCAAACTTCACAGACGGCCTTGGTTGCTTTCTTGCCGTTCTTCATGGTTACGGCTTGAGCATTCTTGCCTTCTCTTTTAGTTCGACACTTTACACAATACATTGCCATTATTCTTTCACCCCCTTTCGTCAGAGCAGAAAAATTATCTTTTTACGTTCCAGGCTAAGTATACCACTAACTCCAGGCTCAAAATGAAGCTGACCAGAAGAAGGCTTTTAATAATGTCACGCTTGGCGGAAGGGGTAGAGCCTGCTTGTGCCGTGAGATCGGCACTTTTACTCCCTTCATCCTGGCTGATTTTAGCCTCATAACCTATATTGTTTTGCCCCTTGACACGAGCCTGGGATACACCTGGTGATGAGGGAAAGGTGAATTGATGTTTGGCTTTTTCTTTTTGTTTCCGAGTCCGTCTTTTAGACATTTAAATTGAACATACCTCCTTGACACTTACTTTTCAAGATGCAAAAATGACTGAGTTAAAACTGTACTCGGTTTGATATGCGGATTGAAATTGTTCTTTTAATTATTTTGGCCGTTTGGCTTTTGGCCTTAAGTGTTTCTTTCTTTTTGTTTTCCCGGTTTTTCCGAAAACTGATAAAAGAAACCAAAGAGCACGATTTAATCAAAATATTAACGAAAATTTTGAAAGTCCAGGGAGAAAACTCGGAAAATATCGGCAAAATTGTAAAAGACGTAAAAAAATTGGAAAACGAAGGAGAATTGCACGTCCAAAAAATCGGATTGGTGAGGTTTAATCCTTTTCGGGAGATTGGGGGAGATCATAGTTTTTCTTTGGCAATCCTGAATGGCCAGGATAGCGGTGTAATTGTCACTTGCCTTCATACCCGGGAAAGAACTAGAGTATATATGAAGGATATTAAAAAAGGGAAAAGCGAATTAGAGCTTTCCGAGGAAGAAAAGAAAGCGCTGGCAAAAGTCCTTAAATAGTAAAAATAGATATGGGAGATTTTAAAGAAAAGATATTAAAGTTTATTTCGTCAGAAACAAACTTGTTTATTTCAAGCAAGGTTTTTACGATTGTTATCAGTTTTGTCGGGCTGTTTTTGTTTTCAATGGGAGTATCGGTTTTGGTTTTTTCACTCGTTCTTAAAAAACCGTCCCTGCCCGCCTCTCCCAAAGAGGTGGAGCAAAAACGCTCGCGTATTAACTTAAATCTTCCGAAAAGCGAAGAGTGTCCAATCAACGGCCTTAAATATACCAAGGATGAGCGGAATATCTGGGAAACCAGACGTCCGATTACGGCAATGATCGAAAACCACATTGATTCAAGGCCGCAATCGGGCCTGTCTAAGGCGGACATTATTTATGAAGCTGTAGCCGAAGGCGGAATCACCCGGTTCTTGCCGGTTTTTTACTGCGGGGCTTCGGCCGAGGATGTTCGGATTGGTCCTATCAGAAGCGTAAGAGTTTACTTTATCAATTGGGCTATGGAATACAGTGCTCCACTTTTTGTCCATTCCGGCGGAGCCAACAATATCTGTTCCAATTGCCCGGGAGGGGTTAAGCCCAGAGGCAGCGTGGCCTCCGACGTAGACGCTTTTAGAATGCTGGCTGATATTGGCTGGCGCTATGCCAAAGGCAACTCGATGGATGCGGGAACCAATATCGGATTCCCGATTGTTTGGAGGGATTATGAAAGAATTCCCGGCGCCGCCACGGAGCACACTTTTATGGGTTCCACCGACAAGCTTTTTGAAGAAGGGGCAAACCGGGGTTTTGGCTATCAAGACGAGAAGGGTAATCCCTGGACAGAAAAGTTTCAAGCATGGAAATTTGCCGATGATAAAACGGTTACCGATTCCTCAATTAACGAAATTTCCTTCGAATTCTGGGCCAACAAACCGGAATATGATGTCAAATGGATTTATGACAAGGCTCAAAATCAATACTTAAGGTTTAACAACAACAAAGAGCATTTGGATATGGATACAAAAAAGCAGTTATCGGCAAAAAATATCGCGGTTCAATTTGTCAAAGAAAGAGGACCGGTTGACAATGAAGGCCATATGTTCTATACAACGACTGGTACGGGTAAGGCTTTGATTTTTCAAAACGGAACCGTGGTCAAAGGTACCTGGGAGAAAAACAGTAAAAACGGAAGGACGCTGTTTTTGGACGAGAAAGGAAAAGAGATTGCCTTTGTCCGGGGAACAATTTGGATAGAAGCCTTACCTGCCGGTAATGAAGTCAAATATTAACTGCCCCAAGCGATATGGCTACTTTAAGCGATATTATTACTTCTAAAGTAAGGATTAAGATTTTGGAGCTTTTTTTCTCCGACATCAAGGAGATGTATCACGTTCGGGGAATTGTCAGGGAAATTAAAGAGGAAATTAATGCCGTCAGACGCGAGTTGGAGAAGATGGAGGAAGTGGGGTTATTAAAGAAAGAGCCCCGGGGCAACCGTGTTTATTATTGGGTGAGACCGGACCATCCTTTTTTTGGAGATTTGGTCTCGATTGTTGCCAAAACGAGTGGCTTGGGGGCAGAAATAATTAAAAACCGGAACAAAATCGGCAAGATTAATTTTGTGATGTTTTCCGGCAGTTTTGCCAGAAGGATACCCCGGAAGCAGGATGACGATGTTGATATTTTAGTCGTTGGCGAAGTGGTTTTACCGGAGTTGGCTACGATAATCAGGGTTGAGGAATCAAAAAGAGGGAAAGAAATAAACTATACGGTGATGAGTAAGGAAGAGTTTGAATTTAGGAAGAAGCGGCGGGACCCCTTTATCTTAGGTATTCTTTCCAAGAGCCGGGTTATGGTAATCGGAAACGAAGAAGAGTTGGTAGGTTAGCGTATGTCTCCTGCAAAAAAACTAATTCTAATTGCGATTTTGACAATTGCGGCCGGTTATATCAGTTTGCCTTCGGCAAAACTCGACATTAAAATCAATAAAATCCAAATTAAGAAGACTTTTGATTTGACTTTGGGTCTTGATTTGGCAGGGGGGAGCCATTTGGTTTTTGAAGCCGATACTTCAAAAATTGCGGCGGATAAAAAGAAAACTTCGCTGTCTTCTTTAAAAGAAGTTATTGAACGGAGGGTTAATCTTTTCGGCATTTCCGAACCGAATGTTCAGACATCCAATTTTGAAGGTAAAGACCGGGTTGTAGTTGAACTACCCGGAGTAAAAGATACCAAACAGGCGATTGATCTGATCGGGAAGACGGCGCAGTTGGTTTTTGCCGAAATGAATGAATCAACCGAGTCGGCAACTTTAAAACCAACAGATTTAACCGGGGCTGATTTAAAGCAGGCGCAGACGGTTTTTGACAAAAATACCGGGAAACCTGCAGTCTCGATCGAGTTTTCTAAAGAAGGTGGTGACAAGTTTGCCTTGATAACCGAAAAAAATGTCGGTAAAAGGGTAGCCATTCTTTTGGACAACCAGATTGTCTCTGCGCCGGTAGTTCAGGAAAAGATAATCGGCGGTAGTGCCCAGATAACCGGAAATTTTTCCGTGGATGAAGCCAAAAAACTGGCGATTCAGCTAAACGCCGGGGCCTTGCCGATTCCGGTAAAGCTGGTTGAAGAAAGGACGGTCGGAGCGACCTTGGGAATTGAATCGGTGGATAAAAGTACCAAAGCAGGAATTGTCGGTTTGGTGATGGTTTCTCTTTTTATGGTCTTGGCTTATGGGAAGCTGGGGCTGGTGGCCGATACCGGTCTGATTGTTTTCGGGGTTTTGACTTTAGCGTTATATAAGCTAATCGGTGTGGTTTTGACTCTGCCGGGAATTGCCGGTTTTTTACTGTCGGTCGGCATGGCGGTTGACAGTAATATTTTGATTTTCGAAAGGTTTAAGGAAGAAAAGACAAAACATGCGTATGCCGATGCTTTGGAAGTCTCTTTCGGCCGGGCGTGGGATTCGATTCGGGATGCCAATATTGCCACTTTAATAACCGCGTTTATCCTAGCCAATCCTTTGGATTGGAATTTCCTGCATACTTCCGGGCCGGTGCGGGGTTTTGCCATTACTCTGGCTTTAGGAATAGGAATAAGCTTATTTACGGGGATTGTTGTTTCAAGAAATCTCTTAAGAGTCTTCGTCAAGGAGAAGAAACAATGATTAATTGGATGAAATACCGGCTTTCTTATTTGATAATTTCTAGCGTGGTTATCGGCGCGGGTTTGTTTAGTCTTATTAAGTGGGGACTGCCAGTCGGGATAGATTTTACCGGAGGTGTCATCGCCGAATATAAATTTTCCAACGGTGAAAATAAAACTTTTAGGTACGGGGTTTTAAGTAAAGAAGAATCGGAAAAGATAAGACAGGATTTTAAGAATCAAAACGCGGAAGAAATTCGTTTTGAGAGTGTCGGGCCTTCGGTCGGGCCTGATTTGGTAAAAAAGACGATTATTGCCCTGGTTATTTCCGCTTCGGGAATTCTGCTTTGGATAGCTTACCGTTTCAAGAGTTTTAAGTTCGGTATCTCCGCCGTCTTGGGGATGTTGCACGACAGCGCTGTTTTAATCGGCAGTTTTTCCCTTCTTGGCCATTTTTTCGGCGCTGAAATTGATTTTCTTTTCGTGACTGCCCTTTTGACCATTCTTTCCTTTTCTGTCCACGATACGATTGTTAATTATGACCGAATAAGAGAATCACAAAGAAAGTTCGGAGGGGATTTATATGATTTGGCCAATAAAGCCACTTCGGAAACCATGGTTCGGTCATTGAATAATTCTTTTACGATTATTTTTATGTTGGTGGCTTTAATTCTTCTTGGTGGAGAATCAATCCGCTGGTTTGCAATGGCGCTTCTAATAGGTACCGTTTCCGGAACTTATTCTTCCCCTTTTGTTTCCGTGGCCATTTTAGTTACCTGGGATGAGATTGTGAAGAAACTTCGTTTGAGGAAATAGATACACTATGTACTAGTGTAGTGATACAAGGATAAAGTAGTATACTTGTGAGTTCCATGTCAAGTGAACATGACTTTGCAAAAAAAGCTGCTGAATTTGTAGCCAAAAATCTTTTACCTAAAATCTATTATCCTCAGGGTTCTGAGGTGCAAAGACATATACCAACCAATTTTACCGATCATTGTTTATCCAAAGGACAGCGATTGCCCAACCCAGAGGTTTTTTTGAGTGGTTATTCTGGGATAATTATAGCTGAATTTTGTTTAGAACCTTCAGAAGATATAACTATCGAAGCAAAGCGGGAATTATTTGGGACAGATATAGATATCGAAGGAAAAGTATTAAAGAGGAAATTTAATTTAAGTTTTGTTGCTTTTAATGTTGCGTGGATGGGAATTAGACATAAGGATGATAGTAGTTGGAGCACAGAATGTACTGGATATAGTCTTAAAGAGGAACCGGGGATTCTTACGAAAGTTGGAACAATTATTGATCCCGATATAAAAGAGCTTAAAGATATAGGAAGATCGGCAAGACCTGGGTTTTATTGTTTAGAAGCTGGAGATTTTAGATCTCCTCGTCAAAGAATTGAGGTAAACGTGGGAATTGACGGAATAAAAGTCGTCTAAAATTTTCTCTAATTTTTTAATTCTTTTATCTCTTTTAATAGACTTTTTCTTTCGTTCTCAATTTTCTTTTCCACGACTGCTTCGAAAAGTTTGTTGAGGATTTTGCCGACCGTAGGGCCGGCAGTGATGTGAAGGATTTTCATTACATCGCGGCCGTTGATTTTGAGATCGCGGACGGTAAAGGGTTGTTGTTGAACTTCGACAAGGCGTTTTTTAAATTCTTCCAACCGCCAGGAAGTTTCTCTGGCCCCTCCACCAAGGCGGTCGGCCACCCTAAGATCCAAGATGTCTTTGACATTTTCTTTACCGATGTTTCTGATAAAGCGCCTGATGGCCGAATCGGTTTGTCTTTCGTCAACGGTAAATTGATGATAGCGGACTAAAATTAGCAGTTTTTCTTTTTCGTGGTTCGAGAAACGAAGCCGTTCGGCAAGATTAGTTGTAATTTTGGTGGAAACCACTTCATGGTTATAAAAAGTAATAGTGCCGTTTTCTAGCTTTTTAAACGTCTGCGGCTTACCGATATCATGAATTAAGGTGGCGAATCTGACTAAAGGGTCTGGTGATTTGCATGATTTTAAGGACATCATTAGATGATTGCCGACATCATAGAGGTGATGCCGTCCGGGTGATTTTTGTTCAACCCCAAAACATTTTTCCAACTCCGGCAATATCTCTTGCATTAACCCTGAATTTTTTAATAAAAGGATTCCTTCATACGGGTAAGGTGAAGCAATTAGTTTAAATAATTCATCTTTTACTCTTTCTTTGGCAATTCGATTAATTAAAGTGCTGTTTTTTTTGATTGTTTCAAGGGTTTTGGCTTCAATGGTAAAGCCCAGCTCGGCCGCGATTCTGATGGCCCGCATCATTCTTAATGCGTCTTCTGAGAAGCGTTCGTCCGGATTCCGGACAGCCCGGATAATTTTATTTTTTAAGTCCTCTTGTCCCCCATAAAGATCTATTAGTTCAAAAGAGGGTTTGCCCCTCGGGGCGAGCCCTCGGGGCGAGCTCTGAGTGAAACGAAGGGCCATTGCATTTATCGTAAAGTCTCGACGTGCGAGGTCTTCTTCCAAAGTTTTTCCCCAAGTGATTTTGTCAGGATGACGTAGGTCTGAATAGCCTTCTTCCTTTCTAAAGGTGGTTATTTCATGAGGCCGGTCTTTATCGTCGGGGTTGGGGGTAAAGACGGTTCCGAATTGGTTGTTATAAAGCCCTCCGGGAACAATTTTTAGGATTTCTTCCGGAGTGGCATTGGTGGTAAAGTCCCAGTCATAGGTAAGTTTTTTCATCAAAATATCCCGCACCGCCCCGCCGACGATGTAAATCTCATACCCGGCTTTTTCAAACTTTCGTAAGATTTCTTGAACTGATTTGGGGAGATCAATGTTCATGATATAGTACCATTATAGCAATATGCGCTGGGAGATTCTTAGTAAAAGTAAAAAAGGTATAGCGAGTATTGCAGGTATAGTGGATCTTCTTTTAAAAAATAGAAAAATAAAAGATCAAAAGGAATTCTTTAATCCCACCCTACCCCAAAAGCTAACGCTCAAGGAATTGGGTATTAATAAATCAGAGATGGGCAAAGCGATAAGCCGAATAAAAAAAGCCCTGAAAAACAAAGAAAAAGTAATTATTTATGGTGACTATGATGCCGACGGAATTTGCGGAACGGCAATCCTTTGGGAAACCTTATATTCATTGGGTTTAAAAGTCTTGCCCTATCTGCCAGAGAGATTTACAGAAGGTTATGGTTTAAATGCCAATACTGTTGGGAAACTCAAAACCGAAGACGAAAAATTAAAATTAATTATTACGGTTGATAATGGTGTTGTTGCTTATAATGGGATTAAGAAGGCCAAAGAGCTGGGAATTGATGTTATTGTCACTGACCACCATCAGATTGGTAAAACTCAGCCTCAAGCATACGGCGTAGTTCATAGTTCAAAAGTTAGTGGTTCGGCTTTAGCTTGGATTTTGTCTAGAGAATTGGGGCGTAAAGAAGGTTTGGAACTAGCTGCAATTGGAACAATAGCAGATCAATTGCCATTGACAGGAGCGAACCGTTCTTTTGTGAAGTATGGGTTACAAGAGTTAAATAAAACAGAGCGTCCGGGGCTGCTGGCGCTGATGGAAGAATCCGGCCTACGTCGAGGCTACGGCGGACAAGTAGGAACTTATGAAGTGGGGTATATCATTGCCCCTCGTTTAAATGCCATGGGACGGCTGATTCATGCAATTGATTCTTTAAGGCTTCTTTGTGTAAAAAATAAAACCAGAGCGACGGAGTTGGCCAGACATCTTCATCAGACAAACCTCGAAAGGCAAAAAATTGTGGATAATGTAGTTTTGCATGCCCTTCGTAAAACTTCCCTCGATAAAACTCGGGATAAACAGGGAATAATCGTTGTGGCGAGTGAAAGTTATCATGAGGGAGTAATCGGTTTGGCAGCGGCAAAACTGGTTGACGAATTTTATCGTCCGGCAATCGTTCTTTCCAAAAAAGGCGAGATTTCCAAGGCTTCAGCCCGTTCAATCTCCGGCTTTAATATTATTGAAGTAATAAGACAACTTGAAGATCTGTATATCGAAGGCGGAGGTCACCCTATGGCCGCCGGTTTTTCCATTGAAACAATAAAGATTCAAGAATTTACCGAAAAAATAAACAAAATTGCCAAACCTCTTTTAACTGCCGAAATATTAGCAAAAAAATTGAAAATTGATCTGGAACTTCACTTCAATCAATTAAACTACGATCTTTATCATCAATTAAAAGAATTCGAACCAAGCGGATTAGGGAATCCCACCCCGACTTTTGTTGCCAAGGGTGTTGAGGTTATTAATGCCAGAAAAGTGGGGCAGGATGCAAAGCACTTAAAACTTAAACTTCAGCAAAAATTTGTAATTATCGATGCTATTGCCTTCGGATTTGGTGATTTGTTTGCCAAAATCACCCCTGATACCAAAGTAGATATTGTCTATACTCTGGAAGACAACTCCTGGAACGGCCGTAAATCCCTGCAGTTAAAAATTAAAGATTTAAGGTTTAACTGAAGTTTCTTCTCCGGGGTTGGTCGAGTGAACGACCTGACCGTTTAGCGTTACTATTTTCTCACCGTTTGGTTTTATTTCAAAAGTGACTCTGCCGTTATGACAGCTATCACAGGCTTTCTCCAGTGCTTGAATTTCCGGTGGTTTTGTTGATCCGTTTATATTTGTATTTTCCGGCGTCATATTTTTCCCGACTAAAAAACCTCCCAAACTTTCGGGAGGTAATGTCCCCTTTTCTTATTCTATTATCTGATCTCTTCTTGTCAAGCCTAAAATTAAAATCTACAATACAAATAAGATGTCTTTGTCAAGAACCCTTGCAATTGATACGGTTAAAAAGATTGGTGACAAAGTAAAAGTCTCCAGTTGGGTGGCAACCCGACGAGATCATGGCAAACTGGTTTTTGTTGATCTTCTTGATCGAAGCGGCATCGTTCAGGCGGTAGGTGGGGAGGAACTTTCGTTATTAAAACCTCAGTATGTAGTTGAAATTGTTGGTGAAGTCCGGAACCGGCCGGTAGCGATGATTAATAAAAAAATTCCGACCGGTGAGATTGAGATTGCTGTAGAGAAAGTAAAGATAGTCTCAAAGGCGGAAGAAATGCCTTTTGATATGGGAGCCGAGGAACTTAATCTGGAACTGCCGACTTTGTTTGATTTCCGTTCTTTAACTCTAAGGCACCCAAAAGTAAAGAAAATTTTTGAAGTCCAAGCCGCAGTTATGGAAGGTTTTCGCCGGGCTGCCCAGAAACTTGGTTGTATTGAAATTTTCGTTCCGACGGTTTCCATTTCTTCGACTGAAGGGGGAGCAGAAGTTTTTTCGGTTAACTATTACGGTCATAAAGCCTTTATGAACCAAAGCCCTCAACTCTATAAACAAATGCTCGTTCCGACTTTTGAAAGAGTTTTTACAATTTCCCATGCTTATCGGGCCGAGCCTTCGGTTACTACCCGCCATCTTTCCGAATCTGTACAGCTGGATTGCGAATTTGCCTTTGTCGATTTTGAAACTCTCCTTGATTATCTGGAGGAAGCTGGAAAAGAAACTTTAAAATACGTTGAAAAGAATTGTAAAGAAATTCTGGCCGGCTTTGGTATGCCGAAATTAAAGATAAATGAGAAAGTTCCCAGGTTGACCATGAGGGAAGCCCAAAAAATTATTTTCAAAAGGACAGGTGTTGATCACACCCAAGAAAAAGATCTTGGATCGGAAGACGAAAGAGAAATTTGTCGCTGGGCACTCGAGGAAAAGCAATCGGACTTGGTCACAATTACCCATTACCCGACGGCCAAACGGGCTTTTTATACCCTACCCGACCCCAAAGATTCGGAATATTCTTTAAGCTATGATCTTCTTTTCCGGGGAATGGAAATTTTAAGCGGGAGCCAAAGAGTCAGTGATTATCAAGACTTGGTTAAAATTATTAAAGCAAGAAAGATGAATCCCGAGGATTTTGAAATGTATCTACAAGCTTTCAAATACGGGATGCCTCCTGAAGGCGGTTTTTCTTTTGGCCTGGAAAGAGTAACGATGCAGATACTTGGTCTTAAAAATATCCGCGAGGCTTCGCTTTTTCCCCGTGACATGGAAAGAGTTGACGTGCGCCTGTCTACTTTAAATGAAAAATAATTTCTTCTATCTTTTGCTTTTATCTTTTGTTTTCATCTCCTCCTGTGCTTTGGCGCTGTCCGGGGTAAATCCTGTCCGTCAGATAGTCAAGGAGAGACCGCAAAGAGCACTTACTCCGCTTCCGGTTCTGGTTGGAGACTCGGCTTTTCCGATTGTCTCGGCTCAGGCTGTGTTGGCAATAGACTTAAATTCAGGGGTTACCTTGTATGAAAAAGATCCGGACAAACCGCTTCTGCCGGCTTCAACAACGAAAATTGTGACCGCCCTGGTTGCCATGGATTATTATCCCGACGATTCGGTTCTGGAGGTTAAAAAAATAGAAGTTGACGGGCAAAAAATGGGCTTAAGGGAAGGAGAAAAGATAGGAGCAAAAGAGCTTTTATACGGTCTTCTGATTTATTCGGCTAATGACGCTGCGGAAGTTTTTGCCGAAAACTTCTGCGCCCCGCAAAGCCCTGAGCGAAGTCGAATGGGCGAAGTGGGGTCCTGTGGCCGGGAAGCATTTATTGTCGCCATGAACGCAAAGGCCAAACAGTTGCACCTGGATAATTCTTATTTTACCAACCCGGCCGGCCTGGATTCCGACGGCAATCATATTGTTTCAACCGCCAGGGATCTGATAAGAGTAGCCCAGGTGGCGATGGAGAAGCCGCGTTTTGCCGAGATTGTCAAAACCAAAAGCATCACAGTAAAAAGTTATAACGGCAAGATTTCCCATCGGCTTTTTAATATTAATGAACTGATTGGAAAAGTTGACGGAGTTTTGGGAGTTAAAACCGGCTGGACCGAAAACGCCAGGGAAAATCTGGTGACCTATCTGGAAAGAGACGACCACAGAATTATGCTTGCTGTTTTGGGC
>Ga0315296_10003990_pt1 | contig 12189 bp, 24 predicted proteins | sample YL17G14_18_MG_FD_203921 | JGI IMG/M metagenome (GOLD analysis project Ga0315296, IMG submission 203921) | Sediment microbial communities from Yellowstone Lake, YNP, Wyoming, USA - YL17G14_18 | ecosystem: Environmental > Aquatic > Freshwater > Lake > Sediment | place: USA: Wyoming | collected... | reverse complement strand
CAATGACAAACTCGGCACATTTGCATACGTTGAGGCGACTTTCATCCGTGCACCAACGGTTGTTGGTTACGCTGACGGAGATCTCTTCACGACTCAGACCTCTCAGTTCCTTTGTTTCCTCGATGTCGTGAAGTACGCAGGTTACTCCGGACGGATTGAAGCGATTGTGATTGCCCTCGATACTGTATCGACTCCACGCTTTAATTTTAGACTCTTCGATGATACGACTGGAGTCACGCTGCCCGCTGACAACCTGCCATTGAGATTGACATGGGCGCAATACTCGAAGACATTCGCGGTGCTTACTAATTTTCTTGGGGGTGTCATGGATTCCTCGTCCATCTCTCAATCGTGGACTGCGACTGTTATCCCCTTCATTGCAAAAGGGAAACATCTCTTCGGTCTTATAACTATTTACGGCGCCTACATGCCAAAAAGGTCGGGCAACGTCAAGGTCGGTCTATGGATTCGACGGAATTAGCATGACTCTCTCTCAGATCATCTCCGTCGCTGCCGACGCGTACACCTACGTCGTCGTCCCGTGCTTCATCGGTATCAACCTCTGGCGTTTGCATGCCGTCGAGAAGGAGCTGCGGAGCGTCAAGAGTCTTCTTTACCAGCTCATGCTCACGAAGAAAAGCGGAGGATGACATGAAGCGGAAACGGCGTGGCTATCTTGACGGTGGCCCTTACGCTCGAAGGAAGTGGGGCAAGATCGGCCCTCCTCACTCAGCTCGTCGAAAGAGATGGCTGAAGCACATCCGGAAGAGAAGCCGGAGACGCTGGCCGAGAATTTCTGCACGGTAGTGCGTAGTTGTGACGTTCATCACCGTCCGTTTAGATCTAAACGGACGGTGATCGTCGTCACGCCGTCAGCTGCAAGGAGCTGAAAGACCCCTCCAAAATCTTCACGCGCAAAAACTCTTCGATGTCAGCCTTCACCATGAGCCGTCGTTCGCAGCAGAGATGTTCGAGCGAATGAATCACGTGGACGTTGAGCTTGTAGCGGCGGGCGACCTTCCAGTGGTTTGAATCAAGGGACTTGAGACATGAGCGCAGCTCTATCCAGCTATGGTCGACGCTAAGCTCCTGGAGCCGCTCTATGGCGCGGGCCGTTGTGTCGGGGGAGTTTGCAGTTGTCCGAAAGGGTGACGGCATGCCGTCCTGTTTCTGCGGTACCAGTCATCGTCATCCGAGAAAGTACTGCTTTTCTTGGTGGGGTGTTGTGATCGCTGTCTTCTGCGTCGTTGTCTGATAATGTGTAGTTCCGTAACCTTGCCGCGTGGACGCAGCTCGTCTGCGCGCAAGAGGTTATGTAAAGCTGAGCCGGCTCCCAGTGTGGCGACCATCAGGCCGACAAGTCCCGTCCGCTTCAACAACACTCTGAACCCTCCGCCGTTTCCCTGTCGTCTCTCCTTGATCTCGATGTAGCCCGCCTTGTCCAGACGTTCAATCGACCTCGCAACCGCGTACCCAGTCACAGAGAGCAAGGGCGCAAGGGTTCGCGCTCCTACTGTGCGCGTGTCGGTACGATCGGATGGAAGATACGGGATGATGGAGATGAGCAGCTTGTCGGTAGGCTTCAACCGTTGATCCGTTAGAACCTTCAACGGCATGCTAATCACATCGGCTTCGTTGATCTTGGTTCGTCTCATCGCTTCACTCTCCTCTCACTCTGGCCCCAATATACGCAAGATTTCATCATTGTCAAGCCCTCAGACATCCCAGGTGCAACGCTTCAAATTTGACGCGTTGCTTGACACAGTCGCGGAATTTCCTATCTTGTACGCCGTCCCCATCCTCTGGGGACCTCACTCTCTGCATCGCGCCGGTTCTTAGCAGGAGAGCCGGCGCGCATTTTCTCTCTCCGAATCCGCCATGAGTGCGACATCCCACAAACAGATCGAGATGTGCGTGAAAGCCGAGTTTCTCGGTGAGGTCACGAGGATCGCCGCGCGCTGGGCAACTGACAAGACCGTGACCGAGGTCCAGAGGTGCGACGGCGTCGCGTGGAATATCCTGGCGCTCATCGACGGCATGTTCAAGCTCGACTCATGCCGCGGTTATAGTCTCAGACCACTCAACGGAGACGACAAGGCCCCGGACATCTCCGGGAAACTTCACGAAGAGTACTTGCATGGACTCTGATCGAGAAATGTTGAAAGAATTCCAAGACGACTTCGCCGCGTTGTGCAGCTCAGAGGAGGTAGTCATGATTCCAATGAGCAAGCTCGAAGCCTGGATCGTTATGGGCAATTTGCAGCTCTCTCTTCATCACCCGAAGAATCTCGGAGCGACCAGCATCCTAGCCGAGTCCGTCGCCAGGAGGATTCAAAAGCTCCTAGCCGTCACGCCAGCACTCCAACATCTCGCAGAGATGGGTTGGGACCCGGCACATGACGGATAAGCGGCATCTCACACGGCATCAGTATCGAAAACGCTGGCATCGCCCCCCTGTACCACTCCAACAAGCTGCACTCTGGCCCGATGAGGAAGCTGATACTCTTATCTTGAGTATACAGCAAACCTCACGGAAGCCTTGTACCCCAAAGTATTTTTATCGGACATGCCAGCACGAGACCACGATTTGCCGGCGTGGTTGTATGAACCGGGATTGCCCCACTTGCAAAGAAGCCGTGACAGCTCGTCGCACACGCCGCATTTTTGACAGGTTCGAGCTGGTCCGGGGCCGTCGCAAACTCTGCTATACGACGTTCACGGTCCCGATGCAACGGCGGGAGCAATTTCTTACGCCCGAGAAATGGCGCGCAGTGATCCACCAGCTCATCGCGATCATGAAAACTCACTATGGTTTCGAGTTCGGTTTCGAAGCATCTCACCCGATCAGTGAGAAACAACCGGAGGTTTTTCATCCCCACGTCAACCTGGTATGGCTCATGCGGCTTGGCTACCGGCCCCGCATGAGCAAAGCGAAGCTCATAAGCCTTCGCCGCCTCTGGGCGAAGCTGATCCAGTGGGATCAGAGCGTGATCCACCATAAATACAGCAACATCAAAGGCCAAATCTGGCACGTGTGCGAATACGCGAGCCGGGCCTTTCCCGGGTACTCGGTGTGGCAAGGCCCCATCCGTTGGTACGGGAAGTTCCCTCACATGAAGCCAGAGCGGTATCTTTGTCCTGATTGTGGGACTGAGTTTATTTTCCGGGGCTATGCCCTGGAGTCCGAATACCTCGAAGAACAGGTCCGCAAAAGAGACCATCTCCCACGCCCAGGCGGAAATGTGTTTGATACGAGCTGACCGTATGAACGAGAACGACTTATGTGCCGAGTGTTTTGGACTGGGTACGATCGAAGACGAGCTCGGCCAGGAATGGACATGCCCACACTGTGCTGGTACTGGCTATATTCCCGTTGACGTGGATTTTGATTTGCTCGACGACGATGATCCAACAAGCTCAAAAACGGCGTGACGAGATCTGCGCGGATAGCTCAACCGACAGAGCAGCCATCAACCAGGTGGCAGACATCAGGTGCAACTCCTGGCCCGCGCTCAATGAGATCCGCGTGGCGCTCCATCTTCCGGAGACATCGCCGGAGCTGGTGCCCGGGTCCCCATCATCGTCAACGCGGCTGCACTCTTCGTACTTTCTCTCAGAGTGCTGCTCGATGCAATCAACATGCCGTGGTACACACAACGGCTCACAAAAACAAAAAGGAGACACCCATGAAAAAACTCAGACTTCTTTCTCTCTCGATCGTTCTCCTGGGCTTCGTCTTCGCGGTCTCATTGGCTCAGATCGCTCAGCCCAAAGAGATAGAGCTCGCAACGCCTGACAAGATCATTGGTACTGGTATCCTTGGCCTATCAGTCACCACGATCACGGAGCTGCTCAAGAGAAAATTCAAAACGACCGGCATCGGTAGCTACGCCGTAAGTGCTGTCGTCTCAGCAGGTGCAACGGCTTCATGGTTGGCAACTGCTGGCCAATTCGCGCTGGACTCTTTCGGCATCTATGGGACCCTGGTCTTCCTGATTGCGAATGGGCTGTACAAGTTCGTACGCAAAGAGCCAGCGTGAGGAAGCCATGCCGCGCCGCTGGAAAGTCATCAACAAAAAAACCGGGCGCGTCGTTCGCAGATCGCACAAGAAGGTGAAGGCGCGAGCGAAGGGCGTCGCGCGGCACATGAACGCGCTGCTCTGTACGCGTCGCTACGTTGTCGTCGAGGCGTGAAGCGATGGCGAATCTACATCATGCAAAAGCTCACGCACTGATCGACCAGCTCAACATCGATGTCTCTCAGCTCTGCCCGTATGCGAAGTCGCTCTTGTACGGCGGCATGCTCACTGATCGAATTGTCATGGGCGACGTGCTGCGTCACTCGGACACCTGCCCGATCTGTAACGCGTCCCTCCGTGAAAATCTCCGCCACGTAAAGCCCATGCATATCTTCTCGATGTTGAAGGAGCTACTTCGATGAACCGATGCCTCATGACTCGCTACACGTACAACCTGCCAGTGGCTTTGCTGCAAGGTCTGGAGAAGCTGAAGGACACGCATAACAAGCCGATCAACGAACTCATCACCCGCGCACTCGTCAAAGAATATCCTGAGCTGCGTTCGCTGCCGTCTCAAGTCCTCGAGTTTTTTCTGAGGCCGGTACGACGTGATATCTGACAAGTGCGCGGGTGTTTTCATTTGACAGACTCCTCGCAATTCGCTATCGTTCCCTCCAGCTATGGCTACGAAGTACGCCACCAATGCGTATGTACAGGGCGAATGGCCGGATGACGACAATATAGTCGAAGCGGTCCTCTTGCGTCCCTTACCTGTTGGAATACGCATCAGATTGATTCGCGTTTCGGGCAGTGATGGACAGCCCAGCGTCGAGTCGTATTTTAAGCATGACGATGGCAGACCCGCAGAAGGACCAGCCGACGCCGGAGCAACCGAGACCGGAGACGATGACGGCGGACGAGCAGGAGGCAGCAATATTGAAAGCGGAGATCGAGGCGCGTCTCTTGAAGCAGCCCCCGGAGCAGCCGCCGCCCCCGCCGCCCCCAGACGCTCCCGATTCATCTTCTGGTAAGAAGGCAGCCGAGGCATCTCGCCGCAAGCTCGCTCAACAGCGCGCTCAACGTGCGCGCACACGCAAACCGCAGCGCGAACCACAACGCCCACCAAAAGAACCACCTGAACCGATACCCTCGCCCGAAGAGAAACGCGATCAGTTCCTCAAGCAACTGCTCGAACAGTTTCACCTGGAAGGGATCGGGAATCTGTACGCGGCTGGCATCGAAGGGATGGCGCGCAAGTGGATGCATCGTCAGGCTTTCGACCCGGTCAAGAAGGCGAGACTCATCGAGCTTGTGGATGACTGGGCGAACGTCCGGGCCGAGAGCGCACCGGATTGGATCATCGAGCTGTTCCCTGAGTTCGTGCTCATAGGTGCAACCGTGAAGATACTTTTGGAGACGCCACATGCTCCAGCATCGCATCACGTTGATACTAGGATTCCAGGGGAGCGGAAAGACGACCTTGGCCAAGGCGGTGACGGACAAGGAGAGTCGGCTGATAGTCTTCGATCACGCGAACCTGGAATACACAAAGGGCCTGATCTTCACGTCACTGAATGAATGGCTCTACTACCAGGAGACATGGAGAGATGAGAACTTCCGGCACATCCTCAGATTCATCGACGACGATGAGATATCGGCAGCCTGCGCGTTTGTCTGGGAGCTTGGAAACTGTACCCTCTTGTGCGAGGAAGTCGATGAGCTGTGCAGCCCCTCATGGATCGACGAGTCTCTCAAAAAAATCGTCAAGCGCGGACGGCATCACCACATCGCCCTGGTCGCCGTTAGTCGACGCTTGCCCGAAGTCTCCCGGCTTCTCTCGTCACAGGCTAATTGTATCATCACGTTCAAACAGGCGGAAGGGATCGACCTCTCGGCACTCAAACTGAGAGGATTCGATCTCGATGCAATCGCTCAGCTTGCTCCACATGCGTATCTGACAAAAACTTACTGAAAGGATCAACATGTCAGACTCTCCAACCACAGAAACGAAGAAGATGGTCACGCTATTCATCGTGCTCTTCTTCGCGGTCCTCATAGCCGAGTTTGTGGATCGTACGATCATAACTCAGCTTACGGACAAGTTCATCGGGCGTCTCGACGTCTAAACGCACATGGCACAGTATACCGTCGATCTTCCTTTCGTCGGCCCCATTGACGTTCGGGCCGACGGGACGACATCCGCCGGCGCGGGAGCCGGAGGCCTCGGCGCCGTCCTCGGAGCTGGGGCAGGGACCGTATTGCTTCCCGGCGTCGGGACGGAGCTAGGTGCAGTAGTCGGCGGACTCATCGAACAAGCTGGCTCTCTCTTCAAAGGGAAAACGAAAAAAGTCGAATGGGCGGACGCGAAGCCGCAAGCGGACGCTATTTCCCACCAGCTCGCGAAAGGGGTTCAAGCGGCGTTGACTTCTGTCGAGTTTGATCGCCGCGCTCCTGCATACATCCCGTTCGTCGAGAATTATCTGAGGACGACCGGCTCGGAATGGTGGGGCGGAGGCGAGGCGAAGCGGATCGCTGACGAGCTGAAGGACGATGTGCACAAGCTCTATTCAAAAAGCTCGTACGACAAAGTGCAGGGTTGCATGTGGCTGCTCGTCATGTGGATTCTGACCAGCTCCCCGGCAGACCGTCAGGACTGGATCGCCGGTTATTTGAAAACGCACCTTGAGGGAGCGTATGTCGCGTACTGGTTCGGGACCACACAGGCCCCCCCGGTGTCAACGCCCGCAGTTCCTACCCCGGCAACAACGACGCCCCCGCCAATAGGATATCAGGCAGCAGCAACGACTGACCAGCTAGAGAAGAACATCACGACGTACGTTCTCATCGCGGGCGCGGTTATACTCATCATCATGACAGGTGTTGTACTTCTGCGGAAGTGATCGAACATGGCTCAAGTCGAACAAAAAACAGCCGCTGGTAGCTTCTTCTCAACCTATCCCGATACGACGGCAGCTCAAGCGATCAGCCAGGTTGAGCAGATGCTAAAGAACGCGATACCGCTGCCGTCTGATTGGAAGTGGTCAGTGCGGGACGCGGACACGAAACTTTTCCTTGAGCTCACGAGTCCTCGCTATCCCGGAGCCGTGACCATGACGGACGTGGAGGTCCGGGCGTACGACTACTATTCAAGTTTTGGGAATCAGACGTCGCCCATCGTCCGGGACGACGCGTACGGATCCGCGATCAATTCCGTCCGCTATCTCCTGGCGACAAACAGAAACTTTCCGCAAATGGTGATAGACCGGCTCGTAGGGATCGAGAATAACATCGACCTGGACGCAGCTCGTCGCCAGAGGGCAATCGAGGACGACGCACGACGCAGAGCCGAACAAAGCGCGGCAGAGAAAGCAGCTGCAGACGAGGCAGCTCGTCGGGCCGCTGAACGTGAGACGTTGGCAGCGCCGCCATGCTGCGGACTAGTCGCGGTGGGAGGACCCGTCACGGTTGGAAATGGAGCAGCTCCGTCTCCGGCTCCTGAATTTGTCGGGCCGACAAATCACGTCGTAGCTGCGATGCCAGAGGGCGGGGGCATATATGTACCAGCTCCAGCGCCGACGGATGGGGGCCGTGTCATCGACCTGGTCGGACCGGCGACAATGGGCGCAGGGTCCGCGGCGTTTGTGCAGCCGCCTGGAGTAACGCCGAGTTTGGAGGTGCGAGCTGCTGCTGAGGTTCCCCCGGAGCCAGGCAAAGTCGATCCGTTGATCGTCTTCGCAGTCCTCGTCGTCGTCATGATCGCACTCTACTTGTGGAGCTGACATGTTCGCTTCAATTTCATGGCCGATTTGGACACGGAGCGCGGGCGGAGCCGAGACAATCGACAGGCCCGGGACTTACATCTGGTACTTCATCATTCCCTTCCCGCAGAGTGCAATCGGTTGGAGCGTGAAGATTCCTTTGACTGACTGGACCGTCACGGTGACGGATGTCAAGTCAAGGAATGGTGGCTCGAAGGTCTATACCGAAATCACGAACGCAAAAGCAAACGTGACACAGGCGAAGCTCAGCCCATTGCAAATCAACGCGATCCTGGCAATCGGGGTGTTCGCTGCGCTGGCTCTCCTGGTTGACCGGATTGAGAGAGTCTCACCCTTGCTCACTGTCGCAGTTTATGGGGCCGTCATCATCGCGCTCATCCTCGTCTATGTTCTCTATGTTCAGCCCTCGCTCAAAAAGCGTCGGAAAAAGGCATGAAAAAATACTGGCCGGTACTTGTCATCGCCCTCATTCTCCTGGTCGTCTTCATGTGGCCGCCGATCATCTCAGAGGTACGTCGGCAGATCGCGAAGGAGGTTGTCGCAACCTGGAAAAATGTCGTCCAGTATACGATCGTGCTGAATGTCAGCATCTTTCGAGCCGAGGCCGCATACACGGCATGGGTGCTGGCAATGATCGCGCAAGAGTCCAGCGGCATAGCCGACAAGATCAACCCGAAGGACCCGGCGTATGGCCTCATGCAGATCACGCCGCCACTCCTGGCAGACTACAATCGGCTCAATCACAAATCATACACGCTCTCCGATCTGATGGAACCCTACAAAAATCTCCAGGTCGGCATCTGGTTCTTCGATTTCCTCTATCACTCATACAACGACTACGCCATGGCAGTCATGGCGTACAACGCCGGCCAGGGCAACATCGAAGCCGGGCGTCCGCATCTCAATCGTGTGAAGGAGTATCTTTCGGTCATCCAGCCACTAATCGCATGAGGTTCGCATGAATCAAAAAGAATTTTTCTCGGATGTGAAGGGGAAGGGTCGCATGATCAACACGCAGAGCGACTATGACTACTATCTCTGCCGTGTTGGTCTCAAGACCGGGCAGACGATCCACTCGGAGACGGTCCGCAAGAATTTCTTCCTGGGCGAGCGTGACGGAAAATCCGCGAAGCAGCGCGCCGAGGCATGGGTCGATCAGCAACGCACTGAGCTGGAGAAGGAGCCGAAGAAGGAGCCGTTGAAGGCAACACGAAAGGGGCGTAAACCATGAAAGCTATCGCTGAGCTCATCGCGTTTTACGTGACTGCACCAAGCACAACCGAGACGGTCGTCACTCTCGCAGATTCGGAATGCACTCTCGTCGTTCGAGGTCAATCGGGTCTCGCCAGGGCGTTCATGCTTCCGCCCTGGGTGAAGTGGCAGACGAAAGGGAAGCTCCGCCTTTCCTCGATCGGTTTTCGTGACAACGGCGTCGGTACGGAGCTGCGAGGCTATGCTGCCGAGCCGCGTCCGTTGTTGCCCCTCAGCTCGCTCTCCCTGGTTAGCCTGGTCGGGCGTCAGGAGATCGTCGCAAAGCTGTCAGGCTCCGCCACATCGGGCGACCTGGAAATGGGCATCGTGCCGATCATCTACCCGAACCCGGAGCAGCAGCCGGACTACGTCAGCCCGGACTATGTCGCGGAAAAAAGAATCAACGACACGATCCTGGCAGTCCCGAACACCATCGTGACGCCCACCTCGGGCGCATGGGGGACATCGGAAGCGATCAACTCCGAGGCCGACCCGTTCGATCCGAAATACGACTACGCCATCATTGGCTATCTCGTCGATGATCTCGTCCTGGCTGTCGCGTATTCGGGCCAGCTCACCCTTAAGTACCGATGGGGCGGTCCTGGACATCCAGCTCAGAAGGAGCTGACGAGTGCGTGGTTCATCACCGCGTCGCGTGCATTCAACTACGATCTGATCCCGAAGTTTCCCGGATCGGACCCTGGGAAGGTGTTCATCAACGCAATCACGGACGAGAACGGTGTGGACCCGGTCGTCACGACGTTGTACATCGCGATGCAGAAGGCATGATCTCGGTCAACCGATGTTTGCAGCCCCCTGTTGAGTCCTATCTTCCACAGGGGGTTTCGATCAAGTGCGAGCTCGTCTCATCCATCGACCTGCTCTCCGAGCGGGTGACGGTGACGTATCGCCTTGTGGACTTGGAAAGGGGAGACGTGCATGTCGAATCCGTTAACAGTCCAGTCCTCGAGTCCACGGACTACTACCAGCTCTTCACCGTCATAGGCAACCTCCCTGAGTGTTTCGTTTTCTCTCTGGACGTGAGCTGTGCCGTAGCGGAGATGCGAGGGGAGACGTTCGTTAAGGTCACTCTCCATGACAAAACCGGACGGAAGCTCACGACCTTGCTCGCGGGCTACGTTACCTATCGTCGTGGCCTCGCCTATCCTCCCATCCACATCGAAGATTCTGCCGTCCCTCCTGGAAAACTCATCAGTGGGGGAGACGCAGGATTCCCACTCACGTTCGCCGTCCCTCCTTACCGTTTGCGAGTGCTCCGCTCTGTACGCTTCACGCTGACGACGAGTGCAGTCGAGGCGGATCGGATTCCATACATCGCGTTCGCGGATGAGGGAGAGACCGTCTTCTTTGAACTCGAATCTCCATTGGGGCAACCGGCCAGCTCGGTCTTCGTCTATAACTTTGTCCTGGGCGGAGACACGAGGAGTGTCATCCAGCCAGGCACAACTGACGTTACGCATGTTCAAATTTGTTTGCCTGATCTCCGGCTCCTGCCTTTGCAGGCCGTCGAGATGGACGTTTACAATTCCGATGAGGATGATAACCCTGGCCCCGTGACGCTCTGGTACGAAGAGTTGCTGCTGACGGACTACCATGTCGAAGTCGCATGAGTGAGGATTGCTCTTCGGTTGGAAGTTCTTTACCTTGAATCGAAGCTGTTCCCTATCGCTCAAAATGGAGAGAGAGGATCCTATGAACTACCGACGTTCACTCATTCTCGTTCTGCTTTTCGTTCCTCTTCTCCTGTTCGCTCAGTACCAGCCGGTTGACAAGCTCGGCAAACTCGTCTACTCTGAGGCGGAGTTCACGCGAGCGAATGAAGCCACCGCGTACGATGGCGATGATGTCTTCAGTCCTGGTCTCTACATGTCAAGCTTCCAGTATCTCGTTTTCCCTGACGTGGTCAAGATCTCGGGTGCTTCTGGCTACATCGAAGCCTACTCGATTTGGTTGGACACTTCTTCAACTTTTCCAGGCTGTCTGATCGTGTTCAGTGACACGACGACGCTCTCACCACAATACGATGGTTTCCCGTATGCAGAGACGTGGACAAAACGCCATTATGAGATAGCCAGGACAGACACGATCTGGGCGAGAAAATGCGACATGATTTTTGCTCATGCTCATGTCTCTTGCCTGATTCCCTTCGTCGCCAAAACCAAAGCCCTCTATGGTCTCCTGCTAGTCAAGGGAGGGGTCGCCGTGTACACGGCGAAGAAAAAGGAAAAGGTCCGGGTCGGTCTCTGGATTCGACGGAACTAGCATGACGCTCTCTCAGATCATCTCCGTCGTTGCCGACGCGTACACCTACGTCGTCGTCCCGTGCTTCATTGGTATCAACCTCTGGCGTTTGCATGCCGTCGAGAAGGAGCTGCAAAGCGTCAAGAGTCTGCTCTACGAGTTGATCCTCAAGAAAAGGGGAGAATGACATGAAGCGGAAACGCCATGGCTATCTCGACGGTGGCCCTTACCCTCGAAGGAAGTGGGGCAAGATCGGCCCTCCGAAGTCTGCCCGTCGAAAGTGATGGCTGAAGCACATCCGGAAGAGAAGCCGGAGACGATGGCCTAGAATTTCTGCACGGTAGTGCGTAGTTGTGACGTTTATCACCGTCCGGTCGATCGACCGGACGGTGATCGTCGTCACGCCGTTAGCTGAAAGAGCTGACGGCTCGAAGATCCCTCCAAAATCTTCACGCGTAAAAATTCCTCGATCTCAGCCTTCATCATCAGCGGTCGTTCACAGCAGAGATGTTCGAGCGAATGAATCACGTGGACGTTGAGCCTGTAGCGGCGGGCGACCTTCCAGTGGTTTGAATCAAGGCAGTTGAGGCATGAGCGCAGTTCGATCCACCTATGGTCGACGCTAAGCTCCTGAAGCCGCTCTATGGCGCGGGCCGTTGTGTCGGGGGAGTTTGCAGTTGGCCGAAAGGGTGACGGCATGCCGTCCTGTTCTTGCGGTACCAGTCATCGTCATCCGTGAGAGTACTGCTTTTCTTGGTGGGGTGTTGTGATCGCAGTCGTTTGCGTCGATGTCTGATAATGTGTAGTTCCGTAACCTTGCCGCGTGGACGCAGCTCGTCTGCGCGCAAGAGGTTATGTAAAGCTGAGCCGGCTCCCAG
>Ga0315296_10003989_pt1 | contig 12194 bp, 17 predicted proteins | sample YL17G14_18_MG_FD_203921 | JGI IMG/M metagenome (GOLD analysis project Ga0315296, IMG submission 203921) | Sediment microbial communities from Yellowstone Lake, YNP, Wyoming, USA - YL17G14_18 | ecosystem: Environmental > Aquatic > Freshwater > Lake > Sediment | place: USA: Wyoming | collected... | reverse complement strand
CAACCGGATCCGTTCACCGGAGGAGATCACATTGGGCAAGGAATTTGAGGAGAGGTTCATAAGACCCATCATCAACGCCTCTTATCCAGGAACACTGGCGGCTCTGTGTCTGAACGTATTGCAGCGTGCGCGAGAGGTCACCGGGTCCGATGCACCGCCGATAAGAATCCTAATTGCCCTCGGCTCGATAATGTTCCTCCTGTCGTCCTTCTCCATCTTCTTCTACACCATCTACCCAACGAAGAGGAAACTCCAACAACCGCGGCAATATCCTTTCTCACCGGATTAACCTCTTCGCTTGTTACAGTAATAGTGATTCTAGTCCAATAAGTGCCATCTAGAGAATGCGCTTGATCTGACGACTCGATCGAAACTGTTAAGCCAGTTATTCACTTACTGTTGATCGTGTCTTCTGATACTCCTGACCAGATAGGTTCAGTGAGAGTTGGGCGTAGAGTCGTTACAGGGCTTAACGATGAAGGTAAGTCAATAGTATTAGTGGATGGGCCTGTTCCAGATCCAGCTATTCCCGATGACCGTAACCGTGGGCGTCTCGTAAACTGGGTCTGGAAATCTGATATGGTTCCAACATCCCTCAAAGATCGATCGATCCAGCTAGGAAAGGGGTTCTCGCTGGTATCTTCAAATGGGAGCCAGGTTCAGGGTTTCCAATGCATGCGACACAGACAATTGACGTTGGCTTCATTCTCTCGGGTCGGATTGAGCTCATTCTAGAGAAGGGGTCGACCGTGCTAAACCCCGGTGACTGTTATATTCAGAGAGCGACGCCTCACGCATGGAAGGTGATTGGCGATACTCCTTGTATACTCGCCGGTTTCATGATCGCTGCCAAGTAGTCGATCGAACCGTCCAAAGAGTTCGCACACCGCGGGATTCACGACTTAAATCGGATCGACAATCAGGGCCAAGAACCAGGCGACCCCAATAGATCCATGTGCAAAAGACGAGGTCATATGATCCTCATCACAGCGATCGATCGGTCGGTCTGTGACGCAATAACCTCCCAACCTACCTTCACGCGTCGTCTATCTGTAACGTTCGATCGATCCCCAAGGGGTGTAGTTCAGCAGGAGGCCGACTAGAGGTACCAGGGCTAGGCTCATGCCGAGGCTGAGGGCTGTTCTTTCTACGTTGTCGATCTCTCTCGTTGGAAAGAGGGCTTTTATGAGGTTGAAACCTGGGAGTAGGAGGATGAAGATTGAGCCCAGAATGTATCGAAGGTAGACGAGAGGATAGCCGTTCTCCGGTATTGTGAAGACTGAGATGGCTGTTCCAGTGGATCGATCGATGAAAGCTACAGAGGGTGAGACTCGAACCCCCACAACAGTGGAGACGTCACCCGCAAACTCCCCTCCTTTTTTTCGCGCACGCGACAAAATCCGTTCAAAGGGCTTTTGCCATCGATTTTCTTGCGAGAATTCCACCTGGTAATGCACTCCGCAGCACATTAGCGCGTGCGATGTAGTGTGCAGTAAGGCGAAATGAAACATGTTAAGAGCTAGATATGCGTCTATTAGCAAGTGTCATAACGGTGAATACTTGTGTCTCAACCTGTTTATGGGAAAATAGTGAACTATCGGATAGGCATCAGAACACAAATGCCAAGATGGTGCCTACTCCAATTTGCAGATGCAAATTCCATCTCTAAGGCAAGCCAACTCATCGGGCGAAAAGTGGTTTTGAAATATGGAAAGAACAACTTCATAGGGAAAATCATGGGTCTCCACGGCAAGAAAGGCGTGGTCAAAGCCAAATTCCGAAGAGGAGTGCCCGGTCAGGCTTTAAGAGCAACTGTTGAACTAGTCAGCTAGCGCACGCCAAACTTTTCGCACACCATCGGCTCTCGTTAACCAATTGGCTTTTCTTCTTGCTTTCATATCGTAAGGTAGCCTTAGCTTTTCAATGCGCACGAACTGTGAGGGGGAAGCCACTAGCACTATAGCTTATACCTAACCACTTGAATGTGTGCAGCCAACGAAACAGTGTCGGGCTTATCGAGCATGTGAATTCGATGCTCAGTAGCTTCTCGACGAGGTCCTGAGAGAAATTCTCGCTCTGCGGTCCTTTTTTTTAAAAAAGAAAGATCGAGGGGCATAGTGAAGACTTTGCCGAATGTTACTTCCATTCTGAAGCCGTTGTTTTCAAGCATTTCTCTGAACCCATCCGGAGATAGTCCAAAGACTTTCACACAGTTCGCATGCACGAATTCCTGAGGGTTCTCTAGGGTCTCTTTTGTGTCCCATTTTCTCCAGCAGTTTTCGCACATAACCACCGTCAATGAAGGCCTAGGCAGTTGCTCGCGCGCGGCTACTTGGAGGGTTCAGTCTGTGATTCCGATTTCGGCTTTGAAGCGCATATCGTAGACCTAGCAGCCTTTTTTCCTGTCGTATCTTCTCGTTTTTCTGTGGACTCTTAGAACCGGGGTTGGCTTACTCGCTTCTTCCAAGGAGGAAACTTGTTAGTGCACCGACGAGGCCTCTGATGCCTGCGGAGACTTCTGAGTTTCACTCATGGGGCACGACAAGGATCGATCAAGATCCATGTAGCTGTCGATGTGAAGACGAGGCAAACCCTGTCCATGGAGGTCACCGATCGAACCTCCCCAACATGGTCAGGGAGACGCTCCTCAAGGCATCCCTCTACAACCTCCTAACAAGTCTTAATCCAGCGTCCTGTGCTTCTCACATCTAGGAAACCGTGGCTAGAAGGGATCATCAGAAACCAGTGAGTCGTGCAACAGAGCAGCAATTCCTGAATGTTTTTATGTGTTTGAACATCGGTTCATTCTTGCAGGAGTATTCTCGGAGGTACTGAAAACGGCTGATTCTCCTCAGCATTTGTTCCTGAAGAACGTAGCGAAAGCATTCCTCTATAATCAAGGCTGCCACATGGTTGAGACAGAGGTGAAACTCAACGATCGATCGGTAGCTGCATTATCAGTAATCATAGAAGCAATTCCACACTGAGGCCATGAAAGGCTGCCACCTTACCTGCTGGCCGAACTGAAATGAAATCTTGCCAGAGCTCCAGTCGCTTGCTTCTGGCGCTATCATCAGGTCTAACTATAGAACATCGATCGACTACTGCAAAAATACTTCCTTGATACTGAGAGATGGATATGTTCGGTTCTGGGAACATTGAGAACAAACGGAACAGCATACATCGTAGTGGGACCAAATACCTCTTATGGAATAAATATCGATGCACCAGAGTTTATTGCTGACCATGTTCGTTTAGAAGGATATAAAACCAGAGCCTTTTTGAAATATGGTTTGAAAAACCAACGTATGCAATACCCAACAAGAAATGGAGCCAAAATACGGACCGAAACAGTGATTGCGGTATCTAGGTAATCGAGTGCTAAAAGGATATTAATCTAGAACGGCCGATCGAAAAAAAGAGGGGTGCTGCTAGGCCTTTAGCTTCCCCAGCTTCGTATTAACGGCGGTCAGCTTCTCCTCGAGGCGAGCCTTTACCTCTTCTAGGTACTGGACCTCCTCCTCAAGGGTCATTGTCGCGTAGCGGTGGTGGCCTCCGCAGCCGCATCCCGAATGATGCTCTTCTCTTCCGTGGTACCCATTCATCTATTCATTCACTCCTTTTCTGATGTGTGCCTCAGGTGGCTGTCGTAGTAAGCGGAGAGGTCGTCGATGAGCACCTTTCGGAGAAGCATCGCCTCGATGCCCTGTCGCAGAAGCTCCTCGCCCTCGGCCGTTACCTTGTAGACCCTGCGGTCCGGCCCCGACCCGTTCTCCTCCCACGCCGAGGACACGAGCCCTCTCTGCTCCATTCTCCGCAGGATTGTGTAGACGGCGCCCGCCTCAAGCCTGTCTGGCTGAACGAAGCCCCGGCTGTTCAGCTCCGCCATGAGCTGGTAGCCGTGCATGGGCTCCTCATGGATGAGCCGCAGGAAGAGCAGCTGGAGCCAGCCCCGCTCGGGTCTGTGCTTATGGCATCGGCCTTGACCCTCTCGCCTTTCGCAGCCGCAATCTGAGTCGCACATATCGACGATATAGATAACAGTGTTATATATAAGCTGTTACCCTTCCGATATCTTCCTTGATCTGGCCTTCAACAGAAGTGCGACCGAACTGTGCAAATCGATCGACAGACAGAACAGGTTCAGACCTTGGAGCGAAAGGTAACGGACCTTGAGAAAATGGCAACCGATATCATAAAGATGAATCAATCACTTAAAGATGCCGTGAGCCTGGCAGCGCTGCATCAGAAGGCCCGCGAAGAGACAGAGGACTCTGTGTTGAAACTTATGGGTACCTTGGCAAGTATCGATGATGTGCCGGCGCCCTTGCGAGACATCGCCCGAGACATGGAAGAGAAGATCAGGAAGGCCGTTCAACAACGGAAGAAGGTTTCCACTAATACACGAGAAAAAGACTTGGGAGTATAGGCGCAAAAAGCGCGCCCCTATCTATTCACCGCACACGCGGCATTTTGACAGGGGGTCTTTTAACTCTCACGTTAAGGATAACTACTTCTTGAAGTGATAGGGCCATATTCAGTCTTCTCCAAGCGAAAATCGATTCATTAATTCTTTGAGTTTTTCAACCGATTCTGGCGGCAGCTTCTCGATGTTATCAACCAAATCTCGCCATTGGTCAATTGATTCATTGACTACTCGCAGCAATCGGTCAGGGGGGAGTCTTAATAGTTTCTCAAGGTCCCGATCGAGTGATCGATCAATTGATGCGAGCATCCCTAACCTAATCCTCTCAACCTCTGACACTAACACGGGCAAGACTGTCAGTCCTTCCATGACCTCTGCCCGCTCCTACTCAATCGGCTTTTGGAGTTTCGGAAGTTGACGGCGTTGGATGCCGAGCAGAGTATCTAGCAAACCATAATCGTGGAGGACGGCTTGTTCTCGTTTGTTTAATTCTGTCTCTAAACCCTCGGGATCTTTTACCCCCATTAAACGATCAGCTTCCAAAAGATGCCGGATCCACTGAATATTTCTTTGCTCAAGCTCCAAACGGCGAACCTGAATCTCCTCCCAGAAGGGCCCTACATCCTTCGCAAAATTCAGGTAGGGTTCTGGGAACTTTTCGATCGATCGAGCCGACTTATTCTAAGCGCTTCTGACAGTTGTGGAGCCATTCTTGTTTTCACTTTCCATTATCTGATGGTCGATCGATCGGCGCGCGACCCTAATACTTCAAACCTTTTTCCCTTATTTCGCGATAACACTCTTGGCAGTAGACTGGTCGGCCCTGCGTGGGTTCAAATGGGACTTGAGCCCGTTTGCCACATTTTTCGCAGATAATATCGAACATCTGCCGCGGAGCTCGGCCATAACTGCCACTTTGCTTGAATGACATAACACATCTCCTTTCGTGACGGGATGAATCCCACCATTTCGATCGATCCTTGCCCGCTACGGTCCGAGTCTCGAATATCAGGCTAACCGTTTGCGCCATTTTCGCGGGATATGGTTCCCCGATGCGTCGTAAACGCATTCCGAAGAAACGACCATCGGAGAAACTTCGGGTTTTTGGAACGTTTCGCCGAAAATACCAGAAGACAGAACGTTCTGTCAAAAACCAAAAAAGGATAAGGCTTACTTGAAGCTCGCACAAGCACTATCGGCGTATCTGACAGCACGACCTGACAGTTTACACATGCTAAGACCGACCTGTGTCTGATCCGAGTAAGGGCCTGTCCGCATCGTGGTGACCTTACCTGATACATAGAATTGACAGTGTCCGCATCTATTAACACCTGCTCTGGTAGCCATTTTCTCGCTCTTCACCTGCTTCTAGGTCTTAATAATCGTTTTTTCTCGCGGCGCCGCGATACGCGGGCCCGGAGAACCTTTAATTCCTCTTCGAGTCTAATCAAGCGCTTCTCAAGATCAACAATCTTAAACTGCTGCTGACGGAGTAGTCCTTCAAGCAACTCGAAATCGCTCATTGCATCGAACCACCGATCGATCGATCGTACCGCGGTACGGTAATAAAGGAATCGAAACTACACTGCCTGGGCCTCGCACATCTGCGTATGTTCCACAGATCGATCGGCGTTATGGCGACTATAGAAAGGCTTAACACTTTATAATAACTTATAACAACTCGGTATCTTTAATGGCAAAAATGGACAGAACTACCATTCAAATAGCAAAGGAGACGCGGGATAAACTCGCTGAAATGGGAAAAAAGGGCGAAACTTATGATGAAATAATTAACAAGCTCATTCAACATGTGAAGGAGTGTGAGAAGAAATGAGTCAAACCAAAGCAGTTGTAGAAACAATCGATGTTCCTGTAGGTCAGGTTAAACCAAGTCCTTACCAACCGAGGCTTACCTTTAATTTGGAAGATATTCGAGGAAACATTCAACGAGACGGAATACTTGTTCCGCTAACTGTTCGTAAGAAAGATGGATATTATGAGTTAATCGACGGTGAGAGAAGGATGCATCTTGCAAAAGAACTCGGATACAAAACCGTTCCTTGCACCGTAATCGATGTAGATGATGAGACTGCAAGACGAATGGTGTGGAAAGTAAACACACTACGTCAAGAATATACACCGAGGGAAAAGGCATACTACTTCAAGAAACTCCGAGAAGAATACGGAATGAGTCTAAGAGGGATAGCAAGGGAATGCGATTACGCTGAAGATAGCGTTGCAGCTCATTTGAATGTCTTGCAATTGCCTGAAAAGTATCAGAATCTCGTTTGGGATGGAGTGCTAAGCGTTAGTCATGTGAGAATGTTACGTTCATACTTTAATGGAGATGCTCTCATGAGAGCACATGCTGTTGAGTGGCTCGACCAAGCAATTGAAAAGAAACTTGATGCAAATGAACTACAAGAAGCAACAAAACCAGAATCGATCGATGCAGCATCTAGGGAACTCAAGAAAATCTTGGAGTTTGGGAACTAATGATGCAAAGACATCCATTGACTAGGGGTCGCTTCACCGAGGAACTTGAGAAACTAGGCTGCCCCCCTGAAGCGCTGCAACTCGTAGTCCAATGTGCCGATGCTTTTCCCAACAAGGAGTATCTGCCCACCTTTGGGTATGTGCGCCTGATCAGGAAATGGTTTTATGAGTGGTTCGGCGGAGAGCCTGAAAAATGAGTGACTTGGATCGGAAGGTTATTCTCTCACCTAGAGATGAGATCCTAGTCTGGTTGGAAGTCAAGTTAGAAGTATGGAAGAAACCATATTCATCTCTTGGCCTCAACACTCAGATGGCTGAACCAGGAAAGATTCGTTGTGAGACAATCGAGGATTTGATTATGGTGAGGAAAAGGGAAATCCAAGAACACCACGAGAAGCAGGTCGTGAAGGAGGCTGAAATATGAGTGAACCACGGAACTGTCCTCTACACGCACATGAGATATGTCCACAACTGGCTGAAGCGCAAAAGGAATCAGAAACCTTACATTTCCTCAATAAGTTACTTGAAGACCATTTCAAGAAACCACTATTGATTCACGATAGCCAAGACCTAATCAACACCTTTGAGGCTCAACGGAAACTTGAGGATGCCTTGAAAGGGATTGAATGTCTCAGGAAAAAACAGGTGTGCATAGATAGCCATACATGGAGAGAATTGGGAAAAATGGAGTTTCCGAGATTTGTTCTCGATACCTTACAGAAAATCTTGGAGGAGAAGGTGAATCCGTGAAATGCCAAAGATGATCGTTAACTTTGAGAAACCTGTGCCATGTCCATACGGTTGCGGTGAGTTCTGCAAAGACATCGATCGATCGAAACTGACAGCCGAGGAATCATTAGCAGAATTAAGGCCATCGTAGAGGGAGCTGGATGTGATGATCCCTATGTTGGCGAGGCCAGAGTTCTCCAGGAGATAGCTGTCTTAGTAGGTGTTGACCCATCGAAGTGGAATATTCCGGGTAAAGAGGAGGAATGAGAAATATGGTTCGATCGATAGTTACGTTAAGGTTATCTTCGCTTAGCTACCACTACATGCTGACACCGATGAGGCTCCTCACTGCCCGGGAAGTGCCCAAAGGAGTAGGACTAATCGAGTTCAACAAGTACAAGTTTTCCTGCGAGCTGAACAGAGACGACTCTGACGCAACACTCAAAAGAGCCTTCAACCTCAAAGGCCTCACCGTCGTCAAACGACCGATGTTCAGGAACATACAACAGTTCCAGATCGATCATGCAACATCTCTGATGGCTAGAAGGAAGCGAAAGGCAGACTTAGAGAAAGTGAGTGAGGGAATAGAGGAGACCATAAGAAATAGAGTGCTAGTGTACTCTCCGAACCGTTATGAAGCAGATATCTGATTCTTCCACTACCAAACGGTCCTCAACAAACACATATAACCGAATGCGCAACAAACAGACCGGAAAACATGCATAGAAACGGATGAGATCGCTGTCTTGGTCGAACCTGTTTTGAAATGGGCCGGAGGGAAAAGAACTCTCATCCCAAGAATACTGGATATGTTCCCAGCTGACTATAAGAAAAGAACTTATCACGAACCCTTTATCGGTGGTGGAGCGGTTCTATTCAAGATTAGACCCGAGTCAGGTTCTATCAATGATATCAATCCTCGCTTGATGAACTTCTACAAAGTGGTTCAGGAAAAACCAGAAGAACTCATACTTCGGGCCCGACAATACACCTATGACGAGGAAGCCTTCTACAAGCTGCGCGATAGGTTTAACCATGTCAGACTCAGCGAAGTAGAGCAAGCAGCACTTCTTCTTTATCTAAACAAGACAGCCTACAACGGGCTTTATCGTGTAAACTCAAGAGGCGAGTTCAACGTTCCCTTTGGACGCTATAAGAACCCGACGATTGTTGCAGAGAGCAGGATCAGAATGGCCAGCAGAGTTCTGCAGAAAGTTGAGATATTGAACAAGGACTTTTCCTATGTCATGGACTATGCTCAGAAAGGAGACATCTGCTACCTTGATCCCCCATATCAACCACTGAACGAGACCGCCGATTTCACATCATATTCAGCAGAGGGCTTTAGTTCGATGGAGCAAGAACGTTTGCGGGATCTCTGCGTTGATATTGACGAATCAGGCGTTCTCTTTGTGCTCAGCAATTCATATACTGAGCCCATAGTGAAGTTGTATGAGGAGACTGGGCGTTTTATCATCACGGTTGTTCAGGCGAGACGTGCTATCAACTCAAAGGCATCGAGAAGAGGAGCGATTGATGAGGTTCTAGTGTCCAACATACGAGGAAACAAGCTTAGATTGAGATAAGTACTCACGCGAAGTTGGACTCAGCAGATCCGGCTGTGTCATCAAAGCAGACCGTTGGTCTGCGACGCACGGATGAGAGCTTTATTAAGCATCTGACAACCGTATAGATGGAATTCCCATGTCTATGAAAGATGAGCTGAAGTTGGCTGTCAAGTCTGAGATTAACCGTGTTCTGCCAAGGCTAATAGAGATCAGTGACTGGATTGGCAAACATCCTGAGCTAGGCAGCGAAGAGCACGAGTCATCAAAGCTCTTAGCCGACGAGCTTGAGAGACACGATTTCACAGTCGAGCGCGGTCTCTTGGGAATGGAGACTGCATTTTCCGCAAGGTTTCGTGGAAGGGCTTCAGGTCCTCAGATCGCTTTCCTAGCTGAATACGATGCACTTCCCGGAGTCGGTCACGGGTGTGGACATAACATCATCGGCACAGCCGCTGTCGGAGCCGGAATAGCAGTGAGCAAGCTCATGGAGGATTTACCTGGCGAGATAATCGTACTGGGGACACCAGCCGAGGAGGGCCGAGGTCCTTACGGAGGTGCTAAGAGGAAGATGGTTGAAGCCGGTGTTTTCAATGATATTGACGTTGCGATGATGATTCATCCTACGAGCGGGCGTAACTCAATCGGAGCGACTTGCCTTGCGGTCACCGGGATTGTTATTGAGTTTAGAGGGAAGCCCGCGCATGCAGCATCTTCTCCTCAAGACGGCGTTAATGCCCTGAACGCTGCGGTGCTCACATACATGGCCGTACATGCTAACAGGCAGCAGCTGAGGCGTGATGCCAACCCCGTGATACATGGCATAATCACCGAAGGGGGTGTCGCTTCGAACATAATCCCGGAGAGAGCTGTGCTCCAGTTCGGAGTGCGAAGCAGCGATGACAGCTACATTCCTGAGCTTGTCAGAATCGTTGAGAACAGCGCACGAGGCGCTGCTATTGCGACAGGATGCGAAGTGAACATCGATGTGAGGCCGGGACTTAAGTCGAAACTGAGAAACGAGGCTTTGGAGCAGCATTTTTTGAAGGTCTTCAAGGAGCTCGATGTGGATGTAGAGGACCTGGCCACTACACTGTCTAGGCCTCCGCCTGCGAGCACGGATTTCGGTGATGTCACCCACGTTATTCCAGGAATCACAGCGATGATTGCGATAGCCCCTGAGCATGTTGCAGGTCACAGTCGTGAACTAGCTGCAGCCACCTTTACTGAGGACGGTCACAGAGGCCTAGAGATAGGGACCAAGGTTCTAGCTCTGGGAGCTGCACACATATTTGAGGATCCCGGGTTGCTTGCTGAAATCAAGGATGCTCAGAGAAAGAGTTGAGACAGCTCTGTCTTGTACGGGTTCATATCTGGGGTAAGTTCATAGCGCAAACTCGTTTTTGTTCACTTGCCAAATGCTTTCTTCTCATCTCGTTTCCTCATTTCCTTGTAGAAGTACTCGAAGTATTCCCATAGTTGAGGACGGTTGTACTGTGCTCTGTATTCCTTGGCGATGGGTTCTATTTTTTCCCAAAGCCAACGAATCTCGGTTGACAATAGGTCGTCGACTAGGTCGATGTCTATCAGTTTTCTCTTAACAAGCACACCTACACCTTCGAAATACGAGCATACGGATACCCAAGAAGAGAAATCCGTGGGATTCTCCATGGGTCCATACTTGTGCAGCCAGTCATCGAAGTCTTTCCACTGATGTCGGAAGAGTATGTCAGAGTACTGCTCTGCAAACTCTCTGTTCCTAAAAGTGTCATAAAGAGGCATAAAGAGCTGCGCGTGTCTCGCCTTCACAGGGTTCCCCAGCTGCCTAATCCCCATTATCGCCGCAACCACCACAGTAATTATTGCTGCCACATCACGAATCGATCGACACGGCTTCCATATCAGAAAGTCAGCTCGAAGATTTCGCTAGAGAGCTGCTGCATCAATTCAACGAGTCTCCAGACAAGAACCAATGGAGCAAAAGCATGGGCGAATACTTGATCGAATACCAGAACTTCCTACTCGGTCAAGGATTGAAGAGGAATGGAGTCAATAGCCTGCTCATTGGAGTTAGAAGTTTCTTTTCGTCTGAATGTGTCGAAGTCAAGTTCCGATGTGGAGCCGTGGTCAGAACTCAAGCAGCTATCGGGGAGCATGTCTTCAGCATAGATGACTTCAGAAGGATGTATTCAATCGCTGACATCCGAGACAAAGCTGTGCTCTCTACAGCAGTCTCGCTAGGATGGTCAGTCGGCGATTTTTCGAGTCTGAAAAGAGACTTCATCCAAAGACTCGTCAACAGAGCCAAATCGACAAATCAGGAGTTCATTCAATTCGACTATGAGGGTTCAAAGGAAGAGACTCCGATGTTAGGGATTCTGTCACCTGACTCAATCACAGGTCTTGATTTGTGGCTGAACTACTCTTCCAAATACAAGAGTGATTCGCTGTGGCCAGATCTCAACGAAGAATCCTTTAGTGAGCTCTTGAAAAGGTTAGCAGAAAAATCAGGGATCGTCACACAAGGAACAGTTAGGTTTCACTTGCTCAGGAAGTTCGTGATGGATACCGTCAGTAGCCAAGGTCTCAATGAATTTGAAGTGAAGATAATTGTAGGGAAGGCAATACCTCTGTCAGACGCAACCTACCTGACAACCATCAAAAGGACAGCATTCCAGAAATATCAGAAAGCGTTCTCAAGTTTCAGCTTGAAGGGAAGTGAAAGCAATCATAAGTTCGATCGATCTCATGAAGACAGAACAGGTTCAGATCTTGGCAGTCGCACCAAGTTACTCTCACACACACCGTGCGCGTCAGCGTGTAACGTAAATATAATGGTTCCTGTATTCTTATTTATTGAAAGTTGATTGTATCTAGATAGAGTAAAGGAACTCTTCGAAAACGTGGACTGGCCTCGCCTCGAGGCCGAGGTCAATAGCCTCTACAACATGGAAGGCAGAGGCAGAAGGCCTAAGCCT
>Ga0315296_10003988_pt1 | contig 12194 bp, 18 predicted proteins | sample YL17G14_18_MG_FD_203921 | JGI IMG/M metagenome (GOLD analysis project Ga0315296, IMG submission 203921) | Sediment microbial communities from Yellowstone Lake, YNP, Wyoming, USA - YL17G14_18 | ecosystem: Environmental > Aquatic > Freshwater > Lake > Sediment | place: USA: Wyoming | collected... | reverse complement strand
ATTCCGCATTCATAGGAAACTATGTTATCAATTGCGAGAAGAAAAGAAGATAGCCCTGTGCCTCTTCTTTCGCTCAAAACACACAAAAGCCGCACAGAAACTTGTCTGACCCTAACTTTCAGGCACCCCTCCCCCTCTAGGGTTTTTTCAAGCTTGTTTCAATGTCCTTTTCGGTTATAAGCCTCAAATCTTGCTTAGTTCAGGTCTGATAATGGTGCCTGTCTACCAGAAAACCGTCTACTCTTCTAGCAGTGGCGATATGTTGAACATTAAACGCCTTTCCATATCAGTTTCCGCTCTGTCATCTGACGAGAATTGGTACGTTATGTTAGAGTTTGACGATGTCGAAGACTATAGGATAACTGTCGAAGCCCAAAAATAAGTGGTTAACACGTCCAAAATAGATTCGCTTCAGCAAGCGTACGCCTTTGTGCGCGTATAGTCCTGCGGCATGAGTTTGGGTTTCCACTCAAGTGATTTGAGCTGGTAATGTTGGGAGCATGTTTTTTACGTCGCCTACCCATCCTCTTCCGCCGTCTACGCCACTGGTGATCAATACTTTTTTGATGGTGTTACTTTTCATTTTCACCGCTCACGCAACCTTTCTATGCGTTGTCAGCCTTCATTTAAAGGGTCTTTGAAGGTTACGTGAAAATTTTTCCATGAGATTTTTTTCCGAACTAGGAGTTCGTGATCATGAGTGTAGATAGTTGGAACTTTGTTTGCTATGGAGTTCGCTATTATTAGGGCGTCTCTTCCGCCGAGTTTGTGTTGCGAGGCCAAATTAAGTGCAATAATGCAGGTTTTCTTTGTTTGGCTTGTTGGTGGTGAGGATGACTTGAGCCGTTAAAAGTGTGGTGAGACACATCATTCAGCCTTGTTACACTCAAAAAAGAGAATTTAGGAACATGCATGCAGGCTATCTTGACAAGTGCGAGATAAACTCCTTTTCAGTTAAGGCTTTGACTTCAGGTATTCTTTTAAAGTCCGTGTCGTCACTGATTATGGTTGATCCTTCAAAATATGCAGCGGCTGCTATGAAGGCATCAGCTATAGAGACGTTGTATTTACCTTTGAACTCCCCAGCTTTGACAGCAACCTCTTCATCTATCTCAAGCTTCTTAAGATATATGGCGTACCTAAGCTCTTCAATTCTGGTTCTGGCCAAATCAGGTCTTTTCTCCTGCAAATACTTGTAATAGATTTCAGTCATTGTGACTACGCTTATTGCTCCCTCTATTTCGTCGACTTCTACCTTTGATAGGATTTTCTGAACAGTTTCCCAACCTTCTTCTCTTGCAAACAGCTTAATCAAGGGCTTTGTATCCAAAACAACTTTAGGCTTGACGGATTCGTTTCTCAAATTCCTTCGTCCACTCCCTTCTCACAGCCTCAATCTCCTCCGAAGGCTTCTTGCCTCGGAATACCTCTTCATCCACACCAGCTAACTTCGACAACTTAGGTACAGGAATAATTTTAATTGCGTTCCCCTCACGAACAATCAGAAGTTTTTCTCCTTCCACTATTCCCAGTTCTCTTCTCAACCTTGAAGGAATAGTCACTTGACCCTTCGAAGTAACAGTAACGGTTTCTACCAAAGCCAATTCCACCCACAAAAACATAGAACACCTTACATTAATAAATATGTCGGAAATTCTCGAATTTGGCTACCACACGCATTCATTGCCTTACATTCCCTACAATATTGAACCACTCAACCAAAAATACACGCATGTTCTTAACCGTCGCGCCAGCGCGCGCTTTTCTAGACTCTTTGGCTTTTCTCTTCTTTGCTTCAGCTTCGTCTTCCAAAGACGCTTCACGACTTAGCTAGCGCGCGCTAGGCTGATTGTTCCGCAAGCTTTTATATGCTTTCTTGTACCGTAGACTAAGAGGCTCATTTCGTTGCCTGGTTCCCCTAGATCAAAGATCATTTCGTCAAGATGGCGAAGATTCTATCTTCCAGGCAACACTTGGGTACTCGCTTTAAGCGCCACTGTCTGGAATATCGGAGGCGCGATGATCAACCCGTATCAGTCCGTCTACTTTTCAGGTTTAGGAGCAAATTCCGTTTTCATCGGCTACCTCTTAGGTGTCAACTCGGCCGTCACAGCTTTGATGCAGTTGGTAGGCGGATACGTTGCAGATGCCTGGGGCCGAAGAAGAGTCGTCGTGATCTTCAGTTTTCTCAGCGCCGGCACCGCCTTTGTCTTTATTTTTATGTCAGAGCCTGCTCTTCTGATGATTCCGATAGTAATTGGGGCGATTTCAGGCATTTATGGTCCAGCGTTCAATGCGACCCTGACTGATTCGATGGAGCCGGATCTTAAGGGCAAGAGGCCTAGTTTCCTTCACGCTCATCACATCCTTGCCCTCGATTTTCTTCCCATATGTTGGAGGAACGCTGATGCAAACTTTTGGAACACTCGAGGGGCTGCGAATTGCCTTTTTCTTCAGTGGACTCTTCGGCGTCATTGGGGTCTCATATAGAGCTCTCAAGCTCAAGGAGACCTACGTGGGAGTCAAGGGAAAAGAGAAGAAGCGGATTCGTAGTCTTGTTTCCGACTTCTTCACGGACAATTTGTTCGTTCTGCGAAACGCCACGGACGAAGCGAGAAAACTTCTAATCTACGCTGTTTTAGCTAGTGCTGGAACGGCCATGACAGTGCCCTACACGTCAATCTACCTAGTTAACGTCGTGTCGTTGCCCCCAGCAGTTTATGGTCTTCTGACGAACGTTGCGGGACTAATCAGCGTGTTGCTTTTGCTGCCTGCGGCCAGAATAATCGAAAGAGTCGGTCTTAGGAAAAGCGCTGTTTACGCTTCACTTTCAATTCCAGTGAACCAGCTCATATTTGTAAGGGCTAAAGGAACAGACGACTTTGTGACGTGGACTGCGATTGGTGGAGCGAGTGGCGCTTTACTGGGGCCATCGCTAACGGCGCTTCAGGCAAATCTCTCACCGCAAGAGATACGAGGAAGGATAATGGCCATGTTCAGCGTGCTCTCGCTCATCACTGCGGTCCCAGCTCAAATAGTAGGAGGATACCTGTTTGAAACTCTTGGTCCACTGTCTCCCTTCATCGCTTCGACACCAATCTTTGCGTTGGCGACGCTGATACTCGTTAGAATAAAGGAGCCGGGACCGCGGATAATCGAAAAATAAGCGCGCGCTATTTTTTGCCTTTGTCGTTTTTCTTTGGTGTTCCTTCTCCGAGCTTATTTCTCTTAGCTGGTCAGGAGTAAATTCTATGTATTCTTTTCCTTCTGCTTCAGCTTGCTTAAGAAGTTCGTCAAATACTCTCCTAGGGTATTGAGCCCTCAGTGAATGTTCGCTTTCGAATTGGGCGTATCGTCCTTCCTCCAAGTCTTTGAGAAGCGCTTCAAAGTGAGGGTAGTCTGAAAGAAAGTCAAGCAGAGGTTCGATTTTTGTGAGTTTCTTTTCAATTTCTTGGAATTTTTGGTCTTTCTGTTCTATTTGTTTCTTAAGTTCAGCTATTGTTCTCTCAGTCTCAGTAGGGGTAGCTGTCTCGAGCCTCAAGCGCGCGCGCTTCGGCTTCAAACTCTCGTTCAAACCATTTTGGTTGCTATAATTTTGCCAGCAAAGAGTAGTGAAAATGTTGCGGAACCACTTTTTTTGTGTCGACTTCTGACTACTTTGCAGTTGCAGTTGCAGTTGCAGTTACGGTTTCCATGCGCGAATAGACTTATTAGTCAGGTTGAAGCTAAAATCCGCTTAGGAGTGTAAGATTTTTGGGTGGATCAAAGAAAAACAGAACTGTTACCATCATCGCTATTGCGGTGCTCATTCTTGTCATCATCTTCCCAGGATTCGCATCAACGGTAAAAGCAGCTGGACCAGAAAATGGCTGGAGAGCACAACTGCTCTTCCATGGCCGTCCGGCATCGCTTAGAGGACCAGACCCGCTTTCTCCTAGTCAAATCATAGGCGCCTACAATCTTAATTCAGCAACAGGCGGCGCTGGAACGACGATAGCCATCGTCGACGCCTACGATGACCCAACCATCGCAAACGACTTAGCTACGTTCAGCAGCTACTTCGGTCTGCCCGCAGCGACTTTTGTGAAGCACAAGATGGCAACCACCATCAGTGTGAACAGCGGCTGGGCACTTGAGATATCGCTGGACGTTGAGTGGGCTCACGCCATAGCCCCGCAAGCAACGATACTGCTGGTAGAGGCCAAGTCAAACAGCCTGACCGATCTTCTTGCCGCAGTAAGCTACGCCACAAGCTACACGGGCGTCAAAGCAGTCTCGATGAGCTGGGGTGGAAGCGAATTCTCCACAGAAACCTCCTATGAGTCGTACTTCAACGCCCCAGGAATCGCCTTCTTCGCGTCCAGCGGGGACAGCGGAGCAGGCGTGATATGGCCTTCGAGCTCGCCGAACGTGACTGGCGTCGGCGGAACAACCCTCAATCTTGACTCAAGCGGAGCGGTGATTTCAGAGACAGCATGGAGCGGAAGCGGAGGCGGCGTAAGCGCATACGAGACCAAGCCAACCTATCAAACAGACTACGGCGTCACGACCACCAAACGTGCCGTGCCAGACGTCTCCTACGACGCAGATCCAAACACGGGCGTTCTAGTGTATGACAGCACACCTTACCAGGGTTGGTCAGGCTGGTGGGTGGTAGGCGGCACGAGCGCAGGAGCCCCACAGTGGGCAGCAATCCAAGCTCTTGGGCTTTCGGCGACTAACAACAACTTCTATCAGGACGCGGCATCCTCAGCTTATGCTTCATACTTCAGAGACATCACAAGCGGGTCAAACGGATACTCAGCAGGCTTAGGCCATGACTTGGTGACAGGCTTAGGCAGCCCGGTCACCACCAGCTTCACAGCTTCGGTCACCCCAGACTTCTCACTGTCAGCGTCACCTGCCATGTTGACAATCGGAAGCGGATCCTCGGGAACCTCGACGATAACAATAACGTTCCTCAACGGATTTTCGGACGCAGTAACGCTTTCAACGACTGCTCCGACCGATTGGACAGCCGATCTCAGTCAAATCTCATCGGGCCAATCAACACTGAACATAAATGTGCCGAGCAGCGCCATCAGTGGAACATACTCGGTTACGGTGACAGGCACAAACGGATCGTTGAGCCACACCATAAGCCTAACAGTGCAAGTCACCTCCCCAGACTTCTCGATTTCAGCGTCACCAGCATCATTGACAATCAGAAGCGGATCACGCGGAACCTCAACGATAACAATAACCGCCCTCAACGGGTTCACGGGCACAGTCACGTTATCAGCAAGTGCTCCAACGGGGTTAGCCGCCAGTCTCAACCCAACCTCGATTTCAACCTCGGGAAAATCCACCCTGACAATAACAGTGGCAAGCAACACCAGAACCGGAACATACACTGTTACCGTAAAAGGTACAAGCGGCACCTTAAGCCACACCACAACGGTCAGAGTAACAGTCCGAAGATACTGAACACCGTGACACCCTCCCTCCTTTTTTTGTTCAGACACAAGAAAATCCAGTAGTTTCACGCGCCCGATCAGCAAGAAGTTCTTCCAATCCTTTCCAAGGTCGTTCATAAAGTTCTTCTACAAAAATAACACTTGGCACGCTGAGAAGACTCTTTGACACCATGCAAACCCGAACATAAGGTTCAAACGTGAGCCCTCAGGACCACGCACGAAAACTCGGCATTTGGGCTTCTGTTGCAGGCCAAGGTCTGCCATATTTCTTACCTGTAAACCTGCGTGGGGGCCTGTCAAATAAGCTCAAATTGAGCGTGAAAAGGCAAAAGAAGAACGAAAACCATTTCAGACCATTTTAGGGACAAGCCAGCGCGCGCCACGTAATCAAGCCATAAAACTTATAAACGTTGAATTCCCTCTTTGTAGTGGGAATAGGAAATGGAAATCCAGATTGGCGATAAGGGAAGAATGACCCTTCCCCTCAAACTAAGAATGCTGCTAGGCATAAAAGAAGGCGACTGTTTAACCATTGAAATCACAAGCGGTGGCATACTCCTCAAGCCTAAAGGCGCCTCAGCAAAAGAAGTGTGGGGAGCAGCCAAGCTCAAGAAAGTCGAAATCGAAGAGATAGAAGAAGCACTTGGCACGGAATCTTAAGTGCGCTTCGTAGACTCAAACGTCTTCGTATACCAGTTGGCCGCAGATCCCATTTATGGGCAAACAGCCAAGAACCTTATGGAAAAAATAGAAGCTGGTGAAAAGTCAGCCACATCGACGCTTGTAATCGCCCAAGTATGCAGCTACCTCAAATGGAAAAAAAGGCAAAACATAATACCCTTATTCCTGTCCTTCCTAAAAGGACTCACCACCCTACAAAAAATCGAGACCCACATGCTGGACTTCGAAGAAGCCAGAAGCATTCAATCACAACTCAACCTGCCATGGTCCATGTGGGACGACATGGTGATTGCCGCACAGATGAAGAGGCTCAACTTAAAGGAAATATACTCAAACGACAACGACTTCGACGAAATTCCATGGATAAAAAGAATTTTCTGAAACTAGAAACCCGCAGAAACCCTCAACAAATTCAATATCCCATCACCACTCACATCATCAGTCAAAACCGGATTCTGAACCGATTCAGGGACGCTAACCAGAGCAGCCAAGGAAAAAACAGCCTCCACGTCTCCGACTAACTTTTTGACAAGACCGGAATCCCTAACATCTCCACGCACGAAACGAAAATCTTTCCTACCGATACGCTGACTAACCTAGTTCCGCGGCGGGAAGGTTTATAAGTTGCGTATTACAGAACGTAATACAGTGCTTCAGATGAGCGTTATCACCATCAGAGTCGCGAGGGAAATCAAAGAAAAGTTGGAAAAATACAACGTTAACGTCAGTGAAACAGTAAGAAAACTGCTCGACAAATACCTCGTAGAGTTGGAAACGAAGAATCTTGCAGAAAGACTCGATCTATTAAAGGAACGCCTGAGCAGCAAAATAGATCCAAAACTGATAGCCAAGCTAGTGCGCGAGGACAGGGAAACAAGGTGAAGTATCTTCTCGACGCATCAGCACTCATACCGCTAGTCACCAGGCGTGGCAAACAGCTAATAATCGAGGCGTGCCGTGAAAATCTAGTTACAACAGACCTCGCACTGTACGAAGCCTGCAACACCCTCTGGAAGCTTGCAACATTATTGAAGACCATACCCATAGAAGACGCCGTGAACGTTGCCATCACACTTAAAGACTTAGCCGTGAGAAACGTGATTCAACCAGCAGATTTCACCAAGCTAGATTTTTCCCAAACACTCATGAGAACCCACAAAGAACGGCTGACATTCTATGACGCTTCATACATCACAACCGCACAGAGCACTGAAGCAATCCTAGTGACAGAGGATGAAAAGCTACGGAAAACAGCAAAAAAGTTCGTGAAAACGATAACTTACACCGAGCTTGAAAACAACCTAGCTCAAAGCTACCACTCCCACGGCTGAACCCTTGGTCGCAATATTTCGAACGCGCACGCATTTAAGCAACCCTGTTGAGGGTTATGGATTATGCCAAGGCTAGAAACCTTCGCAAGAAACTTCTAAATATCGATTTCATGCTTGTTTAACGGTAGAAGCATCTATACGGATGTTGTGACACTCTCACCAAAGTTTCAAGTCGTGATTCCTCGGAACGTCAGAGAAAAATTAAACCTAAAACCAGGACAGAAAATCGTCGTGATAGAGAAAGACGGCGTCCTCCATCTCATCCCTCAAAAACCCGTAAAAGAAACGAGAGGCTTCGCGAAAGAAATAGACACAAGCAACCTGAGAGACGAAGAGGACCGCTCTTGATCCTCATAGACTCATACGGCTGGATAGAATACTTCGCCGAAGGACCACTCGCAGACACTTACGCAACGCTTCTCCCCATCTTCACCAACCGCCTCAACCGCTGAAACCCCCCTCGGCCAAGCCCTTCCCAACCCTCTCAGCCACCGCGTCAAGCTCCTTCAACAACCCACCAGCAGCCTGCTCAACAGCCCCGTCAACCGCCGCCCGCGCCTCATCCGTAGTGGCAACCGCGAAAACACGCACAGGCACACCAGCAGAGAGTATCAAACCAGAAACAACGACAGCGCACAGCAAAAACCCACGCAACAAACCCCTCAACCCCCACACTCACACCCAAAACACGAAAAAACAACAAAAAACAACAAAAAACCGCCAAACCCAAACCCCGCCAAAACAAAACAACTGCACACGACTGACATGCACCAGCATCTGCCGCCAACTTAATCTATAACTTACGAGTCCTCCAAAAAGCGGTGAAAGCAAAGTGCAGGCAATAGTCCTATGCGGCGGAACCGGGTGGAGACTGAAACCAGACATCTGGATTCCAAAACCAAAACTCAAAATAAACAATGAAACACTGATCTCACACCAAGTGAACTGGCTCAAAAAGCACGGTATGAACAAAATAGTACTTGCCACAAACACCACTGACTTGATTGAAGACCCATCCGTAACCTACTCGATAGAACAGAAGAAGCTTGGAACAGGCGGCGCCGTCAAAAAAGCCGCAGAACAAGTTGAAGATGAGAGGGTGTACGTGATGAACGTAGACGACATAGTCTTCTACAACCCAAAGAAGCTGTATGAATATGCCAACAGTGGCGCAGCAATACTGGTCGCAAAACCTGCCTTGCCATTCGGAAGAGTCCTAACCGAAGATACTTATGTAACTGAATTCGCACAGAAACCACAACTAGACTTCTACGTCTCGACCGGGCACTACGTCTTCGAAACATCTGTAATAAAACGATACTTTCCAGATGAAGGAGACATGGAACTGAAGACGCTGCCAAAGCTTGCACACGAACGCATAATAAGGGCCTACGAGTATCAGGGCGAGTGGCTGACAATAAACACAATGAAAGAACTGTTAAATGTAAGAGAATGCCTTAGAAAACACAACTTGAAACAGCAGTAACATGCTGCACCACAACGAAAGGACGGAGGTGAAAAGAAACATGAACAAAGACAAGGCGCTAGGCTTTCTCATCTTCCTAGCCTGCACGGTAATTGCAATTCTCTACGCGGTAGGGCTTTTCTTGCCATACTTCGAAGGCTTCCGCTTTTGGGTAATAGCAACACCCGTACTTGTAGGCTTCGTAGCGATTCTAGGAATAGGTGCATGGATAGGCTGGACAATGGCAACAACACCGCCTCCAAAGCCAATTGAAGAAATGGCAAGCGAAGAAGAAGAGAAAAAAGAAAAGACATCAGACGAAAAAGAGAAAAGTGAAGACTAACCCGCTCTAAGTGCCATGGCTAGTTCATGCGTTACAGCTAAGGCCATAGAACTACCCTCTATGCGCAAAAAGTAAATGTACCGCCGACAATTCTGCCAAACCAAAACCATGGGGTCGGCTGGCGAGCACTTGACGTTTCCTATGATGCCCGAAGCCAACAAGCTTAATAGCCAAATGAAACACCGTTCATGCTTAAAACGGAGGAAGAGAATTCGTTTCGCAGTTGGGCATCTTGCTCTCGGGTATATTCTAGGCGCAGGATCAGCGAAGCTTTCCAAGGCAAGCTTCAACATTCCTGCTGCATTGGTGCTTTCCATTGTTCCCGACGTTGATATTCTGATTCCTTTTCTTGAGCATAGGGGACCCACGCACTCAGTCATAGTGATGCTGATAGTTTTCATGCCCTTTTTTGTAGTATATCATAAGAAAGCAGTACCATACTTTTTGGCCTTGGTTCAGCACGCTCTGATAGGCGACTTCATTGCTGGAGGCGGAGTCCAATTGCTTTGGCCTCTGACAACGCAGTCCTATGGAACCGGGATAGCCATCAGAAGCCAAACAAACGTGGGGATAGAATGGATAGCGTTTCTTGCAACAATGATCATAATGACCAAGACACAAGACATAACCAAGTTCTTCCAGACGCACAAATCCAACCTACTCCTATCAATACCCACATTTACAACACTACTGCCAACATTGGCGAGCTTCCCTTTGGGCGTGCCCTTGTGGCTAGTTCCGCCACACATATTCTACACAATCATATTTTCAATCGCTATCATACTTGCCGTTCCCAGGGCGTTCAAAGCATCTTAACGCATCAAAACCGGCAGTCCTATCCTGTTCCCATCTGCTCTATAGCAGTCGCACAGCCAACCAACGAAAAAACGTAACACAGAAGCTGCACACGCGACGCTAACCATGCAAGCTTTCAGCGTTTTGTCTCCTTCGCACCAATACAACATTCCTTCTCCTTTGCTGAGCACAATATCGACCAACGCTTATCATTCTAGACCAGGTTTCAGTCTTTCTAAAGACTAGGTCCTCAAGAAAAATGAAGGGTTTCGAAATGGAGTTGTTGCAGATGAAGTGGGCCCGGGGCGATTTGAACACCCGACCAACAGGTTATGAGCCTGGCGCTCTAACCTAGCTGAGCTACGGGCCCGTTTTTGCCTGTGCCGTTTTAATATGCTGTTTTCAAGTTGATTTAAACGTTTTCCGCATTTAAGCTGCTCTGAACGCTAAACCTAGCAATGAACACGCTCATAGTGATACAGGTATTCCTGAGCGTAGCCTGCGTATTCCCCGAAGTACCTTCTTCCGAACAGGTTCAGCCTCACATATTCGGAGTTGCTGAGCGATTTTTCATCAGAAATCCTCTTGATAAATCCGCGTGGAAAATGCTCTGCATAATGTCTCAGGATGACCCTTCTCATCCAGACATCAACTGGAAACGATTCGAGTTTTTCAAGCGAGAAAAGCAGAACGCAATCCGCTACCTTAGGCCCTACTCCTGGAAAATTCAGCAGCTCCGCCCTTGCTGTCTCATAGTCGCTTCTCTTCAAACGTTCAAAATCAAAACTGTCTCCGTATACCGCTTTGGCAGTTTCAGACACGTATCTAGCTCGATAACCAAGACCGCAACCCGCTAACTCCTTGACGGTTGCTTTTGCCAGCTCAGCCGGTGTTGGAAACTTGTAGAAACCACAACCATCAAAGTGCACTTCTTCTCCGAATTTTTCGGAAAGGTTGAGCAACATTTGCTTTATGGCTGAAATGCTCTTGTACGTTGCGCAGATGTACGAGACTAGGCATTCCCAAGGGTCTTGACGGAGAATTCGCAGCCCTCTGAACTCTTTGATGGCTGCTTTGATGAGGTTGTCGTTGCTGATGTGCGAGAAAACCATGGGCAGATCATCGTGCAGTCTGAAATAGCTCTTGACAAAATCTGGGTCCGCATTTTCAAACTCGAGGGTGTTACCATTCTGCCGTATCTTGAGAGCCTTTTCTCCGGCTACGCCGTACCACCAATCGTCTTTCTTGTCCCATCTGAACGTTTGTCCGCAGCAGAGAGTGAAATCCAGGTTGAATGGAGTCAACGGGCTGAATTGAATCCTCATTAATGTCACTCGTACCCTTCTTTTCCTGTGGTTTTAAATCCTTATTGGTTAAATCCTATTAACAACGGATACGTTCAAGCAAGGTGAAGAGAAAATGTCGGCGAAGAAAGGATGGAACATAATCTCGCGAGGCTATCAGGAGAAGACCGGAATTTCTCTTAAGAAGGTTTTGGAGCTGGAACCGTACAGGATTGATAGGATTAGCGTTTCCGAGAGGGAAAAGCTGCCGTATCTGCATGAATACTACGTGAAGCATTATGATTTGCTAAAAAGAATACCGTACACGCTGATCTTCAAAGCCAGAAGGCCAAAGGATTGAAAGATGCATTACCGTTACTTCTTGAGAAACTAAATGAAGAACCCTACGCATCCATAATATGCTACCCTAAGTCAAGCAAGGCCGAACTCAACAGACGCCTGAGGGAACTGCAGAGGCTAGGCGTAGAATACCTAGAATTTGGCGGAGAAAAGCAGGTTTTCAACCTGCCTGTCTTGGGCAAGGGATGTGTGGGCATAGTCACCATGGCTCGCGTGAAAGGTGAAAAGGTAGCTCTGAAAATTCGTAGGGTAGATGCTGACCGTTCCAAGATGCAGCGTGAAGCCGCACTGCTCAAGAAAGCAAACGCCGTCAACGTAGGACCAAAGCTGCTAGCAGTAAGCAAGAACTTTCTGGTCATGCAGTTCGTGGACGGCTCTTTACTTCCGAAATGGCTTGAGAAGTCCAGAGGCAAGGCGCAAGTGAAGACAGTCTTGCACAGAATCCTAGAACAGTGTTGGCGACTTGACGAGGCAGGCTTG
>Ga0315296_10003986_pt1 | contig 12197 bp, 8 predicted proteins | sample YL17G14_18_MG_FD_203921 | JGI IMG/M metagenome (GOLD analysis project Ga0315296, IMG submission 203921) | Sediment microbial communities from Yellowstone Lake, YNP, Wyoming, USA - YL17G14_18 | ecosystem: Environmental > Aquatic > Freshwater > Lake > Sediment | place: USA: Wyoming | collected... | reverse complement strand
TCCTCTTCGACGACCAGGAACTGAGGGACTTCGCCCAGATGGCCTCTGAGGACGGGATGGAAGTAATAGCCGTGCCTGGCCCGCGCAACGGATGGGACATCGGCAGGCAATACGCTTCCTCCGAGGGGATGCGTGCCGGGATGCACCATCGAGGCTCGGACGAGCTGCGCAAGGTCATTGCGGACATGATGCGTTTGTACGATGCGGGCATCAGAGGCTTCATGCTGGTCGATGAGGGGCTGCTCTGGCTCATCAGCAGGATGCAGCAGCAGGGCAACTTCCCCACGGACGTGGCCATCAAGGTGTCCGTCTGGACCTCCCACAGCTCGGCGGCCGGCGGCAAGCTCCTGGAAGAGCTGGGGGCCAGCTCTTTCAACCCGCCCGGCGACCTGACCTTGCCCCAGCTGGCATCGATCAGGCAGGCGGTGAGCTTACCCTTGGACTTCTACATCTACACCTCTCTCTCCTTCGGAGGCTTCAACCGCTTCTACGATGCTCCGGAGGTAGCCAGGGTTTGCTCGCCTTGCTACTTCAAGTTCGAGCCAGGCCCAGCGTTGTCTGCGGGAGGAGGAGAGAGTCTCTACCAACCCTGGGTCCGGGACGAGGAGCATATCCATCTGGTGCGGAAGAAGGTCAAATGGGCAGCGGTGGTCAGAGATCTCATCGCGGAGAACGAACCGGGGGTCAAGATCTCACCCCACGGCTCCGACGATCTCCACATTCCCCAGCCCTAGCAATCTCTCGGCTCGGCGGACGTTGCCCATGCTACGAGAAGGGTCTCCCAGTTGGCCGGTGAGAGTTGCCCGTACGCCCTGCGCTTAGCAGGAGGTGCGTTATGTCCAAGCTCAGAACATGGTGGTGGGTAATACTGCTCGTTGTACTCTTGGTGCCGGCCCTGGGCCTGGGTGGTTTCGTCCTCTGGGCGGAGATGACCCCGGCTCCCATGGGGGAAGCGCTGGCCGCCCTCGAATCCGACGCTCTTGTCCAAGTAACGACGGATCCCTGGCTCGTTTTCCAGCCGGCGAATGAGGAGCCAACCGCCGGGCTTGTCCTCTATCCTGGAGGCCGAGTGGACCCGCGCTCCTACTCCCGAGCGGCTCGAGCCGTCGCCGGGGAGGGATACCTGGTCGTCATCGTGCCCATGCCCCTCAACCTGGCAGTGTTCGCCGCCGATGCGGCCGCCGACGTGATTGCGGCCTACCCTGACGTATCCCTTTGGGCCATCGGGGGTCACTCCCTAGGCGGGGCCATGGCGGCGCGCTTTGCCTTCAGTCACCCCGAGGAAGTCCAGGGGCTGGTCCTCTGGGCCGCCTACCCCGATGTCAGCAACGATCTCTCCCAGCAAGACCTCGCGGTGACTTCCATCTATGGTACTCTCGACGGCCTGGCCACTACGGAGAAGATCGACGCCTCCCGCTCGCTGCTGCCTCCGAATACGAAGTGGGCAGCCATAGAAGGAGGCAACCACGCCCAGTTCGGCTGGTACGGTCCGCAGTCGGGCGACAATCCGGCAAGCATTAGCCGAGAGGAACAGCAGCAACAGGTCGTTGAGGCCACCCTAGAACTGCTTGCCTCCCTGGACTGAGGCCGCCCAGAGGTGGATCTATGACGGCGAGGGCCTAGCTCCGTGACCAGGGGAGCTTGTCCAGATCGACGTTTCCTCCCGACAGGATCACGCCGATACGCAGGCGCGAGAGATCAACCTTGCTCTCCAGCAGAGCGCCCACAGGCACGGCCGCCGAAGGCTCAATGACGATCTTCATGCGCTCCCATACATGCCGCATGCCCGCGATGATCGCCTCCTCGCTCACGGTCACAATCTGCTCGACATGCTCCTTGATGATGGGGAAGGTGTTGTCGCCAAGCGAGGTAAGCAACCCGTCGGCCACCGTGTGAGGATTGACGGAGGGGATGATCCTCCCCTGCTGAAGCGAGCGATAGGCGTCGTCTGCACCCTCAGGCTCAGCGCCTAGAATCCTGGTGTCGGGAGAAAACCCGGCCACCGCCAGGGCGGTTCCACTCAAGAGCCCACCACCACCGACCGGCGCCATCACTACGTCCAGATCGGGCACGTCCTGCATAAGCTCCAGGGCCGCCGTCCCCTGCCCGGCTATAACCAGAGGATCGTTCGAGGGGTGGATGAAGGCCGCCCGCGTTTCCTTCAGCACCTCGGCCATCCGCTCCTCGCGCCCGGTCTCGGTGGGTTCGCAGGGGAAGATCTGTCCCCCATATCCAGCCACCGCCGCCACCTTGACCTTGGAGGCGTTCCTGGGCATGACGATGAAGGCCGGCACGCCGCGCAGCCGGGCGGCGAGGGCCAGGGCGGCCGCATGGTTTCCCGAAGAATGGGTGCCCACGCCCCGGCTGGCCTCTTCGTCAGAGAGGGAGAGGACCGCATTGCAGGCGCCTCGGAACTTGAAGGCCCCCACTCTCTGGAAGTTCTCGCACTTGAAGAACAACTTGGCGTTGACCAGGCGGTCCAGGCTGGAGCAAGTCAACACCGGCGTACGGTGCACGAACGGCTCGATGCGCCGAGCCGCTTGTCGAACGGAATCGAAGTCGGGCAAAGCTCTCATCATGATTTCCTCGCGTTTGAGCCAGGGCTGCCAGTGGCTACCGCGAGCATTCTAACACCTGGGATAGACCAGCACAAGTCACATTATTGGGCCGAGTGAGCCTAGCCATGGCTTGCCGCGGGCCGAAGGCTGGGCTATACTGCAACCCCAGTACCGTTCCCCAAATAACGGTAACTTGCCGCCATGGAGGAATCAGAGATGACTCAAGACGTGCGTTTGCTGCTCGTGGGCCTGGGCAACCTGGGCCGCCGCTTCTGTGACATCCTCGTCCAAAAGGGCCCTCACCTGGAGGCCGACTACGGCCTCCGCTTGCTGGTCGTCGGTGCCGCCGACAGTCGCGGCACGGCATACGACGCAGAAGGTCTAGACCCCGCAAGGGTCTCCGTCATCAAGCAGGGTCGCGGCACCATCGCCGACTACCCTGGCGTGGGGAACCGCAACGAAACCGCCGCCGATCTCGTCGCCGGCCGCGACGCCGACGTCCTGTGCGAGGCCTCACCGGTGAACTTGAACCAGGGTGGAGAACCGGGGCTGACCCACATCCGCACAGCCCTTCAGCGAGGCATGCACGTAGCCACCCCCAACAAGGGGCCTCTAGTCGTCGCCTACCAGGAACTGCACGAACTTGCCCACCGACACGGAGTGCAACTCCGCTTCGATGGCACCGTCGCTGGGGGATTGCCCGCCATCTATCTCGGGCAGCGGGACCTGCGGGGGTCCACCGTCCAGCGCATCGAGGCCGTGCCCAACCTGGTGACAGGGTACATCATGGAGTTGCTTGGGGATGGGTTCTCCTGGGACGAGGCTTTGGAGCGCGCCCGCCAGGAGGGTTCCCTGGAAGCGGACCCCTCCTTCGACCTGGACGGGTGGGACGCAGCAGCCAAACTGGTCATCCTGGTCAATGCCGTGATGGGCATTCCCGCGACACTGGGGGAGGTGAACCGCACCGGCATCAACCGCGTGACTTCAGACGATGTGCAACAGGCCCGAAGGGAAGGCCTCGTCTACAAGCTGCTGGCCACCGCCGAGCGCCGTCCCGACGGTGGCGCCGACCTTCGCGTGGCTCCCACCTTGATGCCGCCGAACCACTTCCTTTCCCATCTGGGCCGGAAGCAGATGGGGGTGGTCTACTACACGGACATCTATGGTACCATCATGGCCGCCATCGACGAGCCTACGCCGGTGCCCTCAGCGGCTACGATGCTGCGGGATATCCTAGACATCTACACCCCATGAATCGCGCGTGCCCATGGCCACGCTGGGTCGTCTTGGCTGCAGACTGCTCGCAAGTGCGAGTGCACTCATCATCATGCGGGGGCTGCCTGGCGGCAGCGCTTGAGCGCGCAATCGAAGGTCACTGCACGAGCATCGGTAGTTGACAAGCACTGACGGGCGCCTTATCATTCGCGCAGAGAGCCCAGCAAGCATCTGGTCCTGACCGGCGAGTTCCCCACGGCTCTCGCGCTACGCTGCCGAGAGCGCTGCGGGTACCAGTCCTTCGGTTGGCCAGGCCCTGCGCCGTCCCGGCGCACCAGCATCAGGTATCGCGTGTGTCGCAAGCACACCGCCCGTCAGTTCTGGCCAAGGAGAATCATCATGGTCTTCGATATCGACCCGTCTGAAATCGAAAACGAGAACCCGTTCCGATTCGCGGAACTGATGAACAAGTGCCTAGAGGTGGAGGCGGACCAAATCGGAGTGCCTCTCAACGATCTGCAAACCACCCTCAAAATCACAGAGCCTGATGGGGGCGTTGACGCACGCATCAAGAATGCGCCTAGTGGATCCTCCTGGCTGCCGACCGGCCAATCCGTGTGGCAATACAAATCCGGAGGGATTCGGCCGCAAGAAATAGAAGACGAGTTTGACAAGGCAGGCGTGCAGGGCGCAGTGAAGAGTGGTGGAACCTGGTGCATAGCGCTTGGCAGAGATTACGGACACACGGCCCGGACAAGTCGCGAAAACGCAGTAGCATCGTGCTTTGCGAAGCTCCAGGCGCCCCCGACATATAGACTCCTCACAGCATCGGACATAGCCCGGTGGGCATCACGACATCTAGCGTTGCTGCTCTGGTTCAGACGACCGATGGGCGACATCATGACCTTTGAAAGGTGGTCATTGTTGGGTCTGCATCAGACGCCGTATCATCGGACCGACACCCGGAACGGTATCATTGCGGACATCCAAGCCTGGGCAGGCGAGAGGGCGGCGCCAGTGCACCGCCGTATAGAAGGACCTGCGGGTGTGGGAAAGACGAGGCTGGCACTTGAGGCACTGCGACCGCAGCTGTTCGCTGACCTTACCTACTACGTGCCAAGCCCTGAACAAGTGCCCGTTGGCCTTTTTGCCTGGATCGAAGCTCACAAGAGCGTCACATTGATCTTCGCCGTTGATGAGTGTGATAGAGAGTGGGCACTGTCTCTGGCCTCTCAAGCGGAGAGATGCGACGGTCGGCTCCGTCTGCTGACCATCCACCAGGGGCCTGCGAGGATCCACGAACCTGGCCAGCGTCAGGGTGTATACGTCCTCGAGCCCCTGTCTCATGATGAGATGGAATCCCTCCTTGCGGAGGTAGTGCCCGGCCTGCACCCAGAGGGCCGAAGATGGGTTGCGCGCTCGACCGGCGGCTACGTATCACTCGCGCGGGCTCTCGCGGAGGAGATCCAGGAACACCCGGAGTTGGCGGCTGCGAACGAACTGGCCCGCCAACCTCGGGTTGAGGACATTCTCAACAGGCTGCTCCCGGACGAGGACCATCAAAACGCGATGAAGGTGGTTGCGCTGCTGACCAAGGTTGGGTGGGACGGGGATCTTGCCGCGGAAGGGCAGGCCACGGCCAATTTCATAGGTATTCCTTGGCCCAGGGCACAAGACATCATCAACGAGGAGTGCCGCCGTGGGCTGGTCCAAAGGCAAGGGCGGTACCGCTATGTCACGCCGCACCTATTGGCTGTCTGGCTGGCCTCAGAGGTTTGGGAGGCCAGGGGGAGCGACATGTTGGAGTTGCTGAAGGCGCTTCCCAGCTTGGCGAGCCAGCTCGCACTGCTCTATCGCCTGGCCGACTTCGGTGATGACAGCCGCGCGATGGGCATATCCCGAGCGCTCTTGGAGAATCGCGCCATCTTCCCGGATCTCAGCAGCATCGATGAGTCCACCCACGCGCAAATGCTGGAGATGCTGACGTTCGCCGATCCTGGCGCCGGACTGAGGGCTCTGGAGCGCATACTAGGCAGCCAGTCCGTAGATGAATTGCGATCTTTCAAAGGTGGTCGGCAGGACGTCGTGTGGACCCTGGAAAAGCTCGCATGGCACAGCGATTCTTTCCCACGCGCGGCCAGGCTCCTGCTAGCCCTGGCGGAAGCTGAGAACGACTCGGTGGCAAACAACGCTACGGGCATCTGGTGCCAGTTGTTCCAAACAAGTCTGGGCGGGACAACGGTGCCCGCCTTGGACCGCCACAAGATCATAGGCGAAGCCCTTGGCGCCAGTTCGGTGGAGAGGCGCTTGCTGGGCGTTCAGGCCATCCGCTCAGCCCTAAGCCTGTACGAGACGCGTGGCTCGGAAGGTGAGTACCAGCGAGGTCGGGTGATCCCTCCCGAATGGCACCCCAGGACGAAGGATGAGGTGAGAGAGACTCGCTCGTCAGCACTCCACCTACTGGACACGCCACTCAACGACACTGAGATCGTTGTGAGGAGACAAGCGACGGATGTACTGCTGCAAAGCGCCCGCGGTCTCGTTGCCACGGGCCTGGCAGACGAAGTGCTGCCCCGGCTCAAGTCACTGCGGATGGAGAGCTATCAGGAACGCCGTGAGGTTCGGGGCACCGTGCAAGATACGCTCAAGTACGAGGGATCACGTCTCTCCCAAGATCGGCGCACGCGATTCGAAGCGTTGTTGCGGGAACTGGAGGGCGAGAGTTACACGGATAGATTGAGGCGCTGGGTGGGCAAGTGGACGACCGCCGACTGGCTCCGCGCCGACGATGAGGACCCAGAGAGGCCACATCGGGAGATAGCGAAGCTGGCTGTCGAGGGGTTCGAGTCACCTTCCGTGCTTCGAGAGGAACTCGACTGGCTCGCGTCTGCGGAAGCACAAAACGTCTGGGCCTTCGGCTACACGCTGGGTCAACAAGACGCCGAACACGACTGGCTAGCGCACTTGGTCGAGTACGCCCGCCACGGATCCGGCTTGGTCCTCCTAGCTGGCTACCTCAGGGGAAGAGGAGATTGCGGCGAAAGCCCGTGGCGAGAGGACCTCCTTGACGAATGGGCAGAACAGGAACCTGGTCTCGCCCAGGCCGTCTACGAAGCGACGTGGCGAGGAGAGCCCAGCGATCGGGGCGCTGATAGGCTCACACGCTTAGTGCACCTCGGGCGGATAGAGCCCATGCAACTCGGGATACTCGCTTGGGGTCAGTGGATGCTGCCGCTTTCCGCTGGCAGTGCTCTGAGAGCCATCGAGGCACTCGCAATGGACCCAAGCGATCACGCAACTGAGCAGGCCCTGGGCATGTTGCGGCGGCGCGTTGACCACTTTCCACAAGAGAAGCCAGGCTTGTCAGAGGTCGCATGGCAGCTCCTGTCGCGCCCGCAGGCACTGGCGAGCGGCAGGGACCTCGTCGCCTACCACTGGTCAGAGGTCGCGGGCATCTACCTGAACGACGACCCGGTGCGCCTGACAGAACTGATCGTTTCCGCCATATGCGAACATGGGGCTATCTACCTCCAACGAGACAGGCGACTGAACGCTCTGACAGCAGCCACCCGTGCTGCCCCTAATGAAGTGTGGGACCTGGTTGCCCACGTGATTCTAAGTGGGGCGCCGGGTGCCTTTCAGCTGGAGATGACCCTGCGGGGTTGGTATGCAGGTTTCCTAGACACCAATATACTGTTGGAGTGGGCCACCGACAATCTCCCCAAGGGCCCGGGACTGTTAGCGGCGTTGGCGCCGGTGGGCGACGGACAGCTTGGGGAACTCGGCAGGAGCCTCCTGGTCCGGTTCGGCGAAGACGAGGCGGTTCAATCCTTGCTCGCCCGCAACTTCCTTACCGGCAGCTTCAGTGGACCCACCTCAGCATGGCTTCAATCCAAACTCGTTCAAGCAGAAACGTGGGCTCAGGACGAAGACGTGCACGTGCGTCGATGGGCTTCCGAATTGGCCGCCTACCTGCGCAAGGATATCGAGCAGGAAAGGCTTCGCGAGGATGAGCTGGGCCTGTAAGGGCAATGCCATGCGCGCGCAGCCTGACCCGCGCGGTCGACCAGCCACGAGCGGCCTATTGTCCGCCGGTGCGGGCGTAACCACCGTGCGCAATGGCCCGCACCAGTTGCGCATCGCCGAGAGCGGGCTGGCGTCCATCGGTCCACCGGTCGCCGACCGGTACAGCCGCACACCGAAAGAAGACGCCATGCAACGGGAATCATCTCAGACGGTCCGCTCGCCGCGAGCCCGGACCAAACGCCTGGAGTTAATCGCCGGCACATCGGGCCTCGTTCGCGCCCAGATCAGCAACCGAGAGCGCTTCGCGCGGCTGCTCGAGGCGCGAGTCCCCCGTGCTCGGGAACAGGAGCCCGACCACCAGGAGACGATGAAAAACGTTGCCCAGGCGCTGGAGAAGCGACCAGAACAGGTCGGCTGGTGGTGCTGGTATTTCGTGCTCCACAACAGGGTGACCGGACACAGGGTCCTCATCGGAAACGGGGGTTTCAAAGGCCCACCAGCCGACGACGGCACCGTGGAGATCGGCTACTCACTGCTTCAGCCGTACAGAAACAGGGGCTACACCGCGGAGGCAGTGAAGGCGCTGGTCAGTTGGGCGTTCCAGCACCCACAAGTGACACGGGTCATCGCCGAGGCCCAACTGGGCAACACGGCGTCCATTCGAGTCCTTCAGAAGGCGGGCTTCACTGAGGTAGGCCCTGGTTCACAGCGGAGTCTCGTCCGCTTCGAGATGGCTCGGCAGGACTTTCGCAGCTAGCTGTGCCGTGTACGGTGCAGCTAGTCCTCCGCCTCTTGGCCGGCGAGCGTCCCGGCTGTCTCGTTGAGGTTTGCCACGTAGTCCTCCAGCGAGACCAGGGGCCTGCCCACCGCGCGCAGACTGTCGTCGGAGATCCGACCATCCCTCGCCAACTGGCGTCCGGCCTCTCTGGCGGTCTCCAGCACGTCGTCCACTGGCGTGCCCTGCTTCAGGAGATCCCGCAGGGTTTGCCCGTGCGGCCTGAGCAGCGCTCCTGCGAACTCCCTCTGCACGTGCTGGCAGAGCCCCTTCACCTGGGCCACCAGGGGATCGAAGTTGCTTATCTCCCACAAGCCGCAGTTGGAGACCAGCACCACCTTGCCCCCCTGCACTTCCTCCTCCACCAGATGGCGACTCCGACCATCCCGCACCTCCGCTGCTAGACGAAGGAAGGCCGTCATCCTGTCCATCAGGTTCTTCAGAGGGCCGCTGGCGCCATCGAAGTACAGAGGAGTGGCCAGCACCCACACGTTTGCTTGGCGCAGCCTGGGCAATAGCCCGGCCATGTCATCCTCTTGCACGCACCTGCCCGGGGTCTTGATCCAGCAGCCGAAGCATCCGAGACAGGGGTTGATGTGCAGATCGCGGGTGCAGAGGAGCTCAACCTCCGCCCCCGCCTCGCGCAGTCCCTCAAGGAAGGGATCGAGGATCAACGCGGTGTTCCCTTTGCCCTTGTGGGGGCTGCCGTTGATCGCCAGGACCTTCATTCTTCGCGTCCCGATCCCCCCCCGTTCAGCAGTACGCGCGTTTTCTCACAGCGCGACGTACCTGTCTACGCGCTCCTCGATGACCTTCATACTGCCTTCCCAGAAGGAAGGCGACTTAAGATCAATGCCGAAACGCGCAGCCAGCTCCGCGGCCGTCCCCTCCCCTGTGCTCCGCAGCAGCGCCTCGTAGTCCGGCAGGAAGTCGCTGCCCTGTTTCTGGTAGATGGCGTAAAGACCCAACCCAAAGAGCAGCCCAAAGGCGTACGGGAAGTTGTAGAAGGACAGCGAAGGGATGTAGTAGTGCGGCTTCCAGGTCCACATGTAAGGGTGAAGGTGCTCGGGGTCCAGCGCCTCCGCGTAGGTCTCCTTCTGGGTCCGGCCCATGATCTCGCAGAAGTCGTCCGCTGAGAGCTCCGCCTTCTCCCGACGCTCGAACACCTCGCTCTCGAACAAGTACCGTGCGTAGATGTCCACGATGACCTGGCTCGAGTTGAGCAGGAAGGTCTCGAGAATTGCCAGTTCCTCTTCCACGTCCTCCGCCTGGGACAGGGCAGCGTCAGTGACGATAGTCTCGCTCATGATAGAGGCCGTCTCGGCCAGCGTCATGGGCGTTCGCCTCATCAAGGGAGGCTTTCCGTTCTGAGTCTCGTTGTGATAGGCGTGGCCTAGCTCGTGGGCGATAGTCGTCACTTGATCCAGGGAGCCGTCAAAATTGCACATCACTCGCGACTCCTCCACGCCGTAGACCCTCATGCAAAAGGCCCCTCCTCTCTTGCCATCGCGCGGCTCTGCGTCAATCCAGCGATGGTCGTAGGCACGCCGGGCGAGGGCCTCCAGCGCACCTGAGAAGGTGCCAAACTGCCCAACGATGAACTCCCTGGCCTCATCCCAGGTGTAGCGCCGTTCAAAACGGCCTACGGGAGCCCACAGGTCCCACCAGGCAAGCGCCGGCTTGCCCAGTCTCTCCGCCTTGGAGCGCCAGTAGCGCCGCATCATGGGAAAAGAACCACGCATCGCGCTCAGTAGAACATCCAGTGTCTCACGGTCTATGCGCGCCTGATCGAGAGTCTCGTGCAGGGGATCGGTCCTGCCCCGGCGCTTGTACAGGGTAATCACGCCGCCCTTAACACCGTTCAGGCAGGCGGCCAGAGGCTCTCTCACCGTCTCCCACGCCCTGATCTCGGCTTCGTACGCCCGGCGCCTCACATCCTCGTCGGGGTCATTGCGCAGGTTGATGACCACTGTGACCGGGAGGTCCTCGACCTTTCCCTCTCGCTCGAAGGGCACCTTGACCTGCGAGGAGACCACCCCCTGAAGTTTGGCCCAGGCGGTGGCGCCGCTGAGAGACAGCTCCGAGGCCAGCGTCTCCTCGGGCTCGCTCATCAGGTACTTACTCTGCTCGGCCGTCTCCTTAAGGAAGAAGGCGTGCTCCCTGACCGAGCCGTCGTGCTCCAGTGCCGCAGGCAAGGCCTGGGGGTCTTCCGCGATGGTGCGGACCCATCCCTGGAAGAACACCCCCTGACGCTCCAGGCGTACGCCCAGCACTTCCAGTTCGGACTCCAGGCGCTTCGCTGTAGTGTTGTATGAGTCCGTGGACACGAAGCTGTGGACGTAGGCCTCCAGCGTCCCGAACACCCGGATAAGGTCGTTCATTCTGCGGACATAGCCACTGATCACCTCGGCCAACTCCTTGGCGCTGCCCGGCCTGGCACCAGCCCTGCTGATCTGGTGCTTGGACATGTACTCGTCCATGTCGTCCAGTTTGCCCTTCGCTTCGCTGACCGCGTCGCTGAAGCCCTGGGACTCGAGGCCAGAATAGACGTTGGACAGGTCCCAGTGTGGTAGAGGGCCCAAGTCAACCTCTGACTTCATCTTCGTTTCCTTTCTTCCTTTGCCTGTCACTGTTTGGCACGCAGACCACGGGCAACACAAGGGGGATACTACCCGCTTCACCGCGAGGAACGCAAGGCCAGCCCAGTCCAGATGGCGCCCAGGAGGTCTATGGCGCCAAAGAGGACCAGAACCGGCTGGGCCATCCCCAGAAGAACCAAGCCCGCGAAGCACACGATGACTGCGGGGCGCCCGAAGACGGAGGCCTTGAAGAAGGGCGTGAGCTCGAAGCGTGCTGCCACAATGTAGTAGTAGCCAAGGACGACCACAATGAATCCCAGGATCCTAATCCAGATCTCCGTCGTGGTCGGATAGTCAAAGAGACTCAGTAGCACGTTGGGGATAACAAGCAGCGCCAGCCCCAGAACCACCATGTAGATCCCAAAGACGAGAATGCTCACTCTGGCGTTCTTCACTGTTACCTCCGAATGATCGCCCCGCACCGTCCAACTCCATGATGCCCGAAGGAATGTGGACTCTCCACCATCGCTCGGGGCGAGGTCGCCTCAAGCGCCGTCTTGGTCTGCAAGCGTGGCTGACCTGGCTCCGAGCCACCTACCTCAGGCGACCAGCGATGATGCTCTTAACAAGATGATAGATGATGGCCACCCCCGAGACCAGGAGAAGCAGCCACTTGATCAACGAAATCGTGGACATCATGAACACGAGAATGGGCCCATGCTAATGTCCTTGTCCGAGCAGCCAGATCAGCAAGCCGTTCTCGATCCAGTCGAGAACACCCGCTACCAGAGGGAGCGTGACCAGAATGGAGAGCCCCAGCTTCGGCTCGCTCGAGGACGGCAATGCCAGCATGCCAAGCAGACCAGTGAGAAGCCCCGCACAGGCAAAGGGAAAGAGGAGATCCAGCCACAGGTTGCGCTGCTGGACCCCGAGAGTGCCGGCCTCGGCCCACTGGTCAACGATGCCGTTGAACCGCGCCTCGGTGAAAGCCAGTTCGAGTTCGATAACTCCAGCAGTGCCCTCTGGTGCCGCCCGCTCCGTCGC
>Ga0315296_10003985_pt1 | contig 12200 bp, 13 predicted proteins | sample YL17G14_18_MG_FD_203921 | JGI IMG/M metagenome (GOLD analysis project Ga0315296, IMG submission 203921) | Sediment microbial communities from Yellowstone Lake, YNP, Wyoming, USA - YL17G14_18 | ecosystem: Environmental > Aquatic > Freshwater > Lake > Sediment | place: USA: Wyoming | collected... | reverse complement strand
AATAAAGCATAAGCCTTTTTAATAATGATATTGGTATTAACATGACAAATTATCCGAAAGGAATCAGGTTTAGGTTGGCATGGTGGGCAATTCTTGTAAACTTCGCCTCACTATTGTATCTAGTACCTGGAATACTAGCAATTGCATTTGCCGTTTGGGCACTTTCTTTAGGTTTACATGATGAAGGCTTAAAACCTTTTACAATATTTCTCTTAATAATAATCACGTTGCCATTATTCATATTGAGTCTTGTCCTTTTATGTTATTTTTTAATAGTAATTGGACAGGTTCTTTTTAGTTACCTGGAACTATCCCCCTTGGGGATAGAATATCGGAAATGGCCTAACTATGGCCTTCGGTGTAATTGGAGCGATGTAGAAAAAAAGGGGGTCTATCAGTCATTGGGTATATTCCCATATGATGTACTATATCTAAAAAAAGCTGAACCTGTTGGTTGGCAATTAACTATGTCAATTCGCCGAAAATTAGGATTGCGCCAACAATGTACGATAACCCTAACTGGTATTCACGGTTGGCCAAATGGTCAACTTGCGAAGCAACTTAAAAAATATATTCCGGAAATTCTCTCGGACCAATTACCTGAGAGTAAGAAAGAGTAGTGTGCTCAATCCCTAAACGTGGTTAAACAATATCTCCCACTAACAAAAATCCTTCAGGCTTCGCACTTTGGTTGCATCTAAATTCAGGAATGTATTCTGAGAAATTAGGCACGTTATTTAGGGTACAGTCACCAATCCCTTAAAACCTTCCTGGTTTACCTGGCTGGTACAGATAAAGCTTTATCGACAAACAGTCCATCCAAACTTGTATATATCGCTATAAGATGGTTGGAGCTTTGGATCAAGGACAAAACAATGAAAAAAGGTTCAAAGACTAGCGGTTTCGGTACCACAGCACGGATCAGCCACGATTCTTCGCAATATTACCATTCCAGGCTGTATTCTGACCTGCCCGGAGAGGACGCTCCACCCCCTGTTCCTGACAGTCCGTTTCCAGGCGATATAACGAACAGGATCATTCAAGGCAGTTCTGAAACCATGAAAGAAATCCCGGATAATTCACTGCATTTGATGGTCACGTCACCCCCCTATAATGTAACAAAAGAATACGACGATGATCTTTCGCTGAAGGAATACTTACAGCTGTTGAGAAATGTGTTTGCTGAAACTTATCGTACCCTGGTTCACGGTGGGAGAGCATGTGTCAATGTTGCGAATTTAGGACGCAAGCCGTATATCCCGCTCTCGGATCACATCTCGCTGATGATGAACAAAATCGGGTTTCTGATGCGGGGTGAGATCATCTGGTACAAGGGCGCAGGCGCTGGCGTTTCCATGGCATGGGGCAGCTGGCAATCCGCTGCCAATCCCGTGCTGCGAGATACGCACGAGTACATCCTGGTCTTTTCCAAGGGGTCATTCTCACGAAAAAAGCCGGCTGATCAAGAAAATACGATAAGCAAAGACCAGTTCATGGAATGGACAAAATCGGTCTGGCTGATGAATCCCGAATCGGCAAAACAAATCGGGCATCCGGCGCCGTTTCCGGTGGAACTGCCGTACAGGTTGATCCAGCTATATACCTATCAAGGAGACGTGGTCCTGGATCCTTTCATGGGCAGTGGTTCTACAGCAATTGCATCGATTAAATCTGCAAGAAAGTACATTGGTTACGATATTGACCCAGAGTATATTAAACTCGCCGAAAAGAGGATCGCAGCTTATAAACTTCAGTCGAGTTCAGGCATATAAAAACATGGTATAGCAACGGTCGCACCTGACCACCTCCCTCCCGTTGCTCTCCGACCTGCTCACCCTATCCTCAACACCTTGGCGCCACGGATCTTGCGCGTTTTCATTTCAATGAGGGCTTGATTAGCCTCGCTTAAACCATACTCCTGGACCTTGGGGCGGATGGGGATCTTCGCCGCCGTTTCCAGGAACTCACGCACATCGCTGCGGGTCACGTTGGCGACGCTCTTGATCTCTTTCTCCATCCAGAGGTGGGCGGCATAATCTTTTTTCAGCTAGGCATTAGGGTCGGCAGGTAGGGCAGCCCCAGACTCGTCGAGATTGATGGAAGGCTTTGACAGGGTAAGGAGCTGTTCAGGCCATTTTCTGGCGCGCGATACTATTGATTTCGATTCCAAGACCTTTGCATATTGCCAACTAATGTCAGCACGTTGTTGATAAAAGGGGGTTATTGAATGATTTATGTTTGTCTACGGTGTCTATCGTTTCGAATATTTTATTAATGTGACCTTGATGCGCCAACTGCAAACGATTTTTTCTGTCGTAACAGGTGATAACCCCAATAACTAGGTAACCTGTATCAATGACTTAGAGGATGAATTGTTAAATTTTGAATCTTGTGCGATACTAATAAAAGCTTATAAAAATCCGAAAAGGAAAGGGAAAAATATGAATACTCTTTCAGATAGAATTATTGGTTTACTCCAAAACGAATCGGGGTTAACCGATCGAGAGATCACTGATGCATTAGACGGTCATTCTGCTCCTCAGCAACCGGTAAATCAGATGTGCCACAGACTGAAAAACAAAGGCGTATTAATAAGACGCCAGCGTACCGATGGGCTCATCGGTAACTATCTTGCTTCTAATGTAACCCCAAATACCCCAAACCCCCATGCCCAACCGAACCAGAAAGCTATAGTGGGTCAATTATCAGAAGATAGAGTGAAAAAATTCATTGAAAAATGGCTTACGCAGCAACGATGGCATGTCGAGGTTTCGTGGGGGCATCGTCAGGGAATTGACATTGATGCTCGACAAAGGAACAAACGCTGGGTGATAGAGGTCAAAGGGGAAGGTTCTTTATCGGCAATGAGGGTTAATTATTTTCTTTCTGCTCTTGGTGAATTACTTCAGAGAATGGACGACCCCAATGCTCAATATAGTATAGCTTTCCCCGATCTTCAGCAATTTCACAATCTTTGGACACGCTTTCCAGACCTAGCAAAGAGTAGAACAGGGATAAGTGTTTTATTTATTGATGAGAATGGGCAAATAACTCATCTACATTAGTGAAAAATCACCTTTTAACACTTGAAGGGATGGTCGAGTGAAGATGTTATACAACGCTTGGCCAATCTTGATATTCGAGACGAGAGGTTGGTAATCAGGGATAAGTTCATCAGAGATACAGGAGGCTGGAGACCTGCGGTCGGTTGTGTGGCAGGGGCAGGAAGCCCACCACATCAGAAAGTGTACCGGGTAGTTCCCAGCGGAACAATAACCTGCCCCAATAACCTACCAGAAGTAGATCATCGCGGACTTGAAATCCATCCAGTACGGGCAATGGTCATGTTCGGATTTCGTTGCGATCGCTCTCCCTAATCTCTTGGAGCCTCAATCAGAAGAGTGTTCGTTACAATACAAGTGCTTCACTCTTGAACTAATCCCACAAGTCACTTCGTAGTTGATGGTCCCCCAAGAAGTCGCCACCTCTTCGGCACTGATCCTGGTTTCTCCCTGGCTCCCGATCAACACCACCTCATCTCCAACCTTGGCTTCAGGAACCTCGTCGAGTTGCACCATGATATAGTCCATGCACACCCGCCCAACGACCGGTACTCGTCGTCCTCGGATAAGAACCTGGTTGCCCAAAATTCGGCGCAGTCCGTCTGCATATCCCACCGAGACCGTGCCGATTCGCTCGTTGGTCCGCGTCGTGTATACGTGCCCGTAACTCACCCCGCATCCAGGAGGCAGGACCTTTACCTGGCTTAGAACGGCTTTCCAGGTCATAGCGGGACAGAAAGTTGCCGGCAAGGGGCATTCTCCAGACGGGTACAAGCCGTAAATAGCTATGCCTACCCTCAGCAGGTTGAAATGTCCACTGGGTCGTTTCAGGCTGGCGGCTGAGTTGGCGACATGCACGATAGGTGGGCGGATGCCGGCACTATTCAGTTGCGCCACCACTTTCAGGAAAAGACCCTCCTGCAAATCCGTCGGATCCGCATCTGCCTCATCTGCTCTTGCATAATGTGTAAATAGACCTTCCAAGGTCACGCCGCTTGTGTTTACCATTCTCTGGGCAAATGCGAAAGCCTCTTCTGGTTGGATTCCCAGCCTGCTCATACCAGTATCCACTTTGAGATGCAGTCTGACGGACTTCCCAATCTCCAGCGCCGCCGCTGTAGCCAGATCGAGCTGGTTGGTATCCCAAACCGCCATCGAGATTTGTTGTGCAACAGCTTCCTTCATTCGACCCACTGGTGTATATCCCATTATGAGAATTGGGCATTCCAAGCCGGCTGCACGTAATTCAAGCGCTTCTTCGATCCTGGCCACCCCGCACCAGCTTGCCCCGGCCTGTAAGGCAGCATTGGTAACCGGTATTATTCCATGCCCATAGGCATTCGCCTTTACAACCGCCATCACCTGTACACCTGTGTTATCCAGGAACCAGCGGATATTATTTCGGATCGCTTCGAGATCAATTTCCACCCAGGTTGAATATGACTTTCCATTACTCATAAAATAAGTATACTCTATCATGAGCTTAACATTTTGAGATCCTTGCGTTCGTCAGTGGCATAGACCCAATGACTATCGCGATGCAAAGAAAGATACCCTATCTGTAGCATAGATTCAGATTCGAAGTCAGGCAAACATAAGAAGAGCCCAATCTGAAGACTGCTGGCGCTGTGAGGTTACTCGCGATGACATACGGAAGCAGGGGAGACTCCATAAGAGCGCGACGCGACGGCTGGCGGCGAACCTTCGGGCCGCACCTACGGGAGGAGATTCTTCGTTCCCTCCGGTCGCTCCCTGACACACCTGCCCTCCCGAAAAAGCATCGGGACGATGTGGCGGGCGGTGCCAGGGAAACCCGCCGCCCCGTTCGGAAAGTACACCCGCCGGGGTGAAACGGAGGCAGGCAGGGTGACGCGGGGGAATGCAAGAAGTAAGTGTACCGGGCAACTGCCAGCACAACTATAATCTGCCCGAAGCATATCAGCGCGGCTTTGAAAACCGTTCTGCTCAGCCGATCCGCAATACCTTGGCGCCGCGGATCTTGCGCGTTTTCATTTCAACGAGGGCTTGATTCGCCTCGCTTAAAGCATACTCCTGGACCTCAGGTCGGATGGGGATCTTCGCCGCCAGTTCCAGGAACTCACGAACGTCGCTGCGGGTCACGTTGGCGACGCTCTTGATCTCTTTTTCCATCCAGAGGTGAGCGGCGTAGTCCAGGCTAAGCAGATAATCCTTGTCCAGCTCTTCCTTGCGGATGGCGTTGATCACCAACCTCCCACCGGCATTCAGGTGCTTGAGAGCCTCGACCACCGGCTTCCAGGCGGGTGTTGTTTCGATGATGGCAGCCAATTTTACGGGCGGCTCATCCCCAATATCACCTGCCCAGGCGGCACCCAGCTCGCTGGCAAAAGCCCTCTCAGACTGACTGCGGGTGAACACGAACACCCGGGATGAAGGGTAACGATGCCTTGCCATCATCAACACCAGGTGAGCCGAAGCACCAAACCCGGTCAAGCCCAGGTCCTGGCCATCCTGCAAGCCAGTCAGCCTGAGAGAACGATACCCGATGGTACCCGCGCACAGCAAGGGAGCAGCCTCCAGGTCAGAAAAGATGGGCGGGATGCGATAAGCAAAATCCTCAGGTACCGTCATGTATTCGGCATAGCCCCCATGGGCATCCCTGCCGGTGGCTTTGAAGTCCGGGCAAAGATTCTCGCTGCCCTGCAGGCAAAAATGACAGCTCCCGCAGGCTGAGTAGATCCAGGCTACGCCGACCCTTTCACCAATCGGAAAACTGGTTGCTGCGTCACCGCGCCCAACCACCCTGCCAACCACCTGGTGACCCAGCACACATGGGAGGTGCGGGGGAGGGGTGCGACCCTCGATCTCGTCCAGTTCGGTGTGGCAGACCCCACAGGTTGAAACCTTCAGCAACAGCTCTTTCCCGGCAGGAACAGGATCGGGCATTTCGGTCAGCTGCAGGGGATCCCTGGTTTCATCCAACCGGCCGACCTGATTCAATACCATCGCTTTCATGCAACTACGTCCATTTGGTTAAGCCCTGACAAGATGTGTGTTGTTGTATAAAACGGTCAATATGCTAGCGCGTGATCGGGAAGCCAACCCCCAGGGCTGCCAGCGCAGCGAAGGCGATCAGCACCAGGGCAGTTCCCAGGATGATATCCCGTCCCTCGCGGCGATCCACCATTTTCAACAAGGGATAAACGCCTTCCACTTCCCAGCGCGGACCTGCGATCCAGCTGAAGATCAACCCACCCAGCAGACCTCCCACGTGACCCCAGTTGTCAATTCCGGGCTGAAGGCCAATGAACAGGTTGATCATGGCGATGAAAATGATATTACTTAGGGCACGCCGCGCCTGCTGGCCAAACAAGGCACGATTGTGATACAGGAAGACCCCTTCAGCCGCCAGCAGCCCAAAAATGGAGGTGGAGGCACCCACTGAGATGCCGGACGAAAACAGGAAAGAAAATACATTTCCTGCAAAACCAGCCAGCAGGTAGAGCAGCAGGTAACGCCCATGCCCCATGCGGCGCTCCAGACCTGCGCCAATCACCAGCAGGGCATACATGTTGAAGCCGATATGCAGGATCGAGCCATGCAGCAGGACGGGGGTGATCAAACGCCACAGCTGCCCGAGGCGGATCAAATTATTGACCTTGGCGCCAAGCTGCAAGGGAATGTCCACATGGAAGAGAAAATTGCTGCCTGCCTGCAGCAGAAAGACCAGGACCGTGACCCCCAGGGTGACATAGGTGACCAGGGGTGTGACCGATGGCAGGGCAATGCTGGCCGGCTGAGGCCTGGGCGGAAGCGGTTCTTGGGGATAAGGCTGGGATGGATGATCGTTCACAGGGAGACCTTCCGGTGGTGGATGCGGTGGTGCTCGGCTTTGATGATCGCCTGGATGGTATCCACTGTTTCGTCCAGGAGAAAATCACGGTTGACCACCACATAATCGAATTCGCTGCTGCGCTTGAATTCCTGGCGGGCTGTTGAGATACGCAAAGCCAGTTCTTCCGGCTTTTCAGTGCGGCGCTTTTTTAGCCGGTTGACCATTTCCGCCTCGTTTTGGGCTGTCAGGAAGATAAGAACAGCTTCCGGAACCAGTTTGTGCACTGTTGCCGCACCCTGCACATCCAGGCGCATGATGACATCCCTGCCAGAGGCGAACGCCTGACGTACCTGCTGTTTGGGAATGCCCTTGTAATCTTCATACACGCGGGCATACTCGATCAATTCACCCTGGTCTATCATACGGGCAAACTCTTCCTGCGAGACGAAGAAGTAATCCACCCCGTGGACCTCATTTTCACGCCTGGGGCGGGTGGTAGCGGTAACGACGAAATGAAACGGCAGATCCCGCTCCTTCATGCGCTGAAGGACCGCGTCCTTGCCTACCCCGGAAGGCCCTGAAATGACGATCAACAAAGACTGGGGGTGATAGATATCGAAATCAGGGTCAGATAGCATGGGTTAATTGTACTCGAATCTGGAGGATTGATAAATTTGCATGGAGCCTGGTGATTTGGGTATAATTTGCTTGGAATTGGAGGACGTATGCCCCTGTATGACTATAACTGCCTGGACTGCCGGGAACGCTTTGATATTTTCCTTAGTTTCAGCGAGTACGGCAGCAAACCGGTTGCCTGCCCGCACTGCGGGAGCCAGAACGTCAAGCGGCGCATCCCGCGCGTGCGCCTGATGCGTTCGGATGAGAGCCACCTGGAAGATATGGCTGATCCCTTTGCCCTGGAGGGGTTGGAGGAAAACCCGCGCGCCCTGGGCAAGATGATGCGCAAGATGGGTTCAGAGCTTGGCGAGGAGATGCCCCCTGAATTCGACGAGGTGGTAGACCGACTGGAGAAGGGTCAAAGCCCGCAGGAGATCGAGAAGGAGATACCCGACCTGGGAAGTGACATGGGTGGTATGGGTGGTATGGGCGGTATGGGCGGTATGGGCGGCGGGATGGGGAGCGGATTGGGCGATGATGACGATTTTTAACCTGTGGGGGTAACCCAGGATTTTACCCATCTGATATATATTTTATAACCGCTTGTAATGGGAGCATATGTAGAACAGAAAATGTTCCCCGCAGCTAATTGCGTCAACTATTTATGGATCGTGTCCAACCGTTCCAAGATAATCCCCCGGAGCTGCTCCTGAACATTCTGCCAGGGCTGAGCGGCATCGACCAGCACCCAGCGAGCCGGCTCAGCTTTCATCATCTCCAGATACCCCTGCCTCACGCGCTGGTGGAATTCTAGCCTATATGCATCCAGGCGGTTCCAATCGCCCGAGCTACTCTTACGCTGCAAGCCAACTTCTACATCCACATCCAATAAGATGGTCAGATCAGGGACAAGACCACCAGTGGCAAAATGGATCAGCCGGCGCAGCTCATCCAGGTCAAAAAGCGCATGTCCATAACCCTGGTAAGCCATGGTCGAGTCACCATAGCGGTCACAAAGGACGATCTCACCGGCTGCCAGGCGCGGCTTGATGACCTCCTCGACGACCTGGGATCGGGATGCCTGGAAGAGCAATATTTCAGTGCGGGGATTCATTTCGTCATTTTTAAGATCGTGGAGGATCGTACGGATCTGTTCACTGATTGAAGTCCCGCCCGGCTCGCGCGTCGGGAAAACGGTCAAGCCGCGCTGACGCAGGAAGTCCACCAGCGGCGGGATGTGAGATGTCTTGCCGGAACCTTCCGGACCTTCGAGGGTAATGAACATGGTGGTTGGGTGATCGGGGATAAGGTAATAGGGTAATCAGTAATCGGGTGATTGGGTAAACGGGGATAAGGAGATCAGCATATGGTTATTAGAATATCGCATGTGATTCCCGTGTTATGTCAATAGTGTTCCCAACACCTGCAGCACATTTTGAATAACATCAGGTGGAAGGGAACCTATCCGTTCCGCCTGGCGCGCCTGCCAGTCCAGGCTTTTGACCTGGTCACAAAGAATGACACCTCTGACCGGAAAATCCTCCGGTAGATTTATTTCAAAAGGATAACCTTTTACCTGGCTTGTAACTGGACAGAAGATAGCCAAACCTACTTTACTATTATACTCAGCAGGTGATAGTACCACTGCCGGACGACGACCAGCCTGCTCATGACCTGCCTGGGGATGGAATGTAAGCCAGACCACGTCGCCGCGACCGGGGATATAGTTCATCACCAGGCCTCATTGCCCACCGCCGTGCCGGTTTCTACCGCACGATGCACGTTATTTTCATTGACCTGCGCCAGAATTTTATCCAATCTAAGAACGCTTACAGGTTGAATGATCAGTTTTCCCTTCTCAAGCCGCATTTCCACCTCAGCGTTATACTCCAGGCCCGCCTCGCGAATCATGTATTTAGGGATGCGGATAGCACAACTGTTGCCCCATTTTTTAACACGGGTTTTCATAAAGATCTCCTATGTATCTACATTGATGATACATCATGTTTTTCTGCCTGTCAAGACTGAGTTGGCGGCAAGAATCAGGTGATCAGGTAATAAGGAAACAGGTAATAAGGTAAACGGGGATCAGTAGATTATGTGCGCTGAGCGGATGAGTGGCAGAGGATTTACTCCCGGAATATCCTCACGTGCCGGCGGGGTTCTTTACCGTAGGAGTGTGAGACCAGCTCAGCCTGGCGAGCCATCTCGTGCTGCAGGCGGCGGATGGTGGACGAACCGGGCGGCAGGTCCACCCAGCGTTCGCCGTTCAGGACGGCTTCTATGGCGGCGCGAGTTTGCAACTGGACAGCTTCGGCGCTGTCGGGTGCAAATTGCTCGGCCGGCAGATTGAACAGGTCGGACAGGAACTGCTCCATCTGATTGACCGTATTGGCTCGCAGGACATAGATCGGCATGCCGCGCTGCTCGGCATCCACGACCGCCTGCTGGTGGTTGCGATAATATGTACGCAGGGTGACCAGGGCGTCGGCCTCACTGGCATCGGACACAACGATGACAGGTACCCCCACCCGCTTGGCTGCCTGCATCAGGCGGTTGCGGGCGACTCCGTACGGGTAGATGCGCACAACCTGCAGCGGGCCATGCACAGGCTCAGTTTGCGTATCAGATTGAACGGCAACACCTGCCTCTGCCGGCTGGCGGCTGCCCCGGCGAGGCCCCTTGGCATTCAGATCAATCCGGTACGAGGGTGCCAAAGGCGCCTTCTCGATCCGTATCTGTCCATCAGCGTCGCGGTTACGGATCTCGGGTGGCAGCGGGAAGCCTCGCAGGAGTGCATCCACCGAAGCGGCGATATCCTTATGCACAGCCAGGCGGTCGCGCGTCTGTATCTCCACCAGCACATCAAAGGTGGGTGGGGCACGGCGTTCGAGAACCGTCTTCTGGGTACCGCGGCGGCGGGCTTCCTCGTCCGATAACGTGACCGCTTCTATCCCACCGACCAGATCGGAGAGGGTCGGGTTGAGCAGGATATTGTCGAGCGTATTGCCATGGGCTGTCCCGATCAACTGAACGCCGCGCTCGGCAATGGTGCGCGCCGCAGCCGCTTCCAGTTCACGGCCGATCTCGTCGATAACGATGACCTCGGGATTGTGGTTCTCAACAGCCTCTATCATCACCTCATGCTGCATGGAGGGAGTCTTCACCTGCATGCGGCGCGCCTTGCCGACGGCGGGATGAGCCACGTCACCGTCACCCCCAATTTCGTTGGAGGTATCTACAATGACCACGCGCTTGCTCTCAGCCAGGATGCGGGCAGCCTCGCGCAGCATGGTGGTCTTGCCCACGCCGGGACGCCCAAGCAACAGGAGGCTCTTGCCCGAGTTGATGATATCTTCGATAATATCTATCGTTCCGTAGACCGCACGCCCCACCCGGCAGGTCAGACCAACGATATAGCCCCTTCGGTTGCGAATGGCAGATATGCGATGCAGGGTGCGTTCCAGCCCGGCGCGATTATCGGCATCGATATCGCCGATACGCTTGACGACGTAATCAATCTCCACGGGAGTGATCTCGCTCTTGTTGAGCACGATCTCGCGTTCGACAAATCGGGCTGTAGGCACACGCCCCAGATCGAGGATGACCTCCAGAAGATTATCGCTGTTATTTGCCTGCCGGACAGCGTCCGTCACAGGTGCAGGCAGGATGCCCAGCAGGGCATCCAGGTCGTCAGTAATGCGTAATTGGGTCATAAGCACTCATCCATCCTGGATGGAGTTCACCCGGATTTTGTCTCTACGTTAGGATAGGTTCCATCAATATTATCGCAGACCAGCGCTTTCACATTCGAGCCGGTCGAGTTTGCAACAGGCGAAGCAGGGTTTGCCCAGACCTTCTTTCGATCGGCAGATGCCACCCGCTCAGCACGGCTGGATGCGGTTAAGTGTTTAACCATCACCGCCTGACGGGGTCCGACGGAAGCTCCAAGCTCTTCAAGCACCGGTTCCAGCCATGCCTGGTATGAACGCACACACAGGTAGACCGGGCGACCGCGCCGGGCAGACAGGGTGCTGATCAAATCCGCCAACTGGTCAGAGACCTGACCCATATCCGGGTGGATCATGGGATGCAAGAAAATTCCCTGCGGACCATAGATCGTCCCTACGTACCCTTTCATCTCACCCTCGGTGCGCCAGACCAGGCCTTTCGCTTGTTTCGGGCAACTCTCGATTGCCTGAACCAAAGCCGGTACGATCTGGTTGTAGAGGATCTGGATCCTGAGCAGGTCGTCCGCGTGAGCCTTTTCCCAGATCAAATCTGCAGCCTCATCCGCGGGCAGCTCGCTGATATTCCAGATGCGCTGCCAGGCGTATACCGAAAAACCCACCTTACGCAGCGATTTAAAGACGCACGAATGTTCATCCACCTCAGCCTGGAGATGAAAAACACCCCACGCTCCCGCCTGCCCGGCTAGGTGTTCCAGGAGTGCAGGCAGCTCATCCTCATCCAGGTTCTCGCACGGGGCGATGAAGGACACGCGGGCAAAAGTATCACCGATGTGGTGTGTAATACCACCCAGCATGGGCGCTTCATCGTTATTCTTGCATACTGCCGTGTATATGTGCCGCCTCGGGTCAAGATAAGCGAACAATCCCGCCGGACCAAGAGAATCGCCGAACGTCAGCGACCGGGCGCTGTCGAGCGTCAGCGAAGCCTGCCGGTAACGGAAGATAGTTGGCAAG
>Ga0315296_10003984_pt1 | contig 12202 bp, 8 predicted proteins | sample YL17G14_18_MG_FD_203921 | JGI IMG/M metagenome (GOLD analysis project Ga0315296, IMG submission 203921) | Sediment microbial communities from Yellowstone Lake, YNP, Wyoming, USA - YL17G14_18 | ecosystem: Environmental > Aquatic > Freshwater > Lake > Sediment | place: USA: Wyoming | collected... | reverse complement strand
TTCTGTTCTCATACCAAGGAGCGGGAGTCGGATTGTTCTCGCTCGCAATGGGTATTCTTGTTCTCGTCCTGCTGCACCCAGGCGCGAAAGAGAAGGCGCCTCCAATGCCAGATGAGAAGACTCCCAAAGAACCCAAGATCTCCAAAGAGGACCCTCCAGGAATAAAGTTCATCGACGCCATCCTGAAGGCGATAGGCAATGACTACATCGTGATGGCTGCGGGCGCGGCAATCATAGTTATCGTGGTTCTCTGGAACATGTTTCTATCTTCTAGGGCAGATCTCGGAGACCTCGACACTCTTACCATTCTCTTTGGCGGTCTAGTATTGTTCTTTCCCCTGCTCGTCCACAAATTCAAGGTCGAATCCATTTTCTCGCTCATGTTCATAGGTCTCGTCGTGCTCTTCCTGGTGGTTCCTCAGGCCGTCACATCCCTGCACAAGGGCGCAGGTTCTTCGGTCGGCAACTTGTATGTCCAGTACTTGCTGGCTGCCCCCTTCGCAGGCATATTGAACCTTGTAGGCATTCACGCAAGCTCTTCCGGTAACATTGTCGTACTGGATTTCCACGACGGTACTGTCCAGGCCCTCAGCATATCCGCCTACTGCGCAGGCCTGTACTCCTTCTCGATCTTCCTTGCAGCGTTCTTCTCGTTCGTTCTTGTTTTCGAACGCCTACCGACGAAGATCCTTGCCATCGTCTTGGCTCTCGGGATAATCGTTGCATACCTTGGCAACCTTTTCAGAATGGTTATTATCGGCATCGTGGGATACTACAAAGGACTGGATGCGCTGCTGTGGGCGCATGAGAATGTCGGCTGGATTATCTTTTTGTCCTGGTCGGCGGTGTTCTGGTACCTGCTACTGGGTTACGTTTCGAAGCACGCTGTCGGGAGCAAGAGTGCCCCCGAAGCAGACTAATAGCAACATCAGCATATCGAACTCCCTGGAATCCACTGAGAGAGATATATGTCGCACATGTCGCGAACGAATTCCGCAATGGAAACACAACAACTAAGGTCGATTCCTTTGCGGGAATCACAGCTTCAAAATCGCGTTGCGCACTGTGAGTTGTCGTACTCGGGACTTTTCAATGCGTGCAGTATGGAAGGGCTAGCTGGAGGTTCACCAGGTTGTTTTTTGGTAGAGTGTTTTCAATTCGGACCTACATTCGCGCCGATCGAACTCGTGACAACGATGTCGGCGTTGTGCGATATTGGAGTTGAGATTTCCGGTCTCAGGTCACAGCACGGCGTTCGCTGTCATACTGTCAACGACTGTTCGGGGCGGATTTCCTACAATCGGCAGGAATCATCAGCAACTAGAGAACCATTGCATGACTCGGACACAAGAATGACAATTCGCTCGTGGAATGCTGATCCAGGGTTTTGTGGCTATCCATTGGCGAGAAGTGGCGGGGTTGCTGCTGCATGATGAAATTCTCTCGAAAGGTCGTTTTGCTGCTCCTTTTGGTGCTGATCCTGCTCTCGCTTGTCGTGCGCTATCCATTGGTCCAGCACGAAAGAAATCAGGCCGACTCCTACACAATGCACCTCTATTCCAAGGCGATAGTCGATCAGGGATATGCGAAATGGACCTTCAACCCGCTGTCCTACGTCGGATACTATCCATTGTCGTATCCGTCTGGGGGTCCTTTCCTGCTTGCCGAGATATCCGAGCTCACAGGAGTCGATATTGAGTTGAGCATCCTATTGTGCAATCTGTTGCTTGCAGTGATATTCTGTTTCGGAGTTTTTGGGCTGTCGAGGGAGTTCGTTTCGAAGCCAGAGTACGCGCTCTTAGCCACCTTTTTCACGGTCATGGGTGCCAGGTTCGTCGACACATCTTATTGGGATGGAAGTGCCAGAACGCCAATGGTTGTCCTTCTAACTCTTGCATTGTTTGCAGCTTTTAGATCCTCCTCCTTAGGTCAGAGGAGACTCATCCTGGTGGCCTGCGTGCTGGTTTTGGGCTGCTTCGCGACGCACCACATGGCAATTCTACTGGTTCTATTCGGTATAGCCTACGCGTTGGCCGCATTTCAGGTTCAGTTTCTTCTACCCAGATTCCGGACTCACAAGACGCGGACAGTGTTTGCATGGAATCTGACGATGTTTGTGGCTGTCATAGTCACTGCGTTTGTCCTATTCGAGTACTTCGGGAACCTCGCTTTGATGAATCTCAGAAGGTCTTCTTTGTTTGACTTGGAACCCGCGCTCTTGTCTGTGTTTCTCAACACTGGTGTAACATATGCAAACCAGATCGGAGTCGTCGTAGTCTGTGCGTTGTTCGGAGTCCCCATCATACTTATGCGTTCGCATCTGTCGACCGAGGGGTTGTTTCTTGTCACACTACCTATCGCATTCATCCCGATGCTGGGTAGCCAGATATATGTCTCAATGCTGCTATCCCCGTACGTAGCTTGCCTAGGAGTTGTCTGGATATCTCGCCTGGCAAAATCCTCGAAGAAGAAAGCAGTCGCCGTGCTGGTCGTTTCGCTTTCTATCGCGACCATATTCATGCCATTCTGGTCAAGTGACAGATGGAACTCCACAGAGTATCTCAGTGGTGATATGGTGCAGGTAGACTCAAGGGTCTATGGCGACGCTACTTACCTAGACGTCATGTATCCCGGTGCATTCGCAATATGCAACAACATCCAGTCGCTCTGGACACAGCTTGCTGTGAACAGTGAGCTCAGGTTCTCCGCAGGCGGTATGCCGGCCGTCATCTACGGCGATATCACCTTCGCAGACGTCAGGCAAAATGTGACTTGGTCAGAGAAGGGCTTTCCCGCGAATCTGTACAACTGGTTTGAGTACAAAGACGAGCCGAACTTTGAAATCCTTGTGACGGGGATGTTCATCTACGGAGTAGCTGCCGCAAGAAGTCCAGGCGGAACACTTGACTCTAAGGGGTACTTTGCGTCCCATTCGAAGATGCTCGCCATCATGGACAACAGTCTGCCATATCAATATGCTGGCTCATATGCCGTGCAACACTCTAATCTCGCAGTTCAACTGGAGAACGCGTACTGGCGGACGGATCAGACAGATCGTGGAGAGATCAAGGACTTGTCCAGCTACATGATATACTCGAGTGGCAGGATTACTGTTTTCGCTCTTCAACTACCCCCTTGAGCAAATGGACGAAGGATCTGGGCGGGAATGCCCAAAGCAGCAAATCCGAGCTTGATTGCTGGCTGAGGGGCGGAGTTGGAGGCTGGTCCGAAGCAGAGAGCATACGAACATGTGAAGCATGCCTTTGTATCCCCTGACGTATGTTGCGCTTGCGTTCTGGATAGCGAAGGCTAGGCTGGGGATCGAAGTGATTAGCCAACGTTGTCATCGCAACTGCTTCATCCTCTGGCCCCGTTTCATCAATAAGCCGCTGCATTGAGTGATGCGCCATCGTTTCCACGTCTGTGATACATCGCCAAGCTTCTATCGGAATTCCGGTGGCAACTCGACAGCTTCTTGGGCAATTCGAGCTAGCAGATTGTGGAGATGGCTAGCGCTCTTGCATGCTTCTTCTTGCCGAGGCACAAGGTCACAACATTGATAAGGTCGTCCATTTCTCTGTGGTATCGCGACCAAATGACGCCTCAATCGCCTAGTGCCGAGCCTCGCCGTGACTGGCGCGCGCTCGATGGCGCTTTGACAGTTGACCTAGAGGACTGGCGGTGTGCTCTTGACCCAAGACCGGGCGCAGACTATCGCAAAAGACCGCCCGTCGATGCGGACTACGTCAGGAACACCGCGACGCGGATGCTCTACAAGTTTGAGGAATTCGGGGTAAGAGCGACCTTCTTCGTCCTGGGAGAGGTGGCGGAGGCGGTTCCGGATGTTGTTCGGGAGATTGCGCGAAAGGGGCATGAGATAGCGAGTCACTCGCCCGTGCATCTTCCCCCGAGAATGATTCCGAGGGCTGAGTTCGCGTCAATGCTTAGGCGTGACTTGGATTTGCTGTCTAGTCTGTCAGGCACGAGGCCTGTTGGCTTCAGAACCCCATATTTCTCGATTGGAAGGCGAGATGGCTGGCTTCTGGAGTTGCTCGCCGAATCGGGTATTCTTTACGATTCCAGCATAGTCCCCACATGGACTCCCTATTGGGGCATTCCATCAGCTCCGAAGTCACCTTACTTCCCTGATGTCTCGGACCTCGCGAAGAGGAAAGTGACCGGGAGCATCATCGAGATTCCTGTTACAGTCTGGCCCTCTTGGGAAGGTATCATGGGTCTGCCAGTGGGCGGCGGGTTCTATATGCGCATGTGGCCGACGTCTATCTTGATGGGAGCCATGAGGAGGAATGTCAGGGCAGGACATCAACTCGTGATCTACACGCACCCCGGAAACCTCGAGCAGAACAAGGAGAGGGTGCCTTCCCCGTCGATTAGGGATAGACTATCTCAATACGCCTTTGCTGGCCGAGGGGCGTTGGCTTTCGAGAACATCCTTAAGGGGTTCAGGTTCGGAAGCATCTCCGAGGCTTTCTCGCACCAGCTCAGCACAGTTCGCCGCGGCTGAGTTGTGTTCGTGGTCACGCCGCTCTTCAAGGTGCCGTGCGGAAGAACGATTCGAGCTTTGCCTTGTCCCCTGCATAGCCGAACAATGAGAGGACAGCGCCAAGTGAGGGCCATGGGTCGTCCATCGATTCAACATCGAAACACCGATTAAGCAACGAGTAGCGCACGATCTCGCGAGCTCTGCGCAGTCCGTTAGGACCAAGAATTGACACGACCCCCAGCGGGAGCAGGTTAACGCACTTCACGCCAGTTGGATAGCTCAACACTTTCTCGACGTCTCCGTGTTCGTACATGTCACATAGAAGTTTTGGGAAATCTACTTCGCATGCTACCGCGAGAGGCAGAGAACCCCAGAATCTCGGATTGATTTCCATGAGGACGGGCTTAGCAGTCCTTGAATCCACCCTGAACTCCGCCATGGCGACACCGTGCCATCCAATGCATTCCAAGAGCCTCTGACCATCGGCTTCAGCCTCCTTGTGTCTGATCGACTCTCTCACGATGCTTGGCCCGCCGGATTCTGGAAACTCGATTAGTCTCCTGTGCGAAAATACAGCTCGCAGATCTCCATCCTTCATCAGGTACGACACGCCCACAGAACCTCCGGCCGGGATGAACTCCTGGGCGATCACTGGACCGAATCTTCCGATTAGTCCGGGAATTGTCAACAGTTCCAGTTCGTTGTGAGCTAGCGTGAAACCTCTCGATCCTGAGCTCCTCACAGGCTTGATCACAAGGGGGAATCCGATTTCTGCGACGGCCTTCTCAGTTTCATCAGGCTTCGCCAAAAGCATGGATCTAGGAACCCTCAGGCCGAGCTCCTGAGCGATCCGGATGGTTTTGTCCTTATCGCGTGCGCGCTCGTAGGCTCCCTGAGAGGGCATCATAACCTTACATCCAAGGTTAGCCCTCCTATCACTTGGGGAAAGGAGATCGCATTCCCAGTCATCCATGGGTATGACTGCATCGATAGCGAATTCCTTGACGATTGCAGTGAGCTCTTTCAGGAACTCGTTAGGTCTTTCCTTTGGCGAGGGCGTGGGGATGAATTTGGAACAGTATTTCGAGTAGGCAGAGAGGGGATTCTTCCTGGAGTCGGTGACAAAGACCTCTCTGCCTGACCTTCCCAGAGACCGTACCACAGAGAGCGTCTTCGAATGTCTGCCATACGTGACGAGGATTCGCATCTGACAGCCTTCTGTGAATCGCCAGCCTCTTAGTTCCTGGCGAGTACTTCAAGGTTAGTACGCCTCGGACAGTAAGGCGATCACAGCGCTCACGCGAGGATTTGTAGCACGTTCTCCTTTTCTTTGCTATTCTGCTTCCCAAATGGGCGGTGATTCATTACGCCGAGGGTGGCGACAAGAAGATGATGCGTGCATTTCTGGAGGACGTGAGGAGGTTGTTCGGCTACATGATCAGACGCAGCGACAGTGAGTAAGATGTGAAGTTGCGGCCTCAGCTCGATGATACTTTGCAACTGCGGTTGCGGATTCGGTCCGAGATTGTGTCGTCATGTAGAATCAGAATTCGATAAGGATTATCTATCAGGATTCCATCATGGGGATATCATGGTCGTGCCACATATATGCTGAGAAGGAGGGGTTCGTCAGTTTGGCGTCCTACCGGTGCTAAAGCCCTCTTTGTGATTCTCATCGCCGCTTTCACTACCAGACTGCTTCCCCTATCAATCAGCCAGTATCCATTCAACAACGACTCTCTCAAGGAATGCGTTCTCGCGTCAAGTCTTCTCGATTCCAGGTACTTGGACGTATCGACCGGAGCGCTATGGTACAGCACACACAGCGGGGCGACGCCTGCCATGAATGTGGTTCTGGCATTCATTTCGAGCGTATTGGGAACTACCCCCTTGCAGTGTGCGCAGGTTCTTGTCTCAGTCCTCTCTGTTCTCACAGTGGGTTGCGTGTTCCTCCTGGGCAGGCAGGTCTCAGGAGGCCTTAGGGGAGGCATTGCTAGTTCGTTCGCTGCGATTCTGATGGGCACATTCGCATTCGTGACTGGGTCGGCCTGGAAAGAGATGATGGGCATAGCACTATTGGTCCTCCTGCTCTTTGCCTATCTCCATAGGGACCTCTTGAAATTCCGTCTACTGATGTTCGTACTTCTCATGTTGATGCCACTCGTCCATCATTTGGTTGCTCTTGTCGCACTGCTTTTGGTCGCCTATTTGCTATGCTGGAGCTGGGTCTTCGCTTTTGCAAATGGTTTGCCCAAGAGAAGGCATTTGGAGGATCTAGCCATCACGGGGACATCCATTGTCTGGGCCGTAGCCTATTATTCCGCAATCTCATTCGATCGCATATCGCTTGTTTCATCTCCGTTGAGGCTGGTTGTCTTCGGGGCCTCATTCATCTTAGTCAGCATGGTCGCAATTATGGTTCTCACAATGAGAACGCACTCAAATCGGACTTTCGCGCCGTTGGTTGGCGGTGGGTTGATAGCCATTCTTTCATTGGACTACTTCGGTTTCTTCCTTCCCTATACTCCGTCCGCACCGTACGCGTATTTCTTCCTGGTCGCTTCTTCAGGATTCCTTCTTGCACTGGCATGGTATGGGACGGAGGTGATAGTGGAACGAAGACCTCTGTTCAGGGCGGTGCAGATCGCCCTGATAGTGTCCCCGCTCTCCATACTCTGCTACGGCGTGGCGAGTGGATTCTCACCAGTGTCATTTCAGATCGTATACCGTACATTCGATTTTGTTGACATATTCATGTTTCTGGGCATCGGCACGGCTTTCGTATGGCTATACGAGCACCGTCGCAAGTCGTATACGGTTATGGGATACTTGACCGTCGCCTTTCTCCTCGTATCGTTTCCGTTTGCCTACGCCAGCGAGTCTTTGCTCGGCGTGCGGCACGACACGCAGGCATACGAGATGGATTCCCTTCGCTGGCTTTCTGAGCATGTCGATTCTCCATTTCTAGAATCTGACGAACGGATTGGGCATATCGCCGAGAGTACAGTGGGCATCGAGAAACACACGTCGTTGCCCGATGCGTTGAGACGCAATGCGACCGTGACAGATCTTCCCGTCATATCCATCTGCCTCATGGAAGATAGCTGGACGACCGAAGGTGTAAACGATTTCCCACGTGGAAAGGTTGTTCTGTCCGCGAGCTACTACGCATGGGTTTTGGACACGGCTCAAGTATTCTATATTGGAGGTCCCGTTTCAGATCGGGTCGTCATCTTCACGATTTCACCATTTCAAGCGTCAGGCTTTCAACTAGTCACATCCTAGGTGTATGGTATTGTCACTATGTCGGTTGACGTGTCTGGAGTGAAATTCACAGGCCGAATTGCCATGTATCTTTGGTCGAGTCTCCTATTCAATCGTCACGCGTAATCTTTTGGTCATCGGAAGCTAGGCATCATCTAGGGCTTTGAAGTAGCCGGACATGTGAACGTCTGGGGTGAATCGCTCCAAGTAAGCCGTTCTAGCCTTCCGGCTCATCTCCCCAACGGAGTCCCTGCGGCTCCAGAGCTCTACCAGTCGCTCCGAGAGTTGCGCACTGTTCCCAGCACTAAATGTCTCCGAGCCCGCGTCCTTCAGGACTATTTCGCTAAGGCCCCCGATATCAGATGAAATGACAGGGACGCCGACTGAGAAGGCCTCGAGAACCGTCAAAGGCGAGTTCTCGTACCATATTGATGGGACGATTTGAGCAGCCGCCTTCCTTCGTATGTGCTCCGCCCTCTCTTTCTCCAGAAAGCCGGTTATTGTCACCCTTTCGTTCATGCCAGCCTTTTTCATTTTCAGGCGAAGCTCATCCTTCAGGCTCCCGTCTCCGATAATCCAGAGCTTGAATCCGTGTTTCTTGCTGCTGCTGCAGAAAGCGTCTGCCAAAACATGAACTCCTTTGTGCCTCTCGAGCAGGCCGAGGTAGACCAGAGTATCGGCATCGCGGTCACTCTGGCCAAGAGCGTTGCCAGGATCGGGAACGAAGTTGCGAAGTACTTCGTGAACCTCCACTCCTTCGCGCCGAATCCGACTCGCCATGTATTCGCTTGGAGCAATCACCTTGACTCCTGCATCCGGATGAATTGCCCTTCTTCTTCCCGTCCGCCATAGATGCGGAGGCTTGCGCCACCTGAGGCAGCAAACGGTGCATAATCTCGGCTCTTCGCATAGCCTCATACCAGGCTTGAGAAGGTTAGATCGCGGGCAGATAAGCGTGTAGTCATGAGCTGTGAACAAAGAGGAGGAACCGGAAAAGGAGTAGGGCCTTCCGATGAATCCTCGAGTATTGTGCCAATGGACTACATCGGGCTTCAGTTTACTGACAAGGCTGCTCAGCTCGGTCTCTGCTCTCCCCGACCAGCCGAATGATAGTGCGAGTGCTGGCTCATACCGTCTTCCAGACTTGGTCATAGGATGCCTCGTCACCCCTTGCCAACCTTGCCCCGAATCCATCTTAGGGTCTCCTTTTCGGAGGAGCTGATACCACGCGGGATTGTAGAACACGTGAACGTCGTGCCCTCTCTTCGCGAGCTCCTCAGAAAGGTACTGAACGAAGATTGCGTCTCCTCCCAGGTGGTATGGTGGAAAATGCGTTGACAATAGAAGGAATTTGAGGGTCTCCATCAGACTGCAATCCTTGTGCAGTAAAGGAAGGCCGATACTTATTCCCTTTTGTGCTTGGGAGGCCAGCGGCAACCGATATTTCTGTCCGGCCAGCTGTTCCCAAGATGAGAGTTCCTTGATTGGCTTATGAAACCGAGGCCGAGGAGACGCTGCTGTTGCCACGATAATGGGAGTGTGTATGGAAGCCTATCCCAGTTTGCCTCTTGTCCGAAGGATCTGTCGGAACAGAAGCCAACAATGAATATATAGCCGTCGTTAATATCAATGCGATGGAGCGCCTGAGAGAAGCCACGCTGGCGGTCACGTACAAATGCAACTTCAGGTGTAGCATGTGCAACATCTGGAAAGTCAGCGATTTCGAAGAGCTTGCTCCAGAGGAATATCGTAAGCTCCCGAACTCTCTGAGATCCATCAACATCACCGGCGGGGAACCATTCCTCCGTAGTGATCTGGTCGAGGTTGTCAGGAGCATTCTCGAAACCGCACCTGGCTGCAGAATCGTGATATCCTCGAACGGTTCCATGACGGATCGAATTGTGTCTGCGATGGGTGAGATGAAGCACTTCCACCCGAAGCTTGGCATCGGGGTATCCGTGGACGGTTTGGAAATCGTCCATGACAGCATACGGGGTGTTAAGGGGGCGTTCAGGAAGGCGATCGAGACCGTGAAAGCGGTCAATGCGGAAGGCATCGAAGATGTCAGGATAGGAATGACGATTGTGAAGGAGAACAGTGGCCAGATCCTCGATGTGTACAGGTTGTCGGGAGAACTCGGCGCCGAGTTCACAACCACCGTAGCTCACAACTCGGATGTTTACTTTAGGAAGAACGATAACGCTCCTGTGGAGACGCTGCTGGGCGTCGACCGCGATCTTAGAAGAATAAGCGACGCTCATCTGAGAACGCTTTCGCCCAAAGCCTGGTTCAGGGCCTATCATATCGCTGGGATTACGGACCGCTCCATTCGGTCTTCCTCCTCAGGCCTGTGCACCGCGGGCACAAGATTCATCTTTATGGATCCGAGAGGCGACGTGTATCCATGCATCGTTCTCAACAAGGTCATTGGCAACATAAGAGAATTCGATAGTCTCGAAGCCATGCTGTCCACAAGGGAGGCCAAAGCTGCAAGATCCATCGTCCGGGCATGCGAGAAAGACTGCTGGATGGTATGCAACACTCGCAACATGATGCTTGGGCATCCAGGGAGGCCCGTTGGTTGGGTGCTTAGGAACAAGCCCAGGGCCCACTTCTCACGCCCTTTGTGAGTCCAAGAGGGAGCTGTATACTGCGATAAGCCTGTCCACGACTCTATCCCACGAGAAGTGGAGCCTCACCAACTCGTTCCCAGCCATAGCGAGCTGAAGCCTGCCTCGCTCGTCGTGCCTGAGCTGGAGGATCGCATCTGCCAACGCCCCATCATCTCCAGACGGGATAATCCTAACCGCGTCCGGACCGATCTGCGTCCTGATACCCCCGACGTCTGAGGAAATGCACGGAACTCCGGCAGCCATAGCCTCAAGAAGAGCGATGGGCAGTCCCTCCGACATTGACGGTAGCACGAAGACATCTGCGTGCGCGTAGTAAGGTGCGATGGACGCGTGGTCTATCGTCCCCAATAGAACCAGCTCTTGTACTTCACCCGCTACTGCTTCACATTCATCTCTGAGAGGGCCGTCGCCGATGAGAACGAATTTCATTGCCTTTCTCGTCTCTCGGGGTATTCTCTTGATTGCAGCCAAGAGAGTCTGGGTCCCTTTCACCTTTGCAAGTCTGCCAACGCTCAGGACCACGAAATGCCCTTCACCGTACGCAAGAGGTCTTGTTAATCCGTCCTTTGAGTATTCTTCGGGGTCCACGCCATTGGAGAGCACCTCAGCCTGTCTGCGGACAGTATTGACCGCTGCTAGAGTCGTCTCATCCATACAGAAGAGATGGCCAGCTCTCTTTACTGCAAGCGTCTGCATGAATCTTATCACTTGTCTGAAGGGGAACTGCCAATCCATGCTAGAGAAACCGAGGCCGTGCATCGTGTAAACGAAGCTACCTTGGGGCGAACCGAAAGCAGCCGCGAATCCACCAGGAGCGTCATGAGCGTGGAGCACACGCCCGGGGTCCTTTCTGATTTGGTTCACGATGAATGGTATTGTACTGGTCTTGAGGATAACTCTGCCAGGAATAGCTGGCACTCTCAACACTCTCACGCCTTGGATTAGTTCCTCTTTTTTCCGAAGGCTGACGCTCGGTACAATCACCGTGACACCGACGCCTCTCGCTGCCATTCTTCGGGATACCTCATAGACGTGGGTCTCTATTCCTCCAATCACGGGGGGAAAGGATTTCGCTCCCACCATAAGTATCCTCATTGGATGATGGCGTTCTTCTTTCTTGCTCAAATCGTTCGCACTCTCTTCATCGAGAAACCTGTCTCTAGACCAGGTGCCCTGCGTATGAATGGCTAATTGGTCTCAGAATATAACCATTCACCGTCGACGGGCATGCGCTTTGTTGCAGTTCGCCCCCTACAAGACGAAGCAGAAGGTTTGGAGATGACTGGTAGGAGGGTATATTTCGACCACCCTTGATCTGATGCGACGTCGATCATCCGTACGATTCGGCACATTCTGGGATTCGCAGATCGAAAGGGAACCTAAATCCTCAAAGCACGAGGTCCACAGAGATAACAAGCGCACACATGGCTATCTCAATTCCCCATATGAGGGCGACGAGCTCCTGCTCTTTGATCTTCAGATGCTTCATGAATATGTGAGTCAGCGACTCGATCTTACCGTGGTACTCCAGATATCCATTGCCCGCCTCGGAGCAGTAGTTTTCGGCCTGGAAATGCCCCCTCATCTTGAGGAAGAACTCAACGATCATCGGGATGAATATGAAAGTCGTCTGAACCTGTAGATTCGAGAGTATCCCAGAAATGGCAAGGGTTGCACCTGTGAACAACATCATCGTGTCTCCGGGGAATATCTGTGCCGGGTACTTGTTGAACCACAGGAACGCGATGAGAGCTCCGAGGAGCGGAACCAGGAGATACACCCCGTCCATCCGGTCGTGGAT
>Ga0315296_10003983_pt1 | contig 12203 bp, 17 predicted proteins | sample YL17G14_18_MG_FD_203921 | JGI IMG/M metagenome (GOLD analysis project Ga0315296, IMG submission 203921) | Sediment microbial communities from Yellowstone Lake, YNP, Wyoming, USA - YL17G14_18 | ecosystem: Environmental > Aquatic > Freshwater > Lake > Sediment | place: USA: Wyoming | collected... | reverse complement strand
GTAATGAACACGAACGGCAACCATGTCATGTTCAGAGAAGACAACAACAAGAACGACACCAGAAGAAGCGGCATCATTTCTTCTCAGCTCCTCTCAGAGAACAGCAAGAACGACTCTAAGATCACTCAGCCTCCACAATTAGTTTGGCTCCAATTTCAAAGAGGTGCTTCTTTTCGCCGGCAACTTGTTGAACGCCTCCGAGGCCATGTCAGAAATGGCCCCATTCAGTTCCTTGAGTTCTCCGAGTTTCTCTTCGAGTTCGTTGAGGTCAATCATTGCGGCTAACTCCCTGACTTCTTTTCAGCTTGTTTTTCCCACCGATCTTTCGAGACTGGCGGTGCCTTGTACAGAAACGCAAGAGGCTCCTCAGGATCCGGTTCCAAGCTCGGCATGTCTTCTGCCGGTTCATGTACGGTCCGGATAGTCACCTTCGGCGGTGGCAACGGTGTTCCCTCAGTGAATTGATCGACAGCAGATTTCGGAGCTTCCGGCTCTAAATGCGTGAAGCGCACTGCAATCGTGTCCTGTTTGAGTCGCCACAGACTGTCCTGGGCGCGTAGGAAATCCACGAAAGCGTCAAGCCTTTGAAGCAACTCTGCATCTTTCCTCTCCTCAACCCTCGCACGCATCTTCGGAAGAACCTCTAGGATATTGTAAGGCTGAACTGTTCCATCAACTTCCTTCGAGAAATAGAGCCCACGAAAGACCTCAAGAACCTCGCCACGCTGCTCCCTCAACACTTCCTTCGATATGCCAGGATCCATCGTGACCAGACAGCTGCTGATCACTTTGCTTATCTGGTCCTTGCGCCGCCGAATCTTCACAACGTCCTGATTCATGCGTTCTTCGATACGAATGCTTTCGGCAGCCTGATGCGTCACATCCGCAATGACAAGCTGGTTAACGTATTCGTTGAAGCTTCTCAACTTCAGCGCTTTCACGCGAATGAGAGCTTTTTCATAAGTGTCCTTGGAGAAGTGGGGGTCTGGACGCACAACATCATCTTTCTGTGTGGTCGCATTCACCTGAAAGTTGCCGCTCGCCGCCAAAGTCTCCACTGGTACAATATGAAAATGTAAACGTACCAATGTGTTAACATCCCACCCACGTGTATGAAGCCATATATTGTACGCGTAAAACAGCAGGATCCATCAATGGCATCCGTTACAGATGGAGGGGAAATCGGCGGCTCGATCGACCTCGAATCTGCCTCAAACTGCGCTCCGGGAACCTGAAAGAAGCCAGAATTAGCCGCTATGGGTAACTGTCGTAATATCTCAATTTTACGACAAACTGAAGCAGAGGCCTCCCGTCTCAATTTTTTTAAAAAGTTCGAGGCCGATTCCTCAACTACTAGGTGAGGGGGTGGTCGGATTACTCCGAGTGTCTCAGCAGAATCCGATTCCGTCCGTTCAATCCGTCCACGACGGACTATTCAGAGAAGCTTCACATCTCCGGACTGACATTGTGCTCCGAATATTACGACAAGTAATTTTCTCTTTATGAACAACTCAAGCTCGGGCCTAGACGAGCTGGCCAAGAACTATCCGCAACTGTCAATCGCGCCTCCACCACCGCCTACGTCTCCAATTGGGTCCACCAAGAAGGGAAGGAAAGGAAGGAGAGGCCAGCGCTGGAAGGGAGCTCCTGGCGATGTGGTCCTCGATGCGCTCCTCCGGACAGCATTCTACGAGTTTGCCATCAGAGTCTACCTCATGCTCCGCATAATCATCCGCACCGGAATCCGAGAAGCAGAACTCGTAGGCCAACCGCCCTCGCTCGCCTACTGCCGGTGCCACGCTTGCAGATCGAAACGCAGCTCCGGGACAACTCCGACAAACTCCGGAAAAGCTCCGAAAGGCTGCAAACATAAGGCATGTCAAGAGTGGAGAAAGTCCGGAATCCCTCCGGATCATCCTCGAAAACCGCTTCCCGGACTCCGGCCTTGTGACATAGACTACTCCGGAAAACGCATAATGATCCACGGAAAAGGTTGGGCAAGCGGCAGACATCCCCCGGAAGACCAACCGATCGACCCGGACACACTTGCCTACTTGAGAGACTACACTGAAGTCAACAAGATCCCTAAAGAAGAACGACTGTTTCCAATCAGCACCCCGGAAGGCTCCACCAGAGAACTCCAACGCATCGTCAAAGAAGTAGCATCGAAGGCGAGACTCCACCAGATCCCCTGCCCAGTCTACAGCATCATACTCAACGATACGGGCGAAAGAGAACTCCGCTACGATCCAAAAGCGACATGCAACTGTCCACCCATACCGAATGCGGATAAGATGGGCCCACATAGACTACGAGCAGCCTTCATCACCCAAACCTACAGAAAACTGAAAGACCTCGAAAAGACACGCCGCCTTGCCAGACACACCAAGAAATCAATATCCGTCACAATCGGCTACATAGACCTCGACAAGCAAGACCTCCAGAAAGACTATGAAGGCATCTTCAAACCAGAACCAGATGACAGAACCGAGTCAGATGAGTCGTAGAGCAGACAGTCTAGGATGAACCGTCTTGGCTCATTGGAACTATCCAGTCAATGTCCTTTCGAATGATTCTTAGCGGCTGATCCGATTCGGTGACGGCCAGAATCGCTTTATGGGCTGTGCTTGAGGAAATCCCAAAATCTTCGGCGATCTGGTATGCTTGGATGACCGAGAGTCTACCTCGTCGCCTTACCACCCGCATTAGCTTCTCTTGGAAATCAATCGTCTTAGCGACCAAATCTATACTCTCATACTCTGCTCTCACCACTCGAAGTCACACATGATTCTAGTTCTATACTCCTGCCTCGAAGACATGTCGAAGGTCTTCGTATTCCTGCTTCGACAGAACCTCGGAGAGATCAATATCTTCCAATCGCTTACCTTGGAGTACACGCCAGTAGAACCAGCCAGTCCACTCCTCGACCTTCCAGCGCAACCGTGTCCTCAATCTATCCTTGCTCATTCCGTTTCACCATCATGTGCGGTTCACAGAGAGCCGCTATTACTCGCTTTGCCAATGCCAGTTCTGCGAGCGATCGAGCGTTTCCTTCAGCGGCCTCGTCTAAGCCGTCAACGAAACTGGTCATCAATTCTTCCGGAGGCAACATCATCTCTAGCGGAGTACCCTTAAGACCGACTTCTGTTCCCTCTTCCTCTTGATCGAAGATAAGGTAGCTCCCTTCCGAAATATTCCTGTCTCGTGGTATTGGACATGGCACCAGCCACCAGCTTTGTACTCCCTCTTCTTTGTTATCTCCCTCTTCTTCTTCATACACTGGTAACTCCGCGATCTTCATTGAAGCACCATACCGCCTCAGCATAACCGTCATGGGCTTGAACAGCTGATCATACGCAGTTCGAACTGCATTCTCGTCAGCGTACTTCCTATCGAATGTGAATCCTTTCAACGCCATCTCGATCGTGCCTGAGAGGTTTATCCCCAAAGCCTTCGCCTTCTTGAGAACGTCTTTGCTGACGGTTAGTGTCACCTTGTCCTTGAGCAGTTGGGCTTTCTTTTTCCTCTTGCGGGTCAACACGTATTCCCTGCACATCTGACACGTGTTCGGCGCACATATTAGTCTTACGTTTTCTTCATGGGCGCTCGCGGCGTTCTTGGCGAATCGGCTGGTTCGTAGGTCTTTGCGAATATGTCTGGCTTGCAAGGATATTTCTCACCGTTTACGCCTGTGATGACCCAGTCACCTTGGCTGAGCGATCATCTCACCTTCCAGCGTCTTGATCTTCACTCTGACCCTTGTCTGCACAGCATCAACCACAACAGGCTTCTTTCTGAACTTCACTTCACAACACCATCCAAGGTTTCGCCGTCTAGCTTAACTTCGAACAGCCCGAGTTGACCTTTCACAGGAAATGGCCTGCTGATTGCTTTTGTGCCAGAGAGAATCCAAGCAACAGCTCTGGAATAGAGTTCGCAACATGCGGCCTTCTCATCGTCTTTCGTCATCGGCCTACAATCGACAAGTCGAGTTGTACAAAGTGCAAAGCCTAGAGGCAGCTTGGATCCCCTCGCAATTAGTGATCGGTTCTTTGATGAAACAATCAGAAAAGGCCCTCGATACTTCGTTGCCCAAGTTCTAGTCTCAATTGTCTTTTCACCTGACGCCACCATTGAGGCATAAGGTTGCAAAACAGATAGAGCTTTCAAGCATCCATCAGATCCTTCCTTGATTATGGCCAAGGCGCATCAGCAATCTAGCCCCCAAATGAATCGCCTACTGGTCTTCCCAGACCTTCACATGGACATCGCTCGTCGTGCTCCTCCTTGGTCCACCACTTGTACCCAGTTGTTGGGCAAGTATAGACTGGCTCATCGGTTACATCACCATTTTCATCAAGGCGTTTCCCCATCTGGGCCCCCCTCTTTCTTGCGTCTTCGCCTTGCAGCTGATTGCTCGCGTGTTTTCTTCTTGTGATGTTCGAAGCAGCACGTTTCAAGATTCTTCTCAGCCCACATGTCACCGCCATCCGCGATCGCATTGATGTGGTGAACTTCAAGAACAAGTTCGCGTTCCATATTTGGAACCTTACACGGCAGTTTTCCAGCAAGAGAACTGTTCGAGCGATACCGCGTTTCTCGATACACGGCTTCTGCCAAACCGTCGACGTTAGATGCCTCCGCAATGCGGTCCGCTGCCTCTCTTAGAAGCGCGTCTTGTTTCTTCTGAATTTCATCATCAGCATTCATCTTTATCCATCGCAAGTTTTCCTTGTCCGCCAACACTTTCTCCCGTTCTAGTTTCCGTTTTATTCGCTCAACATTCATTCCACACCCCTTTGCTTGACATGTGTACTTGTCACGAGCAAGGACTCTCGCTCGAACTTGAGCCCAGATTTGAAAGTGCTCTGCATACTTCTGCTGACAAGCAGGACTGCAACAGCGTTTCCTTCCGGGTTCAAAGGCAACCCTCTCAATTCCGCATACTGGACAACGCTTCTGGGCCAGCCGTTCTTCCCATTCAGGTGGCAGAAACGACTGAACCGTTTGCCGGACAATAGCCAATGTGTTCCCTCACCCGAACACTAGGGTTGGACCTTCGTACACCTGTGCGCTGATGCAGTCGAATCGCAGCGCCGTAGCTTCTGGTGCCTGTCTCAGCCATGCATAGTAACCATCATCGTTCACAAGCGACAGGTCAGTGAGAGAGAACGTGTGAGGCTTGTCTGGAAGCCACGGATAGTTCAATGTCGTCGTGTTATGCGCTCGCACAGTCACAAGCAAATTCAAGTGAGAAGGATCGAACTTCGCGGTCGTGTAGATGAACATGCCAGTATTCGCGGCCACATCATACTGTTCCGCCCAAACACCTGGCACCGAATAATTCCAATCCACTCTGATCGCTTGATCGTAACGATTCACAACGCGAAACCTGAGAACATGCACCTGCAATCCTGCTTGACATGCCCTATTCGGAGCATCCGCAGTCCAGACAAGCGCACCCACCAGACCAGCGATCACGACAAGCGTGATCATGCCAAAAAGTATTCTCGCCCTATTGAATTGCTTCTCCCGCGTCGTCAGCACTCGTTTCCTTCTCATCTCACGCAGCCTCTTGAACAGGAATGGCAACTGAGGCGTTGCAGCCTTCCGTTTCGCAGACGTATGTTTCCCATTCTTTGTTCAGCCAGACTAGAGCGAGTCGATGCTCTGTCTTCTTTCCACATTTCCGACAGAACATCACGGGCAGATCAAGCATCCTCCTTAGCATGGATTTCGTTTGGGTGAATTTCCTTTCCAGTCGCCATTGAGATCACCTTGAGAATCGTCGTTATGTTCTCCTTGCACTTCCGGGCCTCTGCCTCAGCTGCGGGAGAAAAACGCCCAAGAATCGTCAACGCAACTTCCCGCGTGTCATACCAGTTCGTGCCCTCAACTTTCTCGAACAATTCCATGAACCGATCCCAATCTTCGGGCGGCAACCAAACCATGTTCAAGCAGCCTCTTGAATAGGAACGACAACCGAAGCCTTACAGGCTTGGACATGACTTAGAAACTTGGCGACTGAAGATGCTTTCGGGAACAGGTCGCCGCACTTCGTGCAGCATCTCTCCTTCTTGAGAATCCATGTGGCGTCGTTATCTGCGTAGGCATATCCCATCCACTTCACTTTGGCATTCGACTCGGGTCTGCTGCAAAAATGTTGTTCCTTCCAGCTCCGAGTAACTGACCCATAACATTTCTCCGGTCCATGAACAGGGCAAATATGATGAGGCATCTCAAGCCGCCTCCAAGATTGTGCGGCTGTCGCCGATCAGATCAATCAGGTCGTCTAATCCATCAGTTTCGTCGATATTCTGCACTGCACAGTGGACCGACTCATGATTCAAGATTGAAAGAATGTTACGTTGATGAACTAGAGGGTACAAATGCTTTAGGTCGGAAATCTTTCGTGCCTTCTCTTTATCCTTCCGTGAGAAGCCATGAATCTGAATGCACGGCCTACCTAGCAGATGATCTATTGGGTTGTGGCTACAGAGTGTCGTCAAGACCTTTCCACGGATCGTGCGCAACTGTTTCGCTGGCCAACCTGAATCATCCAAAGTGACAATCATCTCAAGGAGTCTCCTTTGCGACTGTTCTCTCAAGGGGCTGACGCAAGATCACGGACATCGTCGTGTGATGCTTCCTCGCAAGTTCACCCAGCGCCTGTTTGTCGGCAATCGTCATCCTGATGGTGACTCTAGTTCTCAAGTGGGGCTGAGCTCGTCTCTGAGTTCTCCACACGAACGCCGGCATCTTCCCCGCCACCTGCCAAGGTTCACCCAAGATCCTCCTGAGCGAAGCATCATCAAACGCCGCCAAGTCTTCACGCGCAATCTGGAGCATCCGAACGATCGTACGATTCTGGCTCATACCTGCGATTTGAGATGCCTCATAGATCCAATTTGTCATCTCCCGCTTGACGCAGATCCCTCTCTTGTCAACAGTCACGATTGGTGCACCCTTCGACTGGACATCATGATGAAAATGCTGAACTACATTGCAGGTCGTACTTTCGTGTCTGAGCTAAGCGGCAGGTGCAGTGCTTACAGGTGTAAGATGTGGGGCCCAGAATTTCCACTGTTCGACTTTCATTTTGAGACACGTCCGCTGTCTCTGCCTCTGCGAAGTTGCGGAGGAAGGATGTATTCGCATCCGGGAGCTATGCACTGCCAGAGGGCATCATAGACGTGTACATGGAATCTTCGCTCTGACCAGTTCGGCCCTGTCATTCAGGAATCGCCCTCTCCTTTGGGTTCGGGAAGGGTGCGCCGCAGTGAATGCAGTGGAGGTTTGCTTGTTCGTTCTGTTGGCCGCAGGCTTCACATAACTTCTTCAAGGCCTCTGCACTCGCGCCTAGTGGCGGAGACTTTGTCTCCGGCGGCGGTGGCGGTTTTGGCTGATTTGGCGACATCTCAATCACAACGCCAACAGGCGCCTTCCCGTCACCATCATAGCAGTAGTGAATACAGAGGATCGCATCGTCCTTGTCTTCCCAGCCTAGTTTGCGAATCGCATCAATCGGCCAAGAAGAAGAATGATAATGCTTGTTCTTGTTCGCATGGAGAATCATCTCGTCAGGTGCCGGATGATTCAACTCTAAAGTGATTTTACCCATCAGCTTCCACTCTAAGGCATCGAGACTGTCTCGGCAGCTGCGAACCAGAACCATCCGAGCTTCAAGTGACCTACGATCCGAAGCTGAGTCGAGTGCAAGCCCATGATTCTGTCGACCGTATTTGGTGATGCCAGCGCAGTGAATGGCATTCTGATACCGGCCTTGAAATCAAATGGACCCGTAAGATCAACGCCCGTTGCACTGCACGCACTCGTAAGATCAACGCGTCCAATCCACAATCCATCAGATGAATAGACGTTCACGTACAGTGCGGTTACGGAGAACGAGAACGTTGGCGTGAAGTATCCATACAGAAAAGCAGACCTGTCAGCAGCCTTTATCACGTATGAAGTTAGTTCGATGTCACCGAACCACCGATGAGCTACGTAGCCAAGAGGAACAACATCTCCAAGATCCGCCCTAGCAACAGGCAAGACTATAGAGATCACGATGATTACGGCGACAAGTAGACCCAGAACAAAGCTTCTCTTCAAGACTGCTCTTCAGATATGAAAATACCGAATTATCTTCAAACTTCACTCAACTTAGGTGCTTCGTCTTCTTCTTGTTCTCAACAGGAGAAGCACGGCGGCTCCTAAAACGGCTCCAATTATCAGGGACTCAACGGGGAACCCTGGGATGGGAACACTTGGGATTGAGTAGGTGTGTCCATTGTAAATCAAAGTCATAGACTGAAATGTCACGATCTGAGTCTGAGTAGTAATCAAAGTCGTAGATGGCTGAAATGTCACGTTACCTCCTCCAGTCACGGTGAACACAGCACAAGCTTGAGTGTTAGAGATGTCAGTAGCGCACACGTTGTAGAATCCTTGTGGGAGAGACTGTGAGTTTTGTCCAGAGGCGGTGAAGTTGCAATTATTTATGCTCCCATTGTTGATCGGACATGTTTCGGGGGGGATATATATTCCAAAACCAATTGCGTCCATACTAATCGTCACGTATGCTCCGGAACTAGCAAAGCCTCCTCCCGATATGGAGATAACCGTAGCAGATGGCCCAAAGGTCGGGTTAAGAGTAATCGTCGCTGTATTGGCGCCCACAACTGGAAATAGTAGGCTCTCGATCACAATGAACGCAAGGAGCAGTTTGATCCGGGCATCCATATTTTTTTTCAAGGGTCTCTACTTAGAAAATGGCAGGGGCTTGGTCCTACCGGCGACCTGGAAACTCGTAGCGTTCCACTCTTGGCAAGATACCATACGGGTTCTCAGGCCTTGCCAATGTTGGCCTAGTGATCGCGTATTCGTTCCTCTGCGGTTGCGGCATACGCCGGACCTTGGTTGGATCAAACGCCCCTGAACTGAACCAGCCTGGAATATCATCACGAATCATGCCCATCCGTCGCCTCCTATCCGGCAGGCCACATGCAGACTCTAGATCGTCCTGAATTGTTCCATAAGTTGCTGCGAAGATATATTGCAATACTTTGATTGTACGACGCAAAGGATTCAATTCAACGATTAAACGCATCACATGAACAGGCTTCGGCTTCCGCGCAAACGGATCCCGCCTCTTCATCACAAGTGGAACTGAACCTTCCACCCGAAACTTCAGCGGACCCTTGAATTGTGGATCAAGAAACACACGCATACACGCAGTCAAAATCATGCCTTCAAGCTCACACCAACTCTCAGGCGGCATCGGCTGAGCATCCTGAGGAAACCGCCTCCACTTCTCACCGTGTTTTTTCGTTCTAAACATGACCGTGAGAAAGAAGATGGTCACTTCATTCTGGTCTCCTTACTATCGAAGGAACGTTCACCGTTATCGACACCGGCTCCGATCCAAATTTCTCTGCAACCATTCTACAATAGTTGACGAAACTCCGTAGGCTAAGGGTCTGTTTGGTCGTATTGCAGCGTGCACAAATGATCCAGACACGAAAGAACGGGTATCGCTCAAAACAATGGGATCGAGACTCGCTGTCATGACTCACCCTCAATCACGGTCAAGAAGAACGATTGAATCATCGTCCGCATACTGTTTTTTCTCTCCTCACAGTATCGGAAATTGTGGGGCTGCTGATTCCTCTTCGGCTTTAGGTCTGCGAGCTCCTGAGACTCCACGGCATTTAGCGATCGTGACTTCATCCCACTTGATGTCCTTGTAGTCCACCAAGATGTTCTTGCCTGTACGCTTCTCCCACATCTGAAAGGCAAGCTTGGGATCACGTGATGTTGACTCCAAGTGAGTCGGGGGCGGAGCCACGTAGGTGACATTCATCTCTCGCGTCTCCCGTTTGAACCAAAACTCCAAGTGAGGACCCAGCGCATTCGCCGCATTCAAGTCGTAGACAGCATCCCGTTCTGAATCTGGAACTTGAATCGCCCCACTTCCCTTCTTTAGTAGAAAATCTATTTGATCTGGCGGCAGATCACGAAAGAATATGTCCGAAGACATGTTGATCGCTGCTGTAACAACATCTTGCGGCTGTACGGTATTACCTGTCATCGAATAATTCAGCCGCCTCGCGTCAATCAGTGTTTGAATGAACTGCCCCTGCATTCTTGATGTATCCTTCCCTGCGCTTCCACCCATGATGAAGGCTGGAGCCATGTCTCTGATTTCATCGTTAAGCAGAAATATTGGTAGTCGATGATGCTCTTGCCACCGATTGAGGCAGCCATTGAGGTTTGCGCTGATCTTGAGGTCCTCGTTCTCTCTCAAGCCTTTGATTTGCCTTTGCAAGTTCCGATTCACGACTACTGCTCCACGTGGCTTAGGGTCCATTGGAAACTCATCGTGAACTTTCTTGAGTGCATCCATGACTATGCCCCAGTCCAGATCGAAATTATCAGGATTTTCAACTTCAACAATTCGATCCCATCTTGTGAAGGGCACAGCCTTCAGGAGATGTCTTTGGGAAGGGCGAATTATATTCAGTACCATCGTGGGTGCAGGATGAGGCACGACACCCATTCTGTTCAAGAGAAAAGACTCAATCTCCGGTATCTCGAAAGCAGGCAACATCATGTAAGTCGCCTGATTAGTGGAGTCCGACTTGAGCACAACAGCCGTCATACCATCCCAAATTGCGAGCATAGCTAAACTCATCGAAATCGCTGTCTTCCCGGATCCTCGCGGCCCGAAGATCAGAATGAAAGAAGCAAAGGTCTGCCCTGACTTGAACGAGAACTTGCGAAGCGGTTTCAGGTATGGAACCTCATTCATACCCGAAAGCCATGATGTTCGATCAACTAGGAAGAAAGCATAGGGATACTGAACCTTCGGATTCTTAATCAGAAGGGTAGGGAGCGGCGGGAACTGTATGCCCACACTCTTCTCGGTTGGAGCGTTCTCGAAAAATGCGGCAGAAGGCCCGAAGACTCTAGCGAAAGCCTGCCGGTAAGCTAGAGCGGCTCGTTCATTATGCACCAACCATCCTGCTCCGAGGCGCGTGAATATCCAAGCCCATTGAAGTCTTGTCACACATGCTGTGATGAACTCTACTCCGTCAGCTTCTGTGACTTTTCCCCAAGACACTGCATAGCCTATGTAGAATATGCCTTGAATGAGCGTCTTCTCTTCAATGTTCTTTGATGCTAAACCTCGCAAGATCTCCCAGCGCATGTGAGTAACCCATGAAACCGTCAGTGGATGACTGAACTCCAACGCGGTCTTGTTCGACATTTTCCCGATATATTTCAAGGCCAAGACGAGGCCGCTGAAGATGAGTAGAGAAGACTCCAGATAACTTTGCCACCCCAGATACGCTGCCATTAGCCTCGACGTTACTTCAGGTGGAACCGGTGCTTCCTTCGAAAACTCAACAAGCCCCTTAAACGTCGCCTTGAAAACATCTTTACCTACTGCTTGAAGAAGCTCTGCCTCAATGTCACTGGGCGTACCGACTTCCTTGGACATTGGGTCACAAATATCCGTGAATCTGAAGTACGAGTCACGCTTACTGCTGGCTTTTGCGCCTATCTCAACCAACTCTGGGATCATATCTGACAGATGAATCAGTCGCCTGTCAAAGCCCGTGATGTCACCGCGCCCTTCACCGGCATCTATGATGAGCTGCCGAGCCCACAAATACAGCAGCCTGACTTGTCGATTGTAGGGTGTTGTAGCCTTAGGCTCTTCTTCCAGAACTCCGACCTCTGCATCCTGAATCTGTTCTTCCGGGATCTCGGCAAGAGTATCAGACTCGTCCGTCCCAGCCTCGGAGAGAGCGAGCGCTTCTGGTTCATCTAACTGCGGCTCGGGCTCTGGTTCTTGACTCTCAGCCGCCAGCTTGTATCGCTCCTGCACCTACAGGTAGAGCACGTGCTGCTGATGCGGGTTTCGCTATGTCTCTGATTGCTTCGTTGAACTCGTGTCTGCGACCCCACGCCGCCTCGTTGACGAGATTCAACACTTCAGCGATTGTTGCATTGAACTCAGTTGAAAGTAGCCAACGGAAATATGCTCTGCCGCCGCCAGCACTGATTATTGTCTCCTCAGGAACCGAGAATAGTCTTGCTGCTTCTGATGGAATCTGAAGATACGGCGACAAACCAAAGGCGCCACGATACTTCACCATCATCTTCCGTAGCTTTGCAGCTGCCCAAGTTTGGTA
>Ga0315296_10003982_pt1 | contig 12203 bp, 7 predicted proteins | sample YL17G14_18_MG_FD_203921 | JGI IMG/M metagenome (GOLD analysis project Ga0315296, IMG submission 203921) | Sediment microbial communities from Yellowstone Lake, YNP, Wyoming, USA - YL17G14_18 | ecosystem: Environmental > Aquatic > Freshwater > Lake > Sediment | place: USA: Wyoming | collected... | reverse complement strand
CGCGACTCCAACCTCATCCCCAACGGGGAGGAGCAGACGCGCATGATCCAGATCGCCGACCACGTCGGGGCGATCCTGGACCTCCTGCAACTCGACCGCAAGGATCCGAACCTTCTCGGCACGCCCGAGCGGGTCGCCAAGATGTACTTCGAGATGTTCCACGGCCTCGTCGAGGGGGCCGAGCCCACCGTCACCACGTTCCCCAACGAGGAGAACTACCAGGCCATGGTGATGGAGCGCGACATCTCCTTCTACTCCATGTGCGCCCACCACCTGGTGCCGTTCTACGGCCACGCCCACATCGCCTACATCCCGAACCGGCGTATCGTGGGGCTGTCCAAGCTCCCACGGATCCTCGAGTTCTACGCCAAGCGCCCGCAGATCCAGGAGCGCCTCACCGAGCAGGTCGCCGACTACCTCGCCAACAAGCTGCAGCCCCTCGGCGCGATGGTCGTGATCGAGGCGCGCCACCTGTGCGTCGAGATGCGGGGCGTGAAGAAGCCCGGCGCCCTCACGATCACCTCGGCGATCCGCGGCTGCTTCGAGGATCGGAAGGTACGCGGAGAATTCCTCCACTTCCTCGGAAGGACGAAGGAGTGGTAGACGAGGCCCTGGGCGGGAGGGTCTCCGAAGAGCTTCCCGGCTGGGTGCTGGACGGCGAGGAGCTGGTCGGACTCTGGCGGTTTCCCGACTTTGGCGCGGCGCTCGCCGCCGCGGTACGGGCGGGAGCGCTGGCCGAGCGCGCGGACCACCACCCGGACATGCACATCGGGTGGGGGAAGCTGGAGGTCCGCCTCACGACCCATAGTGCGAAGGCGCTCACCGTGCGCGACGTGGAGCTCGCCGGCAAGGTCAGCAAGGCGCTCGGCCCGCCCCAGGGGTAGCGCCGGCACGCGCTAGAACGCCACCAGGACGAAGAGGTACACCCGGGTCGCGGCCGCCAGGGCGCTCCCGTCCGCGGTGACCTTCTGCTTCTCGTCGAAGGGCTTGCCGGCCTTGGCCTTGAACGGCTCCAGGATGACGCGCGCGAGGCCTCGGCCATTGGCGTCCTCGAGGAGCAGCACGGTGGTCAGCGTGGCCTTCTTTTCGGCCGCGTTGCTCCCGACGATCTGCGCCTGGCACTTCACGGTCTCGCCGGCCCGGACCTCCTGCTGCGCGGTCAGGGTCACGCTGTCGAGGAGAACCCCCTGCACGTCCGCGCGCACCGCTATCGGCTGCCCGAGGCTGAAGGGGTAGTCACTCTGAAACGGGTTCTCGGCGGGAGCGTAGGCAGGACCTTGCTGCGCAGAGGCGAGGCCCGCGATCACCACAGCAAGCAGCGCAAACCGCACGCGATCCATACCGACCTGCCCGAACGGGCGAATCCAGACTCGCGCGATGGTCACGTTCCCGAGTCTACCCCACGGTCTGCTCGGCTGCCAGAGCCGCCCCGCTTCATGCCTGGCGTCACCGGCGGTCAGCGGACCTGCTGGGCGATCTCCTGGGCCAGCGGCCCGAGAGCCTTCTCGGTGGACCGCTCGATGGTGAGCGTCGTGTACTCGATGGTCGCGGAAAGCGAGCGCCCCCTCGGCCGCCCGGTCGCCACGTCGTAGCACGTAACGGTGACCCGGGACGAGTACGCGACGTCGTAGCGGCCCATGTACTGCAGCTCGCGCTGCCCGGCGGGGACCACCCGGGCCAGGGCGAGCACCGCCACGCCCGCACCGCGCAGGGCCCGGAGCAGCTCCTCCGTCCCGGGCTCACCCTGCCCGCGCACCAGGCCTTCGGTGGCCGGTAGCGTGGCCGCATCGAGAGGCTGCAGTCCGGCCGCCTGCAGCTCGGACTGCACGAAGCTCGAGACCGTGCCCACGAGAAGCTGCTCCCCGACCGCGGCGACAGCCACTCCGGCAAGCGCCGGTGCAGGCTGCTGTTCCTGCGCGCGTGCGGCGGCCGCCGGAACGGCCGCCGCACCGCGTGGGGCGGCGCGTGATCCTCCACGTAAGCTCCCCTGCGGCGCCTCGACCTGCGGTGGCGAAAGCCGAGCCGTGCCCTGCGAGGCTGCCGCTGCGGCAGCAGCCGACTCCCCCGCCGCCGCCTGGGTCTGCCGGCCCGTCCCCGCGGGCCCGGCCGGCTGCCCCTGTCGCGTCTCGCCGGCCTCGCGCGTGCCGAGACCGGTTGACGCGCCCGGCACCGGAGCGACCTTCCCAGCCTGCCTGGCCTGCGCGCTCGGGCCCCCCCACGGGAGGAAGCGCCTGACGAGCGGCGACCGCACGGCAAGGAAAAGCGTAACAGCCAGAGCGACCACGGTGACACCGATGACGGCGACGATCACGACCGGTGCCTTCGAACCCCTCGCCACGGGCACCGGCACAGGCAACGCCGGCGGTGCTGGGACGAGCGCCGAGGCGGCGGCGGCCGAGGCGGGTACGGCCGGAGGGGCCGGTGAAACCGCGCCCACGTGAGCCGCCGGGGCTGCGGCCGGAGCGGCGCCCGAGGCCACAGCTCGCGGAGGAACAGCCTCAGAAGGCGGAAAGACGACGCCCGCCTGGTCGGGCGCAGCCGGAGGCGCACCCGAGGGCATTCGCTCGGTCGCTCCGGCGAGCTCGAAGGCGCTCGGCAGCGTGGGATCCCGGCGTGCGGCCCCACCGGTCGCCGCGGCTGCCGCTGCGGCTCCCGCACCGGCGAGGCCGCTCGATGCGACCCGCACACCCAGTACCCCGAGGACCTCCTCCAGGTCCGCCACCAGCTCGTGGCAGCTCTGGTAGCGCTGGTCGTGGTCCTTCGCGATCATCCGGTGCACGATGCCACGCGTCTTCTCGTCCACCGCCTGGTTGAGGGTCGTGATGTCGGGCGGCTCCTCGTGGAGGATCTTGCGCAGCAGCGCCAGCGGGCTGTCGGCCTGGAAGGGCATCCTCCCGCTCAGGACTTCGTAGAAGGTCACGCCCAGCGAGTAGATGTCGGTCCGCTGGTCCACCGGCTGCGCCATGCACTGCTCGGGCGAGAGGTAGCCGGGCGTGCCGACGAGCATCCCCGTGGCCGTCAGCCGGGTGGCGGCGTCCTGCGGAAGGGCAAGCCCGAAGTCCGCGATCTTGAGCAGCCCGCTCTCGTCCACCAGAAGGTTGGCCGGTTTGATGTCGCGGTGGAGGAAGCCCCTATCGTGCGCCACGGCGAGCCCGTTGGCCGCCTGCAGCATGTACTGCGTCGCCCGCGGGTTGTCGATCTTCCCCTCCTCCTTGACCATGGCGAGCAACGACTTGCCCTTCACGTACTCCATGACGAAGTAGTGCCGGCCGTTGTCCTCGCCGATGAAGAAGATCTGGATGATGTTGGGATGGCTGAGGGCGGCGGCCGCCTGGGCCTCGCGGACGAAGCGCGTCACGAAGCTCGGGTCCCCGGACAGCTGCTCGCCCAGCACCTTGATCGCCACGTAGCGGTTGAGCGACTCCTCGTGGGCCTTGTAGACGACCCCCATGCCGCCGCGCCCGAGCTCGGACACGATCGTGTAGTGGCCTATCTTTCCTGTGGCCATTGTGGTGACCCCCTCGCCTGAGCCGGTCCCTGGGATCGATCGTTGGCGGCCGGTGGCAACGCCAGGCCGGCCGCGCCTACCACAACGGGGTCCTGGCGCGGCCGTCTACCACCGACACCCTACCGTCAGGGCGCCTGCACCATCATCCCCTTCTTGATCGCCCCCGCGCTGCCGCTGGTGACGGTGCAGATGGAGAGCTTCTCTTTGACCTGGCTCACCTTGATGCGGGCAACCTGCGTCACGCTCTGGTCGAGCACCTCGCCCGTGTCCGGATCGCGGACCACGTTGGCCTCGCCTACCACGAACTCCTGCCCGGTGCTCACGCCCTCGCGGGAGCCCCGGTTGATGTACACCTTGTCTCCGGCGACCTGGGCCACGGAGCCGGTCCAGGGGATCTGGGTCAGTTGCCCTACGAGGAAGTCGACGCCCTCTTTGCAGGCGGCCGTGACGGCCTTGCCGACGTTGTCCTTCTGGTACCCGCCGGCGTCGGCGCCCCACCCGCCGCCGCTGTAGCCGACGTCGAGCCCCTTTTTCGTCGAGACCCCGACCACGCTCTTCGAAGCCAGCACCTGGCCGGTGGTGGAGTCGACGATGTAGATGGTCGCGTTGACCTCACCCTTGCCACCCGCACCGCCGAGTCGAACGCCGCCGATGTTCAGGCCCCCGTGACCTCCGGCGGTGCTGTCCTGAACGTGGGTGATGGCGCCCTTGACGAGGAGCTGCGCCGGCGTCATCTGGCCCGTGGCCGGTGCCTTGGCGCCGCCCGCCGCGCGCCCCGAGGCGGCAAAGTCCTGCTCCGCCATCGCCTCCTGGCGCATGTCCTTCTCGCCCAGCACGATGAACTTGCCGGTCTGGTTGAGCAGGTCGGTCATGATCGTGCCCCAGGCATCGCCGATTTCCCATTGGCCGTGCCAGCCCGCCTTGTTCTCGAACTTGCTGACGGTTATCGAGTACCGCAGACCGCCGGTCTGTGCGGCTGCCAGGACCGGCACCGAGACGACGAGCAGAGACAGCAGCAGAGCTTTGAAATTCCGACTCATGGCAGTTCCCCCTTGTTGAAATTGTACACTCGATCCGCCCGAGGGCGAGGATTTCATTCGGGAAAAGCGGGTGCGTGGCCGTCTCCCTTTTTCCTCTCCGTGGAGTCTTGCCTTGCCCCGCGGGCCCGGAGCTCGGTTTCTTTCTATCACTGCGTGAGGCTTCTTGTGTCCGGAGGGTGGCTTTGCTCGTCCGCTGCGCTTCCGACGCCTGCGCGAGCGACCCGAGGGCGCTGGCCGTCGTGTGGCCCCTCGGCGTTGGCGTGAGGCAGCCGCGCCGTCTCCCCCCGCCGGCCAGCGCGTCGGGTCCCCGCTCACGCAGGCTCAATGGCTTCGCCACCCTCCGGGCGGATCTAACCGCCTCCCCCCCTTCGCCACCGACCGGCTCGGGAGGTCTCACCGAACCGGTACTCCGGCGGCGCGTGGTGCGAAGTTGAGTTGCAGGTGGGGGGTACTCAATCCGCTCGGCGGGTGCGAGCGGCCATGCCTCCGGAGGCCACGGGGTCCCCAGCGTGCGGACCCGGGGTGGGGTGTCGGTGACGCGGCCCTGTGCGGACACCGAGGGGCCCCAGCACGGGACGCACTGCTGGGTCGCGGTTGAGGGAGTCTCGGAGCGCAGCGAGCTGGGGCGAACAAGCGCCGAGAAGCCGCGCACCCGCCGAGCAAAACAAAACCTCCACGGAGTGGGAGAAGACATATCGGCCACCCGCGGCACCGGCGGATTGAAAGCCCCCCTCCCAAAGACGTTAGCGAGGCCTGTCGGGCAGGACTGTGGCGAACGGGAGGGTTGCGGGGAGTTCCGCTCCGCGGGCCAAGGAGCGATCGCGCCGGAGCGGACGGGCACCGAGCGGGCGTCCCTCGGTGGGGTATCGCTGGCGGGACTTCACACGAACAGCGAGGGCCCCCGCCGCGGGACATCCCTGCTCGGTCGCACGCGCAGGCGGGTCGGAGGGCTGGGCCTCGATGCCCGGCCCGAGCGACCGCTCCACGCCCGCGGGGCAAAACAAAGCCACGCAGTGACAACCAACGAGGACCCGGGGATTCGGGACGCAGCCCCGAAAAGTGAGGACCCCGCGCCTGCGCGCGGGGTCCCGATCTTGCCGGCGGCTCAGGCGCTCAGCGCTTCTTCGACTGCTTCCGCAGCTCCTCCATGCTCTGGGCCTTGAGGACGCACATCGCCGTCATGTTGACGATGTCCGTCACCTCCACGCCGCGCTGCAGCACGTGAACGGCCGCGTTCACACCGGCCAGGATGGGCCCGATGACCTCGACCTTGCCGAGCCGCCAGACCAGCTTGTAGGCGATGTTGGCGGACGCGAGGTCGGGGCAGATCAGCACGTTTGCGTCGCCCTGGATCGCGGAGAAAGGGTAGGTCTCCTGGGCGATCGAAGGCTCCACCGCCGTGTCGGCCTGCATCTCGCCGTCGATCACCAGCTCCGGCCAGCGCTCGCGGGCGATTTCGACCGCCTTCCTCACCTTGGCGGTGTTCTTGTCGTCGTTGGAGCCGAAGTTCGAGTACGACAGCATCGCGATCTTCGGCTCCACCTCGAAGTAGTTCCTGGCCACGTCGGCCGCCAGGTACGCGATCTCGGCCAGCTCCTCGGCAGTCGGATCCAGGGTCACGGTGGTGTCCGCGATGAAGATCATACGGTCCTCGAGCAGGAGCAGGTACACGCCCGCCGCGCGCGACACGCCCGGCCTCGTGTGCTGGATCTGCAGCGTCGGCCTGAGGGTGTCGGGGTAGTGCATCGTGAGGCCGGAGATCAGGCCGTCGGCGTCCCCCTCGTGCACCATCATGTTGCCGAAGTAGCCGGGGTCCCTGAGCGCCTTGGCCGCGTCCTCCTGCGCCAGACCACGGCGCCACCGCATCTTGTGGAAGCTGTCAACGTACTTCTGGAACTTGGGGTGGGCCGCCGGCTCGATGACCTCGACCTTGTCCTTGGGGACCTCGAACTCCTTCAGGAGCGCCTCCACCGCAGCCTTCCGGCCGAGCAGGATGGGCTTGCAGATGCCGTCTTCCAAGAGGATCTTGGCGGCGCGCACGATCTTCGGGTGTTCCCCCTCGGCGAACACGATCTTCTTGGGGTCGGCCTTGGCGCGGTCCATCACCACGTGCATGACGCGCCGGATCCGCGAGACGCGCGACTCCAGTTCGCGCACGTAATCCTCCTTCGAGGAGTAGGGCTTGCGGGCCACCCCGCTCTTGATCGCCGCCTCGGCGACCGCCGGGGCCTCCCACAGCAGCACGCGGTAGTCGAACGGCTTGGGGATCAGGTACTCGCGCCCGAACTTGAATGGCTTGCCGCCGTACGCTTTGATCACCGCATCAGGCACGTCCTCCTTGGTGAGGTTGGCGAGCGCCTTCACCGCCGCCATCTTCATCGCTTCGTTGATCTCCTTGGCGCCGACGTCGAGCGCACCCCGGAAGATGAACGGGAACCCGAGCACGTTGTTGACCTGGTTCGGGTAGTCGGAGCGGCCGGTGGCCATGATGACGTCCTTACGGGTCGCCACCGCCACGTCGTAGGGGATCTCCGGGTCGGGGTTGGCCATCGCGAACACGATCGGGTCTTCGGCCATCGTCTTGAGCATGTCCGGCGTGACCAGATCGGGCCCCGAGACTCCGATGAACGCGTCTGCCCCGCGCATGGCCTCAGAAAGGGTGCGGGCGTCGGTGTCCTGCGCGAACGCCTCCTTGTAGGGGTTCATCCCCTCCTTGCGCCCCTTGTAGATCACTCCCTTGGTGTCAACGAAGAAGAGGTTCTCCCTCTTCACGCCGAGGTTGAGGTAGAGCTTGGCGCAGGCGATGCCCGCGGCGCCCGCCCCGCAGAAGACCACCTTGACCTTGTCGATCTTCTTACCGACCAGCTCCAGAGCGTTGAGGAACGCGGCGCCCGAGATGATCGCGGTTCCGTGCTGGTCGTCGTGAAATACCGGAATCTTCATCGTCTTCTTGAGCGTCTCCTCGATGTAAAAGCACTCGGGCGCCTTGATGTCCTCGAGGTTGATGCCCCCGAGGGTCGGCTCGATGAGCTGGCAGAACTTGATGATCTCGTCGGGGTCGTGGGTGTCCACCTCGATGTCGAACACGTCGATGTCGGCGAACCGCTTGAACAGGACCCCCTTGCCCTCCATCACCGGCTTGCCCGCGAGCGCGCCGATGTCGCCGAGGCCCAGAACCGCGGTGCCGTTGGAGATCACCCCCACCAGGTTCCCCTTGCTGGTGTACTCGTAGGCCAGCTCCGGGTCGCGATGGATCTCACGGCACGGCTCCGCCACCCCGGGCGTGTAGGCCATGGAGAGATCGCGCTGCGTAAAGCACGGCTTGGTGGGGACCACCGAGACCTTGCCGTGGCGCCTTCCGGTGTGGTACGCGAGGGCCTCCTCGCGCGTGACCTTGGTTGTGCTCATGACGACCTCCTCGCTTTCGGTACGGTGCTAATGAAGAAATTCACAAAGTGCATCCTACGCGCCCAGCCGCTGATGTTCAAGGGCACCGATCGTGGACGGCGTCTCGTTCCCGCCTCTCGGGACTGGTTTGCGGGGCCAGCGGGGGGAGGCAGGGGAAAAAGCGTAAAGACAAGAGATGAAAGGGAAGACGAGACACCGAATCCGACCCCCGTTTTCCTTCTTCCCTTTTCCGTTTTCCCTTTCCCCCGTCCCTCAGCGGGAGCGATCGGAGAGCGGCCGCAGCGCGGCCTCGGCGAAGCGCCGGCGGCGCTCGTGCCGCGCGAGCGCCTGGGCGATCAATGCGTCCAGGAGCTGCGGGTAGCTGACGCCGGAGAGGCCCAACAGCCGGGGGTACATGGAGATCGCGGTGAAACCCGGGATCGAGTTGAGCTCGGACAGCAGGAACCGGTCGTCCCGCCGGTCGAGCAGGAAGTCCGCTCTCGCCATCCCCTCGCACCCCAGGGTCGCGAACGCCGCCAGCGCCAGTCGTTGAACCTCGGCCACCTCGTCCGGGCCCAGGGGCGCGGGTGCCAGCAACTGGCAGGCGTCGTCCAGGTACTTGTCGGCGTAGTCGTAGAACTCGTGGCCGGGCACGATCTCGCCGGGGACGCTGGCGATCGGCGGGTCGCCCCCCAGCACCGAGACCTCGATCTCACGCCCGGGGATCCCTTCCTCGACGATCACGAGGCTGTCGTAGCCGAGGGCGAGCTCGATCGCAGGCGCGAGCTCAATCGTCTCCTTGACTTTGGTAATCCCGACCGAGGAGCCGAGTCGGGCGGGCTTGACGAACAGCGGCAGCGGCAGGCCCAGGCAGCGCTCTTCGCACGCCGGCCTGTCCGCGCCCCACTCGTCGGCGTTCACGGTGACCCAGCGCGGGGTAGGGAGACCGGCCTCGCGAAAGAGGCGCTTCGATGTGACCTTGTCCATCGCGACCGCGCTGGACTCCACGTCGCAGCCGACGTAGGGGATGTCGAGCATCTCGCACAGCCCCTGGATCGTGCCGTCCTCCCCGAACGGCCCGTGGAGGATCGGCAGCACGACGTCCACGGCGCCATCGAGCAGCCGCGGGTCGAGGCGCGAGGAGCCCTCGAACGAGGGGGCCCTGTCTGGGGTCGCTCCGGCCTCGGCGAGCACACGCGAGGCAGTGGTCGGATCGGCCCACCGGCCCGCGCGGTCTATCGCCATCGGAAGGACCTGGTAGCGCTGCGGGTCGAGGGCCGCCGCCACCGAGCGGGCGGAGACAACAGAGACCTCGTGCTCGCCTGACCGTCCCCCGAATACGAGGGCGACGCGAAGTTTCGTTGTCATCCTTCCCCTACCCGTCTCGCCGTGCCGCTGCACGCGCGTCGGGATCCCTCGGCCCAGAACATATGGGCCTCGGGACGACCTCGCCTCGCTTCGCGAGCCGAGCTCGCTTCATGTTCACCGGAGCGTCCCCCGAACACCAACGCTACGCGGAGCCGATCGCCCATTTACCCCCCTGTGTCGCAGCCCAATGTTACCGCCACCCGACGCCATGTCGGACGAGCCACGCCGGCACCTCGGCCACGGCGGGGAGCACGTCCACGGCGCCCGCAACCCGCAGCGCTTCGGCCGCAGCAGGGTCGGACTGGACCGCGAGCATCGGGACCCCCGCCGCCCGGGCCGCTGCCACGTCTACCTGCATGTCGCCCACCAGCAGGGCGTCGGCAGGGCTAACGCCGAAGTCCTCCAGCACCGGCACGAGCGCCCCGGGGTCGGGCTTGCGCACACCGTAGGTCTCCGGGCCGACGACCACCGAAACGTGGGGCGCCAGCCCCCAGCGGGCCAGCCACGCCCGGGACAGCTCCTCGTACTTGTTCGAGATCACGGCCACCCTCCGGCCCACCCTTGCCGCGACGAACGCCAGCACATCTCCGGCCCCAGGCAGGGGTGGCGTTTGGTCCAGGTAGATCTCGCGGTAGCGCGCCCCGAACCTCTCGCCTACCGAGCGCTGGAGGCCCTCGTCGCTCTCGTGGCCGACCGCGTCGCGGACGAGCACGGGGGCGCCCCGGCCCACGTGCGTCTTCACCCACGCGAGGTCGCGCTCGCCGAGCCCGTGCTCGCGCAGCCCTGCGTTGAGGGCGTCGCGGATGGCCGCGAACGAGTCGGCGAGAGTTCCGTCCAGGTCGAAGAGGAGCGCGGCGGGCCGCAGCGTCTCAGATGTCACGTCTCTCCTCGCTCGAAAGGACACGGGGCAGAGGGAGCAGCCCGACGGAACCCCGGAGGCTCACAGCGGCGGGAAGCAGATGCGTGGCCCTCCCGCTCTCCCCGTCCACAACCGACACGTAGGGGAACAGCCGTGTACCCCCGGGCGGCCCGAGCACGTCGACCTCGACTCGCCCTACCTGCCCCTTCAGAGAGACTCGAACGTGGCCAAACGCGGGCACCGTGACCTCCTTCACCTCTCCCCGACCGTCGGCAGCGGGGCCGTAACGGACGCGCACGGACACGGGGCGACCGGTCCAGGACGCCACGCCCACGCTCGTGCGGGCCTCACCGCCGCCGGGGACGTCCAGGAACGAGGCGTGGCCCCCGGCAACGCTCGCCTCGGGCGGCAAGCCCGGGAGCCACTCGCCCGCGCTCCGCGACTCGCGATTGGTCACGCTGTTGTAGGTCCGCGAACAGGCCAGGAATCGGCACCCATTGGCTCCGCAGGGTTTCCCGGGTTCGCCCGCGTACACGAGGAGCGCCCCGGAGTTGCCGAGCCACGCGAACTCCGGCAGCCTCGCGACGTCGCGCAGCATGAGCACCGCTCCCGGTGCGAGCACTGTCGTGGCCGCAGGCGCATCACGGTTGTCCCTTCCGCTGGGCAGAAAGCGACCCGTCACCCGGAGCGGATGCGGCTGAGGGTTCACCAGGAGCACGTCCGTCGTCCAGAGCGAGCCTCGCATGCCCTGGAGGTAGGCGACCTGGGGCACCATGTAGGCTGAGGACAGCTGGTCCTGAAACTGGATCGCTCCGACAGGCAGCACGCGGACTGGTGAGAGGGTCGCCGCCCTGCGGCCGAGGGGCGAAACGGCCAGCTGCCCGGCGAAACCAGGCAGCAGCGGCACATCCGTGCAGGCCTTGGCGGCCACCGAGGCCGCAGGGAAGCCGCGCCGCTCCACGACCAGCGCGTCGCCGCCCGCGCACACCCGCGCAATCTCGGGCTCGGCATCCGGCGAGAGACGGACCATGCCGGTGCCGTGCAACCGCCACTGGCCTTCGGTCGTCACCCACCCCCCGTCGAAGGCGACCCCCGCCGCGGTTGCCCCGCTGCCGGGCCCTCCGCGCGCGAAGCTCTCGGCGAGGTTTGCGGGGTTCAGCCGATACAACGCGACATTCCCTGGCTTGACGTCCCCGAGCAGAGCCGCCCCGGCCAGCAGAAAGCCCCTTCCCCGGCTGACGATGTCGTCGATCTCCCAGTCCTCGACGACCAGGTACATGTTTCCCCCGGCTCGAGCCACCCGGCTCAGGACGTCGGCGAGCTTCTCGGGTGTGCCGAGGTCATAACGCGCAGTGGTGAGATCGGTGTAGAAGCGGATCGAGCCGCTGTGCTGCATGGCCAGCACGAGCGCCGGCTGCTCAACCTGGTCCGCCACGAAAGCCGCGACGCGCGGGTACTTCTGCTCGCCCACCTTGGCGGAGAAGACCCCCTTCTTCTCGGCGTAGCGGAGCGATCCGAGCGCGAGGGCGCACGTCGCGAGAGCCACGGCTACCGTACGCAGTCGCCGCAGCCGCCCCGGGCCAGCCAGGTGGACGAGGAACCCTGCCTCGAGGACCGCCACCGCTGGCATGGCAGGCAGGAGGAACCGGAAGTACCACCAGGCATCGTCGATCCGGTAGGCGGCAAAGAAACACAGGAACGCGACGAACACGCCGGCCAGCAGGAACCGGCGCGGCGCGTCAAGCCTGTTCCACAGGAGGGCGAGGCCAAACAGCAGCAGCCCCACGCCGGCCTGCTGCACGCTGAGGCGCAGCAGATGGCGCCCGCCGCGTGCCAAGGCCTCGATCAGCGGCCCGCCAAGCGCCAGCTGGCCGTAGCCGGTTCGCCACGGTGCCCCGAACAGGTTCCAGTTGACCAGCGCCTCGATCAGCAGGAACGGTGCCACCGTGAGGGCCACGCGCAACAGCCGGCGCCACTCTCGCCGCCAAACGAGCCACAGGCCGACCACGCCGATCAGGAGGCCCAGGTTTGGCCGCACCCA
>Ga0315296_10003981_pt1 | contig 12204 bp, 11 predicted proteins | sample YL17G14_18_MG_FD_203921 | JGI IMG/M metagenome (GOLD analysis project Ga0315296, IMG submission 203921) | Sediment microbial communities from Yellowstone Lake, YNP, Wyoming, USA - YL17G14_18 | ecosystem: Environmental > Aquatic > Freshwater > Lake > Sediment | place: USA: Wyoming | collected... | reverse complement strand
GGTAGGAAGGGAACTCCGGCTCATCCTCTTCTACATCCTCTTCCATGACGACATTCACAAGCACGTTCACGATCTCTCGCAGCTGCCTGACATCCTCCCTGAGTCGAGCGATCTCGGCGAGGAGTTCTTTGTCATCTTCTGCCAAATGCGCCCCCCCTTCTGCATCCTGCTTATCCGCATCCACCGAGTTAAGGCTTTGCCCCTCATGGTTCTGTAACAAGTCGGGTGATGGAGATGCGCGAAGGACTGTGTTTGGCTCGAATGTCGCTACATGCAGTGGAGAAGAACAAATACCCAGGGCATTCTGACAGTCTAGATGCTAGTCAAGGGAGTGGTATTTCGCCTCGGAGGCGAGCTTCCTTCTGAGACGAGGTTTCTTCTTGAAGATTTCAGGCTAGCAGTCAACAACGCCATCCGTGCAGGTCTTCAGGCGCGGGCGACCTCTAGATACGCTCTCACGAAGCTCGCCTATAAGGACTTCCGTCAGGAACACCCGATGATATATTCCCAACATCTCGTCTCGGCCTTTGAAGTGGCCGGGAGCGTCCTCAAGAACCATCGAAGACGGGTCAGAAAGGGCGATTCCGGGCGCATCCCCTATGTCCGGCGACTCTTCATGAAGGCAGAGAACCAGGCGTATAAGCTCGACCGTGTGAACGGTGTCGTCGATCTGCCGATCAGAGCAGGATGCCACGTCTACCTCAAGTTAGTCCTCAGCGACTACCACCGAAAGTATCTGGAAGATCATTCCTGTGCGCTCGGCTCCTTGACGGTGTTCCCAGATCGAGTCATTGTTGCTTTCAGGAAGGGCACCCCGAAGCTATACGTGCAAGAGTCCGCCCTCTCACTCGATACTAACGAGCGGAGTCTGGACGGCGTGTTCGCAAAGGACAATGATATCAAGACGGTGAAGGCCGAGTTCCCCGACATCACCATGATCCAGCAGCGACATCACGACAGGCGCAAGAGGCTCCAGAAGAAGAAGGCGCATGACAGGCGTACTTCGAGAAGACTGTGCAGGAGGGAAGGAGCGAGGGAGCATCACCGAATAGACTACAAGCTCCACCAGCTGGCGAACGCAGTCCTCTCATTCGCAGAGAATCAAAAATCCGCGGTCGTGCTCGAAGATCTGAAGGGGTTCAAGCCCACGTGGAACAGACAGCTGAATCGGCGCCTTAGCCTTTGGCCGAGAAGGAAGCTACACCAGATCATCGAGTACAAGGCCCAGTGGCGGGGAATCCCCGTCGTCAAGGTCGACCCAAGAAACAGCAGCAGAACGTGCCCGATATGTGGGAGGATACAGGATTCCCGAATGGGTGCGGAGTTCGAATGTGGATGCGGCTGGCACCTCGACAGGCATATCAACGCCAGCCTCAACCTGCTGCAGACAGCCATCTCCAATGGATTGGAGGTGGCAGGGGGTTTACGGTTCAACCCCGGCGCGTTCCAGCATGACGTGATGATGATCCTATACGACCCGGTGACGGGCGCACGGTCGGAGCCGAATGGAACGAGTGGCATGACGGTGGCGTCCTGACGGTCACCACCCGTTAATGCAACAGAACCGCCCCTCACTTGACGAAGCTCCGGTAGTCGTCCGCGATCTTCCGGTCCTCCGTCCGATCGCACTTCTCGCAATAGAGTCCTCTCCCCTTCTTCTCGAGTGGGCTTCTGCACCTGGAGCAGAGCGCCCTCACGACCCCGAAGTGCGGTCCAGCGGTGGACAGCTGAACCGATGGATCTGCCTGGATGACGGTCGCCCTGATGATATCCCCGGCCTTGACTACATCGCCCGCGTCCTCGACATAGGAGCTCGCGAGCTTCGAGACATGCACGGAAGCTAGAGTCTCGCTCGACACGGCCCTCTCGCGCCCTTCCTGCGTTATGATGCTGCAGATCGCCATCGCGGGTTTTGTGTCCGTCACCTCGGCGAGCACTACATCTCCTTCCTGCAGCACGACGGGCGGGTTGTCAAAAATGACCTTCGCGAGCTTCTCCTTCGCGTCGAGGTCGAGCTCCCCGACTGCGCTCGCGAAAATCTTCCCTTCCTGCTCATAGGTGCCCTCGCCTGACATGTACTCCTCAGCGATTGCGACCTCGTCTCCCGGCAATACCCTACGACCAGTCCTAACCAGAGAAATCACCTATCTCTCGAATCTCAGCAATACCATTGAGAAGCTCTCTTTTGGTTTCTTGTGGAATTCGAACGCAAATGGTATCTCGAATTTAAACCTTTTTACTGGCCGGCATTCGGCCCCCAGGGACTCGACCATCCTGGCCACGAAGGTTTCGGTGCCAGCGTTGTGGAGGGAGTACACCCTCGGGGCGAGCTCCAGGGACTTCCTGATGAACGCACGGTCAGCATGCTTCTTCTGGGCCCCGAAGGGAGGGTTCTGGACCACAGTATCGAACCTCCCTGAAACCGAGGAAACATCACCTTCACGGAAGGTTATGTCCAAGCCCAGGATCTTGGCGTTCTCGGACGCGATCCTGACTGCCCCAGGGTCCAGGTCCACGCCGAGCACCTCGGAGGCCCCCATGATCTTGGCCGCGACCGACAGGACTCCGTTGCCGCACCCTAGGTCTGCCACGGACTTGCCTTGAATGTCCCCTTCCGAGAACGCGTCCCAGACGATGTCGGCGGCTATGTCCGCGGGCGTAGAATACTGCTCCAGCTTCTCCGACCTTGTTTCCAGCGGCATGAGCTGCTGCAGAGTCATCTCAAGTTGCTGCTTCTTCACGCAGCTCCCTCATCGGGCCTCGTCGATCATCTTCCAACGCCTGAGCTTGTTGACCTCAGAGACATCCCTTCCGTGCACGTCCCTCTCCACATCCGACAGGAACTCTATGGCCGTCAGGAGCGACTCCTTCGTAGGCGCGTGTATGTTGACCCTAGCCTTGCCGAACTCCCGGTCCACGATCTCCATGGCTTTTGGAGTGTCGCCGTACTGCTCGCAGAAATCGCTGATTATCTCGTCGACTGCCTGGGAGAGGGACTCCGTCGTCATCCCCGCTGGGGACTTCTTCTCCCCGAAGTCCTTGTACAGCATCAGCTCGCCTATCTTCCTGAAGACGGTCTCGACGTTCTCGCCCGTCTTCGCGCTGCACAATATGATAGGCATCTCGTTCTTGGCCGCGATCTTCTCGAGCTCCATCACCTGGGCCGTGCTCTGGCCGCCGAGGTCGCATTTGTTGCCGACGAAGATCACGGGGAGCGTGCCCAAGGTCTCCCAGATCTCCGGCAGCCAGAACTCCTCGATCGACCTGACCGTCTCGGGCCTGCTGAGGTCCCCGACGAGTATGATCCCGTGCGACCCGCTGAGGCCCTGCATGCGCATCTTCTTGTAGTCCTTCTGGCCGAGTATGTCCCACATCATCAGCGTGAGATAGATCGTCTTGTCAGGCAGCTTGTACTCGACATCGCGCTTGCTGACCTTGGTCCCGATCGTCGCGATGTACTTGTCATCGAAGACATCGACCACGAACCTGCGGATCAAGGATGTCTTGCCGACCGCAGAATCCCCGACGAGCGCGATCTTCTTGATGTATCTCTTGGATTGGATAATGCTCAGACAAATCACCGCGTGGAATGGGCTCCTTCCGTAATGTCAGTAAGCCGCGAGAACTCGTGGCTGACAAAAATATGATTGCCCACATAATACATAATGCTTTCCGAAGCAGGAGGAGGGGTCTGATTCGTCCTCCAAATATCTGGGTTCGCGACTGGCTGGTTGTTGCCGCGGCCTGAGAACGTGGATGCAAAAGCTCAATACTGCAAAGTCGATAATCCTGACAAGATCTCATGGAAAGCACCCCCCCGAAGGTACAGCCTCTTTCCAAGAAGAGTCTGGAGACTTACGCCGTAGCCTATATCGGTGCCTATCTCAACACCGTTCAGAAGGAGAGGCCTGGCCATCTGCCCGTGCTCTCCCGCATCCAGCCTTGCGAGATTGAGGTATGCGTCCTCCCAAACAACTGCTTCGTCATACTCTTCGACAAGGCTGATAAGCAGACGGTTACTGTCACCGAGAAGGACTGGGGAGACATCGAGAGCCGGGTGATGTCCGGGGTGACGCATTTCGTGGCCGTGTACATCCACGAGGGGAACTCGGTCGCCGACGCGATCTCCCGGGGGAAGAGGGACGCCGTCAGGGACATCAGGGGGATCGAAGACTCGGACATCGCGAAAGCCCTCGTGGAGCTTGAGAAGATACTGGGCAGCCTCTCGACGATACTCGTGGAGAACAAGGATGTGCTCAAGCTGGGCGAGTTCGAGCTCGCGAAACTGCAGCCGATCCGGGAAGCTATCATGACCTCGGGTCCGCAGCTGGACATGCTCGCCATGCTGGACGCCCTCAAGAACTACACCCCCGAGCGCCAGTCGTACGGGATCGAGGCGCAGGACAAGCTGCTCCTGGAGGACATGGTAAAGGAGCTCGGCGACCTCTCGGACGTCATCAGAAGGGTCGAGGCTGCCGACGAGAAGCTGGCCGCGATGGAGGAGTCCACCAAGAAGGCCATCTCCGAGCTCAGCCAGACGATCGATGAGAGGATCAACAAAGGCCTCGCGGTCATCCTGTCGTCGACCGACAAGAAGATTGACAAAGGGCTCCTCGTGGTTAAGAACGCCGCAAAGAGAGAAGTGTCGTTCTCGGAACTCCCAAAGGACCTCGAGGTACGTCTCGAGCACCTAGACAAGATCGCCGCCGCGTTCGAGCTGGACAATTCGAGACCGGTGCCGCCCGAGGTGATCGACCTCCCAAAAGACCTGGAGATCAGGCTCAACAGGCTAGAGCAAGTTGTGGACACGGTGGAGACGCATTTCCTGTCCAAGCCGGACGTATCCGCCGAGCTCGTGGCCGCGATCGCCGATCTTCGGGACAGCATCGCAAAGGTCAATTCGAGGATAATCAAGATCGAGCAGTTCCTCGTCCATGTCACGGTCCGCCAGCGAGTCGTGAAAGATAAGTAGTCACCTGCGCCAGATGCCCTTGAGACCGAAGTTGAGGGCGGCGTTCGTCTTGTGGAGCAGGAGGTTCGATTGGACCATCCATGATGGCACGGGATTGTCCAGTATGACCTTCCGGAGCTCCTCGACGGTCGCGCAATCGGGCACTTTCGTTCTGCCGTTCCCGACCTCCATGACGAGATGAGCGTCGGAAGAGGCGAACCCTGGCTTCTTCAGCTCCGTCACTATCCTGGCCGCGTGCTCGTTGCTCTTGGGAGTGCAGGTAGAGTTGAACGCCTCGAGACCGTCCGCGAGCCCGAGATCATCCAGAGTAATCTTCGGGGAGTCGCCCGGATGGGGCACTATGCTGATGCCTCCCCTGGCCTTGATCTCTTCGATGACCGTCCGGAAATTCCTGGAAGCTATCTCGTCCGAGACGAACAGCGCGAGCACGTCACCCTTCTCGGTCTTGATCTCCGCTCCGGGTATGATGAGAATCCTTCCCTCGGCGAGCTTGGCCGCCTCTCTCGCACCCGCCCACGAGTTGTGGTCGGTCACCGCAATCCCGCCCAGTCCAAGGCTAACCGCGCGCTCGACGATTCGCTCGGGCTTCGACCGGGAGTCGTTCGAGTGATGCGAATGCATGTGAACATCGACCTCCAACCGTAGCCCTCCCGATGGCGTAGTATTGGCCAAGCCTTAGTTAAATCATTCTTCTTGGGGGCGCTCGAGCCGATGCGTGCAGGGGTCGATGCGAAAAGTCCATATTCGGTTCATCCAATCGCTGAAGTGCATGACCCTAGTCAAGTCCTTCAGGCTAGTAGTGCTTGTTGCGATCCTCTTGGTCGTGTCGTTGGTTGCTCTCGAGTCTGCCGTCTCGTCCCCCGCCTCTGCGTCAACGGCGGGTTGGACGGAACGCGGCAGGATCATGATCGATAGCGACTCGAAGTTCACTGTGACCAACGGGGTCGTGAGCGGGAGCGGGTCGAAGTCGGACCCGTACATAATCGAAGGATGGAAGATAGGCCCGTCCGCGAACGTCACGGCGATCGACATATACAACACGAATGCGTACTTCAGGATACGGAACGTGTACGTGTTCTCATGCAGCATCGGTGTCCTGATGAGTCACGTGCACAACGGCAGGGTCGAGAACTCCCAGTTCATCGACGATTCCGTCGGCGTAGCCGTCGTGGAAAGCGACGATTGCAAGATCGTCAACAACACCTTCGAAGGGAACGATGTGGCGATCTCGATATCGCACTCTGATGTCTCGTTGTCGGACAACACATACATCAACAACGGCGTCAAGGTCGCGAGGTTCAAGAACGAGCAGCCTTGGGAGTTCACACAGGTCGGTGCGGTCGTGTGCGTCGCGGTCCTCATACCGCTTGTCGCCATCATCTCGCTGTTGGTCTACTACAGATTCAAGCGCGTCCCGCCTCCGGTACAATGAGCACTGACCGGGGCAGATTGTCCGAACCCCATCCGCGGCCTGACATGAATGTTTTTCCGCTAGAGAGATTGTCTTAAATACGAACTACCGCAATGTTGGGCGCCGTAGAAACAGGAGCAGACCACCAGGGAAGACATGTACTGCACTGATGGCCCTCGCGTGGATCCTGCGTCTTGTCTCATAGGAGGGGGAATAGGTGGGTAGTTCTGAGAAGGAACCACAGAGTGAGATTGGAAAACCAGCCGGCGCGCCAGTGCGGCCAAGGAGCAAGATGTTGTGGGCTGTAGTCATCGTGGTAATTCTGGTGATTGCGGCATTGGCCGGCGCATGGGCCGCCGGGCTGTTCAAAGCGGACGAAGGAAAGGTTCTCGTTGTCGCGATGAGCTCCGATGTTGAGACGATGGACCCGAGCAAAACCAGCGCCATGTATGGTCCGCCTGGAATGGTGTTAGAGACTCTCATAACAAGGGACAAGACGGGAGCATACCAGCCAGGCCTCGCTGAGTCGTACCACTGGGATTTGACCGATCCGAGCCACCCCAAGTTCGTGATCAAACTCTTGGAAGGGGTCGAATTCCATGACGGCACGCCATTCAATGCGCAGGCAGTCAAGGACATCGTCAAGTGGTACAAGCAGGCGGACGAGCCAGGGACCTACGGTTGGGTCGCATACGAGTTCGCGGCAATCGACTGCTCGGACGCGACATCTGACTGGGGCGACATGGACAAGGGGATATGGGTCAAGGACGACTACAATCTCGTGTTCAACTGCACGTACTACGATGTCGCCCTGGAATTCAATTTGTCGCACCTCTACGGCTCGATGATGAGCCCCACAGCGGCGTTTGGTTCTGGCGACACCTTGGATGAGGCGCACAAAAACTACGGGACGCCGAGACATCCAGCCGTCGGAACAGGGCCGTTCAAGATAACTAAGTGGGTACCCGGCGACCATGTGACGCTTGTGAAGTTCGAGAAGTACACGTGGGGATTCAACTGGTACGTGAACAAGGGTCCTGCCAAGCTAGACAAGATTATATACAGGGTCATCACGGACGCATCGACCAGGTTCTCCGGTTTCGAGAGCGGCGACATCGACGTTCTGATGCAGGTCCCGCCTAACAAGATTGATGGATACAACGCAGATCCGGACTTGACTGTGATCACGGGCCCGGGACAAGGCACACACCACATCGAATTCAACTGCGAGAAGGCTCCGTGGACAAACGTGTCGCTCAGAAGGGCAATTGGGTTTGCGATAGACAGGGCACAAATCGTGACGTCTATCTGGCATGGCTATGCTGAGCAAGGAGTCAACTACCTGTCGCCAATCGAGATTGAGGGGAGTCTCATACCTGCTCAGTACAACTACACCTTCAACCTAACGAGGGCTGCTGAGCTCTTCGCAGAGGCGGGCTGGGTCAAGAACGCCACCACTGGTTGGCTGGAGAACGCTTCGGGCGGTGGACTCACGCTGCCGTTGTGGACGACGAACAAGGACGAAGACGTTGCGGAGTCGGAGATGTTGCAGTCTCAACTCGCGACCGCTGGTGTCCACGTGACTCTCACTCAGTTCGATGAGAGCACGCTGAGGTCGAAGGCGGCTGCCGGTGATGACGATGCGATGCTGTTCTGGTACTCCTGGCCACGGGCAGAGATACTGGATTGGCACTTCGGGACGTGGGCGGCAGGCGGTGGCTCGAACACGGGACAATACAGAGATCCGGTGTTCGACGCTTATGTGGAGAACTGGACCCTCGCACAGACACCAGAGGCGTTCACTGAGAATGCCACACTTGCCCATATCAGATTGCTGACCCAAGGGCCATGGGCGCCGATAATATTCTGGCACCAAATAGTGGCGGTCCACGACTATGTGACAGGTTGGTATGTCCATCCGTTGGGTCAGGAGCAGGTGATTGACGGGGTCGATGTTGACATAGTCGAATAGACCCTGCAAACCCGAACAAACTCTTTCGATTCTATTTCCTATCAAGACAGGGAAGGGGGCCAACGGAGCAAACGGAGTCATGTCAGAATCGCGGTTATGTAGTCCTGGGGGCTGTTCGCTTTGGCGGATTTGATGTCCTACGTCATCAGGAAGCTACTGCTCGCGATCCCCATCGTCATTCTGGCGACTTTCGTTGTCTTCCTGATGCTGTACCTCACTCCGGGCGACCCTGTCTCGGCGCTTTCTCCCCCGCACGCCACTGCTGAGCAACTCGACAAGATACGCGAGGAATGGGGCTTGCTGGACCCGCCGTGGGTTCAGTATGGGAGATTCCTGTGGCGGCTTGGCCACGGGGATTTGGGAACTTCTGTTGGCTTTGGGACCGTGGATGAGTCCGTCAGCTGGTTGATCGCACAGAAGTTGCCGAACACGCTCATGCTCATGGGGCTCGGATTGGCCATATCCTATACGATGGGCATCCCGCTGGGAATCCTAGCAGCCCTGAAACAGAACAAAGCCGCGGACAGACTCATTATGGTGTTCACGCTGGTGACCTATGCGATGCCTTCTTTCTGGCTCGGGCTACTTTTCCTTCTGCTTTTCTCGAACTACCTTGGCTGGCTTCACGCTGAAGGAACATCGGGCGGCATTGGCAACATCATACTCCCGGCAATGACGCTGGGAATAGGCAACGCCGCATTGACGACCAGGATGATGCGGTCCAGCATGCTGGAAGTCATCAGAATGGACCACATCACGCAACTGCGATCGAGGGGAATTCCGGAGCGCGAAGTGATATTCAAGCATGCGCTCAAAAATGCCGTGCTTCCAGTCATCACCGTAATCGGGCTCGACATCGGATGGTTTGTCGGAGGCGCAGTCGTAGTTGAGACGGTCTTCACATGGCAGGGAATTGGCTACCTAATGACAGAGGCCATCAATCGGACTGATTTTCCAGTTGTTCAGGGATGCATCCTCGTTATGGCTCTGTTCGTCATAATCGGCAATCTTGCGGCGGATATTTTCTATGCATATGTGGACCCGAGGGTGAGACTTGGATGAACCAGGCGAGACTGAGCCCCCGCAAGAGGCTGAACGACACTCTTACCCAATGGAAGATGATCGGCGGATTCCGACAGAGTGTCGCCGACTTTATTGAGAGAGGCAGCAGAAACATGATGGTTGTGATAGGAAGCACTATCATAGTGACCCTGATTGCTTTTGCCCTTCTAGCTCCAGTCTTGCCGATCATAGATCCGACTCTTCAGAACCCGTATGAAGAGGGAAAAGGTCCGTCCGAGAACCATTGGTTTGGAACGGACACCCTCGGGCGTGATGTGTTCAGCAGGGTGATTTGGGGATCTAGGATTTCTCTTCTAGTTGGCACCGTTGCCGTTCTTTTCTCCCTTCTGATTGGAACTTCTCTTGGCCTGACAGCCGGGTACTTCGGCGGTAAGATTGACTATCTCATCTCTGGCACAATAGACCTTTTCTGGACTTTTCCTGCATTCCTCCTGGCGCTCGCCTTGGCAGCGGCTCTCGGTCCGAGCCTGTCTAACGTCATGCTGGCAATATCGGTATCGTATTGGGCTGGCTTCGCGAGGCTTGTGCGAGGACAGGCGCTCACTGTCAGGGAGCGGCTGTTCGTTGAAGCCAGCAGAGCGCTGGGCGCCAGGAACAGCAGGATCATGTTCACCCATGTCCTTCCGAATTGCCTCGCGCCGCTGATTGTCTGGGCGTCGATTGGTGTGGCCGACGCGATAACCATCGAGAGCAGCCTCAGCTTCCTCGGTGTCGGCACTCAACCTCCAGCGGCTAGCTGGGGCTACATGTTGTATCGTGGCAAGACCTACATCGGCGAGGCCCCTTGGATCGCTGCCTTCCCTGGGATTGCGATTCTCGTAGCGATATTGGGGTTCAACCTCCTGGGAGACGGCCTCAGGGACGTCCTGGATCCGCGGCTCAAAGGGTTGAGAAGATGACTTCGGGGAGGAGACCAATCCTGGAGATCGTGGGACTGAGGACACAGTTCTTCCTTCACGAGGGCACCGTTACCGCCCTTGATGGCATAGATCTCATGGTCTACGAGAAGGAATTCGTCGGGATCGTAGGAGAAACGGGCTGCGGGAAGAGCATGACCGCCTTCTCCATCCTGAGACTCGTTCCCAGCCCAGGGAAAATAACTGCTGGCTATATATTCTTCATGGAGCCTGGCGAGGTCCGTCAAAGGAGGATGCAGCTAGAGACGGAAGCGAAGGAATGGTACAAGGGACAGCCTCTCGCCGAGAAGAAGAAGCTCGTCGCAGCTCACGAGTTCAGAGACACCGGCAGCGGGAAGAAGGCGAAGAAGATGACCCCGGTGGAGATCGACAAGATCATGCCCCCAGAGCAGGCCCCGACAGGCGTCATGAGGAGCTACCTGGCCGATAGGGCGAAGACGATCCCAGTGACGGACAAGGTCGGAAGGGACGCGGCGCTCTGCTCGTACGATTTCCTGACCAAGACATTCGACCAGATGAGGGGCGTCAGGGGCAGGAGCGTCTCAATGATATTCCAGGACCCGTCGACCGCCCTCGACCCCGTGTTCACGGTCGCCTATCAGCTCGGCGAGGTAATCTCCCTGCACCAGAACTTGTACGACAGAGCCGCGCTCGACAAGAAGATCGAACAGATGCTCCAGCTTGTGAGGATTGCTGCGCCCAAGAACGTCATGAGGCAGTATCCGCACGAGCTCAGTGGTGGCATGAAGCAGCGTGTGATGATCGCGCTCGCCATTTCGTGCTCTCCCGCCCTCCTGATAGCAGACGAACCAACGACCGCGCTCGATGTCACGATCCAGGCCCAGATACTCAACCTGCTGAGGGATCTTGTGCGCAAGACCGGCAGCTCGATGATGCTGATCACTCACAACCTCGGGGTCGTCGCCGAGGTGTGCGACAGGATTTGTGTCATGTACGCAGGCCGGATTGTCGAAGACGCGGAGACCTTCGAGCTGTTCGCCAATCCGAGGCATCCGTACACAGAAGGGCTGTTGGCTGCGTTCCCGAAACTGGGCGAGAGGAAGGATGACCTGTCCGTGATTAGAGGAACTGTCCCGAACCTGATGAAGCCGTTCCCGGGTTGCGCGTTCGTCGATAGATGCGACAAGGCCATGGAAGTGTGCAGGAAGATGCGACCCTCGCGCGTGGAGGTCTCCCCGGGGCATTTCGTGTCATGTCATCTGTGGACCAGAGGTGAGGACTCCGATGTTGGCTAGCGCCGGACCGACCAGCGGAAGGATTCCTCTCTTGCAGGTGATTGGCCTCCAGAAGCTCTTCCCCCTGAAGAAGGGAGTTTTCGCGAAAGTGGTGGGGCACGTGCACGCTGTCGACGGAGTTGATCTCACGATATTCAAGGGAGAAACCCTTGGGCTGGTCGGCGAGTCCGGCTGCGGCAAGACCACGGTCGGGCGCGTGATCCTGAGGCTCGCCGAGCCGACGGGCGGGAAGATCATGTTCATGGGGAAGGACATCACCAAGATCCCTCAATCCCAGGTGCGGGGGATAAGAAAGAGGATGCAGATCGTCTTCCAGGACCCTTACTCCAGCCTCGACCCGCGGATGACGGTGGAGCGCATAGTCGGCGAGGGATTCAAGATTCACGGGCCCCCCAAGGGCGTCGGGGACCCGAAGGTCGTAAGGAGAGAGAAGATCCACGAACTCATCGAGCAGGTGGGGCTGTCTCACGACCATCTCTCGAGGCTCCCGCACGAGTTCAGCGGAGGCCAGAAGCAGAGGATAGCGCTCGCGAGGGCGCTCGCTCTCGACCCGGATTTCATCGTACTTGACGAGCCGACATCTGCCCTCGATG
>Ga0315296_10003980_pt1 | contig 12207 bp, 16 predicted proteins | sample YL17G14_18_MG_FD_203921 | JGI IMG/M metagenome (GOLD analysis project Ga0315296, IMG submission 203921) | Sediment microbial communities from Yellowstone Lake, YNP, Wyoming, USA - YL17G14_18 | ecosystem: Environmental > Aquatic > Freshwater > Lake > Sediment | place: USA: Wyoming | collected... | reverse complement strand
TCTTCCTTCTCCTGAAAGTTTTGCAGGATATTTTAATTCATATCTGAAAGCCATTCTCCTGACTCTGTAAGTCCCGCTTCCGTGTCCTCTTGCTTGCTGAATTATTCTTTTTCCCATATTAAGCTAATTTTCTAATATTATTTATTTTAACGACTATTGCACCCTTACACGGTTCCTCTTTATTCTCTTTTATACTCTTCACAAAATCATAATATTTACCAGAATTGAAATATTCTGCTTCTCCATTAATTTGATACCCTTCCCATTTCTTGTTCCAAACAACTAAACTTACATTATTATTTTTCTTTATATTTTCAATAGTTTTTTTCATATAATTATTAGTTATAATTAATTTACTATCTTTTACTTTAACATATGCTACAGCTATCACATGAGGCTTATTTTCATTAATTGTAGCGAGGGCTATAGGATTGCTTTCAATTATTTCTTTTATATCTTCAATTTTCATTTTACATTATCCCGAGTTTGGTTGCAATATCAATTGCAGCAAATTGGGGTTTGAGCCTGACATAGATATATTTTTTGTTCCCTCTGATTAAAGTTCTCACTTTTTCAATTTTGATCTTAAATAAATCCTCTATTTCTTTTTTTATCTCGTGTTTCGTCGCTTCTTTTCCTGTTTGAAATGTTAAGACATTCTGTGATTCTATCATCATAACTGCCTTTTCTGTAACAACAGGTTTTAATTGAATTTTCATTTGAATTTTTCTCCCAGCTCCCTAATTTGGCCATGCCTGGACGAATTATTGAATTTTTCTCCCAGCTCTTTAATTGCATTTTCAGTGTAGATGGTCAGTCTGCCAAGCCCCCCTCTTGCAAGATCAATAATACTGAGATTGTTAACTTTTTTTGTTTCAATAACCCTTGTTTTTATTTTTTCATTATTTCCCATAACAATCAGAAGTCCTGCGGTGCTTTTGTACTTTCTTCCTCTTAATTTTCCCTTTCCACTCCTAATTTTTTTCTTTTTTGATATAATTTCAAAAAGTTTTTTTCCAAGGATTTTTTTCAGACTGGAAAAAAGCTCTTTTGTTTTTAATAAAAGAATTTTTGGTTCAACAATTAAGGGAAGATTTTCAATATCCTTTTCTGTTAATTTTTCATATTTTGAGGCCACAATTTTTTTATCTATTGTTGCACTCAATGCAGAGGCCAATGCATTTTTCATTTCTTTTTTGTTTATTTTACCCGTATTGATCATAGCTATTGTTTTCGGAGGATGTGCTCTTCTTCCTCCGCGTGTAGAAGCAACTTCAGCACCACCCCAATTGAATTGTGAACCTCTCCTTGAAAATATTTTTCTTGGAATTCTTGACATCCCTCGTCCATAACTGCTTTTCCAAACATGTCTTCTATGAACCACCTTACCAGATGCCGAATGCTGTTTTCCTGCAACAGGAGAAGGAGCATAGGGCTGTTTGGTTTTTTTAATTTCGAGAATCCTGGAAACAATATCTATTCTTATTGGCTGAAAAAAAATTCCGGGAAGCTCTATTTCTTTTATTTTCTTTCCTTCTACACTGAGTATTTTGGCTTTCATTTTTTATTGTTATCTCATTTCAATAAATTCATATTTTTTCTTTTGTTGTTTTTTTGTTTTCCTTAAAGGAGAAGTAATTAATAATTGTCTTTTTGCAGGACCCTGCACAGAACCAGCAATAATGAGATAATCTGTTTTTACATTTCCGAAATTTGAGATATTCCTCAACCAGTTTATATTTTCAGATTTTCCCATGTCAATTATTTTATTATTATATACAATTCGAGTAAACATTCCCAGCTGTCCTGCCATTGGTACTCTAAAAGTAACTCTTGCAGGATGCCATGGACCAAGACTTCCGGGTCTTCTCCTTCCTTTTTCTGATTTGTGCTGTTTGAGAGTTATTCCAAACCTCTTCACAGGACCTGCAAATCCTTTTCCTTTTGTCAATCCTCTTAAATCCGCCAAATCGCCCCTTTCAAAAACATTTAAAACAGAAATTTCCTTTCCAAGATTTTCTTTGACAAAATCAAATTTTTCTTTAAGAGTTCCAGAAAGACCCATTTCACTTAAATCAGGGGTTTTTTTTATTTCTGTCTTCTTGACCTGAGAATAACATAATACTCTTATATCATCAAACCCCCCCTCAAGTTTAATGTCATCAATTTTCTCTGTTTTTGTTTTAGGCAATCTTATTTTTCTTTTCAATTCCTTGTCAGGATTTTCTGCAAGAATTTCTTTGACAACTTTTCCGTCTTTGTAGAGCCTGACAGAAAAAATTCTTATCGGGGGGCATTCGAGAATTGTGACAGGAACAGAGATTTTCTTTCCCTTGGTCATAGAATTAGGAGTTTCATCTTTTACATAAGCAGAAGCCATTCCGGCTTTATAACAGATAAATCCTTTAAGGTTTTTTTCAGAACTAATAGCATCCCAGTTCACTCTAGGTAAAAACTTACTGGCTCTTTTTCTCGGCCAGAACTGCAAAGATCCTTTCCTCGGAGATTTTCTTTTGGGCATTTCTTATCGATTTAGCGGATAGCATTTTATTCCCTGGAATACTGAATAAGATATCAAGAAAAAGAAGGTTTTTAAGCGTTACGGAGAGGTTTTTCGAAATATTATTGCTATTTAATACGGACCAAAATCAATATTAATGACATAGGGAATTTTACATTTCCGAGCCCATTTTCTTGCCTCTTCTCTTAATTCCTCACTGATTACTCTCGTATCTACCAGGCTGTTTTCGATTTCTCTGCTGGATTGATAAATAATTTCTCTATTAGTTAATAGATTTTCTCCAATTTGTATTATAGCCCGATATTCATTTCCTGTTTTAATAATACTCAATTCTATTCTTCTCATTTATCTCAAGTGTCAAACCTCGAACTCTATCTCTTTTCTTATTTTTCTGCCATCGATTTCAGCTTCTCTTATTATTTTACCTTTTCTTTTTGCTCGTTCGCGAATTACAGCAAAGTTCTTCTCATCTTTCAGCTCATCTGGGATAACTATCTCATCTATGATAAAAGTATGGTTTATATTTGCCTCTTTAAAATTATCATCTTCAAAAACAAAATCTTGTGCTAACATTTTATCAGTCGTGATTATTTTACAGAAATCTGGCTTTGGTTTCTCTCCTCCTTTGCTGTTTGATTTTCCTGACTTCGGAGCCTTTGGCTTTATTTTCAGGTTTATAGAATCCTTATCACTGTTAAAGCTCAAGGCAAAAAATGCTTTTGGAAATTTATCAAGAAGAGCAATAATCTCATTCCCAGACATCTCTTTGTTAAGAAGATATCTCTTAACCCCCTGAAATTGTTTTATTTCTTTAAAATCAAGTTCATTTTTCAAATCACTTGTGGATATAATTGCTCCTGTAACTTTTGTTTTCATGCTTCCGAGTTTTTTTGCAGCTTCCCGCACAAGCTCATTTGCAAACTCAGCTGTTGTTGAAATTATGTATTTGTTCCCTGTTCTCCTTACCTTAATTAACGCTCTGTTCTGAAAATTTCCTCTGCTGAACTTTTGGAACTGCAGATGAACGATAGAATCAAAATTATCCTCAAAAATCTTTTTTATAAAATTCATAGGTTTATTTGACAGATTTTCCTTATAAATCTTATGATGATTTTATGTAGTTGGTTAAAGAAATTACAGAACTTGTAAGCGGTTCTGTTCACAAAACTTTATAAATTTCTTCTTACTTTAATAATTACTTGTAAAATGGATGAAACTTATTTCAAAAAAACCATAACTGTAATTATTCTCGTTCTTTTGATAGTTTTATCTTTCCTTGTAATAAGACCTATCCTAATTTCAATAATTATGGGCCTTATTCTTGCATTCATATTTGCCCCTGTTTATAATTGGCTTAACAGATACATAAAACAGAGAGATATTTCAACAATTTTAATCATTTTATTTTCACTTTTAATCATAATTTTGCCAACATGGTTTTTAACTCCAATCCTGATAAAAGAAACTTTTACAATATTCCAGGCAACCCAGAAGATAGATTTTGTAACCCCTCTTAAATCTATTTTTCCTGCATTATTTGCTTCAGAACAATTTTCTGTAGAGATTGGTGCTATTCTGTCTTCTTTTACCACCAAAGTCACCAATTCTTTAGTTAATTCTTTCTCAAATATAATATTAAACTTTCCTACGCTGCTTCTTCAGTTCACAGTTGTTCTCTTTACTTTTTTCTTTGTGCTCAGGGATAAAGAGAGAGTTCTTGAGTATGTGAAAACACTTCTTCCTTTTTCAAAAGAGGTTGAGGAAAAAGTATTAAACTATACGGCTGGAATAACAGCATCTTTTATTTATGGACAGATTATCATAGGGATTATTCAGGGTATTATCTTAGGAATTGGACTTTTTATTTTCCGGGTTCCGAATGCTCTATTCTTTACATTCTTTGCAGTCATTGTGGGAATTCTTCCAATTTTAGGAACATCAATTATATACATTCCTGTAGCAATTTATTTTTTCCTTTCAGGAAGCATTGTTTCTGCTTGGGGTATTATTGCTTTTGGTATTATCTCATCTTCAATTGATAACTTTTTAAGACCACTAATTGTCTCAAAGAAAACAAAAATAAGTTCAGCAATACTCCTAATTGCAATGATTGGGGGGTTGTTCTTCTTTGGTGTTTCTGGACTTCTTTTAGGTCCATTGATAATATCTTATCTCCTAATATTGTTAGAAGTATATAGGGGGAGAGCAAAACCGAAAATAATACTAGAAGAACCATCCAAATAAAATATAAAAACCATTTTCTCTAGTTTATTATAATTAAAATAATAAAAAATAAAAAGAGGAACCGAATGCAATTAAAAATAAAACTTTTGAAATGGTCTGCAGGATTGCCTGTAGCAATGCTTAATGAAAAAACTGCGGAAAAAATTGGAATTCATCCACAGGATATGATAAGCATTAAAACACTTTCTAGACATCCAAGAGAAATTGCAGCTGTTATTGATGTTATTAAAGAACTTGTGAGAAAAGATGAAATTGCTGTTTCTTCTGAGTTAAGAGAACATCTTGGTTTTAAGGTTGGAGAAAAAGTTGATGTTAATATGCTAACCCCTCCTAATAGCATGAATTTTATAAAGAAAAAATTCCACGATAAGCCCCTGTCAAAAAAAGAGATAGATGAAATAATAAAGGATGTTGTGAATAATGCTCTTTCTGATGCGGAAATAGCACTTTTTGTTTCAGCTGTAGATAAATATGGAATGACCATGAAAGAAACAATTTATCTGATAAAAGCCATTCAAAAAACAGGAGAGCAGTTAAAATTCAGAAATAAATTTGTTGTAGATAAACATTCTATAGGAGGAGTTCCGGGAAACAGAACAACACCAATAGTTGTTTCAATATGTGCTGCTGCAGGACTTATTGTACCAAAAAATTCTTCAAGAGCAATAACGAGTGCTGCAGGAACAGCCGATGTCATAGAGACAATTGCCCGTGTTGAATTTTCAATAAAGGAACTTAAAAAAATAATAAAAAAAACAAATGCATGCATGGTGTGGGGAGGGGCTGTCGGAATAGTTCCTGCAGATGCAAAAATAATCAGAATAGAAAGATCCTTAAAAATAGACCCTGAAGCACAGCTGGTTGCATCAATAATGTCAAAAAAACTTGCAGCAGGCAGCAAATATATTCTTATAGATATTCCTTATGGAAAAGGAGCGAAGGTTGATAGAAAAAAAGCATTAAGACTAAAAAGAAAATTTAAGCATCTTGGGAAATATTTCAAAAAAAACCTTGAATGCATTCTTAGTGACGGAAGCCAGCCCATTGGTTCTGGGGTTGGTCCTGCTCTTGAATTGGAAGATATAATAAAAATTCTTAATCCCAAGGAAAAAGGACCCCAGGATTTAGAGAAAAAATCTCTTCTTCTTGCAGGAAAGCTTCTTGAGATGACAGGAAAAGCAAAAAGGGGTTATGGAATAAAAATGGCTAAAGAAATTCTTTACTCAGGAAAAGCTTTTGACAAATTTAAAGAGATTATTAAAGCACAGGATGGAGATATCAGAAGATTGAAAAAAGCAAAATTCACTCATGATATCCTAGCAAAGAGATCGGGAAAAATTATTGAGATAGATAATAAAAAAATAAATTCTCTTGCAAGAGAGGCTGGTTGTCCCCTTGATAAATCTGCAGGAATTTATCTCTATGCGCATGTAGGAGACAGAGTAAAAAAAGGAGGTAAAATAATAACAATACATGCCGAGACTCTGCTGAGACTCCATCATACAGTAAGATATTATGAAAAGATAAAACCAATAAGAGTAAGATAACGTAATTATATTTTTAAACCTGAGTATCCTTCTTTTTTATGAAAATACATGTAAATTTTACATTCATTCGCCATAGGAGTGTCAAATGAGTATGAAAATAAGAATAAATTTTACATTCATTCGCCATAGGAGTGTCAAATGAGAGAAACAGATTATATCGGAAAGCTTGTGGATTACTTCAAGACAAATCTGAAAAAAGGGTATACTGTAGAATCTCTGAAATGGGCATTAATAGGGCAGGGTTATTCTAGAACAGCTGTTGAAAGAGCAGTTGAAGAGGTTAATAAAGAACTGGCAAAAAAAGCACCAATTCTTAAAGAAGAACCTATGATAAATTATGAAATTATTGATGAAAATAACAAGCCCATCAAAATCAAAAAGCCGTGGTGGAAAAAGTTGTTTGGATTGAAGTGAATTGTCCGCTCAAACTTTCTCACCGTTAATTTTTAAATAAGTCTCATAGTAATCTTTTTAACTATATAATTGATATCTAAATTATGCCGTCATGCGGAGAATGGTATTCCACCTGGTTTGAGCCCAGGGCCCTTACGGGCATCCAGGTTCGATTCCTGGTGACGGCGTTTTATTCTAGAATTATCAAAGCCTCAGGAGGGAATCGAACCCACGACCTCCGCTTTATTCTGCAAAGCATTTGCGGAATAACTAAAGCTTTATGCTTTTGCTTACGAAAGCGATGCTCTACCAACTGAGCTACTGAGGCTGACTTTAATAAGACATGTTAAAACTATAAAAGTCTTCTGAATTTTTAAGATGAAAAATATTATTTATTAAATTTGTCAATGTTATCTAAATTCAACAATTTACATTTCTTATTATCCTTATATTAAAATTCTAAAATCTCTTGCTAACTAAGAAAAAGCTCTTCAGATACCTAAAAAAAGGAGATGGTGCGGAAGAAACTTGGTTCTTCTGCTATCCAAAGAGCGCACTGAGACCTTCTGCTGCAGCTTCTTTTTTCTCTTCCTTAGGCTTTTCTTCTTTCTTATGCTCTGCAAGTGCTGTAGCAGGAGCTACTGTGACTAGATTAGCACTTTCTAATTCTTTGTCTATGTCTACTCCTTTAAGACTAGCCACGAGAGACTTGATTTTTGATTCATCAGCCTCTGCACCAATAGCTGCAATAACTTTTTTTAGATTCTCTTCATTTATTTTTTGTCCTGATTTGTGCAGCGCAAGCGCCGCATATATGTATTGCATTTTATTTATTTTCCTCCGAATTTTCTTTTGGGTTTTGAGTTTTACCATGTTCATTAATCTTTTCTTTTGGGACAAGATTTTCAAGAGCTTTCTCATGTGCTGCTGCTTTTCTTATTAAGAATCTAATTGTATCTTTACTAATATATCCTATTTCAAGTGCAAATCCAAGCGCCTTGCCGAATGCAGTTCTAAAATTATCCAATGTACTTTCTTTGTCAATTTTTATATCAAGATACAGTTTTCCTTCTTTTGTATCAAACGCAGCCAAAGGAATAAACCCTATTGAAAATGGTTTAATATTAAATTTATTCATAATATCTGCGGCGACTGCCGAAACCTTCTCTCCTTTTCGAACAATTATTTTTGGTTCTTTAATATGAATTTTTCCCTTTTCTATTTTAATCTGTATTCCTAATGTTCCAAGTTCAGTTATTGCAGGTCCCGGAACAAGATCAGTGGGTCCTTCTTGGACTTCAATGTCCTTTAGAGATTCCTGTCCCGCCTTTGCTTTTACAAGACTTTTTTTACTTGCCAATTCTTCTGCCAGTTCAAAAGCATCCATGTCTGAAAATAAAATAGCAGTGCTTTCTTTAATATGATTCTTGAGTTTTTTTACAGCCTCATTTCCAGAGGAATCTAGAGCTCGAAATATAATATTTTTTTTTGGAACCTTAACTATTGCTTTCCCCCTTAATTTTTTCACAATTTCTTGATACTGAGAAGAAGGAATATTTTTTATTGAGACTATAAGTATTGTTTTTTTATTTTTTATAAGTTCTTCTAATTCTATCTTTATTTTTTCCTTTAATACATTGATTGATTTTTTTATGGTCATTTTTATTTTACCGGTATTTTATACGATTTGGTCATGGTAAATTTCAGCTCTATATTCTTTATATTCTCTTTATCCTTCGGGAGAGATTTTAATACAGTATTATAAACCATCAGAATATTCTCGATAATTTCTTCATCTTTCATGCTTTGCTTTCCGACAGCAAGCTTTATACTTGGTTCTTTTATTCTTATTTTCATGCTGTTGTTTATTTTTTTTCTGAGTTCATCTATCTCTTTTTCATTTATATTGGTAAGAATTCCCAGCTGAGGAGAAGGCATTTTCCCTGCAGGACCTAAAACCCTTCCAAATATTGTAGCAACCTTCGGCATAAGGTTTCCCTGTGCAATAAAAAAATCAAAATTTTTTACAAGTTTTTTCAGGGCTTTTTTGTCAGAGTATTTCTTGAATTGCTCTGGAGTTATTGTTTCAATATTCTTGTTTTTTGTCTCAAAAAAAGCACAAATTTTTTTGTCTTTGATTTTAAAGGGGACATTGACCAGGAGATTTATCTGGTTCTTTTTTGCGTCAAATTTCTGCAGATTTATAATTAGGTCGACGGTCTGGTCGAACTTTCTTTCTTTTTCCTTTCTTAATTCAGACAAGGCTTTCTTTAGTTCTTGTTCTAGTTCCATTTTCTTGTGTCTTCTACCTATGCATCAGAGGCATAGAAAAATATCCTATGATGATGTAGTATGACATCTTTATTCTGATAATGTTATTTATAAATTTTCTTATTTTTTGAGTTTATTTTAACACAACAATTCTTATAAACAGATTTTGATATTTTTTAATATGGAACTTGTTGCACTTTTATCATCTGGAAAAGGAAGCTGGGCGCAAATTTCTGGTTTGATGAAATATGGCGAATGGGAAAAAGTTATTCTTATAGGAAGCGATTTTGCAAAAAAGTTCACACATGAGAAACCCTTTGAATTTGTTCAGGCTGACTTGGATAAAAAACTAAAAGATTTACAGGAAGAGTTGATAAAAAAACTTAAAGGAAAGATTGACGGAACAGAAGTCGCCCTGAGCATCGCTTCCGGAGACGGAAAAGAACATATGGCACTTATTTCTGCCTTGATAAATCTCCCTGTTGGCATAAGATTCGCAGCCCTGACTCAAGATGGTGTGATAGACCTTTAACCATCTACGAGGTTTACTTAGGCATTTTCCTTGAAAATGACTTCGCGAATTTAATTCGCGTCGTGTGAAACATACCGGAAGAAGGAATTATTGATTTGTAAGAATTAAACAACTTTCTCGGGAAGAAGAACTCACCTGATAAAACTAACCCCCCAGAAAATTAAAAGAAGCACCAGTATGAATATAAAAAATTGCGTTGAAAATATAAAAAATCTTTTTGCAGTTTTCTCGCTTTTTGTTAATGCAAGAACCGTTAAATAGAAAAACCCCCCACCATCAAAGATTCCCACAGGAAGCATGTTAATTAATGCAACGCTTATGCTTATTATTATAATCCACCATAGTAAATTATAAATGAATACACTTAAACCATCAAACTTCGGTTCATAATAAACATTAGAATCTTTGAATGAAATAGCATTAATAATTTTTCCAAGGATGCCTGTGGCTTCCTTGGATACAAATCCAATTCCCAACCAGGCAGTTCCAGGCGCATCTGGATGCTCCTCGAGAACAAGGGTTTTTTCCACAACTCCCCCCTTTGTTATTGTTTTTACAGTTATCTCATCTCCTACATTGTATTTAGCTAATTCTTCAATTAATTTGTCAATACTATTTATCTTTACTTCATTAATTTCTGTAATAATGCTGCTTAAATTTCCCTTAATGGCCGGCGCAGAATTATAAACTATAATACTTTCATTACCCCGCTGCTCCTTTATCATTTCTTTTGTGATGAGATAAGAGGTATTTCCCGCAATTATTTTATTAAGTCCTTCATCATTCATGAATTCTAAAATCATATCATAAGAGACATTATTTAATTGTACATTATTTATCGAGGAAATTCCTGCTATAGCTATTGTAGATGTGACATAGGTATCAAAAATAACCCCTGAAGGAGCGAATGCCACAGAAAAGAAAATCAGCAAAACTACTAAAAATAAAATTGCAGTTAAAACATTTGCAAATGTTCCAGCACCAAGAGTTGCAAGTTGTGAGAACTTCTTTCTTTTTAACATAATTTTTTCATCAAGTTCCACAAAGGCTGCTAAGAAGATAGGAAGGAAGAAAGGGAAAAACCCAAATCCGGTGTTTTTTATTTTTATTTTATTATATGCAGCGAAAATTCCGTGAGCCATCTCGTGAGTTGTTGCTATAATTGCTATGATAATTATCCAGTATGTAAAATAAAAAGGCGGCAGAAACTCCAGCTTAAAAACCTGAGGAAGATAAGGGATAAGGGGCATGATCGGAGGAACTTTGATAGCTCTTACAATACTCGGGTTAAAAACATAAATTTTTATAATCGTATAAGTAAGATAAAATACTCCAAGCATAAGAACATATCCCAATGCAATCGAAACATAACTAAGTGCTTTTATAGTTCTTTTATATTTGTTCCCTATACGATTGATTAATTTTATCCCCCAATCTGTTCTATAGAGATACAGAAGTCTTTCTCGTTTGAGATTCTTTCTTCTCATATAAAGAAGAATGGAAAATACGATTAAGAAAAATGCCAGAAATATCAAATCATAAATCAAAAAACTCATCTACCTTTTCCTCAAAGGACGAAATGCCTTTTTACTACATTTCCTGCATTTAATCTTTCCTTTTAAAATTTTTTGAGGATCTGCCCTGATTTTGCTATGACATCTTTTACAAACAAAGACATTCTTAAAAAGTCTATTCTGCGCTTCAAGTATTTTTGCCATTTATAATTTCCTTTCGTTTGGTTCGTTAGAAACGAACGATTGAAAACTTTTTTAAAGTTTTCTTTTTATTATTTTTCTCCCTTCGATATCCCAATATTCTACATTTGAATTTTCCTTGAGCTCTGATTTTATCTCTTCAGGACAGTCAATTTCCATTGTTTCAAAATTTTCAAGATCCATAATACTGACTTTGTTTAAAACTGAAAGAACCTGCCCTTTTCTTTTATCTATCATAGGAACCTCAAATCTCTCATGCCCCGGAACCACAAGGATTTTTTTCTGTTCATTAATTATTCCTATTGCTTCTATTCTTGCTTTTGAAGAGCCGTGTTTTCCTGTCTTGCTTATATCAATTTTTTTGACAGTATAAGGCTCTCCTTCAATAAGTATGTTGGTTCCGGTTTTTGCTTCTGTTGCATCGATTATTTTTAAGACCATAAATAAAATAACAAAATATACTTAAAAAGGTTTACCTATTCTGGCTAATTTAACTTTAGACAAACTTTTAAAAATACTCTATCGATTCTTTTTTAATGGAGTTAAAGGAAAATTCATCCAAGCTTGGCCAAATTAAAGAAAAAGATTTTATTGAAATAGAATTTACAGGAAAGATAAAAGACGGGGAAGTTTTTGATTCAACTATAAAAGAAGAACTTGAAAAATTACATTCAGGGCATGATCATCCTGTAGAAGCAAAGCCGTTTATTTTTTGCCTTGGTCAGGGAATGTTTCTTAAGGCTTTGGATGATTTTCTGGTCGGAAAAGAAACAGAAAAATATTATGAAATTGAACTTGAGCCAGAACGGGCTTTTGGAAAAAGAAGTCCTTCATTAGTTCATAGAATTCCCATGAGTATTTTTAAAGAACAGAAAGTAAATCCTGCTCCAGGGGTTGCATTTAATTTTGATGGAAGGGTTGGAAAAATACTAACTGTCTCAGGAGGCAGGGTGATGGTTGATTTTAATTCTTTTCTTGCAGGAA
>Ga0315296_10003979_pt1 | contig 12210 bp, 13 predicted proteins | sample YL17G14_18_MG_FD_203921 | JGI IMG/M metagenome (GOLD analysis project Ga0315296, IMG submission 203921) | Sediment microbial communities from Yellowstone Lake, YNP, Wyoming, USA - YL17G14_18 | ecosystem: Environmental > Aquatic > Freshwater > Lake > Sediment | place: USA: Wyoming | collected... | reverse complement strand
CGGGTGCGGCTGTAACCGTAGACGGCGGATATACTGCCCAATAAATGAAACCGGGTTTTAAATTGCACAATTAGGGGGACACACTTGTTATATTTATAACAAATGAGTTAATTTTTGGATAAGTTTGGGTTTGAAAAATGAAATTAAGTCCTTACGCTGATGCCGTCAATGTTTCCGTCTCAAGGCCCTGTTCGACCTGGCGCTTGATGCTTCTCGCTATCTCGATGCCTACGTAGGGCACCCGCGCCAGCTCCTGTTCACTCGCTCGCTTTATGTCGGCGAGCTTTCTGTAGCCGGCCTTGAACAAGCTGCGCCCGCGCACTCGGCCTATGCCCCTAAGGCTGACGAGCTCCAAAAGTTCCTCCTTTACGCCGTATCTAACGCGCCGCCTAAGGTCGCTCAAAAGGGGAAGAACGGACCTAACCTTAAACAATTTCGCAAATTCGTAACCCGAGTAAAGTAGCCATTCAGCGACGCTCACGCTTCGCCTGATGTCCCCAGCCCCCACACCAAACCTTTCGTGGATGTCATCTTCATGAAACTCCTCGAGCCAGTTCTGGAGCATCTGGGCGGTTTTCACCTCTGCCAGGAAGTACTCGTAAAGGTCGGGATCATCGGGTATTGGCGTCAGGAACTCGCCCGCATGATCGATTGCGAAGAGTTCGAGGTCCTCATAATCGCGCCTTCGGAGGTAGAGCAGCTCCATGTCCGGCGTGTGGCAGATGAGATGCAGGAAGCTAAGTTCGGTCGGTATTCCGCCTGCAGCTTTTTTCAGCCCGTCTCGCAGTACTACCGCCGATACTGGGTCGATGTACAGCATCGAGATGCGCTCGCCGAATGGAGTCGCGACAAGCCTCTCGCCCCTCTGATTTATCATATCCTCCTGCTTGAGAAAGTCCAGCACGCGCTCGATGATGCTAGAAACTCACTCAGCCCCGTACTGATAGGCGAAGAAGGTGTGACCGATGAAATCTAGCATGCCCTTCAAGCTCGTTACGTAGCCGGCTGCGATCGAAGCCAGTACGTGAGAACGCAAGGCAGGCTCAGAGGCGAGCTTCGAGGTTATGCGCTCGGGCTTCCCTCGAATGAACTCGGAGAACAGGGCCTCCTTCTCGTCCTCACTTCCGGCGATCAGGACCGCCTCACCATATTTATCATACTTTGGCCTGCCTGCTCGGCCAGCCATCTGTTTGTACTCCAGCACTGAGATGAACTGCATCCCGAACGTTGACTCGTAGCGTCTGTAGTCCCGGATAATCGTACGCCTCGATGGGAGGTTGACGCCAGCGGCCAGGGTTGGAGTAGCACTAATCAATTTTACTAGGTTGTTGCGGAACGCGTCCTCGATTGCCTTCCGCTGGGCAGGATGAAGGCCCGCATGATGGAATGCGGTCCCTTTCCGCACGCAATCCGCAAGCCGCTTGCATGTCTTGCTGGGCTCTCCTAGGGCGCCCTCCACGGACTTTGCGATATCTGCCAAAAGCGAGAGCTCTTCCAGCTTGAGCAGCTCGCAAACCTGCCTTGCCGCGGCTTCCGCCACGGTCTGCGAGGACCGCCTAGTGCTGACGAAGACCAATGCCTGCCCGCCTTCTTTAACAGTGTCGATGGCGAGGGCCTCAAGAGCCGTGAGCCCGTCATGGCCGTGAACATCTATCTTTCGAGAAGTGTTATCAGCAAACTCTATCTTCTTCTGATAGTACACCCCCTCCTTCAGCGGAACAGGCCTCCATTCGCTTTTCGTCAGCTCGGCTTTGAGCCAGTCCGCGATCTCATTAGAATTCTGTATGGTCGCGCTCAGCGCAAGGAACTGTATTTCTGGATTAACCTGCCTCAACCTCGCGGCTAATATCTCGAGGGTTGGGCCCCGCCCAGGGTCGTTTATGATGTGGACCTCATCGAGCACCACGACGGTCAGGACCTCGCCTAGCCACTTCGCGCGGTGGCGGAGTAGGGAATCGACTTTCTCAGAAGTGGCGATGAGGATCTGGTATCGAGCGAGCCTTGGGTCGGCGATATCGTAATCCCCGGTGGCGATGCCTACTTTGATGCCCAGGGGCTCGTACTTCTTGAATTCATCGTACTTCTCACGAGCGAGGGCTCGCAGGGGGACGACGTAGAGGCACCTTCCATCCGATTTGAGTATCGATTTAAGCATGCAGAGCTCAGCTATGAGCGTCTTCCCCGCGGCGGTCGGGATCGCCAAGACAAAATTTTTGCCATCCAGCGCTCCCTTTTTTATGGCATCGACCTGCGGCGGATAGAGCTCACCTACGCCAGATCTTTTAAGCACGTCCGCGACCTCTTCGGGCAACCCGTATCTTTTGCAGACCTCATCGACCCTCATCTCAGCGCCCACGAGTATTTGGCGTCGATTGGTTAAGGGATTTTTTATTCTCTCTTGTACAGCCCCATCAATTCCGATTTAGATAGTGTGTGTTCTTTCACCTTTTCGAGGAAGTTGAATTTTTTCACATCTTTCAAGTTTTTTGTATCGAGGGCAAAGAGGGTGAAGAAATATCTGTGCGTTCCAGAAGGAGGGCAAGGACCTCCGTATTCCTTTCTACCAAAATCATTTTCAACCTGTTTAGCTACTCCAGGAAGACTCGTTCGATCGATGCTTTTTACACTCTTGGGGATATCATAAACCAACCAGTGAATAAACTCCCCTCCTGGCGCGTCGGGATCGGTCACGCTGAGCGCAAAGCTCTCCGTTCCAGTGGGCGCATCCTCCCACGAAAGCTGTGGGGAAACATTCTTTCCGTCGCAAGTAAATTCTGGAGGAATATTGTCGCCGTGCTCGAAATCCCTGCTCCTCAATTTCATGTCGTCACCTCTAACTAGAATAGTGCGCAATTAATTAAAAAGACGATTATTTGACGAGACATCCACATTTCAGCTCTGGCGGAGCGCAAAGGGCTTTTACGGGCCCTCTTCTTGAATTTGCCTCAATCTCCTTACGACAAAAGTGAAGAGCTGTTTCGCCCCCTTATATTCCAAAAAACTTTTTATACCCCTATTCAAATCTGGGGAATACATCTTCGCTATGTACAATCTCCCCTTTTTACCTATCTCAAACTTTAGGCGATAAGACTGTAGAACCAGTCTGCACATCAAAGCTGAAGGGTCCTCGCCGTATGGATTTAAAACGTTTACTTCTTTTTTCTTTATGTCCTCCAGCGCTTTCACACTGTAGATTGTTTTATCTTTTAATCCGTAAGCAAGTGCACTAGGGGTTACATCGACGCTCATTAATACATTTTCAAGATTTATAGGAAGATTTTTAATTTTAAAAATTGTTCCGGCAGAGAACGGCCCTATATCAATTTCGAGTCCTTCCACGGGTCTCCATTTTGGAGTGCCAAAGCGGGAATCGGTCATTCCATCTAATCCCTTTAGCAGTCTTCTGAGATCTATTCTCTCCTTGGAATCATCCACCGTAAAATCAAAATCCCTTGTTTCAAAGTTTAGACCGTACAATTCTCTAACGATTGGGTCTCTTACCGCCCCACCCCACAGGTAAACCACTTTACCTTCGAGGATTTCCAGAACTCTCTCAAGGTACTTGGAATAAGGACTCTTTTCCAAATTTCTTTGAATCGCATCGATAAGCCTTCGGTCTCGTGAGATTTCAACTTTCGTAGATATCTGAGTCATCATCTCCAATACCATATAGAAATAATTCAAGTAGAGTTATGAGATTTGTGAAACTATCTTCTACATTATGGATGAATGAACGCATGCGTCGAGGCAGTTTTACATAAATCAGGGCAATTTTTTGTAGATCAAAAGTGATAAATTTTTAGTTGGCAACCAATTTACAATAATTGATTCATAAAACATTTACCCCACTCCACCACATTGTTTTTGGGAATCTCATGGCGAGCACATTAAAAGAAGCCTGTCGAGCCATCCTGGAAAAAGCTGCTGCTGGCGAGATTGCGGATGCCCGAGATTTGGCGTCAGCTAAAATTTGGGCATGCCGAGAGTTCGGGCTATCCAAGCCTCCTACCAATTCCGAGATACTAGCAGCCGCATCCGAAAAGTCAAAGGCAGTCGAACTGCTTAGGTTGAAGCCCGTGCGCTCGATTTCTGGCGTCTCTGTCATCACCGTGATGCCCAAGCCCTACCCCTGCCCTAAAGAAGAGCCTTGCATCTATTGCCCCGGGGGCCCGAGCTACAACACCCCACAGTCTTACACGGGCAGGGAACCAGCCGCCGCCAGGGCCCTGCAACATAACTACGATCCGTACGGGCAGGTGAAGAGCCGAATCGAGCAGCTACGTGCGATCGGGCATGATGTCGATAAGGTCGAGCTGATAATGTTCGGCGGCACGCTAACTGCCTTCCCTCCAGATTTTTTGGAATGGTTCACCGTGCAGTGCCTGAACGCAATTTCTGGGTCGAATGCGAGCACCATCGAAGAAGCTCAGCTGATCGCCGAAAAAGCTGTCATCAGAGTCAGCGACATCGCGCTTGAGACTCGCCCTGACTACTGCAAGGAGCCCCAAATCGACCTCATGCTCCGCCTTGGTGCAACACGGGTCGAGCTCGGGGTGCAGACTCTCAGCGATGACATCTACAAACTGGTCGATCGAGGGCACACCGTGAAGAACGTAGTCGAAGCCACACGGATAGCGCGGGATGCCGGTTTCGCCGTCGTTTATCACATGATGCCGAACTTACCGGGCTCGAGCTACGAACGGGACTTGGAGACCTTCAAGCGGCTTTTCGAGGACGAGCAGTTCAGGCCTGATGCTTTGAAAATATACCCGACGCTCGTCATGCCAGGCACGAAGCTCCATGAGATGTGGAAGCGAGGAGAGTACAAGCCATATCCATTCGAGCAGGTCGTTGAGCTCATCGCTGAGGTGAAGAAGCTGGTGCCGAGCTGGGTTAGAATTCAGCGAATCCAGCGGGACATCCCTGTGAACCTGATCGCGGAAGGGGTCAAGCGGGGCGACCTTCGGGCATTTGTTCAGGAGAAGCTAAGGAGGGAGGGTGCCCGCTGCCGGTGCATCCGTTGCCGTGAGGTCGGCCATGTATTGTATAAGTTGGGGAAGGAGCCGGACCTGGAAAATGTGAAGCTCGCGGCTGAGCGATATCGCGCCTCTGCGGGCAAAGAAATTTTCCTGTCTGTTGAGGATGTAAAACAGGATATACTGATAGGGCTGCTTAGGCTCAGGGAACCATCAGAGAAGGCCCACAGGCCAGAAGCTAGGGCTGCTAGGGCGATTCTCGTGCGGGAACTCCACGTTTATGGCCCGCTTGTAAGGGTGGGAGAACGCGCGAGAATTAGTGAATGGCAACACCGGGGTTGGGGAGAGCGTTTGCTCGAGGAGGCGGAGCGGATTTCACGTGAGGAGTTTGACGCGCACAAAGTCATCGTGCTCGCTGGCATAGGGACACGGGAGTATTATAAACGCTTTGGCTACCGACGCGATGGGCCCTACATGATTAAAGAAATGAGTTAAATTCCCGAGTATTGCTGGCATCTTACTTTAGTTTTTTACCACAACTTGGGCAGAAAGCGGCATTAGCTGATACAGCATTTCCGCACTTGGGGCATTTTTTAGTTACAGATTTTTTCGTTGGTGCGGGAGCAGGCGGAGCGACTACTATCGCTGCACCACAGTTCGGACAAAACCTTGAAGTTGCTGGGACCTGTGCGTTGCATTTCGCGCAGATGACCAATGCCGCCGCTGGTGCCCCAGCGGGCTGCTGAAATAGCGGAGGGATTATCATCATGCCCGAGCCGAGACCCGCCCCTGAAGATTTGCCGAGTTCCTTTGCGGAGCTTTTCACAGTTTCCATCCTCAATACTTCTGTTGTAGGGGTCTGGCCAGATTTAATCCAGAATAACCTCTCCCGATATTCAGGCTCTGTGTCTATTCCTTCGAACCTGAGGTCGACTAGCTCGATCCCCAGTCTCTTAAAAGCGTCTAGAATGTGCGCCTTGACGGTCATAGAGGTCTCATCCAGTTTTGTAAAAACAGTTAGCAGGTCGTATTGGGACAGTTCATCAATCATCTTCTCGTTTATGAACCCGCTTAAGAAATCATTCACATCGACTGTATGAAAAGCACCTTGCGCGCCAACAACTTCATTCACGAAGAGCTGTGGGTCCTCAATTTTGAACCAAAACGAACCGTACGCCATGAGAGGGGCAAGCTCTGTTGTCTGAGCTTTCGTACCATATTTACCGTCAAATTGTTTTGTGGATACAAATACCGCCATCGACTTAAACGGAGTTTCCTTATATCCGGCTATCAGCGTGAGAACCTTTGTTATCAGGGGCAAATTCCTGGTCGTCAAAGTGTGTCTTCCAGGCCCGAAAACGTCGTACGCTTTACCGTCCCTGAAAAAAACGGCTACTTCCATCTCTCGAACTACCAGTTGAGCTCCCCAAGTTATGTTTTCATCGGGATATTTCCAAACGATGTCGTCTGCCCCAGGATTTTGCCATTCGATAACTTGTGGCATTAGATTTGCACCCCCATTATTGCTTCTTTTCTCTCATTGAATGCGCTCTCTAAATCTTCCATTGATCCACGAAGATCATCTACATAAACCCTCACTTTATCGAATTTTCCCCCCATGACATCTCCCTTAAATTGGTTAACTTTTGCCTCTATATCTTTAACACTGTCGGCCAGTTTTAGGTCAAAGCTGATCATGGCGTCCAAATCATCTTCTTCGATCTTAACGGCGTCGAAGAACCCACTGTACCCGTAGGATGCGTGGTTTATCAGCTCCGATACCCTGTCGAACTTGGCTATCAACCGATCCGTATCATCCAAAACATCCATGATTTTGTTGATAACCAGGCGTTGGAATACTTCCTTTAAATTTGACTCAGCTCCTACGAGCCTTCGATATAGATTATCCCTTATGAGCCTATCCGCCTCCCTACGCATCTCCTTTAATTTATAACCCCTAAATCCCGGAATCGCCAGCGATATTTTTTCGAGAAGAGCAGTTTCCTTTTCAGTTTTTTTCAGAGGTGTCTCTCCGACCATTTTTTCACCTTTAAAGTGGAGCCCCACAGTTCTGGCATTTAGTGTCTGATTGTGTTAACTTATTGCAGTACTTGCAGCGCACCTTGGGGATTTGTGCTGGCCCTTGCACGACAACTGAGCCCAATGCAACCGGAGAAATGTTGACGCCAACCTCATCGGTCTTGTCAGGCCTTCCTTTGACCGCTAACACGCCTTTTACCTTTCGATTGATAATCCCTCCAGGCATGGTTGGCGCCATCGGGGGTATGCTCACGGTGAAGGGAAACTCTCCCTTATAACCTTTGGATATTTCCAATGGTCCTGAAAGTTTAACGTCTTCAGAATGCAATTTCTTCGTCTGTGTTTCCATAACTTGTCTAACTTGACCCCCCATGCGCTCTAACCTCGGGGCCTGAAATGTTTCAATCACTCGAATTTCCACCCTGATTTCATCGGCATCTACAGCTTCATCCGAATCTAAGACGAGTTTGCCATTTATCGGCTCACCATCGAGAAATGTCGATTTATCGAGCATGACAGAGAGATCGGCATTTATCGGATCCAGTCTCTTGAAGAACCTCACTCGACCCCCCCAACGATAATTGATATTAAAACTATATAAGCTATTATAAATTGGAGGATATGATGTCAAGAAAAAGACCCGTTGGCGCAATTTCAATCGGAATGTTTTTGATTACCCTTGGATTCGCATTTCTTGCGTACGTAACCAATCTAATAACTTCTGGGGAAATAATCCCGTTCATAGCTGTTCTCAATGGCATTGGGATCCTTCTGTTAGCAGCTATGCGGCAAAGAAGCCCTGCAGAATATGAAATGAGCGCGTTTGTCGTAGGCTTATGGGGAATCATGATTCTTGGTGGAGGGGCATTATGGCTCTTGGGCGCTAGAGGTTTCCTTTCGGCTATTGCAACCCTGGCGACATTTGTAATATTGATTGGTATCTTAGCGGTTGTAGCAGGAGTTATAGAATGGGTAAGTAAAAAATAAGCAAAAGTTACGCTTTAAGAATAAACTAGGGATACGATGCGCTTGCTCAACCTCATCATTTTAGGAACCGCTGGCTCCGGAAAAAGTGCTCTGACAGCAAAGTTCGGGAAGTGGATTAAGCAAAATACTGATCGAAGTGTCGCTTACATCAACCTAGACCCAGGAAGCGACTACGTGCCGTTCGAGCCTGATTTCGACATTCGAGAACACTTTACCATCGCAAAAATAATGCGCGATCAAAACCTCGGACCAAACGGAGCGATGATCAGGGCATCCGAGCTTCTGAGTGCTAAAGCAGCTGTGTTTGCAAAGGCGATAAACAAAATCGAGGCAGACGTTCGACTCGTTGACACCCCCGGACAGATGGAGGTCTTCCTCTTTCATGGCGGTCCGGAGATAACGAAGCTCATGCGCGGCGTGACGATCTCGCTTTTCATGACCGACGCCAAGATTGCAGAGAAAGCGTCAGGGCTAGTACTCACCCGCTTGCTTGGTCTATCCACGAGCCTCCGCTTGGGGGTGCCAGCCGTGAGCGTTCTGAACAAAATCGATCTCGTTGGGGACAAGCTAGCCGACATCGATCGCTTGCTGTCGGACTCTGAATTTTTGAAAGATAGAGTCGTAAAGGAGGGCTCAGGCGTGATGATAGATTTGACCCTCAGCCTGTCGAAAACGCTGCCCGAGTTGTTGCCGGCCGCTAGGCTAGTTAATGTGAGCGCGAAAACTGGTGAAGGCATGGCGGAACTCTACGATATAGTGCATGAGATCTTCTGCGCCTGTGGGGACCTCACTTAGCTCCCTTGGAGGATTTCAGAACTTCCATGAATGGCTCTTCACGGTTGTCCTTGACGACGCTGTGGACTATGAAGGTCTCAGTCTCCCTAACGCCCTCCAATGCGTGTATTTTTTTGATTAGGTCGATGAGCTCCCTGCTGTCTTTGACCCTGACCTCCAAAACTGCATCATACCTTCCGAAGAGGCGGTAGAATTCAGATATCTGGTGAAATTTTTTAATCACTTCCTCATTTTTTTTCCTTATTTCAGCGCGCGGGTCTTCACGCACTAGAACATAGGCCTTCGTCGTCAATCCGAATTTTTCAGGGTTTAACTTTGCCACGAAAGAGATTATCATCCCAGATTTTTTGAATTCCTCAATTTTCTTCGCGACGGTCTGCCTTGTGGTTCCCACGCTTTTCGCTATTTCTGAAATGGGCTGGCTGCTGTCATTCATCAGCTGAATGAGGATTTTCTTGTCTAGTTCTCGCAGTTCTGGCATACTTAACATTTTGTTAACAAAAGGCTTAAAAAGCTTACGGTAAATAAACTGGGGGGTAAAAACATGGAAAAATCGGAAAAAATGCTGAATGAAGTCTTGGAAGCTGTAAATGGGCTATACGATCGGCCCAACGTTACTCACTTAACTCCAGAGGAAATTCGTCGTGAGGCGGAAAGATATGGCACCAGGACGAAATTCGGGAATTATGACTTCGTTTCGAGCGTGAAGAACAGAAGCGCTGGACTGACTGTATACATCGGCAGCCCGAAAGTGGCTCAGAATAGGCTAAGTCAGAGACAGAAGGAGCTCATTAGAGATGCTCAGAAAACCATCGAGCGCGTGCACCAATACTTCAAAAATGCCCCATTCTTATGCGTGGAACGCACGATGGGCGATAACCCCTACTTCAACCCTCACTGCACGCTCTACGTTTCAATTCACCGAAAGGAAATGATTCGCCTGGCTTACATGGTAGAGCAGACCCTTTTCCCACTTCGGCAAGGGGCCCCCGGACCAAAACTCAACCTCGTCTATGTGCCGGAATGGCAGGAGAAGGATAGACAGATCATAGTTTTCCCGGAGATTGGTGTAACATATGTCCTTGGCTCGGATTATTACGGCGAGGCCAAGAAGGGCTTCCTGCGGATGGCGATGTGGTTCGCCAAGCAACAGGGCATGCTCGGCATTCACGCCGGCTCCAAGATCGTACGGGCGAGGGACAGGACCGGCAAGATCAGGACCTACAGCATGATTCTGTTCGGCCTCAGCGCCACGGGCAAGACGACTCACGCCTGCCACGACCACGGCTTAACCGGAGAGGGGGAAGGCATCGAGATCGCGCAGGACGACGTAATTTTTCTGAAGCAGGATGGGTCGGCCCTGGGCACGGAGAGGGGCTTCTATCTAAAGACGGGATACCTGGACCCAGTTGTTCAGCCGATAATCTACAGGGCTGCGATGAGCCCAGATGCCATCTTTGAAAATGTCATGGTGGATCACATGGGCAACGTCTACTTCGACGACGAAACTCTGACCGGTAACGGAAGGGGAATAATGCAGAGGGAGGACCTCAAACCTTACATCACTTCAACCATAAACCTCCCACCAATCTCTGAAGTCGATGGGTTAGTCGCAATATTTATCACTCGAAGAAATACAGTCGCCCCAATTGCTTCAAAGTTAACGCCAGAACAGGGCGCAGCGGCTTTCGTGCTGGGGGAATCCATCGAGACCTCGGCGGGCGACCCTCGCAGGGCGGGAGAATCCGTGAGGGAAGTCGGGACTAACCCGTTCACAGTGGGAAGTGAATCTGGGGAAGGAAACTGGTTCTACGAGTTCGTCAAAAAAAATCCGGAGAAGATTCAGTGCTACCTCCTGAACACAGGTGGAGTTGGGGAGGTTGTGGAGAAGAACAATGATGGAATCAAAGTGGTCAAACAGAACGTCACTAGGGTTGAGATACCAGAGATGGCAGCGATAATAGGGGGAATAGTAAGGGGCACGATAGAGTGGAAGGTCGACCCTAACTTCGGCGTCCTCGTACCCAAGAAAGTCGATGGAGTTGACATGTCGAAATTCGATCTGTCGAAATTTTACTCGAAAGACCAAGTTGATGCTTACGTCAGTCAGTTGAAGAGTGAAAGGATAGCTTGGCTCGAACAATTTAAAGAATTAGATCCCGCAGTAATTAATTCGATTAAAGGGCGCTAGAAGAAATCGTAAAGATGTTTGAAAATATCCCTCAATTCCTCGGTTTGATCTTTGAATACTTCGATGCCGCCCTTGTACCTTACCGAATAAATTATCCTCATAGGCAGAATTTTAGAGAGCACGACTGCGGTTGCGCCGAGGAGCAACTTAACTCCAGCCGTACCGCCAGTGTAGTTTATAGTGACATCGTCGTCCGGTTTGATCTGTTTTATAACTTTCCCTATCGCCTCACTGATCGACTTTGGTTCAAGGGTGTCACATATTTGAAAAACGACCTTGGTGTGCGTCTTTTCCGCCGCCTTTTTGATTACTTCCTCGTTACACTTTTTGTACCCGTGCTGAGATGCAACCTCTTTCAATTGATAATCGGATGATATGATGTAGGTGATATCCGGTTTCTCTTTCTCAAGTGCGAGCTCAATGGTGGCTGGAACTTCCCCCAGGCTCTGGATTAAGACTTTCACCTTCACACCTGCTAGAATAACATCTCCAGCTGTTCTATTTAAAGTTCAAATCACAGCACACTATTTAGGCCGCCTGTTTTACGGTGCTTGGGGCCAACTCTGCAATCTTTTGGTCTAATCCCTTCTCTTTCAGTATCTTGCCTAGCAGCTCGGGAGCCTGTTTGATGAACTCCTACGTTTGCATTAGCAATCATTTTCCCTTTAACATTAAGATATGCGACAAGAAAATAATTGAAATCTTGGAGAACTCCTGTGCAGGTTGTAAAGCCCTTTGCGCGCCGCCCATGGATGCCGAACCTGTATCAACCCCTGGAAAAAATGCGCGCTCAAATCAACTTGAATCTAGGTTATTTTTTCTTGATCCGTTCTATGAACTTGCTAGTGCTAATCATTAATGCATATAGGAATATTGTCATGAACACCATACCTAGCCCTGCGATTAAAAACATCTTTATGTCATTGCTCCAAAATGCATCTCCGATTTTTTGCGAATAGATAGATGTTACTAAAACGGATATTATGACTGTCATTATCATTAGTTCTCTGTTGCTTACTCCTTTTCTGTTCCTAGTCTGGTTTCGAGCCACTTCTATCGCCGACCATCATATCCTATCGCCAATTTCTGCATTAATAGGTGGTCGCATTGCCTATCAAGTAAAAGCACTTTGCGCGCCGCCTGGGGAGGTAGCGTAACCGAAATGGGCAAATACCACGCGCCAATAATCTATGAGGTAAGGAAATGAGGCGATGACCGGAG
>Ga0315296_10003978_pt1 | contig 12213 bp, 7 predicted proteins | sample YL17G14_18_MG_FD_203921 | JGI IMG/M metagenome (GOLD analysis project Ga0315296, IMG submission 203921) | Sediment microbial communities from Yellowstone Lake, YNP, Wyoming, USA - YL17G14_18 | ecosystem: Environmental > Aquatic > Freshwater > Lake > Sediment | place: USA: Wyoming | collected... | reverse complement strand
GGGCAACCTGATTCTGGCCGTCAGGGGCGGGGTGTCGCCCGACGGGTTCCGTTGGAAGACCTTGCCGGAGCCTCTCGTGGTGGAGCACGCGGACACGATCAACACGGCCTACTACGACGCGCGCCTGAAGAAATGCGTCGCCTATTTCCGCAACTGGGTGATGCCCGACCGCTCGCCCGATGCTCCCACCGACGACCGCGGGCTGAGTTGGATGGCTGGCCGCCGCTCCATCGGCCGCTCCGAGACGGACGACTTTCGCAGGTTCCCGCTTTCGCAGACGATCCTGACGCCGGGGCCCGACATCATGGGGCCATCCGACACTCTTTACACGAACGGCCACACATTCGTTCCGCTTGCGCCTGACCAGCACTTGTTCTTCCCCACGATCTGGCACCAGATCAACGACAGCACGAGCGTCGCCGTTGCATCCAGCCTCGACGGCAAGTTGCTGCACTGGCTGCCAGGAAATCCGATCCTCACCACAGCCCCCTTCGGGCAGTGGGATGGAGGCTGCCTGTTTGCCAGCGGCAGCCTGATGGAACTGCCGGACGGCCGGTGGATCCTGCCGTATGGCGGCTCGAACGTGCCCCACAAGTATCCGCGCAAGGGAGCGATCCAGGGTGGGCTGGGGTTCGCAACCTGGAAGAAAGGCCGACTGGTGGCGGCGGAGGCGCAGGAACGAGGCCAGTTCACGACTTTCGCGCTCATGCCGCCAGGCAGGAAGATACGCATCAATGCCCTGACAGCGCGCGGCGGCAGCGTGCTCGTCGAGATAACCGACGGCAGCAGAAAGCCCGTGCCCGGCCGCTCGTTCGAGGACTGCAAGCCGATCATCGGCGACCAGTATAAGACCCTCGTAACATGGAAGGGCGGCGACGATATCGGCGTGCCGGAAGGAACCCCGATCTCTTTGCGGTTCAGGCTCGATCAGGCCAAGATCTTCTTCCTCGATTTCGAGTGAAGAGTGAAGCAAGCGCGGCGCAGAAAACGGGGACGAGCGGCCATGCAACCGACTTCGGAGAATGCGCGCCTTGCGCTTGACACGATCCTTCAGAAACCTACTGGGGGCATTCCATCATGGCTGATTCATCCCATGGAACACTCCCATATAGAGCGGCTTGCGGGGGCCGAACCGGGCGCGTATAAGAAGGACCCTGAGCGCGTCTATCTCGCGTGCCAGCGCGCCATAGGGACGTGCCTGCTCGACCAGTATATCCCCGACAACCCCCTGCGGATGGGTGCGCGGGGTTACGAGGGCGCGGAAAAGGGCGCGACCACCGGCGCGGAGGCAATCGTCCTGGACGGATTGGTCATTGATTCCCCCGAGAAGGTCGTCGCCCACATGGAGCAATTCGTTTTCCCCGCCATACGCAAGGCGATTGAGGCGTTCGATGAAGATGCGCGCGCTGCCGAGATACTGAGGGGCGAGGCGGCAGTCCAGGAGATACTCGGCCCCGACATCCTGAAGAGCGGTCACGGCTTCATCGGCTTTCCCTGTCTCGCGTATGGCTACTACGGGTATGCGAACTACTTCGCGGCCTATGCGCTGTATCCTGAGGTGATCGAAAAACACTTTTCGCTTCAGGCCGATCTTGCACTCCTGAACAACCGCGCGGCGGCGAGGGCGTATCGTCAGGGAGGGCTGCCGCCGCTATACCGCCTGGATCACGACATGGCTGGCTCGCGCGGCACGATCGTTGATGTCAGAACCCTCGACCGTCTCTGGTTTCCCCACTTCGCGCGCTGCCTGGAGCCTGTGCTCAAGAGCGGCGTGCGCCTCATCTGGCACTGCGACGGCAATCTGATGGAGATGGTGCCGCGATTGCTTGAAGTCGGCCTGCGAGGCTTTCAGGGATTCCAGTATGAGGATGGCATGGACTACGAGGGAATCTGCGGCATGAAGGCCAGAGATGGCGGGGACCTCATCATCATCGCCGGGGTGTCGGTAACGCGCACCTTGCCGATGGGAACGCCCGCGGACGTCAAGCGGGAGATGGCGTGGCTTGTCGAGAAGGGGCCGCGGACAGGGCTCTTTCTCGGCTGCTCCAGTTCAATCACACCGGGCGTTCCATGGGAGAACATCAGCACCCTGGTCGAGGGCTTCAGATACTACCGCACTCACGGCAGGGCCTAGCCGACGGCTGTTTTCTGAGCGTCGGTTACGGCCAGTTCGCGGGCGGCCCGCAACGCTTCGAGGCGGGACTTCTCGTCCTGACCTCTGGCATCAGCAATCGCGATCAGCGCATCCACGACGGCCTGCCGAAGCCGATCAGGCGCACCCGTGCCGACCTTCCTCAATACCGCTATCGCCTTCGCGCTGCCAAGCATACCCAGCGCCCGCACCCCCGCAGCCTGGACAGCCCCCGATGCGCCGCGAGCAAGATTGATCAGCACCGGGAGCACAGACAGGTCCTTCCGCGCGCCGAGCGCGAGGACTATTGCCGCCCGCTGAGCAGCATCGGCTCTGCGCAGCGCCTCGATCAAGGCATCTGTCATCGGCCGCCCCGGTATGCGCTGCATCGCCTCGAGGGCTGCACTGGACACCGGGCCGCCTGACAGCACGGCCTTCTTCAATGCGTCCGCCGTGCCCCGGTCAGCCTGCCCGATGATGCCTAGCAGGCGAGCGGCGCAAACCCGATCGGCCGCGGCGTTGTCGGCCCCGCTCTCAACGCGCGCCAGCAGCGCCGCGCGCACCCTGGCTGCCTGGTCCATCGCTCCGGGTGCGCTCGCATTGGCAACGATACGCGCCAGGGCCATCTCTGCGGTGTGCCTGTTTGCCGCGCTGCCCGATTTCACCATATCAAGCAGCGGCGCAACCATCGGCGGGCCGATGCCTACTGCCGCATCGAAGGCACCGCGCCGCACCGCCGGATCCGCCGAAGCAACGCCGGATGAGACCAAGGCCGCATCGTCAGCAGCAAGCGAGCCCGCTGCGGTCAGCATCATTAGCGCCAGCACAAGCGCGCGTTTCACCGGATAGCCTCCTATGTCGGTAAATACCACGGCGCGCGATAGGGCCGGTGCCGCATCCTGTTCGCCGCGTCGTCATTCACGAACTCGCCCCGCTCAGCATTCCACGCTAACTTCCGCCCCAGGCGATAGGCGATGGTTGCCATATGCATCGGCAGCGACATGCGAACCGCGTATGACACGCTGCTCTCGGGCTGCCTGCCCGATTTCACGCAGTCCAGGAAATTGCGCTGGTGGCCAGGCGAACGCGGAAGCCATCTGGGCACATCGGGAATGTCGTCGTACTGTTTTCCGTCCAGGAAGATCACGCGCCTATCGTAGTCAGCCACCAGTTCGCCGTTCGTGCCAACGAACTGAATGCCCAGGCTCCGGTGTTCAGCCCCGCGCACATCAGGAACGCGGCTGTGCCAGAACATTATCAGGCCGCGGAACTCGAACTCGGCATCCATAAAGGCAGGAGTTGTTAGCATGTCATTGAGCGGATCGCTGCCCGTCGCGGACACCGTCAGCGGAGCGCCGAGATCGAGCGCCCAGAATGCGAGATCTGCCGCGTGGCACCAGAAATCGCCGAAGGTCCCCGATGAATAGTCCCAGAAGTAGCGGAAATTGAACGGCGTGATGGCCGGGTTGTAACGTCGTTCAGGAGCGGGGCCGAGCCACATATCCCAGTCGAGCGTGGGTGGCGGATCGGTATCAGGTGGAAAGCCACATGCAATCTCGCCGCCGACTTTCCACAGGCGCACTGTGTTTATCTTACCCAGCACGCCTGACCTCACCAGTTCCACAACCCGGTGGTAGTTTTCGCCAGCGTGGATCTGAGTGCCGAGTTGGAACACGCGCCCATGTCGCCGGCAAGCCTTGAGCATCGCCTGCCCCTCGGCCACGTCGTAGCACAGCGGCTTTTCGCCGTAAACGTGCTTGCCTGCCTGGGAAGAGAGGATGGCGATGAGCGCGTGCCAGTGGTCCGGGGTCGCGTATGTGATGACATCAATATCATCGCGATCGAGCAGGCGCCGAAAGTCGCTCTCACCGACGGCGCGCGTATCGGGGCGAATCTCCTTCAACCGCGCAAGCGCAGCATCCACACGCGCCGAATCCACATCGCACACCGCCGCCGTCTCGACATCGGGGAAAGATGCGAACCAACGCAGGTGCTCTATTCCCATCCCGCCCATGCCGATGTGCGCGAGCACGATCTTCTCGTTGGCCGAGATCGCCTTCGCCGCGCGCGCAATCGTCGGGAAGCCCAGGCCGGCCTCCAGAAAACCGGCGGCCATGCCCGCCAGAAAGCGGCGCCGCGTCAGTTTCATCTTGTGCGTCCCTGTGGACCCGCAGTGTATTTCAGGTCGTCGAAGTGAACTGTCATGTAGTGCCCGCCCCGGCGCATGTTGAACATCCCGAACCGATCGAACGCCGCTCCCTGCTGTTTGTGCTCCGGCGCCAAGTCCAGCGCAACGCGTTTCCCATCCAGCGCGGCGACGATCCTGCCGCTCCCGCCGTTCGCCTGCGGGTCGTATTCAAGTGTCCAAAGGTGGCTCTTTCCATCCGCCGTGATCACTGGGCCGGTCTGCGAATCTCCGCCCTGGCCCTGCGAAGTCCCATACCGCACGCGAAAGTAGTGCCCGACCCGGCTCGGCCCCTCGATCACGATGCCGACGAAATTGGACGGCACCGCGTCGCGCGTTGCGCTGTTGAACCAGCCCAGATACATGCCGCTGTCGGCGCACGCGCGCGTCATCGCCACCCTGCCGCTGGCCAAGAGCGGGTCTTCCAGGGTCAGCGGCCCGATCCGGTCGGCATAGTGCCCGTCGTGAGGCGCATCAGGCTCTGTCCGCCAGAAAGTTCCGCCGATTTCTCCGCGCGCCCCGCCCGCGTGGTTCGTGCTGCTGAACCCGAAGTTCTGGCTGTCATCGCGCTCGCAGTCCTCGAATGTCCGGCGGTTGCCCCAACCCTCCCAGCGCGCATCGGCGGTGAAGTCCTGTTTATTGCCGTCGTATTTCAGGTCATCGAAATAGACGGTCATCGGCCAGCCCGGAATCTGGACGTTCAACATCCCGAAGCGGGTGAACGTCGCCCCCTCGGCCTTGTGCCCGGGGTCGAGTTCGCGGACAATCGGAGGGCCTCCGTCGAGCGTGAAGGTGATGGCGCCATTTCCGTTTGCCCCTGCGGGGTTATACGAGAGCGACCACGTGTGCTTCGAGCCGTCGGGCGGAATGCGCACCCCGGTGTTCGCGCCTCCGGCTTTCCACGTGCCCGTAACGTATTCGAAGAATACCCTCGCACCCCAGTCCTCACCGTCCAATCGAATGCCGAGGAAGTTCGCCGGTCGGAAGCCGTGGCATCGCGGGTCGAACCACCCGAAAAACACGCCGCTCGAGCCGGATGATTTTACCAGCGCAAACGTCCCCGACGCTTCCAGTCGGTCATTGAGCGTCCGCGCAGCAATCCGTTCAGCGTAGTGGGCTCGCGTCGTGGCGCGCCAGACCTGCCCGCCGATTTCGCCCGCCGCAGCGCCGGCGAATCTCGTCCGGCTGAACCCGAAGTCCTGGGTGATCTTCGGGCACTCCTTCGGTATCAAGCGATTCCTCGCGCCCTCCCAGCCGGGGTCATGATCGAACCGCTCTGTCTTGATGCGAGATGCCACGTCAGGCCCCGACACTGCCGCAGCGCCGCAGATAACGACCACCATCGCCCCCGCCGCGCAAAGATTGAACCTCATCTCCCAGCCCTCCGCGACCGTCTCACAATTCACCGCGCCGCTGAGCGGCGGGTGCTCGCCTCCCCCTCGATGGGGGAGGCAACGGTGGGGGTGAACTCTGTGAAGACCAGGTCGGCGAACAGCGTCGGCTTGTCAACCTGGCCCCACGACAGATAGGGACCCTCAGGCTCCGGTTTCCTGGCAGGCCACTGAAGAAATGCGCGCAGCCTGCCTGCGCTGTCCGCATCGCCGCAATCAATAGCGAAACCGATCACCTTTCCAACTTCCGGCTTGAACCCACCCAGGAACGACCATGGAATCGCGGCCTCGAGCACCCGGCCCGGCCCTCCAGCCCGCTTGCCCTGCGCCGCGATAATGCCGCGCCCCAGCGGCTCGACGCGCGCGCGGTTCGCCATGTTGCTCGATGTCAGCACCCCGTCAACCGTGAGCGGCCACACAACAGGGCCGTCAGCGAAATCCACGAACATGATGTCGTAGTCATCTCGCCGGTCGCCGTCCAGATCAAAGACCACCTTCTCCCTGTCTGCGCGGTAAACCGTGCCGCGCCTCCCCAGCGGCTGCAGCACATCATCGCTGATGTCCATCGCCACGTAGAAATACCTGTCATCCCACATCCACCGCGCACTGACTGCGAAAACGTTTCCATTGCCAGACGCGTCTTGCCTCAAGGGATAGTTCACCCATGCGGGCGCATCGCCCGGCCACTCGCCAGAGGCTATCACGCCGTCAATCACCGACGCGTGTTGAGCGCGCGGGCAGATAGTGGTCGGTCGCGCAGGCTTGCCGGTCTTCGCAACCTCGCCTGCGAGCGCAATGACCTTCACCCGAACGGTCGCCCTCTCGATTTCGCCGCCCAGACCGGAAACCAGGACCGCCGTTATGATCGCGTCCCCTTGAGTGGCTCTCGAGGGTACAGCAACGGTAAGTGCGATGTCCTTTCGCTCGCCGCAGACGAGGCTCACCCCTCGCTTGCCCGTCGCCGTCCAGCCCTTGGGCAGCCCCAGTTGGATCGTACCGGCCAATCCCTCGGAACGGTTGTTGAAGACGGAAAGTGTGAGTTTCGCGGTCTGGCCCGGCTGCACTGCAACCACGTCGGGCCGCGCAGACAGCGCCGCGCAGTCGCGCAGATAGACGCCCACCATCTCGGTCATGCCGGAGTCGCGGTAAAGATCGAAGCGCGACCGGTACTGCCACCATTCCGCCACGGTGTTGCGCGCGTATAGCGCAGCATCATGCGCCGCCCGGCAGCGCTCCTCCGTAGAGATGCCTTCATCCTGGAAATGGCACCAATTCAAGAGCGCGCGCTGATACGCGCTGAGAACCCCGACAATGGCCTGCAAGTGCTCGAAGTCCCGCTCGCAGGCACTGCGCAGTTTGGCATCGCGCATCTTTTCGCTGGCTGCGCTCCAGCGCTTCATCATCCGGTCGCGCAGCAGCACGACTTCCTGCGTCGAACTGAGCGCCTCCTGCACCTTGCCCCGCATCTGGCACTGCCGGTAGGCGGCCAGGTGCGGCATCTTCGCCCAGCGTATGTAATTCGTGCCGTCGGTTATGATATTCCGCCGCGTGATCGCATACGCCGGCCCCTTCTCCCCCGTGAACCCGTGCACCCAGAACGCGCGCCGCGCCACTTCCTCGCTCAAACACAGGGCCTCGGCCAGTTCCTCCGCCCCGCCAGCGCCGAAAGTCAGCGCCGCCCAGTCGCGCGCCCATTCCCATGGATCTCCGCGCGGTTCCCAGGCAGCGCGGTAAAGGGCATACATGTTCGCGCGCGTCCACAGCACGTCCCGCGTCCACAATCCGACGCCCTCCCACAATCGCCCCGCTACCCCGACCGTCAGTCCGGTTTCGAGCGCTCGCGACAGTCGCTCGCGTATCATCGGCCCGATATACACCGGGAGAAAGCCTGCTCCTGCATATTCGGTCGTAACCTGGATGTAGATGTCCTTCGGCCGGTCGGTCATGCCGATGATGGGATTGTAAGGCGAGATCAGATAGAAGTCGTGCTGCGTGTTGTTCACCGTCGAGATGATCCCGTGATCGGGCAGGCGCTCCATGATATAGCGATAATCCGAAGGCACATTCAGCGGATAGGTCTCAGGCGGGTTGCCCCAACTACTGATGAAGAATGTCTTGCTGAACTCGCCCACCACGACATCCCATGTGGCTTGGCAGGCGCGCAGCAGTCCCTCGGCCCTGGAAACCTTCTGGCAATCTGGCCCCCGGCAGCCGTCGTAAACGTGATAGTCCTCAGGCAAATCACCCATGCTCGCGCGCACGAAATCAATCTCGGGATATTTCCGCAGCAGTTCGCGCAGTTGCTCGCGGTGCACATCCCAGACCCTCGGCTTGAGGGGGCACAGGTGAACTCCATCCTCGGTAACCTGGTCGCCGTATTTGGCGATCAGGTCGTCAACGGGAAGGTTGGAGAATGGCGAAGTGCCTGCCATCAGGTTCATGCGATATGCTTTCGCAGCCTCCAGGTATTCGCGCGAGAACGAGTAAACCGGAATGGTGTTGACGCCCAGTTTCAGGCACTCCTGAAACCATCCCTCAAAGCCGCGGCCGGGCGGCTCGACCCGCCCTTGGCCGTCAACATATTCGCGTATCGCAACTGCTGGCTCTCGCACGCACTCCAACGTCCGCAGTGCCTTCGGGTCGAGCCGCGTGCGCTCAGCCAGCCACAGCGCGCCGTATAAGTCCGCGCGCGCATCAGCCCCCGCAACCACGGTGATGCCGCCGAGTTGCCGTATCGCGAACCCGTCCGCTTTCATTCGCTCTGGCAGCGAGAGGCGGCCCGAATCGAGCAATCCCTTCACCGCCGAACTTGCCCCGCCGATTGCGATGTCGCCATCGCGGACTTCGGAGCCGAAGGCAATCTCCAGCCTGCAGACCTTCGCAAGTTCCGCTGCAGCGAACCGGTACGCGCGGTCATTCTCAACCGCAGGGTCGAGCACGATCCGCCCGCCAGACGCTGGCGACAAGCCAGGCAGAACAAGCACCAAGACGGCTGCCAGCACATACTCAACCTTCATTCGCTCCGCTCCATTTCTGGCCAACTGCTGCGCCGCCGGGTTGCCCTAGGGAAGCCAAGATTCCGCGCTTGCACTTGACATTCGCACCAATAGCGACGGTCATGAGATACTCGCTTCTGTTCTCTCGTCGTTCTTCTGCGGCTGCAATTGTCGCGCCTTCCGGCGCGCAAGGAGAACCGGTTCAAAGGGCAGAATTCAGATTGGAGCGCGCAGCGGCGCGCTGCATTTTCTTTCCGGAGGACATTCGAGTCATGGGCGACCTGTGTTTCCGGGACAATCAGAAAGTCCTTTTCATCGGCGACAGCATTACCGACTGCGGCCGGCGCGGCCCGGCTGCTCCTCTGGGCGAGGGCTATGTAAGCCTGCTGCACGACCTGGTCATCTGGCGCTGGCCCGAACGCCGCATCACCTGGGTCAACAAGGGCATCGGCGGCAACCGCGTAACAGACTTGCAGGCCCGCTGGGAAGACGATGTCATCAGGGAGAACCCCGACTGGCTGAGCGTGAAGGTCGGAATCAATGACCTGCACTCATACCTGATGAACATGCCCGCAGCGGTTTCGCCTGAGCAATTCCGCGAGGTTTACGATGAAATCCTGACGCGATCCAAGGCGAAGACCAAGGCCCAACTGATCCTGATCACGCCGTTCTATGTCAGCAGTGACCGCTCGCCGCAGTCGTTCCGCTCCAAGGTCCTCGACCTGCTCCCCCAGTATATCTCGACCGTTGAAGAGATGGCCGAAAAGTTCGGCGCGCGCCTTGTGCGCCTGCAGCCGATGTTCGAGCGGCAACTCGTTCACCGCGCGCCCGACACCTACTGCCCCGAGCCTGTCCACCCCAACCGCACCGGCCACCTCCTGATCGCCCAGGAAGTCCTCCGCACCCTCTGCGAATGACCTGTGGAGTGCGGCGGCTGGCCGCCGCTTTCAAAGCGGGAGCAAGCTCCCGCACTCCAAAGGCGGCATGATTGGTGAACAATGTAGGCTAACCTGTGTAGGGCGCGCGCGTGGTACTCTGCGAAGTACTCGCTACGTGGCACGTGCCGACGCCCGCCGCAGGCGGTTGATTGTTATGTTTATACGACTAAAACGTGGGAGGCGTGCTTCACCCTCTCCTGTCAAGATATACGTATCGAGAGGCCAAAATGTCAACAACGGCGGCGAAGATTTTTTCGGCCCACCATATCTAGTAGGTCCACCTATTCACACCCACTACATGTAGTGGGCTGCCTGCCGGCGGCCCCGGTCGAGCAACGCTATCGGCCCTCGGGGCGGAGGGAGTAGCGGAGGGTGTTTTCGGGGTCGTAGATGCGGAAGTAAAGGCCCCAGGAGCCGCCGCTCTGCGTGATCTTCGCCAAGACCTTATTCCACCCGGCGCGGAAGAATGCCATCGGCCGGTCCTCGTCGCGCTGCGCTGACCGCGGCATGTTCTCGCCCCAGACGAACTCATCGTTCACCCACAACTTGCCGCCATCATCGCTGCCCAGCAAGATGCTTCTCATCGCGTCGGTCGGGCAGTGAACATAGACCAGGGCATATCCCACATTGCTGCGCGAATCGGAGACCAGGGGCAGGAAGTTGAGGTATCCGTCCTCATCGGCGCGCACGACCTGCCATCCAACGGGGACTCCATCCTTGCCCGTGTAAGTCGCATCGAGGCGCGTCTCGCGCTCGGGCGGATAGACGGCGCTGTAGCCCGGCTGGTTTTCGCCGGTGTTATCGAAGGGCAGGATTACGTTCCACTCGTTCGGCGGCCAGCCGATTCTGTCCACGCCCACGCAGGTCAGGCCGATGTCATAGCCGCTTGACCGCTCGTTCTTTCCCACTACGCGCAATTCGAGGCGCGGACGCCCCGCCTGCAAGACAGCCCGCGCAACCACCCGATGCTGCATCGGCACAGTGGTCGGCGCATACAAATCAACCCGCCAGCTGGCGGGTTCTCCTGCGGGCTGCCCGCCGACCCACAACTGGACCATGCCCCTGTTCGGCCCAGTCGTGAACCAGGCGCTGATCTGGTAGCGGTCAGGGCGGCGGATGTCGCGCTCGAACGAGAACCAATCACCTGGCTTTTTCGCCAGGAGAACCAGTTCGCCGCCCTCCCACGGCAGCCCGATTTCAGTCCACCGGCGGATGAGCAGAGACGAGCCCTGAGAGTGCTTGTGATCGAACAAGTCAGGCGGCTGGAAGGCTCTCACATCCTCTTTCAGCGGCCGCAAAGGTATCGGCGGCACTTTCTCGTGCACCGGTTTGCCTGATATGGTCTGAGCGATCAGCCGGTTGACATGGGTGAACTCCTTCACCCATTCTTCCTGCCTCCCGCCCCACTGGGGAGGCAACTCGTCGGTTTTTTCCCGCAGCAGCACCCAATCGCCGACGTAGAACCAGTAGCCTCCAGACAGGGTGGCAGCATAGTATGCGCTGCGCGCCATCTGCTCCGGCCACCAGACGCGCTCCGAGGGCACGAGGTTGAACCCCGAAACGGCGATGAAGTGAAAGCCTTTCGCTTTCAGGTCAATCGTCCACGCTTCTACCCTGGGCTCGTAACCCCACACATAGGTCGCCTCGTCGAAGATCAGATACGGCGCGCGCTCGGTTCCAAGGCCCGCGCACAATCTCTCATCCCAGGGGACATCGCGCCCGCGCGCGGACGTTTCAACGTGAACCCACGGGTAGAAAGCGAAAAGGAAATCAGGGGCAACCTGATCAATGCGGCGGCGGATGCCTGCGAAAATCTTCACCACCTCGGCGTCCTGGTGCAAGCAGTAAGCCATCCAAAGGCCGTTCTCGACCAGCCAGCGGTGCCTCTTCTCCGGCGGCAATTGCGCTGCATCGGCGCGGTTGGTCGCATCGCAAAAAGACCGGAAGCACTGATCGCAGTGGCAGTAGTGAGACCAGTCGCCGACTGCAGCATAGTCCTCTATGTCGAACAGCATACCGGCGCTCGAACGGTGGCCCTCCCCTGCCAGGTTCGCAAGCGGCAGGGCCCTGTCAAGCATGACGACCTTCCAATAAAGCGGATCAGCAGGGCAGGCTGACTGCCGGGACACGCGCCCGTCAGCCCCCACGAAGCGGCGCGCGTCGCCCTCCATCGCCTTCGCGACCGCAGGGCTGTTGACCAACTGGTTGATCATGTAACTGACCCAGATGATGCGCAGGCTGTGCTTGTCCGCCGCGTTCACGAGGGGCATCAGTTTCTCGACCGGCGCGTCGCCCGTTACCGAAAGCGCGCAGTTGAAGCCCATCTGGCGCGTGCGCCGCACGTGCTCTTCGGTCTTCGCCGACACGCTCAGATAGGAAAGGCACCGCACTCGCTCCCGCCGCAGCCACTGCCCCGCCGTCTCGGGGGCCTTTGCCGCCTGACCACCACATTCGGGCGCTGCAAATGCGCACAGCGCAATCCCGACCACGGCTCCGCATCGCCATTCCATTGCCGCCAGTTGCCTCCCGTCTTTTCTATTGCATCGTCGCGACCGCTCTCCTTCAAGCGCAG
>Ga0315296_10003977_pt1 | contig 12213 bp, 9 predicted proteins | sample YL17G14_18_MG_FD_203921 | JGI IMG/M metagenome (GOLD analysis project Ga0315296, IMG submission 203921) | Sediment microbial communities from Yellowstone Lake, YNP, Wyoming, USA - YL17G14_18 | ecosystem: Environmental > Aquatic > Freshwater > Lake > Sediment | place: USA: Wyoming | collected... | reverse complement strand
CGAAGGGCTACTGTCCTTAACCGGGTTAGACGACAAGGGCATGATAAAAATTGTTTTCTATGGTAATTTAAAGTTTTTGAAGTGGGCCGAACAGGATTTGAACCTGTGATTTCTACCCTGTGAAGGTAGCGTCTTAACCGCTAGACCATCAGCCCAAAAAATTAAACGCTGAGGTTGGGAATTTCAGAGTTTTTAACTCATTTGAACCCAAAAGGGCTTTCGCCCACTAGCTTAGCAGGCTAGCACCATACCAGATTCGGTCACCTCAGCATATTAAAAATTTTAACTTAAGTTTATATATATGCGACATAATTTATTATTATAAATTTCGGAGGATTTTTATGGCTGTAACAGTAAAAAATATCTCAGAAGTCTTTGGAAAAGATGTCTTTACAAATAAAGGAGTTTATTGTGGTAAAATAGCAGATATAGAAATAAGCTTAGCAAAGTTCAGAGTGAATTCACTAGTTGTGGAAACCTCAAGAGGTTCTTTCCTTTCAGATATGGTAGGTGGAAAAAAGGGTGTAATAGTTCCTTACCAGTTAGTTGACAGTGTAGGAGATGTAGTTATAATTAAGCATATAATACCGACTTTACCGGAAACTTCAAGAACGAATCCAATTGAAGAAGAAATATCTATATAATTTAGTATTATAAGACAGAATAGAAAACAATCTGTAGTGATTAAAATATTTTCTATTTGATATAACTAAATAATTCAAATATTAATTTTATAGCTAGGAATTCTGTTATCTCATTTCCTTCTATTGGTTTAATTTCTACCAAATCAATTCCAAGTATTTTTCCTTTTGAAATTTCTTTTATTAATTCTGAAAATTCAGAAAAAATCAAACCATTCGGCTCTGGATGATTAACTGCAGGAGCAATAGAAGGATCGAAAGCATCGATATCTATAGAGATATAGACATTGGAGTTTTTAACAAAATTTCCTAGTTTTTCTTTGACTATTTCAATGTTTTTTCTTATTTGATTTGGAGTGAAATATGAAATTCCATTTTCTTTAATGTATTTGAAATCTTCTTCGCCACAAGACCTTAAACCGATTATCATAATATTTTTTGGATTTCCTAGTTCACAGTAACGCCTTAGCCATGTTGTACAGTTGTTTTTTAGTTTTTCTTTTTTACTGAGATTCAATCCCTCAACTGATTCAGCTACTCTTTCGTCCATGAAACTATCTTTTATATCACCATGAGCATCAAAAATTAGAAGTTTTATATTTTCAAAGGCTTTCAATGCATGAAAAGTTAACTGATGGTTTGAGCCTAATATCAATGGTATTTTTTTGTCTTTTATTATACTATTAACCTTTTTTGTAACATCTTTTAATTTGACGTTACCTATATCTGCAACTTTTATGTTTTTTAGCAAATCTCTTTTCTTTTCTATATCAAAAGATTCAACAAACCAATTCAACTCACGTAATCGTTCTAACATTAAATCCGATTTATTATTAAAAGAAACTCCAAAAACTACAACATCTGATTCTTTCAAATTCGAATCATCAATAAATTTTTTCATAATAAAGAATATATCCCGAATTTGTTAATAAATCTTTATGAAAAAGGTCTTGCTTATAACAATATTTTTAACATTTTTTATTTTTGCAAGAATAGGTCTTGCAGACGTCTGTCTGACAAACTCTACTGGTCAGACTACTTGCTATACTCAAAACTACTATGATAATTTCAGTACAAGTAAATTTACAAGCGATGCGTATTACCATGAGAATGTTACGATTTCCACTTCCTGCCAGAATGGCTATTATCCAAGCTGTTTGAAAGTAGAAACTGGGAAGGAAATTGGCTACATAGTCTATAAAATAAATGCGACATTAGATTCTAATCAAAGATATGATTTGAATATTGTATCGATTACCCAATCATATCGGATTTTGGTGTCTGATATTTCATCTGATGGAATAAATTGGTTTCCGTTTGCAAATAGATCTCTTGATCTCAGTAACGATAATTTCTACGATCTGACTTATCCTGTTTATGTAAGATGGAAACTCAATTCAACTGGCGGAAAGTATGCAGAAATCGATTCTATAAACTTTACTACAAAGATAAAGAACATTACATCAAAGGATAAAATTTGCTTGACAAATTCTTCAGATGATGCTACTTGTCACAGAACATATTTTGATGACTTTCATGATAATAAGTTTTCAAATGAAAGTTTTGAAAAAATCAATATCACAAAGCAAGGTTGTTATTATTACTTTAATTGCATAAAGAATTCCCAAAAAATCGGTTGGATAAATTATAAAATAAGTCCTGAAAATCTTTCTGAGAATCAGGTATTTAATTTAAGGATTAAGCTGTGGGCAACAAGCTATAATAATTATGATATTAAAGTGCAGAAATCTCTTAATAACGTAGACTTTACAGATATCAAATATTATGATTCGCCAACAAGTACTGCAAGGACAATAACAGATATTATAGAAATTGTAAACTTCACAAATCCAATTTACTTGAGATTCTATTTTGATGATGGCGGTTTTGGTGGATTTGGAGAAATAGATTTCTTAGATGCAAATCTGATAATAGAAGATTTAACACCAATCCAAACACCTACTTATAATATATTTAATCTTAGAGAATTTCCAGAATCTCCTACCAAATATTCTGTTGGAAAAAGCTATCAATTCAATGCATCTGTCTTAAAACCTGTTAACTCTGCATTGTTTGAATTTGATAATACAAACAGAACCGCATCTAACCCGAATTCAAAATATTTTATAAATAGAGAGATAAATTGGCTAAATATTTCTACGACATGCTCAGGTAAATGTTTGCTCAGCAATGTAATAGACAATTTAAATAATTGGATGAAAAATAGCATACCGATTCAATTTGTAGTAGGAGTTTCTTATGAAGATATGACAGCAGAAGAAAATTTTATTTACGAGATTAATATATTTGAGGCAAATGAGCTCAACATATCTTTTGCCATTGCAATGACTCAATACAGTTGGGAAAGAGCCAACATTACTTATAGTATCTATAACTATGCTACAAGTTCTTATGATAAAATAAACTCTGAAGAGAAATATGCAATATGGAATAATCCTAAACAACCTGTTGGATGGATAGACTGTTTGACATTCTATCAACTAATTCCAATAAATCAAAATAATTTACAAAATAGAAAGATAAGATTGAAGATAACTTTAAGGGAATTTGATGACTATCCGACTGGAATGGGCATGAGTTGGGACAGTGTAGTATGTGATGATGAAGTTTATACTGTCGGAGAAAGATATAAAGCAGGGACAGCTATATGGGATTCTTTGATTTGGGCAAGAGTCTACTACAATGATTTTTACATTAACTTGAACAATCTTCCAGCTGGTAATCATAACTATAGATGGTTTGCTGATAGTACAGCAACTAATTTAATAAATTATGTGATTGGTGAATTTCCAATAGTTGAATTTAGTCATTCTGATAATTTCAATACTATTGAATTTAATGCTTCATTAAGTTATGATCCTGATGGCTCAATAGTAAGTTATGAATGGGATTTTGGAGACGGAACTATTGAAACGAAAACAGAGTCTGTAGTAAATCACACATATTCTTCATATGGAAATTATAATGTGAAATTAACAGTTATGGATAATAATGGTTTAACAGGAAATAGAAGTTTAATTGTTCAAGCAAAAGCCAAACCTGGCGAAAAAATCATTATGCATCCTAGTGATATTGTTAAATTAAATATCACCATCCCTTCTAATTTAACTCCTATATGTAACAAGGAATTAAAGATAGTTGTTGGTGGTACAATAACATCAAAAATTATTAGGTGTACAACATGAAAGGCATAGATACTATAATGGTTGCTATACTTCTGATTATTATCATAGTTGCTATAATTACTTTGTTTTATACATGGACCATCAGTATTTTTAATGTTCTGAAGGAAGCTGCGGTTATTTCTACAAATAAAACGGTTATAACAACTGGAACAGAACTCAGATTAGAGAGTGTAACAAACACTTCCGAAACAGAAATAATTGTGTACATTAGAAATATTGGAATTGAAGATATTGATATGAATGATATTGAAGTATATCTTGATAATAACAGGATTTCAACTATTGGTTATTAAATGACAAATACATAGATTATTACAGCAACCAAAACAACTGCAATAATTAATGGAGCTAAACTCTTTGTTGCTTGTGGAAGTTTTTCTGCTAAATTTCTCATCGCATCTTGTATTACATCTTGAATTGGTTGTATTGTTGGTGAAGGCAGTGGTTGCTCTGTTTTTTCACCTTCAGATTCTTTTCCTTTTGGGCAGTCTTCTGGACAACTTATTCCTTCTCCATAATCACATATAGAATCTCCGCATATAACTTGTCTTGTGAGTTTTACCACGAAATTTTGTTTAACAGTATTTGTATTTCCATAAGCATCAGAAACCAAAATTGTGAAGCCTACTATCTGATTATCTTGCAATCCCAAAAATGTATAATCAACTGAACCTGATGGATTGTAAAGATTAAAATCATAGGATACCATGCTACCAGATGAATTCTCTATTAAAGAGGCGTGAGCCAAATTGCTAGCACTGTCTCTCCAAGTAGATTGAATTGTTATTGGTTGTGATGGGTCGATTGTTGTGTTAGAAATTTGGAGAAGTGTATTTTCTGGAGGAATATCATCCAAAATTCTTGTTCTTTGAGGATTTCCGCCCCATGAACTTGGGGGATCTATTACATTAACCTTCTTACCACTTGAACCTACGATAATCTCATAACCAGCAACACCGTCTATGTTGTCTATTGCAGGCGAACCCCATACGCTTCCTCCAATATTATGCTTCCATACAAAACTACCATCTTTACCACTCAAAACATATACATAGTTGTCAGAAGAGCCAAAAATAACATCATTATAAGTATCACCATTAACATCAGTAACAGCTGGAGATGAATCTGCTACACCACCTGTTGGTATTGTATAGTTCCATATAGAAGCGTTGTTTGTAAGATTAAGAACATAAATTTTTCCGCCGCTTCCGAAAACAACATTGCTTACAGAATCATTATCAACATCAGTTATAAGAGGTGAAGATATTATTGCTGTAGGAGTGGTATAATTCCATATACCACTGCCGTTTGTAGCATTCAGTGCATAAAGTTTTTTGTCATAAGATCCAAAGACAACCGTCTTTGTTGAAGTGTCAACAGCTGCGGATGACTCTACCATACCATCTGTTTTATAGCTCCATATCTGAGAGCCGTTAGTTCCATTCAAGGCATAGAAATAACCATCTTGAGATCCTACGAAAACATAGACTGTTCCACCAGCAGTTAGGTTCGTTGCTACTGGTGATGCCCAGACCACACCACTTGTTGAGAAGTTCCATAATTGTGTTCCGTTGTTTCCTCTGAATGCATAAACTTTATTATCAATTGAACCTACAACAACATCCTTTATGCTGTCTCCATTCAAATCAATAACAGTAGGTGAAGAGCCTATACCACCGCCAGTTGTATTACTCCATAATTTATTACCGTTAGTTCCATTCAAGGCATATACGCTTCCATCATATGAACCAAAAACAGCATCCACATCAACATCAGAACCTGTCAGGTTGGTAACAAGTATAGGTGCATTATATATTGCTCCAGTGGTTGAATAGTTCCAAAGCTGTGTTCCATTATTTCCGCTGAATGCATAGATTTTATAATCATTTGAACCTATAACAACATCAACATAACTATCTCCATTAAGATTTCCTAATGCTGGCGATGATTGTATTTCATTTCCTGTTGTATAGTTCCAGATCTCAAAAACAGCTGGTGTTATCTGTATAAAAGAGTCATTCACAACAGTTCCAAAACTGGAGACAGCTACTGAATTACTTATATCATATGTTTTTCCTGCAGTTCCAGTGCAGAACTGTATCTCATATGATATATTTGCATCAAAGTTTGACATAGTAGTGGTTTGATCTATCCTTACGTCTCCGTCGCCTTCATCAACGCACGTTACACTTCCACACTGCCTATAAACATTCTTTAATATGACATTCTGACCTGTACAGTCTTCTGTGTATGGTACGTCTGTAGTTGCTTGTTCTGTCGTCGGATTTGTTGAACTAGCATATCTTAATCTAAGTGTTTGGTTTAGTGTTCCTGTTGAATTTGAGGAATTCAAGTATCTGAATGTTACATTGAATGCAGAATTTATTGCTGGGTTTGTTTCTGCGTTACAGTAATCATTTGTTGTTGATGAGTTTGAACATGGTGCCACAATTTGATCAACTAATTGTTTTGGTAAAGTTGTAATGTAAGAATATGTTGATGAGGTGTTCCAGCCGTTAAGAGTATCATTGGCAAAAACTTTCCATTGTATAGTACAGCCAGAAGTACTATTGATTATTTTTGTGACATTGCTCCATGACTCATTCGGAAAGTAATTGATATAATATTGGATGTAATCCTCTTGCAAAGTTCCTTGGTCTGTATCAGCTGTCGAGTTTATTCTTACTTTTATCTTGTTGTCAGAAGAGTTGTAGTTGGTCGGGCTTGTTGTTATATTGCACCACCACTTAGTCCAAGCATTTGCTGTGACAGAACCTGATTGGCAGTTTGCCCAAGAAGAGCTTTGCCAGTTGTAAATATCAAAGTAATAAGTATCTGTTGCGGTTGTTGTAAAGTTTATGGTAGCATCTACAGAAGCTAAAGTCCCGGTATAACTTACTGCCGATGAATTGTGATATACTTCTGCACCATAAGTCGGCGATGAGTTTGATATGTAGTATTGGACATAATCCTCTCTCACTAGGGCTACGTTTTGATGGGCTGTGGTCACATTCAAATTTACTCTTGTAACATTGGCTGAAGAGTTGTAAGAGAGCGGATTGGTTGTCATGTTGCACCACCATATATACCAGGTGTTGAGAGTGGCTGTTCCGCTATTACAACTATACCATTTTCCATCAGTAAAATTGTAGATTGTCAAGTTAAAAATCGAAGTGACATTCGTTGTGAAATTAACAGAAATGTTTATGCTTTGCATGGTTCCACCATAGCTTATTGTTGCATTGTGCTCTATCTCTGCTTTATAATTTGGTCGAGTATAAGTTACGTTAACATAGAACCAATCAGGAGTAGAAATGTCCTGGTTTGGATCATCGCTTTCCTTGTAATAGACACTTATTCCAACATGGCTCGCTTTGGCTACTGTGGTGACAGTGCTTGTAGCATCATAGCAACGAATGGCTTCTGTATCCCAAGCAGCACAACCAGTTCCTGAACAGCTGCCTAATGTTGTATAAACCCAAGCACCAGTATCGTTCACACCAACATTCACTTGTCCAGGCCCATCACCTGAAACATCACCTGCCTTGCTAGTCAACCCAAATTCTGCACATATTGTCACATTGGTTATTGTCGCATCAGAAGGTATGCTGGAAGAATGAGTAGTATTTATCCATCCCTCTTGCAGAGCATCTATATCGTCTATAGTAGCGCAGTAAACATTGTTACTAGAATCCAAAGTGGCTGCAACACATGCTGTTGCTGTCTGTCCGGTTGTCCATGTCAAAGTGGTTGTCGGTGTGACATTTGTAAGACTGGTAGAAGCAGTTCCACCGCTCGCTGCCTCTGTCACATTATAGCTTAGACTGTCTTGGACGTCGAGATTTGAAGGTGCTGTCGAATTTGAACCTGTTATGTTCTTTGTTACTGACTGGCTGAATTGGGTTGTTGTATTAATAGAGCCGGATGCCGCTTCTTGAACATCATAACTAGAACCTTCTCCAAGAACATTGAGATTATTCACAGCGCCAGCAGAATAAGTTCCTGTTGTTATAGAATCTTCAGAACGGTTGTATTGATTAGTTGTTCTAAAAGAAGTCCAAGTATCATTAGAAAATGAACCTGTGCAGTTATCAAAAGAGAATATATAACCACTTAAGGCTGTTCCATGTGTCCATCTCAGCCTATGCTCAACTGGAGTTCCTGCTATTGAAGAATTTGTTGAGTTTAGGGAATAGGCAAGACCTGGCGTTGTCAATGCGCAGCCTGTGCAGGATGTGCATACTGCCACGCTCAAATCCCCACATGCTGTTTGGAAACATGTTCCACCAAAGGAATAACAGCATCCACAATTCTCACCAGGACCAGCGCAGTTCTGAGCCAGAGAACATTCCTCAACGCAATAGATTAACATCTCGCTTGTTCCGCTGCATACCTGGATTGATTCTGTCTGCAAGGAACTGAACAAGAATATCAATAGAAAAATCAACAAGAACAATGTTTTTTTCATATTAATGACCCTAGAGCTATAAATATAATAAATAAATACCTACTATTTAAATCATAGAAATAATTTATTAATGGGATTAAATGTTCAAGCTATTCAAGAAAAAGGTGAAGAGATCTAGAAAAATAAGAAAGAGAGAGAAAGTAATTAAACACATTAAGAAAGTGAAACCTAAAATTATTCCAAAAGTCAAAATACAAAAAAGAATAGAGACCAAACCGGTTATAGAAAAAATGTCAGAAGATAAAGCCTTTGATTTGTTGAAAAGGTATAGGATACAGGTTTCTCCTTTTGCTTTCTGTAAGAATGAGAAAGATTTGATATTATCAATAAAGAAAATCGGTTTTCCGTGTGTGATGAAAGTTTCTGGAGATATTATACATAAGACAGAAGTTAACGGAGTAAGATTAAATATAAGAACTGAAGAGGAAGCTAAAAGGAATTTTAACGAATTGATGAAAATCAAAGGTTGTAAAAAAGTTTTGGTTCAGAGAATGATAACAGAAGGATATGAAATAATTGTAGGTGGGAAAAAGGATCCTCAGTTTGGAAGGATTGTTGCGCTAGGATCAGGAGGAATTTTAACAGAATTCTTGAAAGATGTTAGCTTTAGAGTCTGCCCTTTAAGCAGAAATGATGCGGAAGAAATGTTTAAAGAAGTTAAATTTTCTGATTTAATATTGAAAGGTTTTAGAGGACAAAAGCCTGCAGATGTAAATTCAATAATAGAAGTTATATTATCTGTTTCTAGAATAATGGAGAATAATCAAAACATAAAAGAATTAGACATAAATCCACTGTTTGCAACATCAGCAAAAGCAATTGCTGCTGATGTTAGAATAATTTTAGAATAATTTTCTGAAAATTAAATTTGAAAATTTCTGCGATAATTATAAATACAAGTTAACAAAATTATTAATTGTTGCAAATTATTTTGCAACATGAAAAATGGTGAAACAAATGGCAGCGAAAAGAAGAAAGAGATAAAAAAATTTGGTGATTTGAAATGGCAGCGAAAAGAAGAAGAAAGAGATAATTTTTTTGGAGGTCTTAAGGCCTCCCTTTTTCTTTTTAAAAAAATTAGTATTCCTCACTGGGATGCCAGACAAAATCTTCAGGATATGTTCCTATTGATTCTATATCAAAAGTTTCTCCGCATTCATCACAAAAAATTTCTGTATCCTCTAAATCAACTTTGAACTCTTTACTACAAGCTGGGCAAAGAACAATTTTGTTGTTTTTAACAAATTCATCATCAAAGAAAGTCTTTTCCATATGATTAAGATATTACAACAAATATTTATATTTAACAAAATACAGAAACTAGGTTAATTTATTAGATTACTTCTGGGTTTGATAAAAAAAGCCCTTCAATATCGATAACAAACCAAGAACAATGAAAGCCGCTGGCCAATTTAGATTATTTTGCAAAGCTGTTAAAGAACTGCTAGACCATAAAACAAAACCGAATATGAGGAGGCCCGCTCCCATCATTATCTTTTTCTTTCCACAATATTTTACATCTTCTTTTGTTCCTTTCTTGAAGACCATGCATATCACATTATTTTAATAAATTTGCTTGAATATAAACTTTTTTACAACATCAGGCAAAGTTTTTATACTTTGAAACTATAATATTTTTGATGAGTATGGTTGAGAAAAAGCTTATTGGTAAAATATCGCATTATTATCCAAAAATATCTGTGGCTGTTGTTGATTTGGAAGACAGTTTGAAAGCAGGAGACAAGATATTGATAGAAAGAGCAACAGGATCATTCGAACAAGTTGTAGACAGCATGGAGATTGAGCATAAAAAGGTCCATGAGGCAAAAAAAGGCCAGTCAATAGGATTAAGAGTTAGTGACAAAACAAGAGAAGGCGCAAAGGTTTTCAAAGTCATAGAGTAAAAATAAATACCAAGATAGCTATATAGTTTGCATGTCTTTAGAAGGTTTCTTTAACCCAAAATCAATAGCCATTATTGGAGCCAGCAGAACGCCTGAGAAACTTGGTTATATTATTTTAGAAAACCTTAAATTCTCTTTTAAAGGTAAAATATACCCTATAAATCCTAATGCAACTGAAATATTGGGTTTAAGCGCCTATCCATCTGTATTAGAAATCGAGGAACCTATTGATTTGGCTATAATAGTAGTACCTGCAGAAATAGTCAAAAAAGTATCAGAAGAGTGTATTAAAAAGAAAATAAAGTCTATAATAATCATATCTTCTGGTTTTTCAGAGATTGGAGAAAAAGGAAGAGAATTAGAGCTTAAAAATCTATTAAAAGGTAAAAATGTACGAATTATGGGTCCGAATTGTTTATCTGGTGATACAAGTATTTTAATAACTAACGATAATCACATAAAATATACAGAGATAGGAAGTTTAATAGATTATTATATAGAAAAGAACAATAATAAGGTTTTAAAAGATTGTAGTACTTATATTTTACCTACAAATCTAATAGATAAGGATATAAAAGTACTTTCTTGGGATGGTAAAGACTTCAAATTCAAAAAAGTCAAAAACTTCTTTAAAAGAGAAGGAGAAGCTTTAAAAATCATTATAGAAGGTGGAAGGGAATTAATAGCATCTCCAGACCATCCATTTCTTATAAAAACTCCTTTTGGAATTAAAGAAATATTGTGCAGATACTTAGAAGTTGGTCAGGAGATACCTATAATGTTCAATTTCAATGAAGAAAGAAACATTGAAGAAATCAATCTATTAGAAGAGTTTGATAAAAAGCTTCCTGAGGACATTTTAAAAGAAATCAGATTCAAATGGGATACAACATATGATTTTAATAAATTCGCAGAATTGTGTCTTAATGATTCTAATTTAAAGAAAACTAGAATTACCACCAAACATTCCATGGTAACGCTTCCTACCATACTGCCTATTACCAATGAACTCTGTGAGTTAATAGGATTCTTTATAGCCGATGGCAATTACGATAAAGATTGGTTGTCAATAGGTTACACAGAAAGTAAAGAAGAGAACGAAGAAATTAGAAGATGCATTAATGAAGTTTTCACATGTGATATTTGTACATCTGCAAAAGAAGGTAAAATAAAATTCGGTAGAAAAATTGGAAGAATACTATTCAACGATATTTTTGAAATCGGTAAATATTCTGAAAATAAATCAATTCCTAATTTTATATATCAAGCATCTCCTGAGAAAGTTATAGCTTTTCTTTCTGGATTATATGCAGGTGATGGTGGTATATGCTATGAAAAGAAGAAAAAGAGGTTTACCTTCTATATTTCTTCCATATCAAAAAAGTTAATTCAACAAACAGTTTATTTATTATCAAGGATTGGTGTTGGGCCTTTCTATATTACAAGAAAGAAGAGAACTGAAAGCTGGTTTAAAGGTAAGAAATACGGTGCTCGCGATTCCTATACACTAACAACTAACTCAGACCAAGCTATAAGAAAATTAGTTGAATTGGGTTTTAGATTTATCGACTCTAAACAAAATGAAATCTTGCTAAGTGTCCTAAATAAAAAGAAATTCAAACCTCGCATTAATGGCACTATTTATTTTAGAAAAATAAAAAAAATTGAAAGGTTAGAAGGCAAACATAATCTCTACGATCTCGAAGTTGAAGGAACACATACATTTGTTGCTAATCAAATTGTAACTCACAATTGTATAGGAATCTATAAGAAAGATCTTGATATGATATTCCTTCCTAGAAACAGGCTAAAAAGACCTCCTGACGGCTCAATATCTTTTATAACCCAATCCGGAGCTTTTGGTTCTATTTTATTGGATATTATGTCTAATGATGGAGTAGGAGTTTCAAAATTCATATCTGTAGGTAATAAAATAGATGTAGATGAGATAGAGCTTATTAAATATCTAGAAGACGACTTAGCAACCAGATTCA
>Ga0315296_10003976_pt1 | contig 12214 bp, 8 predicted proteins | sample YL17G14_18_MG_FD_203921 | JGI IMG/M metagenome (GOLD analysis project Ga0315296, IMG submission 203921) | Sediment microbial communities from Yellowstone Lake, YNP, Wyoming, USA - YL17G14_18 | ecosystem: Environmental > Aquatic > Freshwater > Lake > Sediment | place: USA: Wyoming | collected... | reverse complement strand
GCCCGTAGCTGAGCGGTCCAACGCGGATTCGCAAGAAGGCGGCCGCGGCCCCGATGATCCTGTCGGGGCCGCGGCCGGCCCTGTTCCGTGCATCGTTTGTAGTGACGCCGTAAGGCGTGTCTTTTCATGCCCTTACGAGCACACTGCGAACGAGCGTAAGGATGCATCGCTCGTCAAATCGGACATGTCTACGCGAGCGTGGACATGGTGACGGGCGGCCTTGGCGGCTCGCAGGAAAGGAGGTGTCACCGACATCGAATTGGGGCGTTGTTCTCAGGGGGCAATGTCGCCCGAAAAGCGAGATGTTCCGGCCCGGGCCGGAGAGGCTGTCATGGAATCATCTACTCGGGGAGAAGACTATGTGGCGTAAATCGGTACTCATATCGGGCTTGATGCTGGCCCTGGTCGCGGCAGGCAGTGTCTCGGCCGGACTCGTCGGACACTGGAAACTCGATGAAGGCGCCGGCACGACCGCCCGCGACGGCTCAGGCAAAAACAACAACGGAACGCTCACCGGGGGCCCCCAGTGGGCAGCGGGAAAGTTTGGGCAGGCTCTGAGCTTTGACGGCGTTGACGATTATGTGCAGGTCCCCCACAACGCATCCCTGATTCCGGCCTCGGGCAAGGCCACCGTATCGATCTGGATCAATGCCAAGAGGCACACCGGTCCCGGCGGCAGCCAGTGGCAGGGCGTCTTCGCGAAGGGCGGCGCCCCCCGCCTGTACAACATGTACACCGAGGCCAGCGGGGTGATCCACTTCAGCACCGGACCGAGCGGACCGTACGTTGGGACGCTCAGCACGTCCCAACTGCCTCTGAATGAGTGGGTCAATGTCACCGTCGTTGTCGACGGCAGGCATCGGTACTACTTCAACGGCGAGCCGGCCGGCGAACCGACGCTGGCGGCGACGGTTCCGACCGGCGGCACCGCTGCGCTGACGATTGGCAAGACCGATGAGGCCAATTTCTTTCTCGGCATGATCGACGAGGTGCAACTGTACGATCGTGCGCTGACGGCCGAGCAGATCAAAGGCGTGTTCAACGGCGTCATGCCGGTGTTCGGCAAGGCGGAGAAACCCAGTCCGGCCGACGGCGCCACCGGGGTCATGATGGCGCTGCTGACGTGGACGCCGGGCGACGTGGCTGTGTTCGAGGACGTCTATCTTGGAACGACTCCCCAACTGACGGACGCCGACCGCGTCGCCACGAAGCAATCCATCATGTTCAAGATGTATTATCATATGCCGGGCCTTGTGCCGGGACAGAAGTACTACTGGCGCGTGGATGACTTCGACGCCGCCGGGAACATGTACCCGGGCGACGTGTGGAGCTTCACCACGACGCCGGTCAAGGCGTACGCGCCGAGCCCATCCGACGGCGCCAGGTACGTGATGCCCCACGCCAAGCTTGCGTGGTTGCCCGGCAGCACCGCCATTTCCCACGAGGTCTACTTCGGCACGAATCAGGATGACGTCGCCGCCGGCGCGGCCGGCGTGGCCAAGGGCAAGGTATCGGTCCTGACCTTCGATCCCTGCGGCCTGGAGAACGACACCGTCTACTATTGGCGAATCGATGAAGTTGACAGCAAAGGCGCCAAAGAGACGGGTTACGTCTGGAGCTTCAGGACACTGCCTGTGATCCCCATCTCCGATCCCAACCTTGTCGGCTGGTGGAAGCTGGACGAGCCGTCCGGATCGGTGGTGGTCGACTGGTCCGGCCGCAACAATCACGGCGCGCTGCAAGGCGCTCCGGAGCGGGTCCCCGGATATGACGGCGGAGCCCTGAAACTGAACGGGACTAGCGACTACGCACAAATACCCCATAGCGACATCCTGACGGTAAATAAGGAAGTCACTGTAATGGCCTGGATCAATGCGGGCCGGCACAACGGGCCCACCAGCGACTGGCAGGGGATTGTCGCCAAGGGCAACGCCGTCCGGTCCTACAGCTTCTATACGCAGACCGGCGGCACGCTCCACTTCAGCACGACCTCCGCCGGCGCGTACGTCGGCTCCAACAGCACCGGGACGGTCCCGCTCAACGAGTGGACGCACGTCGCCGCCATGGTCCAGGCGGGGACGCAGAAGTTCTTCATCAACGGAGAGCCCGCCGGTGACGGCCAGAGCGGGATTACACTGCCCGGAACGCAGGACCAGGAACCGGTCCGGATCGGCAACTCGATGGAGGGGGATCGCCAGTTCCTCGGCATGATCGACGACGCGCGGATCTACAATATCGGCCTGACGCAGGACCAGATCAAGGAGGCGATGCGTGGTGATCCGCTGCTGGCGTGGGACCCGCACCCGGCCGACGGTGCGATTGCCGACATCCGGGATGCCCAGTCTCTGACCTGGCAGGCCGGCGATGCGGCGGATAAGCATGACGTCTACTTTGGGACCGATGCCAACGCCGTAGCCGATGCCGGGACAACCTCGCCCGAGTACAAGGGCCGACAGGCGGATACGAGCTATTCGCTGGCCGGACTCATCGAGTTCGGCGGAGGTCCGTACTTCTGGCGCATCGACGAAGTCGAAGTCGGCGGGGCCACCGTTCATCAGGGCCACCTCTGGTCGTTCCGCATCGCCGATTACGTCATTGTGGACGATTTCGAGGCGTACACGAACACCTCGCCGAACCGTGTCTTCCAGACCTGGATCGACGGATGGGGATTCTCCGCCGATGAGTTCTTCCCCGACGGCAATCCGGGCAACGGCACTGGCGCGACGGTCGGACATGACATCTGGACGGAAGGAAGTCCGGACTACGGCAAGACGATTGTCGAAACCGCGATTGTCCGGCCCGGCAGCACGCAGTCCATGCCGTTGGGCTACGACAACAGCAACAGCCCGTTCAACTCGGAAGCCGAGCGGACCTGGACATCGCCTCAGAACTGGACGCTCAACGATGTGAACACGCTGAGCCTGCAGGTTTACGGCTATCCGGTGATGACCACTACGGCCGTCAGTGAAACCGGCGGCAAGATGAGTCTGACCGGCGCTGGTGCGGACATCTGGCTTGCCAGCGACGAGTTCACCTTTGCCTACAAGACCCTCAACGGCGACGGCTCGCTGATTGCCAAGGTTGTCAGCACTGGCACCGGCACCAGCACCTGGGCCAAAGGCGGCGTGATGATTCGCGATAGCCTCGAAGGGATCTCGACTCACGCCATGATGGTCATGACGGGCGGCGGCGGCAACGGCGCCAGCTTCCAGAACCGCCCGGTGGCCGGTCTAGACTCTGCGAACTCCGATTCTACGACAGCTCGGACCCTCCCATACTGGGTCAAGATCGAGCGATTCGGCGACACGCTCACAGGGTATGTGTCCAGCGATGGCACTGCCTGGACCGTGCAGAACTCGGTGGACATCAAGATGACCGATCCGGTCTACATCGGGATCTGCGTGACTTCGCATGCTCCTGGTGAGGACCGGACGTACCAGTTCGAGGGCATCAAGAGCACCGGCGGCGTCAGCGGCCAGTGGCAAGGGGCCGTGATCGATAGCCCGAGGTACAACAGCCCGCAGGACTTCTACGTCCTCCTGCAGGACAGCCTGGGCAAGAGCGCTGTGGTCTCGAATGCGGCGGCCGTGAACTCGGGTGATTGGCTCGATGTGCAGATTCCGCTGAGCCAGTTCACCGGTGTGAACATGAGCAAGATCAAGAAGATGATCATCGGCGTCGGCAGCCGCACGAATCCGGTTGTGGATGGTTCCGGCTGGTTGTTCATCGATGATATTCGCGTAGTGAAACCACAGGTGCAAACGCAGGCGACGCCGTGATGTGGTGCCGCCTGGGACATTTGTTTGACTTGCGTTGTCAATGTTTCTTCGTCGTGCAAAGGAGGATCGATCATGCGTAGAGTACTGATGTGTCTGGTCTTTGTTTGTGTGTTGGGCCTGGTCCCGGCGGCCTCGGGCGAGCTGATTGGCTACTGGACCTTCGATGACCCGGCCAACCTAGGCGCCGACAGCAGCGGCAAGGGCAACCATGGCACTGTCGAAGGCGACGCTGCATTCTCCAGCAATGCGTTTTCTGGCAACGGGGCGCTCCTGCTGGATGGCACCGATGACTACATCAGCGTCGGACTGGGCGCCAACAACATGCTGGCGAATTGGACGAGCAACCTGACCATCGCCGGCTGGATCAAGCCCGACAATCTAAACCGGCAATGGAATTGCCTCTTCGGCCATACGGTCCAGAACAACGGCATCAAGTTCGAGCTGATGACCACGAATTTCCGATTCACGACACTGGGCGTGATGGACTATGACATCCCCGTCTCTCTGACGGCCGGGGAGTGGTCGCACGTGGCCGCAACCTTCAACCAGGCGGGCAACCTGGTGACATTCTACGTGAACGGCAAGAAACTCGGCGAGCGCAGCGGCGGTGCTCCGGCGACCCCTGCCACGGGCAGTTACAACATCGGATACGGCGGATACTGGGCGGCAGAGCAATACGAGGGTCTGCTCGACGAAGTCCGGATCTACAATAATGTCCTCACCGAAGCGGAGATCAAGAAGCTGGCGTTCCGCCCGAAGGCATATGCGCCGAGTCCCGCCAGCGGCACCACTGGCGTCATGCAGCCGTTGATGACATGGACCTCGGGAACGTCCGCTCAATTCCACGATGTCTATTTCGGCACCACGCCCGAGCTGGGACAGGCCGATTTCAGCGGCCGCCAGAATGTGATCATGGCCATGTACTGGCATTTCGCCGGCTTGCAGCCGGGCACGACCTATTACTGGCGGATCGATGAGGTGGAGGCGGACGGCGTGACGAAGTACGCAGGCGACGTCTGGACCTTCAGTTCGGCCCCGGCCACGGCGTATTCTCCCACCCCGCTCAACGGCAACAAGTGGATCGATCCCAACATCGATCTGGGCTGGCAGGGAGGCATGAATGCGCTGAAGCACGAGCTGTATTTCGGCACCGACGAGGCGGCCGTGACCGCCCGCGACGCTGGCACGCACAAGGGCCCCCTCGTTGCGGCGACGTTCGAGCCCGGTACGCTGCAGCCAGGCACCACCTACTACTGGGCGGTCGATGAGTTGACCATGGCCGGCGGCACGGTCAAGGGTGATGTCTGGAGCTTCACCACGTTTCCCGTGATTCCCATCGTCGATCCCAGTCTTGTCGCCTGGTGGAAACTCGATGAGGCGCCCGGGACGAAAGTCGTTGACTGGTCTGGCTACGGCCATCATGGGACCGTCGTCGGCGCGCAGTGGGTCGATGGCTATGACGGCGCAGCCCTGTCGTTCGACGGCACCGACGATTACGTCAATCTGGGCACGCCGGCAGACCTGTACCAGCCCACAAACTACACGTATTGCGCCTGGTTCAGAGTCGCCCGGAACATCCATGGAAACAGCGGTCCCCAGTATCTGCTGTGCGTCGGCTCACGAAGCGACCTGATCTTCGGGGTGGAGGATGCGGTCGGCGTCGACGGCGACCTCATGCTGCATTACTACGACACCGTGCCCGGCTTCCATGCCGTAGGCGCAGGCCAGACCGACTGGCTGGCTGACGGCTGGCACATGGTGGCCGGTACGAGAGATGCCACCGGACACAAGATCTACGTGGATGGCGTGCTGAAAAACTCCGATACGAACACGAATAACGACAACTATGCAGTCACCAGGATGATCTCCCTGGGGGCCAGGGCTTGGACCGGCCACCAGTACTACCGCGGCGCGATCGACGAGGTCCGCATCTACAATAAGGCGTTGACGGAGCAGGAGATCCAGCAGCTCATGGCGCCAGACCCGCTTCGGGCCTCAGACCCGGCGCCTGCGCTCGATTCCATTGTGGACGTTCGAGACGCGTCGTCGCTGGCGTGGACGGCGGGCACTGGGGCGGTGTCCCATGACGTGTACTTCGGCACGGACAGAACCTCCGTCGCCGGGACCGGCAAAGATTCCGCCGCATACAAGGGCAACCAGGCCGCCACCAGCTTCTCTCTGGCCGGCCTGGTGGATCTCAGCGGCGCCGACTACTATTGGCGCATCGACGAGGTCCAGGCTGACGGGACCGTAGTCACCGGGCAGCTCTGGAAGTTCACGGTACCTCCCTATCTGATTGTGGACGATTTCGAGAGCTATACGGACAACTCGCCGCACCGGGTCTTCCAGACCTGGATCGACGGCTGGGGATTCTCGCCGGATGAGTTCTTCCCGCAGGGCAGTCCGGGCAACGGCACGACCGCCACAGTAGGCTACGATCCGACCGTCAGACGGATCATGGAGACGACGATCGCCGTGAGCGGTCAGTCTGCGCCGATCGACTACAACAACATCAACCAGCCGTACTATGCCGAGGCCGAGCGGACTTGGCCGACGCCTCAGGACTGGACGGTAGGGGGCGTCACCGACCTGAGCCTTCAGGTCCGCGGCTACCCGATCGGTTTCCTCGAAACCTCACCGGGTAACATCACGATGAGCGGCAGCGGCGCGGACATCTACGGCACCACCGACGAGTTCCGCTATGCCTACAAGAAGCTCAGTGGCGACGGCTCGCTCACGGCCCGCGTCGAGAGCATCGTGAACACCGCTACGTGGGCGAAGGCCGGCGTGATCGCCCGTGCCGGTCTGGCGCCCGGGGCGCAGCAGGTGCACATGATCATCACACCGGCTAGCCTGGTCGAGTTCATGTATCGCAAGGACGCCGGTCTGACCACCGTGCAGCTCAACACCTCCTCGGGCACCAATCCCTTGCCGCAGTGGATCCGCCTGACCCGCAAGGGCAACACGTTCACCGGCGAGTACTCAGCCAACGGGACCACCTGGACGAAGATCACGTTGACGGACGGCACAACGTCGGTAGCCGACGTTCCGATGATCGGCGACGTGTACATCGGTCTGGCCGTCTCGGCCACCAACCGCAACGCGATCAACACGGCCGTCTTCTCCAACGTCCAGGTCACCGGTGCCACCGGCGCCTGGTCGGTCGCAAAGATCGGCTACAACCATCCGGGCAACGATCCCGCGACGCTCTACGTGGCGATTCAGGATGGCGCCGGCAAGACGGCCGTCGTGCCTTATCCGGACACCAGTGCCGTCCTGAGCACGCAGTGGCTCGAGTGGAAGATCCCGCTCACCCGGTTCAGCACCATCAATCTCAAGACGGTCAAGAAGATGTACATCGGTGTCGGCAACCGCGACACTCCGGCTAAGGATGGTACCGGCAGCCTGTTCATCGACGACATCCGCCTGGTCAAGTAGTTGCCCAAGGAGCGATGCCCGCCGGCACGGCTCGCCAATCCGTCCGGCGTACATCGCATCGAAGCATGACACGGGGCCTGTGTCCCTCCGACACAGGCCCCGCTTGTTTCCTCGCCGCACCGCGACGCACGGGTGAAGGTAAGAACATAGGAAGGTAACAAGGGAAGAGAATCCGCAGATTTCGCCGATTTACGCAGATTTCAACCGGCAACCGACTACTGACTACCGACAACTGCCCATCCTCCGCAGATTCCGCAGGTTGACGCAGATCTCCACCGGGAACTGTCAACTGAGAACCGACAACCGTCTTTTGCCACGGAGGGCACGGAGGCCAGGGAGGTTTCCAACGAAGAACCAACAACGAACAACCAGCAACCAGCCTGTCACCGGGAACCGACAACTGGGAACTGACAACTGATTGCCAATCCGCAATTCAGTATGCTGTCCCCGGGAATTGCTTGACCCTTGCCCGCCGATGTGGACGGCGGTATGATGATACCGGGTGGAGGGCTTGGATTGTGGACGGAGTGGACGGCATGGACGCGGTGGGCAAGATGGATACAGAGGCGGAGGATAAGCGATGGCGGAGCCGGAGAAACTGATTCCACGGCACGGCGGCTACCGAAAGCTCAAAAGCTTCCAGATAGCGCAGCTCGTCTATGATGTCACGGTGCGCTTCTGTGATCGCTACATCGACAAGCGCAGCCGCACGCACGATCAGATGGTGCAGGCCGCGCGTTCCGGCGTGCAGAACATCGCCGAGGGCAGCCAGGCCTCAGGCACATCGAAGAAGACCGAAATGAAACTCACAGATGTCGCCCGATCCAGCCTGGAGGAGTTGAAGTTGGACTACCAGGACTTCCTGCGCCATCGCAACCTGTCGGAGTGGCAGCGCGAAGACCCTCGCCGCGAGGAATTGATCGCCCGGCGCTGCACTACGGCCGACGCCGTAGCCGCCTGGGCAAAGGACGTGCATGATGGACGATGTGGACAGAGTGGACCAAGTGGACAGCCGAAGGCCGGCAAAGCGTCCACCCCGTCCACCAAGTCCACAGCGTCCACAAAGTCCACTCCCACCTATTCGGAGATCGTCGCCAACGGCGTCCTGGCCCTGATCGTGGTCGCGAGCACTCGAAGCTAGCGAAACTAGCAGCGAAACTAGAACTAGGGACAGCCACCGGTTTCTTCATCGCAGGCCGCTATATCCGGCCTCATTTCAATCTTTACCGGGCCGGAAGGCGTAAAGGAGGTTGTTCGTTGCCGTTTGGATTTACGAATTACGATTTACGATTGACGATTGGAAGGCAGTTGGCAGTTCTCAGTTGACAGGTGCCGGTTAAGAACCGGTAGGCGGTAGTCGGTTGGAAACCTTTGCGTACCTTGCCGATGCTGGGGGCTATGCGGCGGTCTTGACGGTGACGTGGAGGCCGGCTCTTGTCGCCAGCGTAATGAGCATTTCGAGACTGAACTTCTCCCATTTGCCCCTCACGAGATCGGACACCCTGGACTGGCTAACTCGGAGGATTTTGGCCGCCTTGGCCTGCGTCAGCTTCCTGGTCTTGATGACCTTTCGCAACTCGGCCATCAGATCCGCGCGCATCTGAAGGATCGCCGCCTCATCAGGAGAGAACCCCAGGTCGGTAAATACGTTGCCGCTGGAGCTGAGAACATCTTTGCTCATGGTCTGTCTCCAATCTGCCTATACCTTCGACGAGCCAGTTCAATGTCCTGCCGGCTCGTTTTCCGGGTCTTTTTCTGGAACGCATGCAGCACATAGACCGCGTCTCTCAATGCTGCTACATAAATCACTCGCCACTCGCCCAATATATGGATACGGATCTCCTTGACGCCGGGGCCGACGGCCCGCATCGGTTTCCAGTCGCTTGGCTCAAGTCCGTTTTGAACGGCCCGTAGCTCAAACCCTGCCCCACGGCGGGCCTCGTCCGGAAAACTCCGGAGGTCGTCCAAGCTCGATCCGACGAATCGTAGTGCCTTCGCGATCATGAGTACATTATATAAATATTTATATATTCAGCAAGAGCAAAGTTCGTGATCGGCGGCACTTTTTTTCGCCGAGCAGGTTCTCTCTTAAAGAGTTCAGGAAATCATCCGGAGAATTAGAGGGGGTCCGGCATTTCTTCGGGCGGGATCAGCATAACTCCATAAGCGGCAAGGCTTTGCGGCGGCGATGTTCATTTGTGTGAAACCGTGTGAAAAAAAAACATGGCCGGAGGACGGGGGAAGGCGGTTTCTGGTTGTTCGTTGTGGGTCGAAATCTGCGGAAATCGGCGAAATCTGCGGAGAAAAGGCAGTTGTCGGTAGTCAGTAGTCGGTTCTCGGTTGATAGTTGCTCGTTGGCAACCTTTGCGGCGTGGTTGGCCCTTCCGGGCCTCGTCTGCCCCGTTGTGAGATAGTGTCAGTTCTTCTTTGGCCGGCGGAAGCCGAAGGGTTCTTTCGGCTCGTCCTCGGGCGGTGGCATCAATAAGTGGAGCGCGTCGACGATGGCGACGATCTGCTCGTCGTGGGTTCGCACGGCATCCTCAAGCTGGTCGAGTCTCGCGCCGAGGTCTTCGCGCGACGCGAGCATCTGCTTGAGTTGAACGAATGCCCTGACGATGAAGATACTGGTCTGGATAGCGCGGTTGGAGTTCAGAACGCCGGCGGCCATGATGGCCCCGTACTCGGTAAAAGCATAGGGCTTGTATCGCCTGCCGCCCCGGCCCTGGTTTGAGGTCGCAAATTGCGACCTCAAAGACGCCATCTCCTCATCCGTCAGTTCAAACATGAAGTCCGGCGGAAACCGCTCGATATTCCGTTTGACCTGCTCGTTAAGACGTTTCGTCGGCACGCCGTACAGCCGGGCCAGGTCACAGTCGAGAATCACCTTCTGACCCCGGATCAATAGGATCTTGCTCTGGACTCGCTCAAGCGGAATGACTGTCATTGGTCCGTCGGCCCGGTTTGGACCAGGTGCAGATTCGCTGTCTGGATTTCGTCGTTTCGGCATATCCCCTCTCATGAAACCAAAGACTGCTATCTCTTGCGCACTATGGGGCCAAATCTGTGTGCGGGCAAGGAAAAAAGCGAGAGGACTGGATTCCCGATCAGAGCCTGCCCTCGACCTGATCGGGCGTCGGGATTGACTGGCAGAGGCATCTTTCGCGCGGTTTGGGGTCGAAAAGGAACGAAAGTTCCAGCTCCTCGCCGTTTCTCGTGCTCTCGCCGATGTTCGCGGTTCAGTTTGTGTGCATAGAGCATGCCCGCGCGAGCGCAGGCATGGCACCCGGCGCCAAGCTGCGGACGATGGTCAAGCGAATCCTGCGAAAGCACGGCTACCCGCCCGACAAGCAAGAAAAGGCCACCCAAACCGTTCTCGAACAGGCCGAACTGCTTTGTGCCAACTGGGCGGCATAAAACCGCCACTGAATCGAGCGAAAAGCGCGCAATCGAGCGCGTTCGGCGCTCTTTCCAGCGGATTTCACGCCAAACGCCATAAATCTATGCGAGCCAGCGGTTTATGGTAATGTTCGTTTATGTGCGTTTGTGTGAGAATGGAACACGGCCGGGGACGGGCCGGTTGTCGGTAGTCAGTAGTCGGTTCTCGGTTGGAAGCCTCTACGGTCTGCGGCCTGCGGCCTTCAGCCTGATGGAGAATCCCCTGTAAGTCGAGGCGAAAAGCGAACTTATGAACTATAGGAACGTGTCTTCACTACACACGCTTGGAAGGGTTTCGCGTCGGCGGCAAGATTTTTGGAATTTTGTGGAATTTTCTGTTGACAGGTGGACGGGGGGAGGGCGCAGAATTATAATGTACTAGGATGTTTGGAAGGCTGGTCCCTTTGGAGCAACAGGAGTGGAGCCAATGGGCCGCAGGATGGGAGATTTAGGAAGCGTACACCGAGCCTCGTCTCAAGCGGAGACCCTCTGCCCACAAATAATCAATCATCAATCATCCACCATCAATCCCAAGGGCTTCACCCTCATTGAGCTTTTGGTGGTGATCTCGATTATCGTGCTGCTGGTGGCGATCCTGCTGCCCTCTTTGCAGCGGGTCCGCAAGCAGGCCAGGGCGGTGGTCTGCCGGGCCCAGTTGCACCAGTGGGGCATCCTCTACGAGACGTATGCGGCGGAAAACAACGGGTATCTTCCCGATTGGGGGCCGAGTTGGAGAGGGACGGGCCCCACTGACCCATGGTGGGCTATCACGCGATGGATGTGGGGAAGTATCGATCCCGCGGCGAAGGGCACGCCGGAGTCTGCATCGTGGACAGGCGTCAAGGATATTCTTTGCTGCCCCATGGCCGCAAGACCAGGATACCCGAACCTGGGGCCGGGGAATCTAAAGGGCGGGACATTTCTGGCTTGGAGCATGTCGGATCCTCAGGAGACGCCGTGGTGGTATTGGTACAGCAGCTATGCGACGAATGACCAGGCGCACTCCTACCGGAAAGACAACCCCAGTTTGTCCGACGCTTGGATTTGGTGGTGCATGTGGATGACTACTGGGGTCAAGAATGCCGCTGCGGTTCCGGTGTTCCTTGATAGCATGGCACCCGTTGTAACATGGCGCGATGGCAAATTCCCCCCTCCGGAGTATGATGCCATTCCGACAAGGCTCATAAAGTCCGGTCGCGATTCGGCCTGCATCAATCGCCATGACGGCGGGATCAACAGCCTGTTCCTTGACTGGTCCGTGCGCAAGGTGGGTCTGAAAGAACTCTGGACCCTCAAGTGGCACACCCAATACAACACGCGAGGTCCCTGGACGAAAGCAGGCGGCGCAAAGCCCGAGGACTGGCCGCAATGGATGCGGAACTTCAGGGATTACTGAGTGCTCCCGCTTAACCGCCGCGGGGGCTTTGCGTATATAGGCCAACACGATTCGGATGGCTTCCCCGGACGGGGAAGAACGTAGGCCGGTAGGAAGGGAAGAACGGACTGGCGCTTCTGAACCACGAAGGTTTCCAACGGGGAACTATCAACCGGCAACCGGCCGA
>Ga0315296_10003975_pt1 | contig 12215 bp, 12 predicted proteins | sample YL17G14_18_MG_FD_203921 | JGI IMG/M metagenome (GOLD analysis project Ga0315296, IMG submission 203921) | Sediment microbial communities from Yellowstone Lake, YNP, Wyoming, USA - YL17G14_18 | ecosystem: Environmental > Aquatic > Freshwater > Lake > Sediment | place: USA: Wyoming | collected... | reverse complement strand
CACGAGGGCAGCCTTGGTGACCGGTTCCTGGCGTGGCACCAGGGCTTCCTGATAGGCCACCCTGGCCACGGCTGCGCCTACCAGCCGCTTCGCCTTGGCGGTGGCTTGCTGCTGGTCATCCGTGATCCAGGAAACGTGCTCGCGGATATTGGCCATGGCGAAGTAGTAGGGGTTGAGCCCGGCCCCGGCGACGGCGTTCTGGAAAGTCACCTCGTGCATCCGCGGGCTGCAGGAAGCGACCACGACCCGGTCGATGCCGAGTTCCTGGATGTCTTTCTTGATCATGTCCTGGCCGGGCTCGGAGCACATGTACTTGTACCTGCGAGCCACGGCCACATGGGGGAGCCCTTGGGCGAATTCGACCACCTTGGCGGTGTTCACCGTGGCGGCGATGTTCGAACCGCAGTCGCAGACGTACACGCCGATCTTGCGCTCATCCATAGCTCTGCACCTCCTGTCTCCTAAGTACCGTTGAACGTTAGAACGTTGCACGTTTGCACGTTCGAAAACCAGGTGATTGTTTAGAGATTCGCCCTGCACGACTCGGTGCGAATTTGTGCAACGCTGGACAGGGTCTACGGGGACTCAGCCAACGCGCTCAAGCGATACGATTTTCCCGCGCGCCTGCAAATCAAGGACCAGCTTCTCGATAGCGTCCTGCCGCCAGGACATGGTCCCGTCGGTCTGGGCCGGATTCACCGCCGTGCCGACGACGAAGCGGACGACGTCGGCTGCCAGCAGCAAGCGGGCCAGCCGGGTCGCGCCGTCGTCCGAGCGGGACAGGTCCTGCGCTCGTCGCGCCCCGGCGATCCGTTCGCGCGCCTTGCCCAGCGTGACCGCACCCTCCGTCACCAGGTCTACCCCCTCCAGCCGCCAGGTGGGTGGTACCTCGGCCCAGCCGGCCGCCGGGCGGGGTTCGATCTCCAGGTGGCTTCCCAGCATGCGGGCCGCGATCTCGGCCGTAGTACCCCCGCAGATGATGCGCCTTCCCGGTTCGGCCATCAACCTGTCCAGGGCCCTTCTGTCCTGCACCGGGTCGGCCGGGGGGCCGCTCCACACCGTGGCCGAACGCAGCGGGCGAACGTGCATGGCGACCACGGTGACCTTCTGGGCGGTTTCTCCACGGGCCAGCCGGTGGTACATCCGGATCAGTGCTCCCAGCAATTGCTCGGCATCGCATCCCGTGTCGGTCAACCGCTTGATCGAGAGGGCGATGTCCCGCCAGCCCCAGCGGCGGTCCCACCCCTTGGCCCGGATGTATCCTTCGCTGACCATGGCCAGGTGATCGCCATCCTGCAAGGGAAACCGGCACTGGCGCAGCAAGCGGCCGTGGGAGATATCCTCCAGGACGGGAAGCAGGACCGGCCGGCCGCGGTGCGTCAGGAACAGGGGAGGGGCATCGCATTCCACCAGCTGCGCCTGGCATTCCCCGAGGACGTGAAGGATGGAGATGGGGATATGCTCGCCCTTGGGAAGGGTGGCCAGGGTCGTCTCCACCACGGTTTCCAGCGGCGTCCCCCGTTCCAGCATCGCCGATACGTTCCCGGCGATCTGTCCTGCCTTCGTCCCGCCTTCGGCGCCGGCCTGAGGACAACTGACCAGCACGGCAAAGAACTGCTCTTCTGTTTGAAAGGTCCTGACCGCACAGCTGCCTGCCTCCCCGGAAGCGGCGGCGTGCCCCGTCCCCACCAGGCTCTCGTGGGCGTGCTCTATCCAGAGCCTCAATGGGTTCTCCCCGAGCAGACCCCGTCTACCCATACCTCTCTACCGCCCTCACCGGCGAGGGCTTGCGCGAGTTCGGCAACCGTCGCCTCTTCTACCTTGAATGTCGTACGGGCGACCAGTTCCTTCAGGCGATGTGCGTCGCCACTCGCGATCAGGCTGTAGCGCAGCAGTTGCGGGAACCGCTCGCGGGCCTCCTTGGCACGGACCAGGTGAGAAATCTCCACCCCGGCGATCTCCAGGTCCGGGGGGATAAACCCCAAGTTGGAAATGATGCTGTAGGCCGGCCGGTCCACGTGGGCCGGGATACATAGGCCGTTCAACCGATGCACCCGCCGGACCACCTCGTCCACCGAAAGGGAGATCGAGGTCAGGAGCAAGCGGTCGTTGTGTCCCACCGGGTTTCCTTCGGCATCGAGCACGATCTGGGTGCCGAACACTTCTTCCCTGTTCTTCATCCGCGGTAGATGCGCATACACCTCTTCCTGCCAGGCCGAGGCCTGTTCCAGGGTGTCAAACAGGCAGATCAGGTGCACCTCCTCGCGCGTCTGTACCTCCATCCCCGGCAACACGGCGATTCCTGTCCCCCTGGCAACGGAGAGCATGGCTGCTGCATTCTCCGCGGAATTGTGGTCGGTGATGGCGATCAGCCCCAGCCCCAGCCTCTGGGCCTGCTCCACGATGAGATCCGGCAGCATCTCGATCTCGGCACAGGCCGAGAGAACCGTGTGAATGTGCAGGTCGGCGGTGAAATAGGGCAATCGAATCACCTCAGAATACAGTTGAAGGTTGAAGGGTGGAGGTTGGCAGTTGAACGTTCAACGTTGAACCTTCAACCTTCAACGTGTAGTTCCGCTTCTCCTTCGGCGATGAACCCTCGCAGCCACTTCCGCACTTCCGGGTGTGTCAGCAGGACATCTCCCAGCCGTGCCCGTATCTCTGCCGTGTCGAACTCAAACTCCTGCTCACCCACCCGATGGCGATAGTGCAGATTGCACGACCCGGACAGGATGATCGTCATCAACGTCCCCGGCATGTCGCCCAATGGCGCGCGGTCGATGTGGCTGTGCTGGAAGGTGGCTTCCAGCGTCGTCCCCTTTCCCACCTGCGACGTGATGGCCAGCTCGCCATTGCAGCCTTCGGCGGCGGCCTTGAACAGGGGGACGCCCAGGCCGACTTGGCGGGTCTTGCGCGTGGTGAAGAAGGGATCGAAGATGCGGGCCAGTTGGGCCTCGTCCATCCCACGGCCGTTGTCTCGGATGGTAATGTGCAAGCGGTCTGCCGCCAGGTCCTCCTCGACGATCAGCTCGACGCGGGTGGCCCCGGCTTCGATCGAGTTCTGCACAGCGTCCAGGATGTGCAAGCTCAGTTCGCGCATACAGGCGGACCAGTGGGTCAGATTGGGATCTTCAATCATCCACCCCTGGTATGCCCAAGGCAGACAGTTTGCCGACCACGGTGAACGTGGTGAGCGGTGTGGCCAGGAGAGGGATGCCTTCTTCCTCCGCCTTGGCCAGGGTGGCTCCGTCGGGAACTATACCTTCGGTGATGATCACTCCAGCCAGGTTGAGCAGGCTGGCCACGGCCACGACGTTCGGGTGCCCCTGCAGAGTGATCCAGACGTTTCCGGCCTGGGCTTTGGCCATCACGCAGCTCAGCAGGTCGGAGGCATAGCCACCGGTCACTTCCCGGTCCAGCTTTCCCGCCGCTGTCTTCACCTCCAACGAGAGCCCGCAGCAGATATCCTCCAGTTTCATCTTCGATGCCTCCTTGCAGACCCGCGCAGCGAGCCCTACTGCTCACCTGGCCCGTCTTCCGTGGGCTGCCTGTCCAAATAGATCACGATCTTCGCCGAGGTCCACATCTGGTTGGGCGATTCCAGGAGCATCTCGTCGGCGCATTTCCGGACGTTGATCAGCCCCATGCCGGCGCCAAAGCCCATCTCGCGGATCCACTCCGGGGCGGTGGAGAAGCCCGGCTGCATGGCCTTCTCGATGTCGGCGATCCCTGGCCCCGTGTCCACCGCTCGGATGATGATCTTCTTGGGCTGGATCTCGGCGATGATTTCACCGCCCTCATCGGCGTGGATGACGATGTTGATCTCCAGTTCGTAGGTGGCGATCGCTGCCCGCCGGACGATCTGCGGGTGAAGGCCCAGCCGGGTCAGCGCGCGCTTGATCCTGCTGGAGGCCTCCCCGGCGCGGTCGAAGTCGCGCGCCACGATGTTGCAGTGCAGCGTGATGGAGGTCTGGTCGGAGATGAGCTCCTCGAAGATGTGGCTGACCCGATGGCGGAGCGTCTCCTCGCGGTGGTACTCAAAGTCCAGTTGCTTGAGCAGCCCCCGCATGATGTCGCCCCGGGTGAGGATCCCCACCAACTGGCCATTCTTGTCCACGACCGGGAAGCGGCCAAACCCATGGCGATTGAAGTAGTTGACGGCAAAGACCACCGTTTCGTCGGCGCGGACCGTCATCGGTCTCCGGGTCATTCTGTCGCCCACCTGGGCATCCATTTCCCCCTCTGCCAGGGCCTTGATCAGGTCCTCGATGCTGATGATACCGACCATCTGGCCCTGGTCCACGACGGGCGTCCCCGCGATGCGATGGTTCCGCAATGCCTCCCGGAGTTCGCTCATCGTGGTCTCGGGACTGACCGTGATCACGTCCCGGTTCATGACCTCCTCGATCTTGACTTCGTAGACGAGTTCTTGGAGCCTGGTGAATTCGGGCATTTGGGTTACCGGGTCCCCTCGCGCGCCTGCGAATCCCTCAACGGCCCTCCTAGGGGATGCGACAGGAGATGTCGCAGCTCTTCAGGCCGGCCGCGTAGAGGCGGCCACACACCTCGAACATGGTGTAGGGCGTTGTCACCAGGGGGAGCCCTTTCTCCCTGGCCAGGTCGATCGTCTCCGGCGGCGGCTGCTTGTTGCGCACAAAGACGACGGCCACCATGTCCGCCATTTCGGCCGTGCGCACGACCTGGGGGTTGCACAGCCCCGTCAACAGGACGGATCCCGGTTCGGACAGAGCGAGCACGTCGCTCATCAGGTCGGAGGCCGCGGCGCACGTGATCTCCATGTCGAGATCGGCTTTGAGAAGCAGGTTTCCTCCCACGGTCGAGACGATCTCTGAGAGTTTCACTTCCTCACCCCGCTCGTGTTACTGTCTTGGACCTCGACTATCCCAACTTGTCCAGGATCGGCCGGGGGGAGACGATGTTCTTGTACAGCATCGTCTCGTCCTCGGGAAGATCGAAAGCCAGGCCCATCAACTGGGTCAGGTAGAGTACAGGGATGTTCACCTGCCGCCCCAGGAGACGGGAGGCCTCGGCCTGGTAGGCATCCAGGTTCATCTGGCACAAGGGGCAGACGGTGACGACGCAGTCGGCCCCGGCGGTGGCAGCCAGCAGGTCGGACACCAGCTTTACGCCGACGTCCTTGGCGGTGGTGATCAGGATGCCGCCGCAGCAGCGGGTCTTCAGGCTGTAGGGGAGGACCTCGGCGCCCATCGCCTCGAGCAGACGGTCCATGGACATGGGCAGATCGGGAGCATCGTAGGTCATGTAGGGACGCACGGTCTGGCAGCCGTAGTAGGGCACGACCTTGAGCCCCTTCAGGTCGCGCTTTTGCTGGGCCTTCACGGCCTCCGGCCCCAGCTCGTTCGCGACCACGTCCAGCATGTGGCGCACCCGGACCTTGCCCTTGTACTCCAGGCCGGCCGCACCCAGTACCTCGCTCAACTGCGCCCGCACCGAGGCGTCGCGCCGGCAGTGCTGCTCCACCTGATACAGGCTCAGGTAGCAGGCACTGCAGGTGGCGACGACGACGTCCATCCCCATCTGCTCGGCCAGGGCCAGGTTGCGGGCGGGAAGGGCCAGGGAGAGCAAATAGTCCACCGCGCCGGCCGGCGATGACCCGCAGCAGTTCCAGTCCGGGATGTCCACCAGCTCTGTGCCCAGGGCGCGAAAGACCGCCCGTGCGGAAACGTCGTACTCCTTGGCGCTAGTCTCCAGGCTGCAGCCAGGATAGTAGGCGTATTTCATCGCTGCCCCTCCTGCCGTGCCTCAATCTCTCGTACCTTGTCGTACATCGCCTGGATCTGGTCGACGCCGCGAATCCGATGCGCTAGCAGCGACATCTTGCCCTTGCGCAGCAGGGCCAGCCCCAGCGAGGCGAAGGAGAGTGCGCGGAAGGGGTTCGTCCGCAGTATCCATTGCGCCATCGTCTGCGTTTCCTGCATCCGGCCGTTTCTCCGGACCACGTCCATGAAGATCCGATAGAAGCGGGCGCTGTCGGCCTTTTTCTCCACGCCCTTGGCTGCGGAGAGGCGCTTCAGCGTTTGGAATGTCTCCGTGATGGAGATCCCGCGCGGGCAGCGGACCGTACAGGAGTAGCAGGTCGTGCAGAGCCAGAAGGTCTTGCTCCGCAGGACGTCGTCGTACAGCCCCAACTGGATCATCCGCATCAGTTGGCGTGGACTGTAGTCCATGGCGAAGGCGGTGGGGCACGACGCCGTACAGGTGCCGCACTGGATGCAGGTGTAGAGCTTTCCCTTGTCCGGGGCCACCGTCTTGGCAAAGCCATGATCTCGCTTTGCATGGGTCAGGTCGAACGGTTCCAAGGCCATCAGAGAACACCTCCTCGCGATTCCGACCGGGACGACAAAACAGAAGGCCGGGAAGAGTCGCCCAGAATCACCTTCTCGTACAATTCCACAGGGATCCATTGCCGCGGTTGGCGAGGCGCGCAGTCCATGGGGCTGGTCGTGGGGCCCGCGGTGGCACAACTGCTGCAGGGAGCACGACCTGGCGGCCTCTTCCTGTCGGGGGCGACAAGGTTTGGGGAAAGGTCCTGGAGCAGGTTTCGGGTCAGGTTACAGGTCCTCATTGACCCCGCCTCAAAAGCGCCGAGTAACCGCCGGGCATCATAGCACAGTCAGTCCTGTTTGTCAAAGACACTGCCACCTGGCTCTCCTCGGCAAGGTTCTCCGCTTGTCTCCTGCCCGGGCGCCGCTTCGGTCAGGCTGCAACCTGTTCGGACAACAGGGGCAGCGCCACGGTAAAGGTGCTGCCCTGCCCTACGGTACTGCTCACGGTGACGCGACCCCCGTACCGATCCACCAGGCTCTTGACGATGGAGAGTCCCAGCCCGGTCCCCTCGCGCTCGACCGCCTTGGCGTTCTCGGCGCGGAAGAACTCCTGGAAGAGATGGGGGATGGCCTCGGTGGGGATGCCGATCCCGCTGTCGCTCACCACCATCCGGGCCTCGTTCGCCGTGCCCTCCAGGGTCACTTCGACGTGGCCGCCTTCCGGGGTGTATTTGATCGCATTGCCCACCAGGTTCACCAGGATCCGTTCGATTCCCTCTTCAGTCGCCAGCACCGACAATTGCTCGTGGGGCACGTAGACCCGCAGGTCCTGTGCTTTGCCCTCGGCCACCGGGCGCAGTTGGTTGACGACCTTGTTGACCAGCGGGTTGATCACCACGGCGTGAGGAGTCTCGGCCAGCCGTTCCGCCTTGCCCGCGGCCAGGTCGAGCAGGTCGTCGATCAACTGCTGAAGGAACATGGCCCGGCGTTCAGCTCGCTCGATCAGTTCCTTCTGTCGAAAGGAGACTTCGCCGGCATAGCCCCCCGAGATAACTCGCAACAGGCTCTGCACCGTCGCCACCGGTGCGCGCAGTTCATGGGTAACGGTCAGCACGAACTGCGACTTAGCCCGATCGATGTCGGCCAACTCCCGGTAGGCCATGGCGTTGGCGATGGCGACGGCCACTTCGTTAGCAATGGCCTTCAAGAAACCGGCATCTTCCTCTCCAAAGCGATCGGGGACAGCACTATAGACCCGGATGACGCCGATGGCCTGGCCCCGCACCAGCAGGGGGCAGCAGAGGACCGAGCAGATGCCCTCCTGTTCGATTTCCCCGGGATACTGGAAGCGGGGGTCCTGCGCGGCATCCAGGACGAACACGGCCTGGCCCTGCAGCGCCTCCCGATCGATAGCACTTTGCTGGACATCTACCGGGCCTTTCTGCAGGTAGCGGTCGCTGAGCCCCCAGGCAGCGGCGATGTGCAGCTTCTGGCCGCTTTCGTCCAGCAGGCGGATGGAACACCCCTTGGCGTCGAAGGCCTCGGCGGTGCGCTGCACCACCGTCTGGAGCACCTGGTCCGGGTCCAGGGTGGAGGTGGTCGCACGGGCGATCTCGTACAGCGTCTCCAGGCGATTGTAGGTCCGCTCCAGGTCGCGATGCAGGGCCAGGACCGCGTATTCGGGGCCGCCCAACTGCCGGGAGAGTTCCCCGGAGAGGCTCAGCAGGAACCATTCCCGGAAGACCGGATCGTCGGGCCGCCGGAGCTGCTGGAGGTCCTGGGGCTGGCTGGGCCGGATCTTGATCACCCACCCCTCGTCGTAGGGATGCTCGTGGACCAGGCCGACCTCTTCCTGCAGGCGCTGGTTCACGGCGACGATCTCGCCGCTGACCGCGGCACGCAGGCGCACCACCCCCGCTTCCGCCTCCACCGTGGTCAACTGCTCGTTGCGCTCCACCTGCCGGCCCAGGCGGGGCAGTTCCACGTAGCGAACCGGGCCGGCCATCTGCCAGGCGTAGGCGGTGAGCCCCTGCACCACCAGGCCGTCCTCCAGGCGGACCCAGTTGTGCTGGCGGTCGTAGAGCAGTTCGTCCGGAAACTCGTAACGCTCAATGCGCACGGTTTTCCTCGATCAGGTGACGGACCTTGTCCAACAGGACGCCCGGCTCGATGGGCTTGTCGACCAGGCCAGCGAAGGGCAGTTCAGCCTGCGGGGGCAGTTTGCCTGCCCACTCGGTGGAGCGGATAGCGGAAATGGCCAGGATGGGCACCCCCTGCAGGCGGGCGTCGTCTGCCAGCGTCCGAGCCACCTCCAGGCCGGCCAGGGGAGTCTCCATCATCAGGTCCAACAGGACCAGGTCCGGTTCCTGTTCGCGCAGGCGGACCAGCGCCTCGCGGCCATTGCAGGCGCTGACCACGCGGTAGCCTTCGGCCTCCAGCACCATCGAGGCCGCGGCGACGAAATCGGCATCGTCGTCCACGACCAGGATCAAGGGGCCGGACAGGGCCGGCTGCTCCACCTCGATCCTTTCGGGCAGTTGCCAATCGTTGATGCGTTTCTCGGACTGCAACAGATAGGAGGTCTGGGTGGTCTTGATGCCCGGGATCGGCGCCACCCGCTGGGTCAGGAAGGGAAGCAGGCCGTCGGCAGAGGGCAGGACCACCCTGAGGACCAGGTCATAGGGGCCCGAGGTGTACATAACCTCGCGCACCTCGGGCAGCGCGGCCAACTTCTGGCCGATTCGGGTCAGCTTGTCCAGGTCGGTCTGGATGTAGATCATCGCTTCGGTCTCCAGGCCTACCTTGCGCGGATCGACGCAGGCGGCGACCGCCATGACCTGTTCGGCCAGGAGTCGTTTGAGGCGGCGGCGCACGGTTGCCTCGCTCACGCCGAGGGCACGGGCGAGTTCGAGGCAGGGCAGGCGGCCGTCCTGCTGCAGGTGGAGAATGATCTGGCGATCGAGGGCATCCAGTCGGTACATCTTTGTACCCTTTGGAACAACGGTGTATGCGCATTTTAGCACAATAGGCGGAATGTGTCAAGTAGAGGACAGAATGCGACGAATTTCGGCACAGAATGAGGAGGGGCGACGAAAAGCATCCAATGCAGGCCGGAGGGGAGATGAACGACGATGCGAGCCAAGTGAGGTTGTAGTACTAGAAGGCGTCGACGAACTTTAGGATCTGGGCATGCCTGAAGACCGGGCCATCCAGGCAGACGTAGCGCTCGCCGATGTTGCAGCGGCCGCACTTACCCAGGCCGCACTTCATCTTCATCTCCAGGGTGGTGTAGATCTGCTCCGGGCCAAAGCCCTGCTTCTGCAGCAGCTGGACCACGAACTTGATCATGATCGGGGGGCCGCAGGTGATGGCGACGGCGTTCTGTGGAGAGGGCTCCACCCTGGCCTGCAGCTCGGTCACCAGGCCGACGTTCCCCTTCCAGGCCTCATCGCCCACGTCCACCGTGACGTGGAACTCGGTGTCGGGAGCGGCCTGCCAGTCGGCGTACTCTTCGCGGAAGACCAACAGGTCCGGTGTGCGGGCAGCGGCCAGGATGGTGAGGTGGCAGTAGTCCGCGCGGTGGTCCAGCGCGTACTGGATGACCGGGCGCAGGGGGGCAAAGCCGATCCCTCCACCGATGATGACCAGGTTCTTTCCGGCGAACTCTTCCATGGGGAACCAGTTGCCCATGGGCCCGCGCAGGCCTACTGGTGTCCCTGGCTCCAGATCGTGCAGGGCAGAGGTCACGGTACCCACCCGGGCGACGGCAAACTCCGGCTCCGGGCTACGGCTGGGAGTCGTGGCGATGCCAAAGGGGGCCTCGCCGACGCCAAAGGCGGAGAGGAAGGCGAATTGGCCGGGCTTGTAGTCGGCAAAGGCCTGCCGGCCGGCCTCCTCTTCCAGCCGCACGCGGAAGAGCCTGATGCCCACGGCCAGGTCGTGGACTTGCGTCAGCGTGCCTACGTAGGGAAGAAGAGGGTTGGTCATTCCAGGGAGCTCCTTTGGTTGGCAAGCGGCTGTCAGCGATCAGCTTGTAGCAGCCAGCCGTCCGTCTTCAGCGGTGGGCCCTCCGGGCGATCCTGGAGGCTGAGAAATGGCTGAGGGCCATGACGTGCCTTCTCGATCAGTTGCCCACCCGGGCTTTCGCCCGCGCCGCAACTTCCTCCAACACCTCGGTAATGTCGATGTTCACCGGGCACTGGGCCACGCAGCGGCCGCAGCCGCTGCAGAGCAGGATGCCCTGGTGGCGCCAGGGGAAGTACTCGTACTTGTGGTAGAAGCGGTTGCGCAGGCGCGCCCCCCGGGTGGGACGGGGATCGTGGCCGCTGGCCTCGATGGAGTAGTGCCTGGAGGTGCAGGCGTCCCAGGCGCGCAGCCGCTCGATGCAGCCACCGCTCCCGCGGTCGCGCACGTCGAAGCAGTAGCAGGTGGGGCAGTTGTAGGTGCAGATCTTGCAGCCCAGGCAGCGCTCCCCCAGGCGCTGCCAGTACTCGTCGTCGAAGAGGCGCAGCCACTCGTCCAGGGAGGGACAGGGGAAAGGAGCCAGCTCCGGCCGCCGGGGGACGAACGGTGTCTCCGGGAAAGTCCCGCCGGCCTGGGCCAGCAGGCTCTCCCCTTTCTCCGTCAGCGCCTCGGCTACGTAGCCGTCCCCGTCCTCGTACAGCGTCGCGTCCAGGTTGGCCGTGCCGATGGGCGAGCCGCCGGTGGTCGTGCAGAAGCACTCCGGCGTGGGCACGACCTGGCAGGCCAGCCCGACCAGGACGCTCTCACGGCGGCGCCGGCCGTAGTAGGGGTCGGCCGGGTCGCCCAGGAAGAGGGCATCCATGGAGGTCAGGGCGGCGGCGTCGCAGGGGCGGATGGCGAAGAGGACCTGGGGTGCCTCGGGCTCGGGGATGTCCAGCCGCACGGCGCTCTTGCCGCGCTGGATCTGCACGATGGCTTCGCTGGCCGGGAAGAAGAACTCCTTGATGCTGTTGGCCGGCCGGCCGACCTGCAGGTCCACCGCGGAAGCGCCCGCCACCGGCTGCAGGAAGGAACGGCCTCCTTCTGCCCGCACCGGGGCGATCACCCGGTACGTTGGCAATAGGCGCTCCACCCAGGCCAGCACTTCCTGCCGCGACAGACGCCGTTGCACCATAACCCCACCTCGAACGCCTCTCAGTGAATGCCTCTCAATGGTCCGCCACCGGCCCCTTGCCCCCACCCGCCCATCCAACCTCCAACCTCCAGCCCCTACAACTCCTCCTTGCGGAAGGTCATGAACGGCGCTGGCGTCTCCGCGTCCATGCCGGCGCGGAAGCCCTCGAAGGTCCGGGCTACCTCCGCGACCATGGCGCGATTGTAGAGGTAGACCGGGATGCCCATCGGGCAGACCCGCTCGCACTCGCCGCACTGGATGCAGCGCCCGGTCAGATGGTAGGCCCGCAGCACGTGGTAGAACTCGTTCTCCGAGGCGGCGATGGCGATGCTCTCCCAGGGCGGGTCCAGCTTCTCGGCGATGCAGACCTCGCAGTAGCACATCGGGCAGACCTGCCGGCAGGCGTAGCAGCGGATGCAGCGGGCGAACTGCGCGGCCCAAAAGCGCCGCCGCTCCTCCGGGGACAGCGCTTCCAGCCGGGCCAGGTCGTCGGCTTCGGCCGGCCGCGGCCCCTGCGCCGGCGCTTCTCCCAGCAGGGTGTCGTAGGTCGGGGGGAGGCGGTCGGGGCAGGTGGCACAGGCCCGTTTCCCCTCCACGCCGCCGCAGGCCACGCCGATGACGTGGACCTTTGCTCGCTCCACCTGGTGCTCCAGGACGAGGACGTTGAGGGCGCGGGCGTCGCACGGCTTCATCACCACGGCGACGGCCGGCATCTCCTGCTCGCCGGTGGGCTTCAGGTCGAGCAGGTAGAGGGCCAGGTTGTGCACGCA
>Ga0315296_10003974_pt1 | contig 12220 bp, 11 predicted proteins | sample YL17G14_18_MG_FD_203921 | JGI IMG/M metagenome (GOLD analysis project Ga0315296, IMG submission 203921) | Sediment microbial communities from Yellowstone Lake, YNP, Wyoming, USA - YL17G14_18 | ecosystem: Environmental > Aquatic > Freshwater > Lake > Sediment | place: USA: Wyoming | collected... | reverse complement strand
CTCGTCTATCTCGACGCGCACGGGGATTTCAACACGCCGGAAACGACATTGAGCGGGATGCTCGGCGGGATGGACGTCGCCGCGGCCGCCGGACTCTGCCTGACGAACCTGCGGCTCACCTCCAAGCTCGACGTGCCCCTTCAGGCTCGCGACATCGTCCTGGCGGGTGTGCGCGACACCGATCCGCTCGAGCAGCAACTGATTGAGCGGGAGAACATCGCCGTGCTTTCGGTCGCGGACCTGCAGACACGATCAGCCAGGTTTCGCCGGCGCCTGGCGGACCTCGCGGCGGGTGTGGATCGGGTCTACGTGCATGTCGACATGGACGTCCTGGATCCGCGGGAGGTTTCAGGACACTCTCTCGCCGTCCCGAACGGACCGACCAGCGCCGAGTTGGCCGCCGTGGTGCTCGAGATGTTCGCGGATGCCAAGGCAGCGGCGCTTGGCATCGCCTCGACACCGACCGGTGAGCGCGACAAGGACGGGCTTTCCGTGAAGGCGGCGTACGAGCTGATGCGGGCGGCTGTCAAGGGCAGGCAGCAGCGATCGAAAGGGGTCGCCCTGCTCCTCAGCGCGGCAACCACGCCAGGTAGAAGCGGAGCCGCGGCACGGCCCACGTGTGCTTGCCGCCGCCATCGAGACGCACCGTCTTCGTGACGTGATCGCCGCCGACACCAAAACCGAGACCCTTCCACAGCGGCACGAGGGCATCTGTGTGAAGCACCCGCACCGTGTGGTCCGACTTCGTGCCGCTGAGCGTGTGCAGGTAGAACACACTGTACGACACGCGCACGACGAGCGCGCGCTCCTGGCGCAGCGTCGCGGTGCCGAAGAATCCGGCGCCCGCTCCGAAATCGTAGGGTCGCAATGAACCCAGCGATGACGGCAGGTCCGAGGCCCCGAGGGGAATGACACCTGCCAGCGCCGTGGTCGACACTTCGGTCCGTCTCGAGAGGGCAAACCGATCGGCAAGTCCCACAGCGAAGCTATGCGCGCTGATCTGGAACGCAGGGTTGTTCTCGTAGTCGAACCCCTGGGTAATCAGCAGCTGGTGGCGAGGCTCAGCCGACCGGCCGAGCGGGCGTCCGGCCAAGCGACCGCGCATCGTAGACACTGACATCGGCGCGCCGCCGCCTGCCCGAAGCGTGAGGATGAACGCGTCGAACGGCTTGTGAACGTGGGGCGTCTCGAGCTTCCCATACTCGAGATTGAACTCCAGGTACGGCACCCCTATCGCCTGCGTCACCCCCTTCTGATCGCCCGTCCACACGATCCCCACGCCGACATCCGCCAGGACGCTCGGCGGATGGAACTCCGGTGGTTTCTCGGTCACCCGCATGGCATCGCGGAACGCGAAGCGGTTGATGCCGGTGCTCAGATCCACGGCTGTGGCCCCGATTTCGCGCAGCAGGCGCATCGTACCCGTCTGCTTCGGATCGCGCATGAGCCACCCCAGGCGACACAGCACCTCGCCCAGAATCGGACCTCCGAGCCCCGAGTTGATGAGGTCGTTCGTCGAAGGCGTCTTTGTCTCGCCGAGGTATTCCCAGCTCGCGCCTCCGAGCGCCGAGAGGAGCGTCGACTCCCAGAAGTTCAGGCCCAATGATCGCCCGGCGGTGAAGTAGGTGCTGGCTTGATACGCATGCCCGAACACGTTGACCCTGAACGAGTCGAAGTCCCAGACAACAGGTCCGCTGACGTTCTTCTTCCACGAACCCAGCGAGATCTGGTAGACCCTGGGGTCGGTGATGTGAGTCGCGACGGCGAGACGGTTGTAGACCGCGTTGATGCCAAACACCTCGGCGACGGCCACGGCCGGGCGCCTGACCGGACAGCCCTCGCAGGCGCGGTCCGCCGCAGGCTCAAACGAGACGGCCGGCAGCGTCAGGTCTGTCGATGGAAACTCCTCGCGGCCCGGCCGCCTCGCCGTGGTGGAGCCAGCCGCCGGCTCCCGTGCGTGGCCGGCGCGGGAGCCGGCGAAGATGCCCGCGGCGGTCGCGCCAAAATCCGGTGCCCTGAGCGACGCCGGCTGGGTCATGGCTACGGATGGCCAGAGCAGCAGGAGACTCACAACAGCATGGCAGACGCGAGGATGGAACGGGTGTGCCCGCTTCTCGAGGCTGTAGGCTGATCGCTGTTGGCTCATCACGTGTACCGGTCGTGGGTGTTGCAGCGATTGTTAGGCTGGACCTGCGGTCGCCCAAGGCGTGCAGTGAGATCATAGCGCAGCAGGCGACGGAAGCCCATGACGGCCGGCTGCACGCCGCCAGGGCCGTCGCCGCCAGCGCCATCTATGTCCCGGGCGCACCCATCTGCAGCCGATCAAACAGGAACGCCAGAACGTCCGCGTCCTGCGCGATCCGCTCGTCGAGCGGCATCCCGCTGCCGTGCCCGCTCGTCGCGCTCGTCCGAAGCAGCACCATCGTCGCGCCTGCCGCCTGGAGCCTCGCGGTCATCTTGCGCGAGTGCATCGGATCGACACGCGCGTCGTTCGCGCCCGTGACGAGCAGCACCGCAGGATACGCCAGTTGACACGGTGCACGACGTCGCCAATCTCGCTGCCGGTCGCAGCGTCGTACACGCGTGCGTGGCCGCGCTCTGAACCGCCTTCCGACAGCGAGACCACCACGAGCCTGCCGTCAGGTGACGGAACGTACCAGTCGATCGACGTGCCGCCCGCCGGATCGAGTCTGCCCGGATCGACGACCTTCGTGGCCGACGCCGGATCCTCCTCGGAAACCATCGACACCAGAACCGCCTGCTGCCTCGGCGGTTCCATCTTGAGGGCGAAGAGCGTGCCGCCGGCCATCGCCAGGTGGCTGTAGCGCGGCACGGCGATCCGCCGCATCGCAGCGACCTGGTCGCGGATGGCCTCCACGCCGGGAAGACGATCGACGACCGATCGCGCGTACGCGTTCTGACCGTCGTTCCACGCGCGGACCCTGGGATCGCTCCAGTCCTCGAGCCAGCGGTAGTCGTCAGTGATGCTGACGCTCTTGTAGACGTCCGTCACGGGCGCCCTGCGGGTCTCCGGCGGGCGCGGCTCGCCAAGCCCGAGCGCTGACTGCCGCCGCTGACACGCCGGCGCGGCGAGCGCGGCCGCGGCCAGGACAGCAACAATGCGGCAGGCGTGCATGGATCGATTCTCGGCCATTCGCTCACGCGGTCTTATGGCACGCGCCGGAGCCCGCGGGCCCCACCCAATGGCGTCAGGTCTTGATTCTTGAAGAAGCCGCAGAATCAAGACCTGACCCCCAGGGAGTCTCATGGGCTGGATTGGCCGCCGCGGCTACGGCCCGGATGCGCGCGAGGATGGCGGTCGTGGAATACCCCGCGGCGAGCGGGATGAGTACGACGCGGCCTCCGCGGGCTTCCACGACGTCCCGCCCGACAATCCGATCGGCGGCCCAGTCCGCGCCCTTGACCAGGACGTCCGGCTGCAGCCGGCTGACGAGGGCGTGCGGCGTCTCCTCGTCGAAGATGACGACCGCGTCCACGCAGGCCAGCGCGGCCACGATCTCGGCCCGCTGGGCTTCGGGCGTAATGGGCCGGCCGGGCCCCTTGATGGCCTTGACGCTCCGATCGGAGTTCAAGCCGACGATCAGCGCGTCGCCGAGGCGGCGCGCCTCCGTCAGGTAGCGGACGTGGCCCGGGTGGAGGAGATCGAACACGCCGTTGGTGAAGACGACCGCGCGGCCCTCCGCCTGGAGCCGTGCCGCAAGCCTGGCCGCCTCGTCGATCGTGACCACTCGCCCAGTCGCCATGTCCCCCGCGCCCTCAGCGCAGCGCAATGCGGCTGACCCTCACGCCGAGACTCCGCATGTCGCCGCCGCCCGTGTCCCCGGGGCACCACGTCCGGCTCACCTCAAGCGCGCACTCGAGCGTCGTGCCGGCCTGCCTCGGGTCGAAGTCGAAGTCGATCTCCTGCCAGCCGTAGCGATCGATCCGCCGCTCGCCGGCCGGCACGCCGTTCACGACGAGCGTCACGTTCACCGGCTCGGAGGCGATATCCGGGTGGTGGCAGCAGATCTCCAGCCGGATGGTCCGCCCTCCAGAAGCGCGCAGAGAGAATACTGCCCGCTGATGCGACCAGCGGCATCCGCGCTCGCCGTCGAACTCGAGATCGTGCCAACCCCGGCCGATGTGGCCCATTTCGTCGAGCCCCATCGTGATCGCCGGGCGGACGACGTTCCGGTACTCATCCACCAGCACGTACAGCGAGCCTGGGCACGCCATCTTCCGCTGGCGATCAGCGCGCGCGCGCACGAAGATCGTGTCCGCCCTGCCTGGCCCGGACGCAACCGGCGGCGTGGCCGCCGCCGGCGTCATGACGTTCCGCGTTTCGGCGCGCTCGATGACGAAGCCGCACGCATCCACCAGCGTCGTGACCTCGTCGAGCGTGTACTCGCGGTTGTGCCGGCCGTAGATCCCGTTGCCGTGGTACCGATCGTAGATGTTCTGGCCGCGCAGGAGGGCAAGCACGTTGGCCCAGCGCAGGACATTCGGCGTGCTGATGATGAGCAGGCCGCCCGGGCGCAGGACGCGGTGCGCCTCGAAAAGCATGTGGCTGGGGTTGATGAGGAGGTGCTCGACGATCTCGCAGCACGCCACGACGTCGTGCCCTCCGTCCTCGAAGGGAAACGGGTCGCGCTCGACGTTTACCGGGACGTGCGCGAACGCATGGCGCTCCCCGCTCGCGGCGCTGCGCACCTCGTGAACCGCCGTCTGGGCCCCTTCGACCTCGTAGAAGCTGATCGGGTCGACATGCACTCCCAGGTACCGCCTCATCAGAATCGTCATGTAGTACGGGACGGCGCCCAGCTCGAGCACGCGCGCCCCGCCGGGGAGATCCTCGAGCAGCGCAAGCGTCGCCCGGAAGCGGACGGCATGCGCGTCGACATAGACCTCGCCCTCGTCGGGCCCATTGACGTAGCGCGCAAAGAAGTCGAAGGGGCGGAGGTAGGCGCGGATTTCCTCGACGCCCGGCAGTGTGCGGCTCGTCATCCGGCCTCCACGGCGGTTGGCAGCCGTCGCCTCATCCCGCGCGCGGCTTGAATCTGGCGTTCGGCGAGAACTCCCAGTGGTGCCTCGGCCGGTACATGCCGACGTCGTTCAGCCGTGACTTCACGCGGAACGTGTACAGCGACCGGTGATAGTCGTACGTCACGCCGTCGCGCGTGTGGGCGGCCACGTCGAGCTTATAGGTGCCCGCGACCAGATCGAGGCCGTCGATGCAGAACGTCACGGTGCTCTCTCCCTCGAGGTGTTCGGACACGTATTCCTCGATGTCCGTGTTCGTGCCGTACACGCACCCACCCTCGGCATTGAAGATGCCGACACCGAAGGCGAAGTCGCCGGTGGGCTGCACGGCGCGGACGCGCATCCGGATCGACATACGCTCGCCCGAGCGGAAGACATGGCCCGGCTGTCCGGTGTCGCCCACCAGGTCGACCGCCGTGATCTCGACCTCGCGCGATCCCCACCGGCCTTCGGTGGCCTTCGACATGTCCGCCAGGCGCTCGGCCGGCCCCGGCGCCTCCGCGGCCGCCTCGGGCTCGGTCTCGCCCGCCGCCTGGGCCGCCACGGCCCGCGCCTTCGCGTCGCCCGCGGCCAGTTCGCGCTCCTCGCTCTTCTTCACGTCAGCGATGTACGCGGAGACCACGCGCCTCGGGTCGCCGCCGCCCCGGACCTCCCCGGCATCCAGCCACAACGCGTCGTCGCAGAACCGCTCGACGAGGCCCAGCGCATGCGTCACGAGCAGGATCGTCTTCCCCCGCCGCCGGAATTCGGCGAACTTGTCGAGGCACTTGTGCGTGAATCCCTCGTCGCCGACCGCGAGCACCTCGTCGATCAGCAGCACGTCGGGGTTGACGTGGATCGCCACCGCGAAGCCGAGGCGCATGTACATGCCCGACGAATAGGTCTTGACGGGCGCATCAATGAAATCCCGCAGCTCGGCGAACTCGACGATCTCGTCGAAGCGTCTGGCGATCTCGCGCTTCGTCAGCCCGAGCATGATGCCGTTGATGAAGACGTTCTCACGGCCGGAGATCTCGGGGTGGAAGCCGGCGCCGAGCTCAATCAGCGCCGAGATCCTGCCCTGCACCCGCACCTCGCCGCTCGTCGGCTTGGTGATGCCCGCGACGAGCTTGAGCATCGTGCTCTTGCCGGATCCGTTCCGGCCGATGACGCCGTACGTCGTTCCCGCCGGGACGCTGAACGTCACGTTCCGCACCGCCGGGAACGTCTCGTCGGGCCGCAGGTCCCGCAGCAGCGTCCCGGCCACGAGCGCGCTCTTGAGCGTCGCGAACTGCTTGCGTCTCGCGTAGCGCCGGTAGAGTTTTGTGACGTTCGACGCCTCGATCGCGTTCATGCGGCCTCAGACCTCCTCCGCGAACGTGTCGCGGAGTCGGTCGAAGACGAAGTACCCGCCGAGGAACAGCGCCGCCGACGCCGCGCCGAGCGCGACGAGCCACTTCCAGTGGCCGAACGGCCCAGGATAGAACAGGATCTCCTGGTACGAGATCGCCAGGTGCGTAAACGGGTTCACGTTGAGCAGGCGGTACGACCAGGGGAACTCGCCGACCAGGGACATGGGGTAGATGATCGGCGTCGCAAAGAACCAGAACGTCAGCAGGTTCGACAGCAGATCCTTGATGTCGCGGAAGTGCACGGTCAGCGCGGACACGATGAGGGCGAGACCCAGCGTCAGGAGCAGCTGCACGACGATGACAACGGGAAACCACGCGATCTCGGCGGCGCTGATCGGCGCATGGCGGTAGTAGAGCAGGAACGCGGCAAGGATCGGCAGTCCCAAGAGGAAGTGCACCATGTTCGCGAGCACCGTCACGACAGGCAGGACTTCCGCCGGGAACAGGACCTTCTTGATCAGGTTGCCGCCCGCGATGAGGACGTTGGACGACTCGAGGAGCGACGAGGAGAACCACGTCCAGGGGAGGATCCCGCAGAACATGAACAGCGCGTAGGGCCGGAGGTCCGGCACCCGGTTCGGCAGCACCACGGTGAAGACGAACGAATAGATCAGGAGGAGCACCAGAGGGTTGACGAACGACCAGAAGAATCCGAGCACCGACCCGCGGTACCGCGCCTTCAGCTCGCGGACGACAAGGCTCTGAATCAGGCCACGGTAGCGGACGAGCTGGGCGAGGTTCTGGAACATGGCGCTGGATCGACAGGGCGCCGCAGAGGTGCCGGTCGGCGCGGACCGGCCCGCCCCGGCGCGCTAGCCGCGCGTCCTCTGCCTGGTGGCCACCTGCAGGCGCACCATGGCCTTCATCAGCGAGACGCGCACCCGCTCGAAGTCCGCGGAGGTGACATGCTTCCTCAGCTGCGCCTCGGCCTGCTGCCGCTGGGCCTCCGCGCGCTCGACGTCGATGTCCTCGGCGCGCTCCGCGATCCGCGCGAGGATCGTGACGCGGTCGGGCAGGACCTCGGCGAACCCGAACGCGATCGAGACATAGGACTTCTCGCCGCCCTTCCGGTACCACAGCTCGCCGACCTGCAGCGAGGCCAGGAGCGGCGTGTGGCCGGGCAGGACGCCGAAATAGCCGTCGGCGCCGGGCACCTCGACCTCGTCAACCTGCTCGCGCAGGATCGAGCGGTCCGGCGTGACAATCTCGAGCGTCAGGTGCGCTGGAAGGCTCATCCCCGCATCTTCTCGGCTCGCTTGATGGCCTCCTCGATCGGGCCAACCATGTAAAACGCCTGCTCGGGAAGCTCGTCGTGCTTCCCTTCCATGATCTCCTTGAACCCCCGGATCGTGTCCGCGATGGGCACGTACGTGCCAGGCGTGCCGGTGAACTGCTCGGCCACGAAGAACGGCTGCGAGAGGAACCGCTCGATCTTCCTGGCGCGGGCCACGGTGAGCTTGTCGTCCTCCGACAGCTCGTCGATGCCGAGGATGGCAATGATGTCCTGCAGGTCCTTGTACCGCTGCAGCACCTGCTTCACCTGCCGCGCCACGTGGTAGTGTTCCTCGCCTACGACCCGCAGGTCGAGAATGCGCGAGGTCGAGGCCAGCGGATCGACCGCCGGGTAGATCCCGCGGTCCACGATCGCGCGCGACAGGTTCGTCGTCGCGTCGAGGTGGGCGAACGTTGTGGCGGGCGCCGGGTCGGTGTAGTCGTCCGCCGGTACGTAGATCGCCTGCACCGACGTGACGGACCCCCTCGTCGTCGAGGTGATGCGCTCCTGCAGCTCGCCCATCTCGGTCAGCAGCGTCGGCTGGTAGCCGACCGCCGACGGCATCCGGCCCAGCAGCGCCGAGACCTCGGAGCCGGCCTGCGTGAAGCGGAAGATGTTGTCGATGAAGAGGAGCACGTCCTTGCCTTCCGCGTCGCGGAAGTACTCGGCGACCGTCAGCGCGCTCAGCGCGACGCGCAGGCGGGCGCCCGGCGGCTCGGTCATCTGGCCGTAGATCAGCGCCGCCCGCGAGTGCTCAGGGTCGCCGGCCTTGATGACACCGCTCTCCTGCATCTCGAGCCAGAGGTCATTCCCCTCGCGTGTCCGCTCGCCAACGCCGCCGAACACCGACACGCCGCCGTGCTTCAGCGCGATGTTGTGGATGAGCTCCATGATGATGACGGTCTTGCCGACGCCGGCCCCCCCGAAGAGCCCGATCTTGCCGCCCTTCAGATACGGCTCGATGAGGTCGATGACCTTGATGCCCGTCTCGAACATCTTGAGCTCGGTCGACTGGTCCAGGAGCGTTGGCGCGGGACGGTGAATCGGCCAGCGCTCCTTCGCGTTGACCGGCTTATCGGGGAAGTCCACCGGACGGCCCAGGACGTCCAGCACGCGGCCCAGGGTCTGCGGTCCGACCGGCATCGAGATGGGCTCCCCGAGGTCGACAGCCCGCATGCCCCGCTGCATGCCGTCCGTGGCTTCCATCGCGACGGTCCGGACACGCCCCTCGCCCAGGTGCTGCTCGACCTCGACGATGACATCGATGGCCGTGCCGCCGGTTTCCGCCGCGCTCGCCTGTATCCGGACGGCGTTGTAGATGGTGGGCTGGTGTCCGCCCTCGAACTCCACGTCGACGACCGGCCCGATGACGGCCACGACCCGGCCCGTCTTCCCTGCTGGCCCTGCGTGCTGGTCCATCCTTTGATCCCCAGTCCATGCGGAACACGGCGTGACGCGCCAGGCGCCACGGTGCCACGCGCTCCGGACTCAGAGCGCCTTGGCGCCAGACACGACCTCGATGATCTCCCGCGTGATAGCCGCCTGCCTCAGCTTGTTCATGTACAGGGTCAGCTGGTCGACCATCTCCGTCGCGTTCTTCGTCGCGTTGTCCATCGCGATCATCCGCGCGGCGTGCTCGGCGGCTGCGGATTCCAGCAGCGCGCGATAGACCTGAATCTCGACGTGCCGCGGGAGCAGGTCGTCGAGGATTCGCTCGGGCGACGGCTCGTACAGGTAGTCGACGCGCGCGGCCGGATCGAGCGCTTCCAGATCGAGTCGTGGAATCGGGAGCAAGGACTCGACGACGACCTTCTGGCGCAGGACGGACTTAAACTCGTTGTACGCGAGGTGCACGCTCGCCACGCGGTCCTCGGTGAACTCTCTCATCGCCACCCGTGCGATCGACTCCGCATCCGTGTACCCGAGCCTCGCAAAGAGGTTGATCCGCTCGTAGCACGGCTCGAACCCCCGCCGCCGGAAGAAGTCGCGCCCCTTTCGCCCGGCCAGCGCGAGCACGACCTCCTGCCCGTCGCGCTCGGCGATGAACGACGCCGCGTGCTTGATGATGTTCGTGTTGAAACTGCCACACAGCCCCTTGTCAGCGGTGATCACGACGAGCAGCGTCCGGGCACCCTCGGCGCGGTCATCACGGATGCCCAGCAACGGATGAGCCGCGGGGTCAACCCGGCTTGCGAGGCCGCTGAGCACGTGCAGCATCTGCCGGGCGAACGGCCGGGCGCCGAGGATCCGTTCCTGCGCGCGCCTCAGCCTCGACGAGGCCACCATCTTCATGGCCCTGGTGATCTGCTGCGTCGACCTGACCGCGCGGATGCGCCGGCGGATGTCAATCAGTGACGGCATTCTGTGGCTGCCAGCCTCTTCCTTACGCCGCTCTCCTCCCCGCCGCAAACTCCGCGCCGAGCTCTCTCAGCGCGGCATCCATCTCGGACCTCAACTGATCGTCCAGCTGTTTCTTCGTCGCGATCGCGTCCACGACGCCTGGGCGCCGGGTCTCGATGAATCGGAAGAGCTCCTGCTCGTACTGCTGGATCTCCGGCACCGGCACCGCGTCCAGGTGCCCGTTCGTTGCCGCGTAGATGAGGAGCACCTGGCGCTCCACCGCGAGCGGCTGATACTGCGGCTGCTTCAGGATCTCCACCAGCCGCGCGCCGCGCGCCAGCTGATCCTGCGTCGCCTTGTCGAGGTCGCTCGCGAACTGCGCGAACGCCGCCAGCTCCCGGTACTGCGCCAGGTCGAGCCGCAGGCGGCCCGCCACCTGGCGCATCGCCCGGACCTGCGCAGAACCGCCGACGCGTGATACCGACAGGCCGACGTTGACTGCCGGCCGCACACCCTGATGGAACAGGTCGGTCTCCAGGAAGATCTGGCCGTCGGTAATCGAGATGACGTTCGTCGGGATGTACGCCGCCAAGTCGCCGGCCTGTGTCTCGATGATCGGCAGCGCGGTCAGGGATCCGCCGCCCAGCTCATCCCGCAGCTTGGCGGCCCGCTCCAGCAGGCGTGAGTGCAGGTAGAACACGTCGCCCGGATACGCCTCGCGGCCCGGCGGCCGCCGCAGGAGAAGGGAGATCTCACGGTACGCCTGCGCGTGCTTCGACAGATCGTCGTACACGCACAGGGCATGGCGCCCGCTGTCGCGGAAGTGCTCGCCCATCGCGCACGCCGCGTACGGGCTGATGTACAGCATGGGAGCCGGATCGGCAGCAGCAGCCACGACGACGATCGTGTAGCGCATCGCGTCGGCCTCCTCGAGCGTCTTCACGACCTGCGCCACGGTCGACGTCTTCTGGCCGATCGCGTTGTAGATGCAGATCAGGTCCTTGTCGCGCTGGTTGATGATCGTGTCCACCGCGATGGCGGTCTTTCCCGTCTGCCGATCCCCGATGATCAACTCGCGCTGACCCCTGCCGATCGGGATCATCGAGTCGATCGCCTTGATCCCCGTCTGGACGGGCTCCCGGACCGGCTGCCGATCGACGACGCCGGGCGCAATCCGCTCGATCGGCAAGAAGCGCTTGGTCAGGATCGGCCCCTTCCCGTCCACCGGCTGGCCGAGCGCGTTGACGACGCGGCCGAGCACTTCGTCGCCGACCGGGACCGAGATGAGGCGGCCCGTCCGCTTGACCGTGTCTCCCTCCCTGATCGCGTGAGACTCGCCGAGGAGCACGACACCGACGCTCTCCTCCTCGAGGTTCAGCGCGATGCCGTACACATCGTGCGGAAACGCCAGCATCTCGCCAGCCATCGCCCGCTCGATTCCATGCACCCGGGCAATGCCGTCGCCAATCGTCACGACGCTCCCCACTTCAGCGACATCAACGTCGACGGCGTAGCTGCCGATCTGCTCACGGATGATCTTGGAAATCTCTTCGGCTCTGATGTTCATGTCTGGGTACTGACGGAAGTCCCGCGTTAGATATTGGCTGTCGGCGTCGGCTGTCGGTTCGTCGTTAGGCCCCCTCTGTCAGCGCTTCCCTGAGCCGCTCGAGATGCCGCCTCACACTCCCGTCGTACACCATGCTCCCGACGCGCGTCACGACGCCGCCGAGCACGGCGGGATCGACACCGGCCCTCACCTGGACCTGCCGCCCGGTGACACGGGCGAACGCCTGCCCGAGCGCCGCCACATGGTTGGCGTCCAGCGGAACGGCTGTCGTCACGTGGGCGCGCACGACGTGCTGGTAGTCCAGCACGCGCCGCTGGTACTCCTCCAGCAGATCAGCCAGCAGCACCAGGCGATCCCGCCCCGCCAGCAGGCTGAGCAGCCGGGACACTATCGCCGACAGGCCGGCCCGCGCGGCGAGCTGCTCCACAACGGCCTGCTTCAGCCGCGCCGGAATGGCGGGGTTCGCCAGCACCTTCCCCAGCAACTCGTGCCCCTGGACCAGTTCGACGAACGCCCCCAGCTCCCGCTCGACCGCCCGCGGGTCCGATTCCTTCACCGCCACGTCGAACAACGCCCGCGCATACCGCGCGGCGGCCGCGCGGTTCGTCA